>JAESFK010000805.1_pt1 | contig 12268 bp, 12 predicted proteins | sample 9269391 | NCBI WGS metagenome assembly JAESFK01 (sample SAMN14506231, study PRJNA617097) | algae metagenome | isolation source: Drouetiella hepatica UHER 2000/2452 and co-occurring heterotrophs from... | place: Slovakia: Slovak Paradise National Park, Hrabusice, Kosice Region | collected 2000-01-01
GGTGTTCGTCATCCTGGGACTCGGCGCCATCATCATGATGCTCGTCTTCTGGGTCGAGTTCCGCTACGAGCCGCCGTGGTGGGTGCACGTGGCGATCTGGCTGCCGCTCACCTTCGCACTGGCCGTCTGGATGCTGCGCTTCCTCAAGGCCCTGCTGGTCGCCCAGCAGTTCGTCCATCGCACGACCGAACTCGACGAGTAGAGGAGACACCATGATCCGGCTGAGGCCCGCTCTCTGGCCCACGCTCGTCTCGCTGCCCATTCTGGTCCTCTCGCTGAGCCTCGGCATCTGGCAGATGGAGCGTCGCGAGTGGAAGCGTGACATCATCGATCGCATCGCCGCGAACCAGGCGGCGCCGCCGATGACGCTCGACGAGCTGCTGAACGGCATTCCCTTGCGCCACGAATACGGGCGCGTGAAGGTCTCCGGCACCTTCGAGCACGGGCGCGAATTCTTCCTGGCGGCGCGCAGTCTGAAGAACAAGGTCGGCCTGCAGGTCATCGTGCCGCTCAAGACCGATGACGGTCGCGTGGTGCTGTTCGATCGCGGCTGGGTGCCCGATCGCAAGGCCGCGACGCAGGCGGCGGCGCAGCCGTCGGGGCGGGTCGAGCTGACCGGCCTCGTCCGCCGGTCCCAGGTCAGGGCGCGCTTCGCCCCCGAGAACGTTCCCGACAAGAACGTCTGGTTCCAGGCCGACGTGCCGCTGATGCGCAAGATGGCGGGGGCGCCGCCGGATCCCAAGCTCGACAGCTTCTTCCTCGAGTCCGACGCCACGCCCAATCCGGGTGGCGTGCCGGTGGGCGGCCAGACGCGGCTCGAGATCCCCAACGACCATCTCCAGTACGCCATCACCTGGTTCCTGATCGCTCTCGCGCTGGCCGGCGTCTATCTCGCCTATCACTGGGAGAACGGCCGGCTGGAGATCAACGGGCGCAGGAAGGCCCCATGATCGCCAACGATCCCTACGCCGAGCTGGAGCGTCGCTTCGCGCGGCTGAGCGATATCGGTCGCGCGGCGGCCATCCTGAACTGGGATCGTTCGACGATGATGCCGGACGGCGCGAGCGGCGATCGCGCCGACCAGCTGGCGACCCTGGGCGTCATCGCCCACGAGATCATTTCCGCGCCCGAGATGCCCGAGCTCCTGTCGCGCGCCGAGGAGGGCCGGGCCTCGCTCGATCCCTGGCGGGCGGCCAACCTGCGCGAGATGCGCCGTTCGTGGGTGCACGAGAGCGCGCTGCCGTCCGACCTCGTCGAGGCGCGCACGCGGGCCTGTTCGGCCTGCGAGCTGGCCTGGCGCTCGGCCCGGAAGAATGCGGACTTCAAGTCGCTGCTGCCGACGCTCACCGAAGTGCTGAACATCATGCGCCGTGTCGGCGAGGCCAAGGCCGCCGCGCTGGGCACCTCGCCCTACGATGCCTTGCTCGACGAATTCGAGCCGGGCGGACGATCGGCGCGCATCGATGGTCTGTTCACCGAGTTGCGCGGCTTCCTGCCCGACCTGCTGGGCCGCGTGCTGGAGCGTCAGAAGAGCCAGCCCGATCCGTTGCCGCTCGAAGGTCCGTTTCCCGTCGAGGCGCAGCGCCGGCTGGGCGAGGAGCTGATCCGCCGGATCGGCTTCGACTTCCATCACGGCAGGCTCGACGTGTCGGCGCATCCCTTCACCGGCGGCACGTCGGACGACGTGCGTATCACCACGCGCTACGACGAGGCGGATTTCGCGCGCTCGCTGATGGGGGTGCTGCACGAAACCGGACACGGCCTCTATGAGGCCGGCCTGCCCAAGGCCTGGCGCCGCCAGCCGGTCGGCAACGCGCGCGGCATGACCCTGCACGAGAGCCAGTCCCTGCTGATGGAGATGCAGGCCTGTCGCAGCGACGCCTTTCTCGGTTTTGCCGCCCCTCGCATGCGCGCCGCCTTCGGCAAGGACGGGCCGGCCTGGACCGAGGAGAACATCCATCGGCTCTACACGCGCGTGGCGCCGGGCTTGATCCGCGTCGATGCCGACGAGGTCACCTATCCGCTGCACATCATGTTGCGCTACCGGCTGGAGCGGGCGATGCTGGCGGGCGACCTCGCGCTGGCCGATCTTCCGGGCGCCTGGAACGACGGCATGCGGGACCTGCTGGGCATCGTGCCGCCCGACGACTCCCTGGGCTGCCTGCAGGACATCCATTGGCCGGACGGTGGGTGGGGTTATTTCCCGACCTACACGCTGGGCGCGCTGGCCGCGGCCCAACTCTTCGCCGCCGCCCGCCGCGCCCATCCCGGCCTGATGGACGCCATCGGGCAGGGCGATTTCGGCCCGCTGCTGGGTTGGCTGCGCACCAATGTCCACGGCAAGGGCTCGATTGCGACGACCGACGAGATCCTGGCCGAGGCCACCGGGGCGCCGCTGAGCGCCACCGCCTTCAAAGCCCATCTGGAAAGCCGCTACCTGCAGGCGTAAGAGGGACCCATGCTCGACCTGCGCCCGAACTGCGAATGCTGCGACAAGGACCTGCCCAATGGCGCGTCCGACGCCCTGATCTGCACCTTCGAGTGCACCTTCTGCGCCGACTGCGCGCAAACCCGCCTGGGCGGCCATTGCCCGAACTGCGGCGGCGACCTGGTCAAGCGGCCCACTCGCCCCGAGAGGGCGCTGGCCAAGTTCCCGGCCTCCACGAAACGGGTTCGCAAGGACCACGAGGCCTGTCGGCAGGTCGCCTAGCCGGAGGAATCCTTTGCGTTACATCAGCACCCGCCACGGCTCGCAGGGCAACCCCGCGCCGCTCGGCTTCGAGGACATCATGCTCGCGGGCCTGGCCCGCGACGGCGGCCTCTACCTGCCTGCCGAATGGCCGCAGTTCAGCACGGCCGAGATCGCGGCCCTCAAGGGCCTCGGCTACAGCGAGCTGGCCTTCCGCATCATGCGTCCGTTCGTCGGCGACGCCTTCGACGAGGCGACCTTCCGCCGACTGATCGGCGAGGCCTATGCCTCGTTCGAGACGCCGGAGGTCGCGCCGCTGAAGCCGCTCGGCGACTCCGGTCTGCACCTGCTCGAGCTGTTCCACGGCCCGACGCTCGCCTTCAAGGACGTGGCGCTGCAACTCCTCGGCCGCATGCTCGACCAGACGCTGACGGCGCGCGGCCAGCATGCCACCATCGTCGGCGCCACTTCGGGCGATACGGGGTCGGCCGCCATCGAGGCGGTGCGCGACCGCAAGACCATCGACATCTTCATGCTGTTCCCGCACGGCCGCGTGAGCGAAGTCCAGCGGCGGCAGATGACGACGGTGCTGGCGCCCAACGTGCACAACATCGCGGTGCAGGGCACGTTCGACGACTGCCAGGATCTCGCCAAGGCCTGCTTCAACGATCTGGCGTTCCGCGACAGGCACGCGCTGACGGCGGTGAACTCGATCAACTTCGCCCGCGTGATGGCGCAGATCGTCTATTATTTCTGGGCGGCGTTGAAACTCGGCGCGCCGGAACGCCCGGTGGCGTTCAGCGTGCCCAGCGGCAACTTCGGCAATGTCTATGCAGGCTATGCCGCGAAGCAGATGGGCCTGCCGATCTCGCACTTCGTGGTCGGCGCCAACAGCAACGACATCCTGGCGCGCTTCTTCGAGAGCGGCACGATGACGACCTCGGAGGTCGTGCCGACCCTGAGCCCCAGCATGGACATCCAGATCTCGAGCAACTTCGAGCGCCTGCTGTTCGATCTCTACGAACGCGACGGCGTCGCCCTGGCCGACGCCATGACGGCCTTCCGCAGCACCGGCACGCTGAAGGTCGGCGGCAACGTGCTGGCCGGCGTGCGGCAGCTCTTCGACGCGGGCCGGCTGGACGATGCCGGGACGCTGGCCGCCATGAAGGACTGCCTGGCGCGCTACGGCGAGACGATCGATCCGCACACCGCGGTGGGCTATGCGCTGGCCCAGCAGCATCGCCGCGATCCCGCCATTCCCATGGTCGTGCTGGCGACGGCGCATCCCGCCAAGTTCCCCGACGCCGTCGAGAAGGCGACCGGCCGGCGGCCCCGCCTGCCGGAGCGGCTCGCCGACCTGCTGGAACGGGCCGAGCGCGCCGACGGAATGCCGAACGACGTTGCGGCCCTCAAATCCATGATCGACGAACGGCGGGAGATGGCCGCCGCGCCGACAGCCCGAAGCAAGGTGCGCACGTGAGCGAAGTGAAGGTTACGACACTGGGCAACGGCCTGCGGGTCGCCGTCGACCCGATGCCCGAGGTGGAATCGGCATCGCTCGGCATCTGGGTCGGCTGCGGCACCCGCCACGAGACGGCGGAACTGAACGGCATGGCCCACATGCTGGAGCACATGGCGTTCAAGGGCACCCGCACGCGCAGCGCCCGCGCCATCGCCGAAGAGATCGAGAATGTCGGCGGCAGCCTGAACGCCTACACCGGCCGCGAGATCACCGCCTATCACGCCTCGGTCCTCAAGGAGGATGTCGGGTTGGGCGTCGAGATGATCTCCGACATCCTGCGCAACTCGGTGTTCGATCCCGACGAACTGCAGCGCGAGCGCGGCGTCATCCTGCAGGAAATCGGCCAGGCGCTCGATACACCCGACGACCTGATCTTCGACCAGTTCCAGGAGACCGCGCTGCCGGGCCAGCCGCTCGGCCGGCCGGTGCTGGGCACCGCCACGTCCGTCGAGGCGATCGGTCGCGACGATCTCTTTGCCTATCTTGCCCGCCACTACACGGCTTCCAACATGGTCCTGTCGGCGGCCGGCCGGGTCGAACACGACCAGATCGTCGAACTCGCCGAGAAGCATTTCGGCTCCGTCCCGCGCACGCCGGCCAACGCCGAGCGGCCGGTGCCGCTGGCCTATGTCGGTGGCGACGGCCGCGAGCAGCGCGTGCTCGAGCAGGCGCATCTGGTGCTGGGCTGCGAGGGCATCGGCTACCGGGACCCGGACTATTTCGCGCTGGCGATCTATTCGACCCTGTTCGGCGGCGGCATGTCCTCGCGCCTGTTCCAGCGCATCCGTGAGGAACGCGGCCTGGTCTACGGCATCCACTGCTTCAACACGGCCTACGCCGATGGCGGCCTGTTCGGCATCTATGCCGGCACTGGCGAAGACGACCTCGCCGAGCTGGTGCCCGCGGTGTGCGAGGAATTCGTCACCGTGGCCGATACGTTGAACGAGCAGGAACTCGTGCGCGCCCGCAACCAGATCAAGGCCGGCACGCTGATGGCGCTGGAATCCAGCGGCGCGCGCTGCGAACAGGCGGCGCGCCACCTGATCGTTCATGGCCGCACCATTCCCTATGCCGAGATCGTCTCGCGCATCGAAGCAGTCGACCAGGACGCCGTCCGTCGAGTCGCGCGGCGCCTGCTGCAGGGGGAACTCACGCTCGCCGCCCTGGGCCCCATCGACGGCCTGGAATCGCTCGACAAGATCGCCGGCCGCCTCGCGGCGTAGGGGCGAGGGCGCCACGGAAAAAGGCCCGTCTTCCTGAGCGGAGCCGCCCGCAGGGCGGCGCAGTCGAAGGACCTTTTTGCCGGCGCACGAGCCGTTGAAGCGAAAATAGGTCCTTCGACTGCGCGCCTTCGGCGCTCCGCTCAGGACGACGGGATTGTTTTTGAGGCGCGCTCGGTGAGCTACGCCGCTTTCGGCAGTTCGGTCTGCGCCGTGCGCGGAGGAACGCCGATCGCGGCGCGTTCGATGGCGGTCCTGATCTCGGCGCTGCGGCGGACCAGATTGTAGCGCAGGCCGGTGTAGAGGTTCATCGGGAACGGCATCGGGGCGTTGAAGTCGATGATCAGCACGACCCGCGTCTCATCGGTCTGGTTCTTGACCCAATGCTCGCGCGTGTCGTCGAACACCAGCGGCTCGCCTTCCTTCCAGAAGAAGTGATGGCCGCCGATCTCGATCCAGCACTTCTCGGGCTCCTGCGGCACGATCAGCGGGTAGTGGAAGCGGATGATGCCGGCGGCAGATCCCCGGTGCGGCTCGATCTCGGCGCGGCCGGCGAGGATGCTGAACAGCGCCGTGTGGACGCCGGGGATGCGCGCAATCGCAGCCATCGTGTCCGGCACCGCTGCAGCATTCTCCGGAACGTCATGGCCCCACAGCTTCAGCAGGAAGGTGCGCCAGGCGCGGCCCGGCACGTAGAGGTCGCGCGGGTGCACCTCATGCAGGGCGGGGATCTCTTCATGGTGGCTGAGCAGGTACTCGAGGTCGGCCTTGATCTTGGCGTGGCTCTTCTTGAGCTCACCCAGCACAGGGAAGACCTTCATCGCGTCCTCGCCGCCCAGCGGCAGCTTCGGCATGTTCCGCAGGATCATGTCCGAAAGCTTGAGATTGAAGTCCTCCAGCGGCTGCTGGGGAAGCCAGATGTGCTTGGTCAGATAGAATCTGCCCTTTTCGCCGACACTGGGTTTGCTAGCCGTTTCCATGGCCGATGTGCCTCGAAGACTTGCGATGAATGGATGTAATACGCCCGTTGGGCCGAATGGCGGCAGCTCTTCCGGCGACCGGGTGCGTGGCGGACCGTTTCAATTTCCTACGTCGACCCCCGGAAAACATGCAAGAATTCCGAAGAACCGCGAGTATAGCCCAAGATGTTCCGCTTTGCCGACGTCCCGTTGTCGCTGTCAGGGATGACCCGGATTACCGGGAAGCGCGTGTTTCTGCGCGCGCCGAGCCTGGACGACTGGTCGGAATGGGCCGAGTTGCGCGCCCGCAGCCGGGCCTTCCTGACCCCGTGGGAGCCCACCTGGCCGGAGGATTCGCTGGCCCGCGACCATTTCCGGCGTCGGCTGCGGCAGCAGATCAAGGAATGGCGGGCAGGGGAGGCCTACGGCCTGTTCGTCTTCACCAATGAAGGCCGCCGGCTGGTCGGCGGCATCAACCTCAGCAACGTCCGCCGCGGCGTCGCCCAGGCGGCCTCCGTCGGCTACTGGATGGGCCAGCCCTATGCCGGCCAGGGCCTGATGACCGACGGTCTGCGCGCCACCCTGCCGTTCGTGTTCGACGATCTGCGGCTGCACCGGCTCGAGGCCGCCTGCCTGCCGCACAACGAACCTTCCAAGGCGGTGCTGACCAAGGTCGGCTTCCACGAGGAGGGGCTGGCCCGGCAATATCTCCGCATCAACGGCCAGTGGGCCGACCATCTGCTGTTCGCGCTGCTGCGGGCGGACTACGACGCGCTCCTGCGGGCGCCGCGGTAACGGGCCGAGGCCCCGACCCCAGGGAGGCTTCCGTGCGCAATCTCACCCCGACCTCGATCACCCAGGCCTTCGCCGACTATGCCCGCAACGCCCCGTCCGCGCGGGCGCGGACGCTGCTGGTCTCGCTGGCCGGCCACCTGCACAGTTTCGTGCGCGACAACAAGGTCACGCAGGCGGAGTGGGGCGGCGCCATCGACGCCCTCACGCGCGCCACGCAGTTCACCGACGACAAGCGCAACGAATACATCCTGTTTTCCGACCTGCTCGGCGTGTCGTCGCTCGTGGACATGGTGAACGCCGCCAGCAGCGGAACGCCATCGTCGGTGCTCGGCCCGTTTCACATCGAGGGGGCGCCCGAGTTGCCCAATGGCGGCGACCTTTGGCGCGGGCAAGTGGGCGAGCCGCTGGTGGTGAGTGGCCGCGTCGTCGATGAAAAGGGCGCGCCGGCCAAAGGGACCGTGCTGGCGATCTGGCAGAACGCCGGTAACGCGCTCTATGCCCAGCAGGACCCCTTGCAGTCACCGACCAACTATCACGCGCGCCTCGCCGTGGCAGAGGACGGCAGCTTCGCCTTCTCCACCGTGCGGCCGGTCTCCTACAAGGTGCCGGACGACGGCCCGGCCGGCGACATGCTGCGCGTCCTGGGTCGCGACGCCTGGCGGCCCGCCCATCTCCACATGATCATCCAGGCGCCCGGACACGCGCCGCTGATCACCGAGTTCTTTCCCGAGGATGACGCGCATCTCGACGGCGATGCGGTGTTCGGGGTGCGTGCCGGCCTCGTCCTGCCCTTCGCCAGGGTGACCGATCGCGCCGCGCTGCCGGCCAACCTAGCCGCGCGCGACATGCTGCCCCTGCCGGTCTGGGCCACGCGCCTCGACCTGACCTTGCCCGCGGGTTGATGCCGCTCGTTCGGGTCCGCGACGTCTCCCAGGTCTTCGCGAACGGCGTCCAGGCGCTGGGCGGCGCCTCGCTCGACATCGAGGCCGGTGAATTCCTGAGCGTGCTCGGCCCCTCGGGCTGTGGAAAATCGACCCTGCTGCGCCTGATGGCGGGCCTCGCCGGGCCGAGCGCCGGCACGATCGAGTGGCCGCAGGGCAAGCCCGACCTGGGCTTCGTCTTCCAGGAACCGACCCTGATGCCGTGGACGACGGCGCTGGCCAACGTGGCCCTGCCGCTCAAGCTGCGCGGGAAGGCGCGTTCGGAACGCGAGGCGCGCGCGGCCGAGGCGCTCGCGGGTGTGGGGCTCAAGGGCTTCGAGAAGAGCTATCCGCGCGAACTGTCGGGCGGCATGAAGATGCGCGTGTCGATCGCGCGCGCGTTGGTCACGGGGCCGAGACTGCTGCTGATGGACGAGCCCTTCGCCGCGCTCGACGAGATCACGCGGCGCAGGCTGAACACCGACCTGCTCGAACTATGGCAGCGCACGCATTTCACGGCCGTGTTCGTGACCCACTCGGTGTTCGAATCGGTGTTCCTGTCGCAGCGCATCGTGGTGATGAGCGCCCGCCCCGGCCGGGTGCGCTCCGAACTCGCCATCCCGGCGCCCTATCCGCGCAGCGAGGCCTTCGGCACCTCCGCCGACTACGCCGCCCTCTGCCGCCTCACCTCGGCGCAGCTTTCGGAAGCGATGGCGTTATGAGCGCCCGTTTTTCAGAGCACGACCTCATGCTGAGGAGCCGGGCGCAGCCCGGCGTCTCGAAGCATGAGCTACGAACGCTTCGCCTGATCCCATCCTTCGAGACGCGACGCTGCGCGTCGCTCCTCAGGATGAGGCTGGGGATGATCCCATGAGCGCCCGCATCATCGCCCCGGTCCTGATGGGCCTGTTCATGTTGGCGCTGTGGGAGGGCTTCGTCCGCGCGATGGCGATCCCGCCCTATATCCTGCCGGGGCCGATCCTGGTGGCGAAGACGCTGGTGTCGGACTGGGGCACGCTATGGCCCGCGCTGCTGGTCACGCTCACGATCACCCTGCAGGCCTTGCTGGCGGCGGTGGTGGTCGGCGTGCTGCTGGCGCTGCTGTTCTCGCTGTCGCGCTGGATCGAGCTGTCGCTCTTTCCCTACGCCATCATCCTGCAGGTCACGCCGATCGTGGCGATCGCCCCGCTGATCATCGCCTGGGTCGACGATGTCAGTGTCTCTCTGCTGATCTGCGCCTGGCTGGTGGCCTTCTTTCCGATCCTGTCGAACACGGTGCTCGGTCTGCGCTCGGTCGATCGCAACCTGCTCGACCTGTTCGGGCTCTATGGCGCCAGCCGCTGGCGCACGCTGATCGATTTGCGCCTGCCGGCGGCACTACCGTACTTTCTGGGAGGCCTGCGCATTTCCGGCGGCCTGGCGCTGATCGGCGCGGTCGTGGCCGAGTTCGTCGCGGGCTCGGGCGGCCGCGAGTCGGGTCTCGCCTATCGCATCCTCGAATCGGGCTACCAGCTCAAGATCCCGCGCATGTTCGCGGCCCTGGTGCTGATCTCCGCGGCGGGCATCGCGATCTACCTGCTGCTGTCGCTGGTCTCGCACCTGCTGCTGCGCCGCTGGCACGAAAGCGCCCTCAGGGAAGAGTGAGTCAGGATCAGCGCAGCGCCGCCCTGCCGAGGAAGAACGACGCGGTCGCCACGCCCGCCGCCAGCAGGAGATAACCCGCTTCGTAGACGCCGGTGATGGCCAGCACGGTGCGGAAGAGGAGCGGTGACAGGAGTGCGCCGCAGAACACGAAGAGCTGGGTCGCGCCGGTGAACTCCGCGGCTCGTCCCGGCGGGGCCCGCGAGGCGCTCTCGGCGATGAACACGCCGTTCCAGCCGACGGCCGTGCCGCCCAGGATCGTGCAGACGATGTAGACCGCGCTGGTGGGCCAGGCGGGCGTCGAGAAGGCCATCACGGTCGCAGCCATCGCGATGATGGCGCCGATGCCCGCCAGCACCGCCGACGGTTTCCGCAACAGGTCGGCGAGCGCACCCCAGAAGACGCGGCCGAAGGCGCCGGCGAGGGTTGCCGCGGACAAGAGCGCGCCGGCCAGCACATAGGACATCTGCAGGCCATCGACGGCGTACACCACGGTGAAGTTCACGACGATCGCCTGCGTGGCGGAGAACAGCATGCCGATGAAGCACATCGGCCGCAGGATCGGGTCGCGCCAGGCGAGCTGCAGCGGCTCGAAGATCTCCGCCAGCGTCGGCAGGCGTGCGGGACCGGCGCCGCGCTCGTCGTCGTAGAGAGTGCGCAAGGGCTGCATGGCAAGGGCTGCGGCAATCGAAAGGAAGCCGACCGAGGCCGCGGCCCAGCGCCAGCCGAAATCCAGCGCGAGGGTCGGCAGCACGGCGCCGCAGATCGCGAAGCCCAGCGGCACGCCGCTCTGCTTCAGCGAAAAGGTGACATTGGCCAGCCGCGGCGGCGACACGCGCGCCAGGATGTGCGAGCTGGCGATGGTGAGCGGGCCGGAGCCCAGGCCGACGATGAAGGCCGAGAGCGCGGCCATAGCCACGCCGCCCGTCGCGAAGACGAAGGAGCCCAGCGCCGCGATGGTGAGCCCGGTCTGGATGAAGCGGATCGGTCCCAGCCGGCGGGTGAGCGGGCCGCCGCCCACGGTCGAGATCATCGCCGCGAGATAGACGATCGACACATAGTAGGCGACGTCCGCCGCCGCGACGCCGAACTCGGCGGCGGCGGCTGGCGCCAGCACCGACGCCTGGTTGAATACCATCGTCGAGATGACCTGGATCAAGGTCAGCGAAGCGAGGGCGACGAGATAGCGACGAAGGTCGGTCGGCGCGGCGGGCATGGCGCCGCGACTATAGCGACCTGCAGGGGGCCGGCGAGAAAACTCTCAACCGGCGATCGTCACAGCGAAACTTTGCACGTTCATTTTCGGTTTGTCGTCAGCAACGCCCGTCCTTCCTTCCAGGCTTCAAGTCTTTCCCGTGCAGCCGGCGACCACTCCTGCGGAGGCGGCCAGACCGTCAGCGCGGCAGGATCGTCATGCCTGCCGTCCGTTCGATGCTTGTCGGTCGCAAAATAGAAGGTGCCCAGCTGGCGATCCCAGACGGCAAGCGCGTCGCTGTCTTTGCAACGGACCCAGGCGCCCACCATGTACTGGCCGCAGCCTGAATAAGCGGCCGTGCGGCTGTCGATGGCGACGCCATACAGCCTCTGCATCTCCCAACCGCAGCATTCTTTGGTTACTGGCCATAGAGCGTTCAAAATTCGATCGCGCTGAAGCGTTGGTAAGCGCGCGACCGCCTCGAAGAACTCCTCATTCTCGAGCGGCTCTGCCAGTTCAGGGCGGTCTGTGGAGACAAGCCTTTCCATAGTTGAAAGCGGCTGGGGGTGAAACTTGACCTTGTCCGTCGTTACCAGGCCGGTGCGCGCGTGCCATTGTCTGGCTGACGTTCCTTGCATCGGGCTCGGAGGATCGGAAAAGAGGAAACCCTCGGCGTTCCACTCGAGCTTGGGCATGTCGAAGGCGACGCAGATCGTTCCCAGTTCGTGTACAGCGACGAGATCGGATCGCCGGGTTTCCACGACATGGATGACCGAGCAATCTCTGGTCGCCGCCACGCCCGCCTGGAGGAGGACGGCGCTGGTATCGGGGGTGGTCCAGGTGTCGAGGACGGTAAACGTCGGCTTCGCATAACTGTTGGTCGAGCGAACGACGGGTTGGCCCTTGTGCATGAGCGTTGGAATGCCGTCGTTGCCGCCCCATTCGAGTAGTTCGGAGCCGACACGAAGACCTTCGGCCGGCACCTCGGGTCCCATCCAGTCGATGCCGGCGCTCGCAGGGGCCGCGAAGGACAGGGTCAGGATCGTGGCCGCGGCGGACCATATGGATCGCCGCTTGTTCCTGTTGAGGGTCCGCCCGCGCATCGATGCAGCCATAGCGAACTATCGGGGGCCGGCGAGGAAGCTCTCAACGAGGGGCGACCAGACGGGACTGCCGTTGCTCGATCCCGCAAGACTGTGCCCATCGCGACCGAACGCGCCCACCGGCCTGTACACGGCCTTGCCGCCCGCGCCGTCATAGGCCTCGACCATTCGCTGGGCGAGAGACGGCTCGAAGAAGCTGTCGTTTTCGGTATAGATCCAGAGCA
>JAESFK010000806.1_pt1 | contig 12267 bp, 13 predicted proteins | sample 9269391 | NCBI WGS metagenome assembly JAESFK01 (sample SAMN14506231, study PRJNA617097) | algae metagenome | isolation source: Drouetiella hepatica UHER 2000/2452 and co-occurring heterotrophs from... | place: Slovakia: Slovak Paradise National Park, Hrabusice, Kosice Region | collected 2000-01-01
CTCGTCCGCCGGCGCCCCCGCCGGGACCTCGCGGCGGGGTGCGGTCGCGCTGGTTGCGCCCCCCGCGCCTGCCGGCTGCACCACCGAGCCGCCGCGCGTCCTCGGTGAACCGGCCGCGCTGCTCGGCGTTCCGGATGGCGTGCAGCAGATCGGGGTTCACGCGGTTGCCGGCGAACAAGTCGAACATCGTCGTGCCGACGAGCATGTGCTGGAAGAGCGGCACCGGGCGGTGCTCGGAGACGACGACCTCGTGGTTGCCGCGCACCTCGGCGAGCCAGTCGCCGAACTCCTCGGCGTTGCTCACGGTCGCCGAGAGGGAGACCACCTGCACCGACTCCGGGAGGTGGATGATGACCTCCTCCCACACCGCGCCGCGGAACCGGTCGGCGAGGTAGTGCACCTCGTCCATGACGACGAAGCCGAGGCCGGTCAGCGTCGAGGAGCCGGCGTACATCATGTTCCGCAGGACCTCGGTGGTCATGACGACGACCGGGGCGTCCCCGTTGACCGACGAGTCGCCGGTGAGCAGGCCGACGTTCTCGGCGCCGTGCTGCCGGACGAGGTCGTGGTACTTCTGGTTCGAGAGCGCCTTGATCGGGGTGGTGTAGAACGCTTTCCGGCCCGAGCTCAGGGCCAGGTGCACGGCGAACTCACCGACGATCGTCTTGCCGGCGCCGGTAGGCGCCGCGACGAGGACGCCCTTGCCCGCCTCGACCGCCTCGCAGGCGCGCAGCTGGAAGTCGTCGAGCGGGAACTCGAGGGCCGCGATGAACCGGCCGAGCTCCGAGCGCGCCCTCCGGTTGCGGGCCGCGGCGGCGGCGTACCGCTCAGCGGGACTGGGCATGGCCTCAGGCTACGTCAGGGCTCAGGCCAGGACCGACAGCGCGCCGGGGACGACCTCGAGCCCGACGGGCAGCGGCGCGAACCGCTCGCCGTCGGCGTAGGAGACGATGCCTCGGGCCTCCAGCCCCACCGTGCGGGCCCGCACGATCTCGACGGCGGGGTGGCTCACGTGGCCGCCCGAGAACACCTTGGGGAAGACCCGGAGGAACTCGGGCACCGGCAGCCGGTGCAGGACGAGGACGTCGAGCAGGCCGTCGTCGAACGCGGCGTCCGGCGTGACCCGCATCCCGCCTCCGTAGGCCGGGCCGTTGCCGACGGCGACGAGCATCGCCTCGGTCTCCATCCGCTCCCCGTCGAGGGTGAGGACGTACGGGATGGGCCGGAAGACCGGCAGCTCGCGCAGGATGGCCAGGTTGTAGCGCATCGGACCCTTCGGCCAGCGCCAGTGGTTGGCCCGCTCGTTGACGACGGCGTCGAACCCGGCCGCGAGGACCCCGACGAACCAGCGCTCCTCCCCCGCGGACGTCACGAGGCGCGCGGCGTCGACCGGCCGCGTGCGCCCCTCGAGGATGCGCTCGACGGACTTGGCCGCGTCGCGCACGGGCAGCCCGAGCTCGCGGGCGATGTCGTTGCCCGTGCCGGCCGCGATGATGCCGAGCGGCACGTCGGTGCCGGCGCAGAGGTTGGTGCCGAGGTGGACCATCCCGTCTCCCCCGGCGACGACGACCGCGTCGACGGCGCGGTCGGCGACCGCCGCGCGCCCCCGGGCCAGGGCGCCGGCCGCATCGGCCGCGGACAGGTCGACGACGTCGACGCCGGCCGCCCGCAGGAGGGTGAGGGCCTCGAGCCCGATCCGCCGGCCGGTGTTCTTCCCCGAGGTCGGGTTCACGACGATGCCGAGACGCATGGCGCGCACGCTAGCGGACACCGTCCCTCCTCCTCGCGGTCCTCCTGGCCCTCCGGCGCGGCCTGCGCCTGACCTTCGGGCCGCAGGTACTGGCCGGGCTCTGAGGTCGCAGAGGCTGCCGCTCAGAGCTGGGAGGCCTCGGTGTCGTCGACGTCGAGCCAGTCGGGGCGGTTCGCGGCCTTGCGCTTGTCGAGGATGCGGCAGACGAACCACGCCGCGAAGTACAGCAGGGTCAGTGGCGCCGCGAACACGAACATGGTGAACGGGTCGGCCGTCGGGGTCGCGACCGCCGCGAAGACGAAGATCAGCACGACCGCGATCCGCCAGCCCTTGATGAGCCGGGAGGCCGGCATCGCCCCGATCGCGTTGAGTCCCACGAGGATCACGGGGAACAGGAAGCCGATGCCGAACACGAGGATGAAGCGGGTGACGAACGAGAAGTACATCGAGGCGGCCTGGATGTTCGACGTCCCGTCCGGGCTCAGGCCGTAGAGGATCTTGAGGCTCTGCGGGAGGATCGCGTAGGCCAGCCCGCAGCCGAGGAGGAAGAGCGGGACCGTGGCCCCCACGAAGGCCAGCGAGATCCGCTTCTCCTTGCGGGTCAGCCCCGGGACGATGAAGGCCCACACCTGGTAGAGCCACACCGGACTCGAGCCGATGATCCCGACGAAGATCGACAGGCTCAGGAGGTTCGACAGGGCCGCGGTGGCCTCGGCGAAGTTGATGCTCGCGTCGACCTTGGGGTTGCTGCGTGCGTACTCGTAGAACGGGTCGGTGAGCAGGTCGAAGATCGTCGAGTAGAAGAAGCCGGCGACGATGGAGGCGAGCACGACCGCGACGGCGGCGACGGTGAGGCGCCGCCGGAACTCACGGAAGTGCTCGCCCAGCGTCATCCGGCCCTCGGGGTCGCGAGGGCTTCGACGCAGCCGGGCCATGGGTCGGGTGGTCCTCCGCGATCAGGCGACCGGGCCGGACTGGTTGTCCGTGCGCGGCGTCTTCTCGTGGACGGCGTTGCCGTCGGGGTCGGGGGTCACGACGTCCTCGACCGGGCGCCCCGGGGTGAGCGACTCACCGCGGACGGTCTCGGCGGAGGCCGTCGACTTGCTCGCCTCGTTGTCCTTCTTCATCTCGTCGACCTCGGACTTGAAGACGCGGGCCGAGCGGCCGAGGCTGCGCGCGGCGTCCGGCAGCTTCTTCCAGCCGAAGACGAGAATGATCAGCACCGCGACGATGATGATCTCGGTTGGTCCGATCCTGCCCATGTGGGTACATCCCCTTCAGAGGTTCGAGGTCGTGGTCAGTCTACGCGGGCCCAGGGTGGGAGTCGCTCGGCGCGGCGGGCCGCCCGGTCGGCGGCCTGGGTCGCCCGTCGCTCCCGATGCTCCTCCCGGAGCCTGTGCGGGTCCTGCGTGACGGCTGTGAGCGGCTGGTCGGCCGCGCGCCGGTCGTGTGCCGCCGCCTCGAGGGCCGAGACCAGCTCGCCGGCCCGCCCGAGCTCGGCGGTGAGGGCCTTGGCGCTGCGCCACGTCCGCCGGGCCCGCAGGCCCACGAGCAGCCCGCCTCCGACGAGGATGACGGCCCAGAGCAGCACCCAGCCCCACCACGGCAGCACGGCTCAGCGCCCCTGCACGTCGGGGTAGCCCGCGAGGGCCGCGGCGGCACCCTCCCGGACCTCGGCGACGACATCGGCCGGCTCGGTGACGTACCCGCGGCCGCCGAGGCGCCACAGCAGCCGGCGCAGCCACGCGGTGTCGGCGGTGCGCACCCGCACGACCTGCCCGCCGCCGTCGGCCGCGGGCACCTCCTCGACGGACTCCACCGGGTAGTAGTCGGAGACCCAGGTCGCCCCGGGCAGGAGGCGCAGGGTGACGACCAGGTCGTCGGGCGCGGGCCGGAAGGTGCCCTCGGACAGGTCGCGCTCGGTGGCCTCGGGTGGTGGTGTGCCGTCGACGTCGAGGACCTCCAGCGCCTCGACCCGGTCGAGCCGGAAGAGGCGGGTGTCCTCGGCGCGGTGGCACCAGCCCTCCAGGTACCAGCGGCCGTCGATGCCGACGACGCGCATCGGGTCGACGTCGCGCTCGGTGGCCTCGTCGCGGGCCGGCACGAGGTAGCGCAGGTGGACCCGGCGGCGGTCGGTGATGGCCTGCCGCGCGCGGGCCAGGAGGTCCGGGGCGGTCCCGTCGGCGACCTCGGCGAGGACGCGGTCGGCGGGTGCGGCAGCCTCCCCCGCGGCGGCCTCGAGCTTGGCCAGGGCGCGGTCGACGGCGTCACGCTCGTCGAGGCCCGGCACCTCGCGCAGGGCCCGCAGGCCGACGATGAGGGTGACCGCCTCGTCGACCCCGAGCCGCAGCGGCCGGGCGATGGAGTCGGCGTTGCCGACGAAGACGCGCCCACCCTCCCAGTCGGCCTCGATCAGCTCGTCGGGCATCTGGCCGTAGCCGCAGAGGAAGAGCAGCCGGAGGTCGGCCTCGAGCTGCTCGGTGCTGACGCCGAGGTCGGTGGCGGCCTGCTGGAGGTCGATGCCCTGCCGGTTGACCAGCCACGGCACCATCGTCAGGAGCCGGGCCAGGCGCGCGGTGGCGGTCTCGGGCGGTGCGGGGGGCATCAGGCGTCCCCTCCCCTGTGGGCCGCCAGGGCGCCACGCAGGGCCTCGACGACGGCGTCGACCAGCTCGGGCGGCTGCTCGGCGACGACGTCGGCCCCGTAGCCGGCGACCTCCTCGGCGAACGCCCACAGGTCGGTGTAGTCGAGGTCGACGAGCGACCAGTCGTCGTCGACCTCGCCGACGGTGCGCGCGCGGCGGCGCAGCGCGTGGCCGGCGCCCCGGCGCACCCGCAGGACGGCCGGGCTCGGCGCGGACGCCGTCCCGGCCAGGGTGCGTGCCATGGCCCGGGGGTCGTGGTCGGCGGGCACCTCGAAGGACCCCGGGCGCCCGGTGGCCCGCACCGTGCCGCTGACCCGGGAGAGCCGGAAGACGCGCGGCGCCTGCCGGTCCTCGTCGAAGGCGTTGAGGTACCAGCGGCCGTGCCACGACACGAGCGACCACGGCTGGACGTGCCGCTCGGTGCCCTCGGCGGCCTCGGGGCGCTTGTAGGTGAAGGTCAGCGGGCGACGACGCACGACGGCGTCCTTGACCGCGTCGAAGGCGGGCTCGGCGGTGCGCAGCCGTGGCTCGATGCCGATGAGGGCGTCGGCGTCGCGCTCGACCCCGGCCGCGCGCAGCTTGCGCAGCGCCTGCGCCGCCGGGCCGGCGAGCGAGGCCTGGGCCCACGTGCGGCTGGCCAGGCCGAGCACGGCGAGCTCGTCGGGCTCGAACTCGATGTCGGGGAGGGCGTAGTCGCGCTGGTGGATGCGGTAGCCGGGCTCGTCCTCCCAGAGGGCGTCGATGTCCTCGGTGACGAGCGGGATGCCGAGCTCGCGCAGCTCGTCCTTGTCGCGCTCGAACATCCTCTCGAAGGCCTCGACCGACGCCGACTGGCCGTACTGCGGGACGAGCTGGCGGACCTGGGCCTTGGACAGCGGTCGGCGGGCCCAGAGCAGCACGAGGACGAGGTTGAGGAGTCGCTCGGTCTTGACCTGGGCCGCGCTCGGGCCGACGCCCCCGGACTCGCTGCTCACCGGGGAGACGCTACCGGACGGCTACGCTGCCGGGCGTGATGCAGTGGCGTGCCGGGACCGTGGTCGAGCAGGTCCGGGCCTGGCCCGGCGCCGTCGAGCTGGCGGTCGACCTCGAGGGGTCCGGCGAGCGGGTGCGGGCCCTGGCCTACACCGCGGTCACCGGGGTGCCGGACGTCGCGGAACGGGTGCTGCTCAACGCCTCGGCGCTGCTGCGCGGCCTCGGCACGGGCGGGCTGGCCTTCGTCGTCGCGCGCACCGACGTGCTGCCCGAGGACCCCGAGCCCGGCGCCGGCCACATCGTCAAGGCCCGCTACACCCCGCTCCAGCAGATGCTCCTCGCCGTCGACGAGCAGGACAGCCCGCACCACGCCGCCCTCGCCGACGCCGACGACCTCGACGGCCTCCCGGTCGTCGTGGCCGACCTGCACAGCGCGCTCCCCGCCGTCCTCGCGGGGGTGCGCACCGTCCGCCCCGACGCCCGCGTCGCCTACGTGATGACCGACGGCGGCGCGCTGCCCGCGGCGTTCTCCCGGGCCGTCGCCGGGCTGCGCGAGGCGGGCTGGCTGGAGGCCTGCCTCACGGTGGGCCAGGCCTTCGGCGGCGACCACGAGGCGGTCACCGTGCACACCGGGCTGCTGGCGGCACGGCACGTCGTGGCGGCCGACGTGGTCGTCGTGGCGCAGGGGCCGGGCAACGTCGGCACCGGGACGCGCTGGGGCTACTCGGGGGTCGCCGCGGCCGAGGCCCTGCACGCGGCCGACGTCCTCGGTGGCCGGGGCATCGCCTCGCTGCGGGTGTCCGGGGCCGACGCCCGCGAGCGGCACCGTGGCATCAGCCACCACAGCCGCACCGCGTACGGCCGGGCGCTGCTCACGCCGGCCGACCTGCCGCTCACGACGCTCCCGGACGCGGACCTCGACGCCCTCGTCCGGCGCCAGGCCGCCGAGCTGGTCGCCTCGGCCCGCGCCGCGCTCACCACGGTCGACGTGCCTGCGGACGGCCTCCTCGAGGCCCTCGAGGGCTCACCGGTGGGACTGACGACGATGGGGCGGGGTCTTCGAGAAGACCCCGCCCCGTTCCTCGCGGCGGCTGCCGCGGGTGCTCACGCAGCCGCGCTCAGCGCACGCCCATGAGGTCGACGACGAAGATCAGCGTCTCGCCGGGCTGGATCGCCGCGCCGGCGCCCCGCTCGCCGTAGGCCTTGTGGGGCGGGATGGTCAGCTTGCGGCGCCCGCCGACCTTCATCCCCGCGATGCCCTCGTCCCAGCCGGCGATGACCATGCCGACTCCGAGGCGGAACTCCAGCGGCGCGCCACGGTTCCACGAGGCGTCGAACTCCTCGCCGGTCGAGTGGGCGACGCCGACGTAGTGGGCGGAGACGGTGCTGCCGGGGGTCGCCTCGGCGCCGTCACCGACGGTGAGGTCCTCGACGACGAGCTCGGTCGGCGGCTGGTCGCCGGGGAAGTCGATCTCGGGCTTGGTGGGCTCGGACATGCTGCTGCTCCCTCGTGGGTGGGTGTGCGGTGGTCGTCCGGGACGGTCAGTACGCGGCGAGGATGTCGACGGAGAAGACGAGGGTGTCGGTGCCCTTGATCTTGTCGCCGCTGCCCTGCTCGCCGTAGCCGTCGGCCGGCGGGATGACGAGCAGGACGCGGCTGCCGACCTTCTGGCCGACGAGGCCGTTGTCCCAGCCCTTGATGACATCACCGGCCCCGATCCTGAACTCGAAGTAGGGCTGCTCGGGGCGGCTGGCGCTGGAGTCGAAGACCTCGCCGTTGCGGTAGAGGACGCCGGTGTAGGCGACCCGGATGGTCTGGCCCTTCTTCACCTCGGCGCCGGTGCCGGTGATGAGCGGCTGGACGACGGTCTTCGTCGGGGCCTTGACGCCCTTGGGGACGGTGATGGTGGCCGGCTTGCCGTCGGTCACGGCGACCGTGGGCAGGCCCTTCTTCGGGGCGACCGCGGTGCCCTCGGCCTTGTCGAGGACCTGGGTGACCCCGAGGAGGTCGACCACGAAGACCACCGGGTCGTCCTTGGCGATTCCGAGCTGCTGGTTGCCGGTGTCGCCGTAGGCGTCGGCGGGCGTCGAGGCGATGAGGATGCGGGAGCCGATCTTCTTGCCCGGGAGCTGGCTCTTGAACGACGCGAAGAGGTCGGCGGCGCCGAGGTCGAGACCGACGGTGCCCTGCTTCCACGTGCTCGTGACGGTCTTGCCGTCCTTGCCGTTGACGAGCACCGCCTGGAGGGTCACGAGGTCGTCCTTGGCGACGGCGGCGCCGTCGCCCTCGGAGAGGACCCGGGACTCCGTGCGGGTGACCTCGAGCGGCGCCTCGACCGTGACGGTCGGCTCCTTCTCCTCGGCACCGGTCACGGTGACACCGCTGAGGGTCGACGACGGCGTGGTGGCCTTCTCCTCCCCGCAGCCGGAGAGGACGAGGGCGCCGGCGAGCGCGGCGGCGGACAGGGTGGTGGTCAGGCGACGTGGCACGGGTGCGTGAACCTTCGGTCGGGGACGCCCGAGGGGCGGATGGACGACTGTCCACGATAACCGCGGACCTTCCCAACCCTGACATCGGTGGCTGGGAGCCCGCTGGGTGCTCAGGCCGTCATGCCCTCGATGAGCCGGTCGACGCGGGCGTCCTCGGCGAGGAACGGGTCCTTGCACAGCACCGTCCGCTGCGCCTGGTCGTTGAGCTTGAGGTGCACCCAGTCGACGGTGAAGTCGCGGCGGTGTGCCTGCGCGGCCCGGATGAAGTCGCCGCGCAGCTTGGCACGGGTGGTCTGCGGCGGGCGCACCTTGGCCTCGAAGACCTCGGGGTCGGACACGATGCGGGCGATGCGTCCTCGCTTCTGGAGGAGGTAGTACAGCCCGCGGCTGCGGTCGATGTCGTGGTAGGCGAGGTCGATCTGGGCGAGCCGGGGGTGGTCGAGGTCGAGCCCGTGCCGGGAGGCGTACTCGTCGATGAGCCGGTACTTGACCACCCAGTCGATCTCGGTGCCGACGAGCCCGAGGTCGCCGGTCTCGACCGCCGTCAGCGTGCGGTCCCAGAGGTCGAGGACCCGCTCGTGGAGGCCGTCGGTCGCCCCCTCGCGGGCCACGAACTCGGCGGCCTTGGCGTGGTACTCGCGCTGGATGTCGAGCGCCGAGAGCTCGCGGCCGTTGGCGAGGCGCACCGTGCGCCGCCCGGTCATGTCGTGGGAGATCTCGCGGATGGCCCGGATCGGGTTCTCGAGGGTCATGTCGCGCATGACCACCCCGGCCTCGATCATCCGCAGGACGAGGTCGGCCGACCCGACCTTGAGCATCGTCGTCGGCTCGGCCATGTTGGAGTCGCCGACGATGACGTGCAGCCGGCGGTAGTGCTCGGCGTCGGCGTGCGGCTCGTCACGGGTGTTGATGATCGGCCGGCTGCGGGTCGTCGCTGACGAGACGCCCTCCCAGATGTGGTCGGCGCGCTGGCTGAGCGCGTACGAGGCGCCCTTGCTCGTCGTGACGAGCTTGCCTGCGCCACAGGTCAGCTGGCGGCTGATGAGGAACGGGAGGAGCGTCTCGGAGAGGGTCTGGAACTCCCCCGCCCGGGTGACGAGGTAGTTCTCGTGGCAGCCGTAGGAGTTGCCGGCCGAGTCGGTGTTGTTCTTGAAGACGTAGATGTCACCCGCGACGCCGTCCTCGTGGAGCCGGTGCTGGGCGTCGGCGACCAGCCCCTCGATGATCCGCTCCCCCGCCCGGTCGTGGGTGACGACCTGGCGCACCGAGTCGCACTCCGCGGTGGCGTACTCGGGGTGCGAGCCGACGTCGAGGTAGAGGCGGCTGCCGTTGGTGAGGAAGACGTTGCTCGAGCGGCCCCACGCCACGACCTTGCGGAACAGGTAGCGGGCGACCTCGTCGGGCGTCAGGGTGCGCTGGCCGGCGGTCGAGCACGTGATGCCGTACTCGTTCTCGATGCCGAAGATCCGGCGCGTCCCCCGGGTGCTCACTCGGCCGTGCCGCCGTCCGCCTCCGGGCGCTGGGTCTGCGGGTTCGTCGTGGCGCTGCGGGTGGAGTCGGCGTCGTCGCCCACCGGGACGTCGGCGGTGGGGTCGTCGGCGCTGAGGAGCCGCCCCAGCAGCTCGCCCTGCACCCGGCGGAAGCGCCGGCGCGGCCGGTGCCGGTCGAGGACGGCGACCTCGAGCTGCTCGGGCGAGATGCTGCGGGCCTCCCCGCCGTTCGCGTCGGCGCCGAGCAGGCGCACCGCGAGGGCGAGGACCTCGCCGAGGTGCATCCCGGGGCGCCAGGACTCCTCGAGGCCGGCCTCGATCTGCTCCGCTCCCCCGCCCATCGCGACGAACCCGTGCTCGTCGGCGACCGAACCGTCGTAGGTGAGCCGGTAGACCTGGTCGCCGTCGGGGGTGGCCCCGACCTCGGCGACGACGATCTCGACCTCGTACGGCTTGGACTCCTGGGTGAAGACGGTGCCGAGGGTCTGCGCGTAGGCGTTGGCCAGCCCGCGGGCGGTGACGTCGGAGCGGTCGTAGGAGTACCCGCGCAGGTCGGCGTAGCGCACACCGGCCACCCGGAGGTTCTCGAACTCGTTGTACTTGCCGACGGCGGCGAACGCGATGCGGTCGTAGATCTCGGAGACCTTGTGCAGCGCCCGGCTCGGGTTCTCGGCGACGAAGGCGATGCCCCCGTCGTACTGGAGGACGACGACCGCCCTGCCGCGGGCGATGCCCTTGCGCGCGAAGTCGGCCCGGTCCTTCATCAGCTGCTCGGGCGAGACGTAGAACGGCATCCCGGCGCTCATCGGGCACCTCCGTCGGACCGCTCGGCGATGATCGCCCCGACGACGGGTGCGAGGTCGTCCTCGGGCACGAAACGGGCGCCCTCGGGGTCGACGATCCCGACCGTGGGCCAGATCCGGCGCCCGACGTCCGGGCCACCGGTGGCCGAGTCGTCGTCGGCGGCGTCGTAGAGCGCCTCGACGGCGATGCGCACCGCCGCGTCGGCGTCCATCCCCCGGCGGTACAGCTTCTTGAGCGCACCGCGGGCGAAGAGCGAGCCGGAGCCGACGCTGTGGTGGTCGTGCTCCTCGTAGCAGCCGCCGGTCACGTCGTAGGAGAAGATCCGGCCGCGGGAGTCCTCGAGGTCGAAGCCGGCGAAGACCGGGACGACCGAGAGGCCCTGCATGGCCATCCCGAGGTTGCCGCGGATCATCGAGGCGAGCCGGTTGGCCTTGCCCTCGAGGGACATCAGCGTGCCCTCGATCTTCTCGTAGTGCTCGAGCTCGACCTGGAAGAGGCGCACCAGCTCGATGGCCAGGCCCGCCGTGCCGGCGATGCCGACGAGGCTGAACTCGTCGGTGGCGAACACCTTCTCCATGTCGCGGTTGGCGATGATGTTGCCCATCGTCGCCCGGCGGTCACCGGCCATGACGACACCGCCGTCGTAGGTCACCGTGACGATCGTCGTGCCGTGCGGCGCCTCGAGCGCCGCCCCTGCCGGCAGCGTGCGCCGCGAGGGCAGCAGGCCGGGGTCGTGGGCGGAGAGGAACTCGCTGAACGAGGACGACCCCGGGACGAGGTAGGCGTGGGGCAGGCGTCCGGTGCCGTGTCCGCGCGTCACTGGCCGCCCTTCTGGACGAACCCGCGGACGAACTCCTCGGCGTTGGACTCCAGCACCCCGTCGATCTCGTCGAGGATGTCGTCGATCTCGCTGACCTGGGCGGACGCCGCCGCGGCAGCGGGCTCGGGCGCGTCGCCGTCGTCCGGACCGCCGTCACGGCGCTGCGGCTTGACCTGCTCCTGACCGGCCATGCTCACCCTCCTCGGGTCGTCGTCTGTCCCGAGCCTAGTCGGAGGTCGGCGGCTCGGTGTCGGCGGTGGCGAGGGCGCGCAGCAGCGAGGCGGCGTCGGGGGCCGAGCGGACGATGTCGCCGACCCCGGCCTCGGTGCCCCGCAGCGGCTCGAGCATCGGGACGCGCTGGAGCATCCGCTGGCCGGCGACGTCGAAGATCACCGAGTCCCACGACGCGGCGACGACGTCGTTCGGGAAGCGGGCGAGGCAGGTTCCGCGGAACCACGCGCGGGTGTCGGCCGGCGGCTCGGTGACGGCGCGCCGGACGTCGGCCTCGTCGACGAGCACCTCGAGGCGGCCGGTGGCGGCGAGCCGGTGCGCGAGGCCGCGCTCGGCCCGCACGTCGGACCACTGGAGGTCGACGGCCTTGAGCCGCGGGTCGCCCCAGCCGAGGGCGTCCCGCTCGCGGTAGCCCTCGAGGACGGCGAGCTTGGCCACCCAGTCGACCTCGCGGCGCGCCTCCATCGGGTCGCGCCCGAGCTTGTCGAGGACCGTGGACCACCAGTGCATGACCTCGGTGGTGTCCTCGTCGGGCGAGCCGCCGTACCGCTGGTCGAGGAAGCGAGCCGCCCGGTCGTGGTACTCCCGGAGCAGCTCGACGGCGGTCATCCGGCGCCCGTCGGCCAGCTCGAGCTTGGTCTCGAGGGTCGGGTCGTGGGAGATCTCGTGGAGGGTGGCGACCGGGCGGCGCACCGTGAGGTCGGGACCGACCGCGTCGGCCTCGATCATCGCGAGCACCAGCGACGTCGTGCCCATCTTCAGGAGGTTGGCGACGTCGGCGTGGTTGCAGTCGCCGATGATGACGTGCAGGCGGCGGTACTTGTCGGCGTCGGCGTGCGGCTCGTCGCGGGTGTTGATGATCCCGCGCTTGAGCGTGGTCTCCAGGCCGACCTCGACCTCGACGTAGTCCGAGCGCTGGGCGATCTGGTAGCCGGCCTCGTCACCCTGCTGGCCGAGGCCGACCCGGCCGGCGCCGCAGACGACCTGGCGGGTCACGAAGAACGGGGTGAGGCCGGTGACGATCGACGGGAACGTCGTCGTCCGGGCCATCAGATAGTTCTCGTGG
>JAESFK010000807.1_pt1 | contig 12262 bp, 11 predicted proteins | sample 9269391 | NCBI WGS metagenome assembly JAESFK01 (sample SAMN14506231, study PRJNA617097) | algae metagenome | isolation source: Drouetiella hepatica UHER 2000/2452 and co-occurring heterotrophs from... | place: Slovakia: Slovak Paradise National Park, Hrabusice, Kosice Region | collected 2000-01-01
TGATCGATGCGCATGTTCAGGACCGCCGAGTACCAGTCGATCATCGGCTGCACGTTCGACGAGCGCAGCACGAAATGCGCGAACAGGATCGGCGTGGCCGGCTTATCCGACAGGGTCCGGCGGCGAGATGCGGTCTCGATCACGGTATCCATGGCAATCTCCTCGCCCTTTCGGGCCTTCGATCTAGGCTGCGTCAGTCGACGCAGCAGCTCATCCTGCTTGCGGAGAGCGGGACATCGAGAGCCGGATTTTCCGCGAAGAATCCGGCGGGATGAAGGGCGAAACCGGCGGTGATCACGGGCTGGACCGGGAAATCCTCGGGGCGCGGAATATGGTGCAGACCGAAGCTGTGCCAGATCACGACATCGGTATCGACCAGCGGGCGGTCGGATTCCGTCCACGCCGGCAGTCCATCGCCGCCGCTGCTCTGGTTGGGGTAGCGGCCGGCCGCGTGAATCTCCTCGGGATGGTAGGCGGTGACCCAGAGTTGCCGGGTCATGAAGGCCGCGCGCCGGGAGACCATCGACTGGGGATGCGAGAAGGTGGGGATCGGGCTCAACGGCAGCAACTTGTAGGCAGTGGGCTGGCCCAGCCGGTTGCGGGCCTCCGCGCTCTCGATCTTCCAGAAGCGGGCGGCGTTGAAGTCGACGTTGCGCTGTGCGCCCTGCTCGGTTGCCAGGACCGTCTGGCGCGTGGTGAAGGCATTGCCGTACGGATTGTCGGCGTCCATGGGCAACGCCACGGTGTCGACCTCGACGACGCGGTTGCGCTCGCCGTCGACCGCCACGTCGAGGCGCATGTTGAAGACGTGCTGATGGTAGTGGGCATAGACACCCGGCGACACGATCGTCCCATAGTCCGGCGCTTCGCCGGGCCGGAGGCCGGCGGTGTTCATGATACCGGTCGCCTTCATTTCGAAATGGATCGAGCCGTCCTGGTGAAAGTACCAGAACGAGCCGTACTCGTAGTTGCCGATGGTCGAGATCGACGACACGACCAGCCGCCGGGCGCGCCTCACGTCGACCTCTCCCGTGAACAGGTCGGTGTGCTTCCACAGGATGCCGAAATCCTCCTCGTGTAGGCAAACCGCGCTCTCGATGCAGTAGGGATCGCCCTTGCTGTCGGCCAGCCAGGCGTCGAAGTAGCGGATGGCGCCGAGGCAGTCGCAGCCCAGCGTCAGGGAATTGGCCAGCACGCCGATGCCGTACTCGCCGACATCGAAGGCATTCTTGCGAAAATGCCCGCCGCCGGGGTGTCCGTAGGGCACGACCATCTCGGACAACGCGGCCCGGTGCAGCACCGACCGCAGCCGCCCCTCGTCCTCGTAGCCGATCGCATGCAGCACCTTCCCTTCGCGGGCGTTGAAGCCGACGCGGAAGCGCCATTTCTGCCAGCGTACCTCGTTGCCCTCGACGACGAAGCTCGGGCCGGCCGGCTGGACGATTTCCAGCGGCTTCACGTCGTCGCGAAAGACGCTCCGATAGCGGGCGGCATAGTTGCGATCGAGCCTCGGGACGTCGGCCGCGCCGTAGTCGTCGACACGCAGCACCTCGGCACGGTCGAGATCGACGACGGCACATAGCCCCTCGATGGGATGGGCATAGCCGTTGTCGTTCTTCTCGCTCCGGTACCAGCAGAAGGTATGCGACAGCCGCCGGCCCTCTTCGTCCGGCAGCCCGTAGTTGCCGGCCGACCAAGGATCGACCTGGACGTTTTCGATGTCGGTTATGCCGCGCCGGGCCAGGGCCTCTCGGAAGCGGGGATCGGCCCGCGCCACCTCTCCGACCAGCGTTATGTCGTCGACCAGGATGCGCGGCCGGACGCCGGGAACGTGCCGCCAGTCGACGACCGTGTCGCTGACGAGGTCCACCCGGGCCTCCCAGACCTGGCCGTTGGTGCGGTCGAAGGCACAAACGAACGCCTCGCGCGGAAACGAAGCACCCGCCCGGAAGTCCGTCACGACGCTCTTGTCGGGTTCGTGCAGGCTCACCGTCTCGAACATCATGCCCGGCCCGAGATCGTGTGCCGCCCGCACGGCCGCGGACGCCTGGCGTATCTCGTCGGGGGTCAGTGAATCGAGCGGATGGCCGGGGGCCGCGTGCGTCACAGTCTCGGCGATGGCATCGGGCATGGTTGTCCTCTCGACGGCATTGTCACGGTGACGATCGCAGAGCGCAAGACTCGCCTGGAGGCTGACCTGCGAAAGCAGTGTCTTGACCCCAATCTCATATCGGCTTCCTCTGCCGGCGCATGTCCGCCCCCGCCATCGACCAGCCCGACACGCTGTCGCGCCTGATTCCGTCGCGCACGGCCCGCGGCTTCTTCCTGGCCGTGCTGTCGGGCCTCTTCTTCAACTTCCTGAACGCCTCGGTGAAGGAGTTGGCGAGCGAGATGCCGCCGCTCTACGTCGCCTGGGGCCGCTGGATGGCCGGCGTCGCCCTGATCGCGCCCTATCTCTTCTGGCGCGCCGGGCTCGCCGGCATGAAGACGCAGGACCTGAAGCTGCATTGCTTCCGCGGCCTCTTCCATACGTCGGGCTATGCTCTGTGGTACGAGGCCGTGGTCTGGTTGCCGCTCGCCACCATGGCGGCGCTGGGCTTCACCGGCCCGATATTCGTCACCCTGGGCGCCGTGATCTTCCTGCGCGAGACGGTGCACTGGCGGCGCTGGCTGGCGGTCGGGATCGGCTTCGTCGGCATGCTGATCATCGTGCGGCCGGGCCTCGTCACCGTGAACCCCGGCATCATCATGATGCTCTGCGCCGTACCGCTGATCGCCGGCTCCAACCTCGTGGCCAAGGTCGTGTCGGGCCGCGACAAGCCGGCCGTCGTCGTGCTGTGGCAGAGCGTGATCGGCGCGATCTGCTTCACGCCGCTCGGCCTGTGGTTCTGGCAGACGCCGACCGCCGACCAGCTGCTGCTGTTCCTGGCTGCCGGCTTCTTCGGGACGATGGGCTACTTCTTCATCACCTGGGCCTATCGCCTGCTCGACATTTCCGCCCTGCAATCCATCACCTTCCTCGGCATCGTCTGGGCCGCCTTGATGGACGTGGCGGTCTGGGGCAAGACCTCGGACATCTGGACGTTCGTGGGCGCGGCGATCATCGTGGCGTCCACGACCTACATCGCCCACCGCGAGGCAAGAGCGGGGGCCGCCGCGGGAGGAAAGAAGACATGACGGATCGTCTGGCTGGCAAGGTTGCGCTCATCACCGGGGGTGCCTCGGGTCTCGGCGCCAATGCCGCCGAACTCATGGCGAAAGAAGGCGCCCGCGTCGTGGTGGCCGACGTCGCCGTCGATCGCGGCAAGGCCGTCGCCGACCGGCTGGGCTCGGCCGGTCATTTCGTGAAGCTCGACGTCACCAGCGAGGACAACTGGAAAGCCGCGATCCAGGAAACCGTCGACAAGTTCGGCGCCATCCATGTGCTGTTGAACTCCGCCGGCATCGGTCTCAGCAAGACGGTCGAGGAGATCACGCTCGAGGAATGGCGCAAGGTGCATGCGATCGATCTCGACGGCGTGTTTCTGGGCTGCAAGCACGGCGTCGCCGAGATCAAGAAGCACACGGCCCGCCTCGGCGGCTCGGTGATCAACATCTCTTCGATCTCCGGCATCATCGCCGGCGCCAACATGGCGGCCTACAATTCGGCCAAGGCCGGGGTGCGCCTGCTCAGCAAGTCGGTGGCGCTGCACTGCGCCAAGTCGGGCTACAACATCCGCTGCAATTCGGTGCACCCGACCTTCATCGACACGCCGATCCTCGACAAGTATCGCGACCGCTTCGGCCAGGACCTGATGCAGCAGAAGCTCGGCAAGCAGGTCCCGATCGGCCGCCTCGGCCGGCCCGAGGAAGTGGGCTGGGCGATCGTCTTCCTCGCCTCCGATGAATCGAGCTTCATGACCGGCTCGGAAGTGATCATCGACGGCGGTATCAGCGCGATGTGATTTAACTGTCGTCTCGGGCGGGGTAGCCCCCGCCCTGGACCGCAGCGAAGGACCTCGCATTGCGGTCAGACGGCACCTTCAGCCAGCGCGAGATCCTTCGCTCTGCTCAGGATGACATGAGGGCTCTACATGCTGCTCAATCTCGACGGACGGAAGATCTACTTCGACCTGGCCGGACCGCAGAATGCGCCGGCGGTCTGCTTCACCCATTCGCTCGCCGCGGATGGCGGCATGTGGACCGAGCAGCTGGTGCCGCTGCTGGCCGCAGGATACCGCGTGCTGCGTCTCGATATGCGCGGCCATGGCGGCAGCCAGCCGGTCGAGGGCGACTACACGATGGACGAGCTGGCGGGCGACGTGAAAGGCGCGCTCGACGTGCTGGGCATCTGGAAGGTGCATTACATCGGCCTGTCGATCGGCGGCATGATCGGCCAGGGCTTTGCTCTCGCTTATCCGGAGCGCCTGCACTCGCTGACCCTGTGCGACACCCACCCCTCCTCGCCCGACGATACGGCGGGCCTGTGGGACCAGCGCAAGGCGGCGGTCCGCACGGGCGGCGTCAAGGCGCTGGCCGACGGTAACATGGAGCGGTGGTTCACGCCGGAGTTCAAGGACGCCAATCCGACGCGCTGGAAGGAGATCCATTCGACGATCTGCGGCACCTCGGACGCCGGCTTCCTGGGCTGCGCCGCCGCCATCCAGGACTTCGACTATCTCGACCGCCTGCCGACCATCAAGGTCCCGACCCTGGTGATCTGCGGCGACGACGATCCGGCGACACCGCCGGACCGCAACAAGCTCATCGCGTCGAAGATTCCCGGCGCGCGCTACGAAGACATCGCCAAGGCCCGCCATCTGCCCAACGTCGAGCGGCCCGAGCCGTTCAACCGTCTCATGATGAGCTTCCTCGGCCTGAACCGTTAGGACACGACAAATGGATTTCGCCTTTTCCGAAGACCAGCTCGCCATCAAGGACAGTGTCGCCAAGCTCTGCGCCGGGTTCGACGACAAATACTGGCTGAAGAAGGACAAGGACGGCGGCTTTCCGGAGGATTTCTACCGCACGATGGCCGACGCCGGATGGCTCGGCATCGCCATGCCGGAGGAGTATGGCGGCTCGGGCCTCGGCATCACCGAGGCCTCGATCATGATGCAGGCGGTGGCCGAGTCGGGCGCGGCCCTGCAGGGCGCCTCGGCAATCCATCTCAACGTCTTCGGTCCCAATCCCATCGTCGTGTTCGGCACCGAGGAGCAGAAGAAGCGCATCCTGCCCGACATCATCAAGGGCAAGGTGAAGGGCTGCTTCGCCGTCACCGAGCCCGATGCCGGCCTCAACACCACGGCACTCGAGACCAAGGCCGAGCGCGACGGCAACGGCTACGTCGTCCACGGCAAGAAGACCTGGACCACGACGGCGCAGATCGCCGACAAGATGCTGCTGATCGCCCGCACCACGCCGAAGGAGAAGTGCAAGCGGCCGACTGACGGGCTGTCGCTCTTCTACACCGACTTCGATCGCAGCAAGATCGAGGTGCGCGAGATCGAGAAGATGGGCCGCAAGGCGATCGACACCAACCAGGTGTTCATCGACGGGCTGAAGGTGCCGCTCGAGGATCGCATCGGCGAGGAAGGCAAAGGCTTCCACTACCTGCTGCACGGGCTCAACCCCGAGCGCATCCTGATCGCGGCCGAGGCGATCGGCATCGGCAAGGTGGCGCTGGCCAAGGCGACGCAGTACGCCAAGGAGCGGGTCGTGTTCGGCCGACCGATCGGCAAGAACCAGGCGATCCAGCACCCGCTGGCCGAGAGCTGGATGCAGCTCGAGGCGGCGAACCTGCTGACCTTCAAGGCGGCCTGGCTGTACGACAACGGCAAGGAGTGCGGCGCCGAGGCCAATTCGGCCAAGTATCTCGGCGCCCGCGCCGCCTACGACGCCTGCGAACGCGCAATCCTGACCCATGGCGGCTACGGCTACGCCAAGGAGTTCCACGTCGAGCGCTTCCTGCGCGAGGTCATGATCGCCCGCATCGCGCCCGTCAGCGAGCAGCTCATCCTCTGCTACGTCGCCGAGCGCGTGCTGGGACTGCCCAAGAGCTACTGAGCGCCGGGCGGCAACTCCTGCACCCGCTTGCCGCGCGTGACTCCGGCGCGCCCCTCCACGTCGCGCTTTGAGAACGCCGCGCAGTTGGGCACCCACCGGCCGGGCACGGCATGGATCTGCGCAAAAACCTGTATACCGCTCGCAACGGCGACGGGCGCGTTCGAGCTGTGTCCAGCGTCCCCTCCCTCGCAGCGAACCGTGTAGTTGCCGGGCGGCAGGTTCAACAGGAACCAAGTATCGTCATCCAGGATGCCGAGCTTCCGGGTCTCGCCCCTGTCGTTCACCAGCATCACGCGGAATCGCGACGTACGGTCCAGCGGGCTGTCGCTCGTGCGGTAGATGTAGAGTGCGCCGAGCCCTGCGGGCGGCGTCTCGAACCGCTTGCCGGCGGCGTTGCTTTGCGGATCGGCCATCGGCAACGCACAGGCCGCCACCAACAGACATCCAACCAGGCCCCAAATCCCGCGCATTTGCGTCTCCAGCTTTGCCAAGACCAGCTACCTTCGGTCGCAGAGCTCCGTGACTTATGCAACGTCAGAGTCGCCCGATTCTGCGCTTCGGCGCTCCGGGTCAGAAAATTGGGGCGAAATTCGGGCAAGCCGAGACGATTGTATCCTTTGTATCAGCAACCGATTGGCGATTCAGGACGTTTGTCCAGTACCTGATCGCAACCAATTCACCGGAGCCGTCCACATGACTCGCAACCAGCTGAATGCCGGTCTTGCGCTGGGAAGCGTGTTCCTCATGGCAGGCATCGTGGTCTTCGCCCCGCCGATTCCGCCGGCTTCGGCCCAGAGTCAGGCCGAGCGCATCTGCCGGGAGCAGGGCATCACCCCGAAGACCGAGGGCTATGAATACTGCGTGTCACAGGCGACTCGCGCCCTGGAATGGGGCAAGCCCGAGATCGCCTACACGATGGCGCGCGTGACCGCCGATGCCCGCGATTCCTGCCTCCAGTATGGCTTGTCGCCCGCCACCTCCGGCTACAAGAGCTGCATGGAGCACGAGACTCACGCGCGCCGTCTGCTCGTGTTCTCCGACGAGCCGCAATACGACCGAGACATCGCTCACCAGTAGTCCGGCTGGGATCTAGAGCAACACAAGGAGGTTGTCCTGAACCGCTTGAACGCGAGCCTCATCGCCGTGATCGCTGCCGTAGGCGTAGCGACGTTCGCGCCCCAGGTTCACGCCCGGTCCGGGCATGCACTCGCGGTCGCCGAGAAGGCATGCCTGGACCAGGGCATCAAGCCTCAATCGACCGCATTCGAAAAGTGTGTCGAGCGCGTCGCCGACGCCTATGACCGCACTGGTCAGATGCCGAAGGTGACATGGCCCACCGCATCGATCGGGCACCAGAGCTTCGACGCGCCCTCTCTTACATGACCGCCGGATAACCGCAGGGCGGACCGTTCAGAGAGTTGGGCGCACGACCGATCTGCCATTCCGGTCACGGTCGGCGTAGGCTCGCCGCATGCAACCGTTTCCCTTTTCCGTCCTCCCGGCTGGCGTTCGCGCACGCATCCTTCCCGGCATCAACGGCCTCGACATTCATGTGCTCGAAGCCGGCTTCGACAAGAAGGCACCGGCCGTGATGCTGTTCCACGGCTTTCCCGAGATCGCCTACAGCTGGCGCAAGGTCCTGCCGGCGCTGGCCGAGGCGGGCTATCACGCCATCGCCCCCGACCTGCGCGGCTACGGCCGCACCACGGGCTGGAGTGCCGACTTCGACGCCGACCAGATCGGCTTCCGCTTCACCAACCTTCTGCGCGACGCGATCGGCGTGCTGTATGCGCTGGGCCACCGCACGGCCGAGGCCGCCGTCGGGCACGATTTCGGCTCGTCGGTCGCCTCCTACGCCTCGCTGGTGCGGCCCGACATCTTCAAGCGCATGGTGCTGATGAGCGCGCCCTTCCCGGGCCCCTCGGCCGTTCCCTTCGACACCGCCGGCAAGCCGGCGCTCGCCAAGGCACCGGACGTCCACGCCGCGCTGGCGGCGCTGCCGCGCCCGCGCAAGCATTACCAGTGGTATCAGTCGACGCGCGAAGCCAATGAGGAGCAGTGGCACGCCAAGCAGGGGCTGCACAATTTCCTGCGCGCCTACTATCACTGCAAGAGCGCCGACTGGAAGGCAAACAGGCCCTACGAGCTGAAGGGCTGGACCGCCGAAGAGCTGGCGAAGATGCCGACCTACTACATCATGGACCTGGCCGAGGGCATGGCCGAGACGGTCGCCAAGGAGATGCCGACGCCTGCGGAGATCGCGGCCGCCAGGTGGCTCACGGACGACGAACTCGCGGTCTATGCCGGCGAGTACGAGCGCACCGGCTTCCAGGGTGGCCTCAACTGGTATCGCGCCCGCACCAGCGGCCGCGTGACGCCCGAACTCGAGATCTTCACCGGCCGCACCATCGACCAGCCCTCGACCTTCATCTCCGGCAAGAGCGACTGGGGCAACTACCAGTCGCCCGGCGCGCTGGAGAAGATGCAGAAGAGCGCCTGCACCAACATGAAGGAAATCCACATGGTCGAAGGCGCCGGCCACTGGGTGCAGCAGGAGCAGGCCACCGAAGTGAGCCGCCTGCTGATCAAGTTCCTGAAGGAGACGAACGCCTGACCGACCTGGCCAGCGTTTCCGCGGGCGACGAGGCCGCCCTCCTCGCGCTCAACAACGACCATGCCGTCGAGCTCTCGTGGCTCGACGCCCCGCGGCTGCGGCATCTTCTCGGCCAGGCCTTCCACGTCCGCCGCGCCGGCACCGTGGCCGCCTTCCTCATGGCCTTCGACCAGGACGCCGACTACGACAGTCCGAACTACCTCTGGTTCCGCGCGCACTATCACCGCTTCGTCTATGTCGATCCGATCGTCGTCGCTCCGGCGATGCGCAAGCGCGGCCTGGCGAACCGTCTGTACGAAGACCTGTTTCAAGCCGCCATCGACGCCGGCCACGAGCGCGTCGTCTGCGAAGTGAACTCCGATCCGCCCAATCCGGCCTCCGACGCCTTCCATGCGGCCCTCGGTTTCGTCGAGGTCGGACAGGCGTCGATCCATGGCGGCGCCAAGACCGTCCGTTATCTCGCCCGTCCCCTCGTTTCGGCACTCTGACACAGGAGAACTCCCCTCATGTCCGACCTCGCCGCCGTCGATTCACTGATCGTCGATGTCATCACCGACAATATGAGCGACACCTATGCCAGCAAGCCAGCGTTCGCGGTGTCGGAGATGGCCAACATCCTGAAGGCGGGCGCCAAGGAAATCTCCGGCGAGACGCTGCTGGTGGCCAATCTCGGCTATGGCCTGCGGCTCAGGACGAGAATCGGCGCCCGGCAGCACACGCTGCTGTTCGACACCGGCACCGAGGGCACGGCCTTCATCCGCAACTGCCGCAACATGGCGATCGATCTGGGTGAGGTCGAGGAGATCGCCGTCACACACGGCCACTGGGATCACATGGGCGCCCTCCCCGCGGCGCTCGACGCCATCGCCGGGCGCCGCGCCCGGGGCAGCGTGACCGTCCACGTAAATCCCGACATGTTCAACGAGCGCGGCGTGCTGCTGCAGGACGGCACGATCTTCCCGGCCGCCCGCGTCCCCACGCCCGCCCAGATGGAGGCGCAGGGCGCGCGGGTCGCGAACGACGGCCAGGCGCGCACCCTGCTCGACGGCCATTTCTATTACAGCGGCGAGATTCCTCGAGTCAGCGCCTTCGAGAAGGGCCGCGAGGACCATCTCTGCCGCAAGGACAATTCGGAGGAGTGGCGGCCCGACCCGTACCTGATGGACGAGCGCATGCTGATCGTGAACGTGCGCGATCTCGGGCTCGTCGTGTTCAGTGCCTGCTCGCATGCCGGCATCGTCAATGTCTGCACCGAGGCGAAACGCTTGTTCCCCGACATCCCGATCCACGCCGTCATGGGCGGCCTGCATCTCGGTGGCGTGATGGAGCGCCTCATTCCGCAAACGGTCGAGGCACTAAAGCCCTTCGACATCGCCTACATCATCACCGGCCATTGCACCGGCTGGCGCGCATTGCATGCGCTGGCCAACGAATATGGTGATAGAGTGAGCCAGTCCGCCGTCGGCACCACCTACACGTTCGACGCCGGCATCCCGCCGCCGGAGCGCGAGACCAGGGCCCCGACGAAATTCGAAACGAAGCCGCCCTTTTGACACCCCCTGCTCCCGGCCCCTTTTCCCTCAGCGCGCTGCGGGCCGCCGCCTTCAGCGGGCGCGAGCCGCCGCCGCTGCAGGCGGTCGCACGCCTGCGATCATATCGCTGGTTCGTCGTCGGCACGGTCTGCATCGGTGCCGTCATGGGGCAGGTCGATGCCAGCATGACCCAGGTGCTGCTGCCGCGACTCGAGGCGGAGTTCGGCGCCCGCCTCAGCAGCGTGAGCTGGGTCGCCGTTGCCTACCTGCTGGCTTTGGCATCGTTCATGCCGATCTTCGGGCGGCTGTCGGACATGTTCGGCCGCAAGCTCCTCTACACGGCGGGATTCCTGCTCTTCATCGCGGGTTCGGCCCTGTGCGGTTACGCAACGAGTCTGCCCTGGCTCATTTTCTTCCGGGTTCTGCAGGCGATCGGCGGCGCGCTGATCACCTCCAACAGCGTCGCCATCGTCGTGATGATCATGAAGCCCGAAGAACGCGGCCGAGGCCTCGGGCTTCAGTCGGCGGCGCAGGCGGTGGGTCTTGGGGCAGGACCGGCGATCGGCGGCTTCATCCTCGATACACTGGGCTGGCAGTGGGCTTTCTGGATCAACGTGCCGCTCGGGATCGCGGGCGCAATCCTCGGCTGGTTCGTCCTTCCCCAGACGGGCAATCCATCCAAACATGAGCGCTTCGACTGGCGCGGTGCGATCCTGATCGCGCCGGCGTTGACGGGCTTCGTAGCGGCGCTGAACGAGCTGCACGCGCTCGGCCCGACCTCGCCGATCCTGATCGCCTGTCTTCTGGTCGGCATCGCCTGCGCCTTCCTGTTCGTGCGCACCGAGCATCGCACTTCGGCGCCGCTGCTCGACCTCAAGCTGCTCACCAAGCCCGCCTTCCTGCTGGGCAACCTGGCAAACTTCACGTCCTACGCCACCCTGTTCGCTGTGTTCTTCCTCGTCCCCTTCGCCTTGGTGCGCATCTATCAGGACACGGCACTGGCAGCAGGTCTGCGCCTGTCGATCCTGCCGGTGATGCTGGGTCTGCTGGCGCCCGTGGGCGGCACGCTCTACGACCGGTTCGGCGCCCGGATGCCGACGTGCTGCGGCATGCTGATCTGCATCTTGGGGCTCGCAACGCTCTATTTCTTCCTCGACGGCGATCCCGCCAATCTCTGGCTCGTCACGCTGTCGCTGGCCGTCATTGGCGTCGGGCAAGGCCTGTTCATCTCGCCCAACAGCAGCGCCATCATGTCCGCTGCGCCCCCCGACGAGACCGGTCAGGCGGGCAGCGTGCTGAATGTCATGCGCATGCTTGGCATGAGTACCGGTATTGCGGGCGCCTCGACCCTTCTCTCGCTCTCCCTCGGGAGCAGCAGCGGCAGCACGCTGGACCTTCCGGCGGCGGCCCTCATCACTGCGAGCCGCGACGTCGTCCTTCTCCTCGCGGGCCTGACTGCGCTGGCGGGCCTGATCTCGCTGATCCGGCCGCGCGGCGTCGCTGGACGCGACGCCGGGGCCGTTCATCGAGATCCGATCGTCGAGTGATCAGGCGGCGAGCTTCTTCGCCGTCTCCGCGACCCGGCGGCCCTGGTAGCGGGCGCCGGCCAGCTCGTTCTCCGACGGCTGGCGCTGGCCGGTACCGCCGGCGATCGTGGTGGCGCCATAGGGGCTGCCGCCGGTGATCTCGTCGAGCGTCATCTGGCCGGCATGGCCATAGTCGAGACCCACAACCACCATGCCGAAGTGCAGCAGGTTGGTGATGATGGAGAAGAGCGTCGTCTCCTGACCGCCATGCTGGGTCGCCGTCGAGGTAAAGGCGCCGCCGACCTTGCCGTTCAGGGCGCCCTTGGCCCACAGGCCGCCGGCCTGATCGAGGAAGCTCGCCATCTGCGAGGACATGCGGCCGAAGCGCGTGCCGGTGCCGACGATCACCGCGTCGTAGTCGGCGAGATCCTCGACCTTGGCGATCGGGGCCTTCTGGTCGAGCTTGAAGTGCGCGGCCTTGGCCACCGCTTCCGGCACGGTCTCGGGAACGCGCTTGATGTCGACCTGGGCGCCCGCCTCGCGGG
>JAESFK010000808.1_pt1 | contig 12251 bp, 12 predicted proteins | sample 9269391 | NCBI WGS metagenome assembly JAESFK01 (sample SAMN14506231, study PRJNA617097) | algae metagenome | isolation source: Drouetiella hepatica UHER 2000/2452 and co-occurring heterotrophs from... | place: Slovakia: Slovak Paradise National Park, Hrabusice, Kosice Region | collected 2000-01-01
TTCAGGGTGCGCGATCTGCACGCCGAGCGCTGCCGGCAGGCCGTAGCCCATCGTGCCGAGCCCGCCCGATGTCATCCAGCGGTTCGGCTTTTCGAAGCCGTAATGCTGCGCCGCCCACATCTGGTGCTGGCCGACCTCTGTGGTGATGTAGGTGTCGAGGTGCTTGGTCAGCTCATACAGGCGCTGCACCGCATACTGCGGCATGATCACGTCGGAGTTGTGCTTGTAGGCGAAGCTGTCGCGCGCGCGCCACTTGGCGATCTGCTCCCACCACGGATACAGCGTCTTCTTGTCGGCCTTGGCGGTCGCCCGCCACAGCCGCACCATGTCCTCGAGCACGCGGCCGACATCGCCCAGGATCGGCACGTCGGCACGCACGTTCTTGTTGATCGACGACGGGTCGATGTCGATGTGGATCTTCTTCGAGTTCGGCGAAAACGCGTTGAGGCGCCCGGTGATGCGGTCGTCGAAGCGCGCGCCGATGCAGACCATGACGTCACAGTCATGCATCGCCATGTTGGCTTCGTAGCTGCCGTGCATACCCAGCATGCCGAGCCAGTTCTTGCCGGATTTCGGATAGGCACCCAGGCCCATCAGCGTCGAGGTGATCGGGAACCCGGTCAGGTCGACGAGTTCGCGCAGCAGCTGGCTCGCCTCGGGGCCGGAATTGACCACGCCACCGCCGGAATAGATGACCGGGCGCTTGGCGCTCGCCATCAGCGCCACCGCTTCCTTGATCTTGTCGAGATCGCCCTGCACCTTCGGCTGGTAGGAGGTGCGCGGCGCGGTCTGCGGCGGCGTGTACATGCCCTTGGCGAACTGCACGTCCTTGGGGATGTCGACAACCACGGGACCGGGACGGCCGGTGGTCGCGACATGGAACGCCTCATGCAGGATGCGGGCGAGATCGTTGACGTCTTTCACCAGCCAGTTGTGCTTGGTGCAGGGCCGGGTGATGCCAATGGTGTCGCATTCCTGGAAGGCGTCGGAGCCGATCAGCGAGGTCGGAACCTGGCCGGTGATGCACACCAGCGGGATCGAATCCATCAGTGCGTCCTGCAGCGGCGTCACCGCATTGGTGGCGCCGGGACCCGATGTCACCAGCATCACGCCGGGCTTGCCGGTCGAGCGCGCATAACCTTCGGCGGCATGGCCCGCGCCCTGCTCGTGGCGCACCAGTATGTGCTGGACGTCGTCCTGCTGGAACAGCTCGTCATAGATCGGAAGGACGGCGCCGCCGGGATAGCCGAAGAGGTGCTTGACGCCATTGTCCTTCAGCGCCTGCACCACCATCTCGGCGCCGGTCATTTCGCGTCGTCCGCTATCACTATGTCCGCTCATCGGTCCGTCCCGTCTTTCCTTCGCCGTTTTCGGCGGTTGCTGCTCGTTTAGTCCTGTTTCGGGCAATAAAAAAGGCCCCCGAGGGAGCCTTCACATTTGCGCATGGGGGATTTCGCCCGACGGTTACACCGTCTTGCCCATGCGCAATCCTACTACGAGAATGAGTATCGTGTTCATGGGCGCGGACGTTAGTGCGCGAGACGGCGCGCTGTCAACCGGGACGCCGCAAATTTTCCGCAGCGTCAGGCGGCGGGTCAAAAAGCTCCAATTCGAGCGTTGCGCTTAACGATCGCTACACCATCCACCATCACCTGAGCTTAACGGCATTGCGCTATACTCTTGGTCAGATTTGGGGGATTTACTGCGATGTACTTCGAACGTCAGGCCGAGGGAGGCGAAACCACCTCGCAAGAGCGGCGCGACCCCAAGCAGGACGACGCCCGCATCCTCGGCCATGTCGTGCAGTGCGACGGCGCCCGCGCGGTCATCAGCGCCTATGCCGAAGGTGGCGCCATGGGCGCGGTCGGTCTGTGGACCGTCGGGCGCATGATCTGCATCAATCTCGGCGAAACCCGCACCATCGGGCTGGTCTACTCCATCGCCAAGTCCGACCGCTCGTGGAGCAGCGAAGGCGACAACCCCATCGAGGTCAATGTCGAGCTGATCGGCGAAGTCCGTGACGTCGGCGCTGACAAGCGCCCCGTCTTCGACCGCGGCATCACCGTCTATCCCTATATCGGCGCCATTGCCCACCGTATCCGCAGCCGTGACCTGCAGGCGGTCTACGACCTTGCCGGCCGCCGCACCGTCACCATCGGCCAGCTGTCGCAGGACGACACCATCGACGCCTGCATCGCCATCGACGAAACCCTTGCCCGCCACTTCGCCGTCGTCGGCACCACCGGCGTCGGCAAGTCGACCGCCGTCTCGCTTCTGCTGCGCAAGGCGATCGCCGCGCGGCCCGACCTGCGCGTGCTGATCATGGATCCGCACAACGAGTTCGCGGCTTCGCTGCCGGAACATTGCGTCAAGGTCGACAGCAATTCGCTCGACCTGCCGTTCTGGCTGTTCCGCCTCGAGGAATTCTCCGAAGTGCTGTTTCGCGGCCGCGAGACCGATGCCGACGAGATCGACGTGCTGCGTGATCTCATCCCGGCCGCCAAGAACCTCTATCGCAGCCCGCAGGGCGGCACCTTCCTGCGCCGCGGCGTCGACGCGCTGACCGCGGATACGCCTGTGCCCTACCGCATGGCCGACCTGATCAAGCAGATCGACGAACGCATGGGCCTGCTCGAATCAAAGAACGAGCGGCCGATCCTGAAGTCGCTGCGCACCCGCATCGAGTCGGCGCTCGCCGATCCGCGCTACCGCTTCATGTTCCATTCCAGGCTGATCGAAGACACGATCCACGAAACCATCGGCAACATCTTCCGCGTGCCGACCCATGGCCGCCCGGTCACCTGTTTCGAGATGGCCGGCATGCCCTCGGAAGTGGTCAATTCGGTCTGTTCGGTGCTCGCCCGCCTCGCCTTCGACCTGGCGCTGTGGAGCGAAGGCCGCCTCAAGCTGCTTTTGCTGTGCGAGGAAGCCCACCGCTACATGCCTGCCGACCACCGCCTCGGTTTCGCGCCGACCCGCCACGCGTTGTCGCGCATCGCCAAGGAAGGCCGCAAATACGGCTGCTACCTCGGCGTCGTCACCCAGCGCCCGGGCGAACTCGACCCGACAATCCTGTCCCAGTGCTCGACGGTTTTCGCGATGCGCCTCGCCAATGAGCAGGACCAGGCGATCATCCGCTCGGCAATCGCCGATTCCTCCGCCTCGACCTTGTCGTTCCTGTCATCCATGGGCCAGCGTGAAGCCATCGCCTTCGGCGAGGGCGTCGCCACCACCATGCGGCTGAAGTTCGAAAAGCTATCGGACGAACTCATCCCCGGCACCGGCAAGCGCGCCGCGGAGGCGCCGACAGGCAGTGGCGACGACGTCGATCTGGTCGCCATCGTCGAGCGCCTGCGCAACGTTCCCAAGCCGCAGGCCGCAGCACTCGGCTTTGCCGAGGTCGTCGATGTCCAGCGCCAGGCCGGCGACACCGACTACCGCAAGCCGGCGGCAGCTCCAAGGCCGCAACCGGATGACGATTTCGACACCCGCTTCGGCCTGCGCCCCTCGACCTTCGGCGGCCGCCCGCCGCAAGGCTGAACAGGCTCACAGATACAGCCAACGTGGGCTAGCAAAAGCTCGGCACGAGTACGCTACAGCGCGCCGCCTGCACGCATTGTCCTCAGATGCCGGACCCGTCCAGCTGTTCTTCGTCCTCGCCTTCCCAAGGTGTCGGCATCTCGGGCGAGTTCTTGCTCAGATTGGCTTTCGGCAGCGGCATCCAGCACTTCAGCTCCGGGTCGGCATAACCGATGATGCAACCCGGATATGAATCTCCGGCGCGCCAGCCTTCGATGCCGAACGCGTCGGGCCGGGCCCAATAGGCCACGTCGACCTCCGCCGGCCCCTGCTCGGACGGCCGCACGGTGACGAGGATCCGGCTGCCGTCCTTTGGCGCACTCGCCATGTTTCGCCACCGGTCTGCATCGTCCATTCGTCGTCCTCCTCTGCCCTGATGCGTCCACCGCCGCCGTGACCGGCAACGACCAGATTAGTGTTGCTTCGTTCGACGGGGACGTCCAGCGGCAAGTTCAGGCGAACCAGCGTTCCAAACAAGTGCCTTGGTTTGCACCGGAACTCTTGCACGCCACACCTGGACAATTCCCGTCGGGGAATTCGTCAGGCCGAGCCGAATGGCGTGGGTTTCGAGAACCGGAGCGGAGCGGACTTAAGTCTGTGAGCACCGGAAGCGCAGAAAGCCGCGCCAGGCGGCCGGCCTGACGAATTCAGCGGTGGGAATTCAAGCGCAGACGCGGTTGCGGCCCTGGCGCTTGGCTTCGTAGAGCTGCTTGTCGGCGCGGCGATAGAATTCTTCGGCGGTCTCCTCTCTGTCCCACAAGGCAAGGCCGAAGCTCGACGTCACGTTGAGCTGGGCACCGCCCGTCTCGATCGCCATGCCGGCAATCGCCTTGCGCATGCGCTCGGCAAAGCGCTGCAGAAGCTCGATGTCCATGTTGGGAGCAACGATGGCGAATTCCTCGCCGCCGAGCCGCGCCACCACGTCGTGGTAGCGGGTCATGCTCTTGAGGCACCTGGCAACCGAGCGCAAAACCTCGTCGCCGGCGTCATGGCCGTAGGTGTCGTTGACCTGCTTGAAATGATCGAGGTCGAGGATCATCAGCCCGACCGGCCTGTCGATGCGGCGGAATTCGCCGAGATATTCCCTGAGCGCATCATCGAAATAGCGCCGGTTCTGCATGCCGGTCAGGCCATCGGTGAGTGCCGCCTGCTCGAGGCTGCGCGACCGCTCGCTCAATGACGCCGTCATCTCGCGCAGTTCGCCGCCTTCCTTCACCTGGGTGCGTATCTGGGGGAAAATGAAGAATGCGCCGTAGACAAGCGTTCCGCTCAAAAGCAGCGCAATCATGAACAGCAGCCGCTCCACCGCCTCGACGCTCTGGAGCCAGCCGGGCGTGTAAAGGGCCTCGGCCGCCCCCTGTATCTGGCTCCAGGCATAGAAGATCCCCAGCGCCGCCGACAAGATCAGCGCACTGAAGATGAAAAACGCCGCCTCAGCCCGGTGAAAGCGCATGGCAATCCTAGTGGAACCCCCATCGCACTTATGCCATGCCGCACCTTACGGAGGGTTAATCCTTAACGGCGCTTCCTATGCATCAGTCCCTTTGGATGCGGGTCCGGCCTCGCCGTCGATCCGTTGCCATTCCGGCCCGAACTGGTTGCGGAACCACGTCGATTGCCGTTTGGAATATTGCCGTGTCGCGATCTTGGCGCGCTCGATCGCCTCCTCGAAGCTCATCTCGCCGGCCATAGCTGCCGCCAGTTCGCGCACGCCGATCGCCTTCATCGCCGGCAGTTCCGCCCCGATGCGCATCGCCGTGATCTCCTTGACCTCGTCCAGCGCGCCAGCCTCGATCATCCTGTCGAAGCGCTGGTCGATCCGCTTGATCAACAGTTCGCGCTCCGGCTCGATGACGATGAAACGCGCGGTGGCCAGGTCGATCATCGGATGCCCCTTGTCGGCCTGCCATTTCAGGATCGAGCGGCCCGATGCCTCCAGCACCTCCAGCGCGCGCACGATCCGCTGCCCGTCGCTGGCCTTCAGCCGCATCGCAACCGCGCTGTCGACGTGCATCAGCACGCGGTGCAGCCTGGGCGCTCCCTCCTCGTTGAGGCGCCAGCGCCAGCGGTCGCGGATTTCAGTCGGAATTTCGGGCATTTCCGAAATGCCCTCAGCCAGCGCCCGGAAATAGAGCCCGGTGCCGCCGACGAAGATCGGCTGCTTTTCGGCAAACAGCCCACTATCGGCCAGCACCGCGACGTCACGCAGCCAGGTGCCAGTCGAATAGGCCGTCGCCGGCGAGACATGGCCGTAGAGGAAGTGGCGCACGCGCGACAGCTCGTCAGCGCTTGGCCGCGCCGTCAGCACGTTGAGCACGCCATAGACCTGCATCGAATCGGCGTTGACGATGACGCCGCCGTCGCGCTCGGCTAGCTTGAGCGCCAGCGCCGACTTGCCGCTGGCGGTCGGCCCGGCTATCAGGGTCGCGTTCTTGATGCGCCCCTCGCTAGTTCCGGAATTTTCGATGCCGCTGATCGCCACGCTGATTTCCCATCCGGACCGCGCTCTGCTGGCTCCGTCCCTTGCCGATAAGGCCTCTCGCGCCCTCGGCGCAAGCGCCATTGTTTGGCTGGCGGAGGCCATTGCCTGCGACATTGCGCTGCCATCAGGACTTTCGGCAGAGGACGCGCATGCCGCGCTCGCCGCCGTCCTTGCCGGCGAAGCCATCGATTTCGCCGTCCAGGACAACGCAACACGTAGGAAAAAGATCCTCATCGCCGACATGGATTCGACGATGATCGACCAGGAATGCATCGACGAACTCGCCGACGAGATCGGCGTCAAGGACCGTGTCGCCGACATCACCGCGCGCTCGATGAATGGCGAGATCGCTTTCGAGCCAGCCCTGCGCGAACGCGTCGCCCTGCTTGCCGGCCTCGACGCCTCGGTCATCGACCGCATCATCGAAACCAGGCTGACGCTGGCCTCCGGCGGCAAGACGCTGGTCGCCACCATGAAGGCGCACGGCGCATACACCGCACTTGTCTCCGGCGGCTTCGACGTCTTCACCTCGCGCATCGCCGCCAAGTTCGGCTTCGACGAAAACCGCGCCAACCATCTGATCGAGGCCGATGGTCGCCTCACCGGCAAGGTTTCCGAGCCGATCCTCGGCCGCGCCGCCAAGGCGGATGCGCTCAACGAAATTTCCGCCCGCCTCGGCCTGACCCCGGCCGATGCCATCGCCGTCGGCGACGGCGCCAACGATCTCGACATGATCCACCTTGCCGGCTCCGGCGTCGCCCTTCATGCCAAGCCGTCGGTGGCTGCCCAGGCCAGGATCCGTATCGACAATTCCGACCTCACCGCCCTGCTCTACCTCCAGGGCTACAGTAGCGCCGATTTTACCAGATGAAACCGATCCGCACCGAACGCCTGATCCTGCGCAACTGGGAGGACCGCGACCGCGACCTCTTCCACCGCATCAATTCGGACGAGCAGGTGATGGAATTCTTCGGCATGCGGCGCAGCCGCGCGGAGAGCGATGAATTGTTCGATCGCCTTGCCGCCGGCGTCGAGCGCGACGGCTTCGGCTTCGCTGCCGCCGAGATCGCTGCGTCAGGCGAATGCATCGGCTTCGTCGGCTTGCTGCGCACCGACCTCGAGCCATTCATCGCCAAGGGCACGCTGGAGATCGGCTGGCGCTTGGCACCCGAGTTCTGGGGCAAAGGCTACGTCACCGAGGCGGCCGAGGCCTGGCTCGCTTATGCCTTCGAGGTGATTGGCGACGACGAAGTCGTGTCCTTCGCGGTGTCGAACAACCACCGCTCGACGGCAGTCATGCAGCGGCTCGGCATGCAGGCGGATCCGCCCCGTGACTTCGACCATCCACGCGTGCCCGACACCCAGCCGGCACTCAAGCGCCACGTGTTCTACAGCCTCAGCCGAAGCCAGTGGCAAGAACAGAAAAAGGCGGCCAATTAGCCGCCTTTTTCTACCTGCTTGTACCGATCCGGATGTTCGTCGCCCTCGTCTGCCGGCGCGTTGGGCACCTTGTCCAGTATCGCCAAGAAGTCGTCGGCCGAGGCCTTGCCAGCGCGGCGGCGAAGGAAGTCAGCGGCAGTCTCGACAACACCAACTTTCTGCGCGACCGCCGATGCAATCCACTGATTGAGTGATACGCCGTCAGCCTTTGCCAGCCGTGTGGCCGCTTCCTTCACCGACAACGGCAGCTTGAGTGGGTAGGTCGCCTTGCTCATCGCCTTAATCCTTGGAGCAAATCAGCTGGTCTGATTACCTTCAGTTCGAAGCGTTCCGAGACTTTTTGAAAGTCCCTGAAGTTGTGGGTCACCAGAGCTTCCGCACGGCCATTCACTGCGGCCTCAAGCACCATCTCGTCTTTTGGATCCGACAGTTGCGGCCGCCAGCGAAAATGAACTTCGACCGCCTCAGCCAAACCAGCAAGACCTGCCAGGAAGCGATCGATGTCCACGTTCGACAAGCCATGAGCCGTGCGATGTTCCGGCCGGTGCAGCACGGCGTCGTATTCAAGAAACAATGCCGTCGTCACCAAAGGGCGGATGCGCATCTCTGCGACGTGTCTGAGGACCGCGAAAGATGCGCCATTCCGGCTGCGCAAGCCGGCAGCAAGCACGTTGGTATCCAAAACGACACGCATCCAGAGAGAACATAGCACATCCCATAGGATGTCGCCAGTTACTCCAGCGAGGCCCGGATTTCCGGACTCAGTCCATGCGGATCGTCACGAACCGCAACTCGCCCGTCTTCGACGCCAGCATCAAAAGCGCGTTCTTGCGGCCCTGCTCCTTGAGTGCTGCGATCCGGTCCATCACCTCTTTCGGCGTCGACACCGATTCCTGGGCGATCTCGGTGATCACCTCACCGGCAACGATACCGCGTTCGGCTGCAGCCGAATCCTTGGCAACGGCGGTCACCACCGCACCTGATACCTCGGCGGCGATACCGAACTTGGCGCGGGCGTCGGCATTGAGTTCGCCGATGGTCATGCCGAGCACGCTTGCGGCGGCAACCTCGGCACCCTTGTCGGCGTCTTCTTCCGGCTTGGCGGCTTCGCCTTCAGCCAGCTTCTCGCCATCCTCGAGCCGGCCCAGCGTGACCTTGACGGTCTGCTCGACACCCTTGCGCACGATCACCACGTCGACAGCCTTGCCCACCGGGCTTTCGGCAACGACGCGCGGCAGGTCACGCATCTCCAGAACGTCCTTGCCGTCGAACTTGATGACCACGTCGCCGGGCAGGATCTGCCCCTTGTCGACCGGCCCGCCCTTGATGATGCCCGCAATCAGCGCGCCCTTGGCGGTCGCCATGCCGAGACTCTCGGCGATGTCGTCGGTCACCGGCTGGATGCGCACGCCGAGCCAGCCACGGCGGGTTTCGCCAAACTCGGCCAACTGGTTGACCACCCCAACCGCGATCTCCGCGGGAATCGAGAAGCCGATGCCGATCGAGCCGCCCGACGGCGAGATGATCGCCGTGTTGATGCCGATGACCTCGCCTTGCATGTTGAACAGCGGCCCACCCGAATTGCCGCGGTTGATTGCGGCGTCGGTCTGGATGAAATCGTCATAGGGGCCGGAATTGATGTCGCGGTTGCGCGCCGAGATGATGCCGACGGTCACCGTGCCACCGAGGCCGAACGGGTTGCCGATCGCCATCACCCAGTCGCCGATGCGCATCCTGTCGGAATCGCCGAACTTCACCGCCGTGAGCTTCTTGGCCTTGGGATCGACCTTCAAAACGGCAATGTCGGTCTTGGTGTCGGTGCCGACCAGTTCGGCCTTCAGCTTGGAGCCGTCGGAGAAATTCACCTCGATCTCGTCGGCGTCGGCAATGACATGGTTGTTGGTGACGACGATGCCCTTTTCGGCATCGACGACGAAACCGGAGCCGAGCGATTGCACCTTCTGCGAGCCGCCATTGTCCTGGCCTTCGCGGTTCTTCTTGAAGAACTCGTCGAAGAAATCCTGGAACGGCGACCCTTCGGGAAGCTGCGGCATCGGAACCGCGTTCTCATCCTCCCCGCCTTCGCTGCCCTTGACAGTCTGCGACGTAGAGATGTTGACGACAGCGCCCAGCAGGCCCTCGGCGAGGTTGGCGACAGACTCAGGACCCTGCGCCAGCGCGGGCGTGACGAAGGACGGTGCGACCGCAGCGCCGATCATCAGCGCGGTGGTGGCGGCCAGAGAGGCCTTTCGCATGGCGCGCAAAAGGGGCGTGGAAATCATAAGGGAAGCCTCCCGGGGCTGTCATGGCATTGATCGCGCCGGGCCGTCCGAACGCGAAGCGTCATGATGGAAACAAATAAGGCCTGTTTGCGACCATTGCTACCGGCACGGAATAAATCGTCCGTTATCCCCGGACGAGCCAGACGATGCCGACACCGATCACGATAGCGGCGAGACCGACGGTCCGGAGCAGCGTCTCGGGCAATTCGGCCGCCTGCGCAGCCATCTTCTTGGCCGCGGAAGGAAAGCCGCCATAGACCAGGCCCTCGATGACGAGGACCAGGCCCATGGCGACGATAAAGTCCCGCACTGCTTAGTTGCTGGCTGCGGGAGCAGCAGCGCCGGCGGCTGGCGCCGGCGTTGGCTTGTTGGCATCGGGGCTGCGGAAGTAGCGGAAGAACTCCGATTCCGGCGACAGCACCATCGTCGTGCCGTCGGCGTTCAGCGCGGTGCCGTAGGCGCTCATCGACCGATAGAAGTCGAAGAACTCCGGATCGCGGTTGAACGCGTCGGCAAACACCGCGGAACGCTGGGCTTCGCCTTCACCGCGCAGGATTTCCGATTCCTTCTGCGCCTCGGCGACGGTCTCGACAACTTCGCGATCGGCACGGGCGCGGATGCGCTGTGCCGCTTCGCGGCCGCGTGCCCTCAGCCTTTCGGCCTCGGCCAGACGTTCGGCCTTCATGCGGTCGAAGGTCTGCTGCGACACTTCCTGGGTCAGATCCGTACGACGGATGCGGACATCCTGGATCTCGAGGCCAAGCGACGTCGCGTCGGGCTGCAGCTGGTCGCGAACCTCGCGCATCATTGCGGCGCGCTCTTCCGAGAGCGCCGATTCGAAGCCACGCACGCCATAGACCCGGCGCAGGGCCGCGTCGAAGCGGGTGCGCAGGCGCTGTTCGGCCAGTTCCACGCTACCCGACACCGTCGAGCGGAACTTGCGCGCATCGTTGATGCGGTAGGCGATGAAGGCGTCGACGTCGTAGAACTTGCCGCCCGAGACCTGGACGCGGATGTCGTCGAGGTCGAGCCGCATGACGCGGTCCTCGATGACCTGCACGTTGTCGGCCTCAAACATCGAGAACGGCGCCTTGAAGTAGATGCCGGGATCGGTCTTGACGTCGACGATCTCGCCGAAGCGCAGCACGATGGCCTGCTGGCGCTCGTTGACCACGAAGATCGACGACCAGATCAGAAACAGGATGATAGCGGCGAAGACGCCGATGATGGGAAGACGATTCGACATCAGTTGCCTCCCGCCGCCGGAGCGCGCTTCTGCAATTCAGGCAGCGGCAGATAGGGCACCACGCCCTGGCCGTTGCCTTGCTCGACGATCACCTTGCCGGAGCCCTGAAGCACCTTTTCCATCGTTTCGAGATAGAGGCGCTTGCGGGTCACTTCGGGCGCCTTGGCATATTCGTCGTAAACCGAAATGAAGCGCTGGGCCTCACCTTCGGCTTCCTGGACGACGCGGTTCTTGTAGGCTGCCGCGTCTTCGCGGACCTGGGCCGCTTCACCGCGCGCCTGGCCGAGCTTCTGGTTGGAATACTGGTTGGATTCCTCAACGAAGCGGTCTTCGTCCTGTTCGGCACGCTGCACTTCGTCGAACGCGTCGGCCACTTCACGCGGCGGTGCCGCGTCCTCGATCGAGATCGCGTTGACCGAAAGGCCCGCGCCATATTCGTCGAGCGTCGCCTGGATGATGTCGCGCACGCCAGCCGCAATGCCCTGGCGGTCATCGCGGAAGATGTCCTGCGCTGGCCGGCGTCCGACCACTTCGCGCATCGCGCTTTCGGCGATCTGGCGAACCATGATGTCGGGTTCGGAGACGTTGAACAGATAGGCCTGCGGGTTCGAGACCTGGTAGGCGACGGAGAATTTCACGTCGACGATGTTCTGGTCGCCCGAAAGCATCAGGCCCGACGACGTGTTGCCGCGCACTTCGCCGATGTCGACAAGCTTTTCAGCCGTGTTGACCTTCTCGACGGTTTCGATCGGCCACCAATGGAAATGCAGACCCGGCTGCGACAATTCCTGCTTCGGCTTGCCGAAACGCAGTTCGACAGCGAGCTCGTCAGGCTGCACGGTATAGATCGCCTGGAACGCCCAGAATGCGATCAGGCCGGCACCGATAAGGCCGAACAGCACGGCACTCGAGCCGCCGCCGCCCGGAAGAGCGCGCTTGAGCTTGTCCTGGCCCCGGCGAATGATGTCCTCGAGATCGGGAGGCGAACCCTGCGGCCCGCTTGGACGCGGTCCCTGCCCCCAGGGGCCACCGCCGCCGCCATTGCCGCCGCCGCCACCCCATGGGCCACCGCCGCCGCCTCCACTTTGATTGTTCCAGGGCATGAATGTCCTTTCAACTACGAAACTATGGCGGCCGCGCCTGAGACGGCCGCGCAATTACTGACACCATCTATAGGGATGCGAGCAAGCGCTTTCAACGCGATGGCCCTGAAGTGCCTCGG
>JAESFK010000809.1_pt1 | contig 12247 bp, 13 predicted proteins | sample 9269391 | NCBI WGS metagenome assembly JAESFK01 (sample SAMN14506231, study PRJNA617097) | algae metagenome | isolation source: Drouetiella hepatica UHER 2000/2452 and co-occurring heterotrophs from... | place: Slovakia: Slovak Paradise National Park, Hrabusice, Kosice Region | collected 2000-01-01
AGAGCCTTGAACTCGCCATACCATTTCTCGACCGCCGCCATGCTGATCATGGCGGTGGTCGATGCAGCGGGCACGCTCGCTGGCTGGGTGGTCATGGTCAAAGCTCCGATCCGTCCCGAGGCGTCAGCTCACCGCGAAGGTGATACCTTCGAGGCTGTCGGGGAACTTGTGCACCGGCACCTTCATCCACTTGTCGTAGATCTTCTGGAGTTCGCCATTGCCCTTGATCTTGTCGATGAAGGTATTGATCGCGGCATTGATCTCCTTCTCGCCCTGGCGGGTGCAGGCGCCGTTGTAGAGGTTCTGGAACTCGAGCTTGTTCTCGAACTCGCCGGGGCGGGCCTGCTCGATGCGCTGGATGTAGAAGATGTTGCCGCCGAGCGCCTGGACCTGGCCCGAGACCAGCGCCTGGATCGACGGTGCGTCGCCGTCATAGCGTCGGATCGTGGTCGAGGCCGGCGCGTTCTTGGTCACCTGGGTGTCCTGGGCCGCGCCCTTGGCGACGCCGATGGTGAACTTGCCCATGTCCTCGTTGGTCTTGATCGTGTCGCTCTTCTTGCCGATCAGCACGATCGTGTTGGCGACATAGGGCTTGGAGAACTGCACGACCTTGGCGCGTTCGGGCAGCATCGCCATCGTGGCGAAGAGCACGTCGACGCGCCCGGTGGTCAGCGCCGGGATGCGGTTGTTGACCTCCAGCGGCACGAACTCGACGGGCACGCCGAGCTCCTTGGCAAACAGGGTCGCGATGTCGGCGTCGAGGCCGTCCTGCTTGCCGGCGCTGGTGACGAAGCCCCAGGGCGGATTGTCACCCTGGATGCCGACGACGATCTTGCCCTTCGACTTGATTTCCGCAGGCGTCACGGCGAGCGCGGGCTTCAGGATCAGTGCAGGCGCAGCCAGCGCGACGGCGCCGCCCAACAGAACATGGCGGCGGTTCGGCAGGCCTGTTTTCGTGATGGTCATGGCATCTCTCCCTGGTTGAACATGGCCTTGTGGCCTTTGGTGGTCGGCTTGGCGGCGCAGCTATCGGGTGCTCGCCGCGAACTGGCGTTCCAGCCGCGCGCCGTAGAGCGACAGCGGCCAGCACATGATGAAGTACAGGGCGCCCACGATCCCGAAGACGAGCAGGGGCTGGAAAATCTGGTTGGAGATGATGTTGCCGGCGCGCGCGAGCTCGGTGAATCCGACGATGGCGGCCAGCGAGGTGCCCTTGATGAGCTGCACCAGGAAGCCGATCGTCGCCGGCAGCGAGATGCGGATCGCCTGCGGCAGGATGACGTCCTTCATCCGCGAGACGTATTTCAGGCTGAGCGCCTTGGCGGCCTCAGTCTGCCCCTTCGGCACGGCCTCGATCGAACCGCGCCAGATTTCGCCGAGATAGGCGCTGGCGTGCAGCGTGAAGCCGATCGACACCGCGATCCATGAATCGAGCTTCAGGCCGATCAAAGCGAGGCCGTAATAGACGACGAAAAGCTGCATCAGCAGCGGGGTTCCCTGGAAGATCGCGATGTAGCCGGCCGTGATCCGCTCCAGCAGCGGGATGCCGGATGTGCGCGCCAGCGCGACGCCGAGCCCGGCGATGCCACCGCCCAGGAAGCCGATGGCCGAGAGCGCCACCGTCCATTTCAGGCCGATCAGGAGGAAGATGAATTCGTTCACGCCCATGCCACCCTCCTCACTTGATCGGGTAGCTGAAATAGCGGGCGGAGATGACCCCGAAAATGCGCATCAGCAGCCAGGACATCACCAGGTAGAACACCGTCACCGTGCCGTAGACCTCGAAGCTCCTGAAGCTGTCGGACTCGATGCGCTGCGCGACGGAGGTCAGTTCATAGGCGGAGATCGCGGAGGCGACGCTCGTGGTCAGCGTCAGCAGCACGAACTGGCTCGTCAGCGAGGGGAAGATCGCGCGCAGGGCCGGTTTGAGCACGATCAGGCGGAAGACCTGCGCCTTGTGCAGCCCAAGCGCGAGACCCGCCTCGATCTGCCCCCTGCCGATGGACTGGACGCCGCCGCGAATGATCTCGATGGCATAGGCGCCGCCGTTGATGCCGAGCGCGATGATCGCTGTGGGGGTCGGGTCGAGCCGCAAGCCCGCCAGCGGCAGGGCGAAATAGATGAAGTAGATCTGCACCAGGAAGGGCGTGTTGCGGATCACCTCGACGAAGGCCTTGACCAGCCAACGCACCGGCTTGATGCGCGAGTCACGCAGGATCACACCGCCGATTCCGATGACCGTGGCGATGGCCATGCCGCCCAACGCCAACCAGAGCGTGCCGAGGCAGGCCGCCAGAAGACCCGGCAACCCCTCCAGTACAGGCGTGAAATCGAGCTTGTAGGTCATGGCGTTCCCTGAGCGGTCGACCTTCTGAGCGTGTCGATCCGTGTCGTGTCGATCGCAACGGCGCCTCTCATCGGGCACCTTGAAAGCGGCTGGCGAAGTCGCTTGCACAACCGTCAGCACAGGTTAATTGTACGAGATGGTTCAATTGGTCAAGGCAATTAACCGGCTTGTCCATTTGCGCGCGTCCCCGAGGCATGGGAGCAGGGTGCGCTAAAGCTGAAGCCGCGTTTCTGAAGAAGGCGGGTCGGCTTCTTGACGACCGCGGCGAGCGTGCTTCGAAAGGCACAAGATGAGTGAACTGGCCCCAGCCGCGAAGCGCGCAGCCCGGATCGGCAAATCGCCGAGCTGGACGCAGGACCCCGACGGCGTCCGCCGCAACATCCTTGCGGTTGCCCTTGCCGAGTTCGTCGAGAACGGGCTGAGCGGCGCGCGCGTCGACGAGATCGCGGCCAAGACCTCCACCAGCAAGCGGATGATCTACTATTATTTCGGCGACAAGGAAGGGCTCTATCGCACCGTTCTCGAAGAGGCCTATGCCCGCATCCGGAATTTCGAGCGCAGCCTCGACCTCGCCGCGCTGCCGCCGCGAGAGGCGATCGCGACGCTGACCGGGTTCACCTTCGACTATCACGCCGACAATCCGGACTTCGTTCGCCTCGTCATGGTCGAGAACATCCACCATGCGCGCCATCTGGAGAGCTCCGCCAAGATCGGCGAACTGAACCTGTCGGCGATCGACATGATCGGCGAGGTCTATCGGCGCGGGCTCGCCGAAGGCGTCTTCCGCGAGGGCCTCGACCCGATCGACATCCACCTGACGATCAGCGCCCTGAGCTTCTACAACGTCTCGAACCGTGCCAGCATTCGGCAGGTGTTCGGCCACGACATGGCGGCGCCCGATGCGCGTCGGCGCCGGCGGCAGAGCGCCATCGATACCGTGCTGCGCATGCTGTGCCGCTGATCGCATGACGTTGCCGCCTCAGCCGCCCCCGACCATGTCCGCCATGGCCTGGATCGCGAGTTCGTAGCCGGCCGCGCCGAAGCCGATCAGGATACCGGTCGCGGTCCGTGAGATCAGCGAGTTGTGATAGATGCTCTCGCGCGCATGCACATTGGAGATGTGCAGTTCGATCTTGGGCCCGTCGAACATCTTCAGCGAGTCGAGTAGCGCGACCGAGGTGAAGGTGTAGCCGGCTGGATTGATGATGATGCCGCAGGCTTCGATCCGCGCCTGGTGGACGCTTTCGACCAGTTCGCCTTCGAAATTCGTCTGGCGGAAATCGACCTCGAAGCCCAGCTCAGCCGCCCTGGCCTCGCAGCTCTCGCGAATCTGGGCGAGCGTCGTGGTGCCGTAGATCGCGGGCTCCCGCTGACCGAGCAGATTCAGATTGGGCCCGTTGAGGACAAAGATGCGCCTGCTCATTCCGACGTTCCTAAATCTGCGCGCTGTGCTCGGGCGCCACGCATATCTGCCGGCGGGTCGGTCGAGCGCTATGAAGCGAAGGTAACGCCGGCGAACTTTGAATCAACCTGTATTTTCTGAATCATCCGATTATACAAATTTCATCCGCTATCCGACCGTGACACTAGCGCTGCCGATTTGGTCATCGTACGATTGCGTCATGGCAGAAGCGGCAACAGACATAGCGGGCGAGGACTCCGCGCCTGTTTCGACGGGCGAACAGGCCTATGAGCGGATTCGCGCAGACATCGTCTTCGGGCAGCTGCGCCCCGGACAACGCCTTACGCTGGAGAAACTGCGCCCGATCTATGCCGTGGGCATCGGGACGCTGCGCGAAATTCTGAGCCGACTGACTCCGGAAGGACTCGTCATGGCCGAGGGGCAGCGCGGCTTTCAGGTCGCACAGTGCTCGGCGGAAGACCTGCAGGAGATCGCGGCGCTGCGCCTGCTGATCGAGAAGAAGGCGCTGGTTCAGTCTTTCGAGGCCGGCGACATGGAATGGGAGGGGCGCGTGGTCGCGGCCCACTACAAGCTGTCGCGCATGGAAGCGAGCCTCCTAAGCGGGGACAAGTCGCAATTGCAGCAGTGGAAGCGCTATGATTGGGAGTTTCATCAGGCTCTCGTATCGGCTTGCGGATCCAAGGCGCTGATGGAGCTGCATTCGCGGCTTTATGACCGCTATCTGCGCTATCAGATGGTCTTCGGTATCTTTCGCGGCGCGGTTGCCGCCGACGAGCACAAATTGTTGCTCTCGCATGCTCTCAACCGTGATGCCGCAGAGGCACAGAATGTGTTGGAGCGGCATGTCCAGGGTTGCATCGACTTTGCGTTGGACAACCGCCTGATTCCTTGAAATCGACGTCCACGCAGCTTCGACCAGCCGGGTCTATCGCAATGGCCTAGCGAGACCGGCGTTGGTGATCGGTGCACTCGAAAGCCAGGCACCTGTTTTGAATGCCACGGCTAGGACGCCCCTTCGTTCAGGCGAGATCGCGTTAGCTGCCCTCGCGGGATGGCGCTCGCTCCCGCAGCAAGTCGCCGATCCCTGTCGTGTGAAGACATCGCAAATTGAGCGACCCGAAAGCGGACCTCCGCAAGGTCCGCAATGGGCCATCAACCGGAGGGCAAGCTCTCAGGCCTGCGCTCTCAATCTGTCGGGCGACTTTTGCCTGTCAAAGAAGATCTCGCAGGCCTCGGCGACCCGCGCGACGGACGCGTCGTCCAAGTCCAGATGCGTAACCCAGCGCAAGGTTCCGTATCGCCCGCTGACGGCAATTCCGCGACTGCGCAGAAACTCTGCAAAAGCGCTGACGTCGCCCCCCTTGGCAGTCATGAACACCATGTTCGTTCGTGACGGTCCCGCGCCAAGATCCGGAAAGCGCGCCAGCACATTCGCGAGATCTGCGGCGCGCCGATGATCTTCGCTGAGCCGCGCGACGTTGTGCTCCAATGCGTAGATGGCAGCCGCGGCGAGCACGCCGGTCTGGCGCATGCCGCCACCCAGCATTTTCCGGATCCGGCGCGCGTTCTCGATGAAATCCCTGGGGCCGGCGAGGACGGATCCGACCGGCGCTCCAAGTCCCTTGGAAAGGCACAAGGAAACGGTGTCGAAATGCGCCGCGATCCAGGCCGCATCCCGGCCGCTGGCCGATGCGGCGTTCATCAGCCGGGCACCGTCGAGATGGGTTGCAAGCCCGCGAGAGCGGGCGAGTTGGGTTGCAGCCTGCAGGTACGCATCTGGGAGCACCAAGCCGTTGAACGTGTTTTCCAGGGCCAGCAGCCGTGTGACCGCGAAGTGAAAGTCGTTCGGCTTGATCGCGTTCGAAATGGCGTCCAGCGCGATCGTTCCATCCGGCTCGTTGGGCAAGGGCTGCGGCTGGATCGACCCCAGCACTGCGGCCCCACCGCCCTCTAACCGATAGGTATGGGCCATCTGGCCGACGAGGTCTTCGTCGCCGCGGCCGCAGTGAGCCATCAGCCCGGCCAGGTTTGCTTGCGTGCCCGTGGGAAAGAAGAGAGCAGCTTCCTTTCCCAATCGCTCGGCGACCATGGCTTCCAGCCGCTTGGTGGTCGGGCACTCGTCATAGACCGCGTCGCCAACCTCTGCCGCAGCCATGACAGCACGCATCCCCTCGTCGGGGCGCGTCACTGTATCCGAACGGAAATCATCCACCAGCATCGACCAGATCCTCGTTGTGCGTGACTTTGCCCCGTCGAGGGCTCACTCGGTGCTTTATGCGACAAGATGCTTGGCTCAGCACTCGGGCAAATTGACCACCAGGCCGCCAAGGCTCGTTTCCTTGAACCGCCCGCTCATGGCTTCGCCCGTCTGCCGCATGGCCTCGACGCGGTTGCCCAGCGGTATCAAACGCGATCCGTCGCCGCGCAGGGCAAGCGATGCTGCCGCAACTGCTTCTATGGCGCCGAGGAGGATGCTGGCGTCACGATCGTGCCTCTTGGTCGCTACTCGTCCTGGCAGGAGAATCCGCGGATCAGGATCGAGCATCTCGGCTTTCCCGACGGAAGGCGAGAAATCGACTTCATGGAGAACGAGCGGAAGCGGCAGCTGACGAGCCACCTGCGACATCTCTTGATTGAACTCAGCCGCGATGCGCCTTCTTGAGACAGGACCGCAGCGAGCCGATAGCGCGTAGCGCCCAACCGACATAGCGCGTGCAGGCGCCCAACGTCCGCTTCCGGGCGCCCCTCCAGTGTCCGTTGGTGGCGCTTCTCCCACGTGCCCTGGTTCGCGAGGCTGAGCGCTACACCCGCGATGCGAATCAGCAGCGGCTCGCGCGAGCGGCCCTCACGCGCCTAGAAGCGCATGGCGCAAACAGAGTTTCCCAGACCCAATCCGAGGAGATTGGGGAGATTCCGAAGGTGAAGGAAAATCAATGCCAATAAGCGCGAAGTGGCGCTCCCATGGGGAATCGAACCCCAGTTTTCGCCGTGAGAGGGCGACGTCCTAACCGCTAGACGATGGGAGCAGCGCGGCAAGGGCTGCTGTTTAATCGGGCTTTGGACGGGCTGCAACTGTTTTTGCGCTAACGCAGCAAAATTCGCGAGGGCGCATAGATGACGCGCCCTCCTTCTGTTGAATCGGGCCTGCGCCCGAATGCGGGAAAGCGCCCCTCAGGCCGCAGCGTCGGCCAGCGCCGGGTAATCGGTATAGCCCTTGGCGTCGCCGCCATAGAAGGTCTCGACCACCGGCGTATTCAGCGGCGCGTTCCTCCGCAAACGCTCAACCAAGTCGGGATTGGCGATGAACAGGCGGCCAAACGCAATGGCGTCAGCGTCGCCATTCGCGATGGTCTCGATCGCCAGTTCGCGAGTGAAGCCATTATTGGCGATGTAAGCGCCCTTGAAGGCCCGGCGCAGCGCGCCATAGTCGAAGGGCAGGTAGTCGCGCGCCTCGCGCGTCGCGCCTTCGACGACGTGGATGAAGGCGATGCCGGCCTCGCTGAGCTTCGTCACCAGATGCGTGAACAGTGCCTGCGGATCGGAATCGCGGGCATCGTTGGCGGGGCTCACCGGCGAGATCCGGATGCCGACGCGGCCCTTCGGAAAGACCTTCGAAACGGCTTCGACGACTTCCAGCGCAAAGCGGACACGGTTTTCGATCGAGCCGCCATAAGCGTCCGTGCGCGTGTTGGAATCGTCGCGCAGGAACTGGTCTATCAGATAGCCATGGGCGCCATGCAGCTCGATGCCGTCGAACCCGGCCGCCTTGGCGTTCTCGGCCGCGGTGACGAAGGCGCCGATGATCCCCGGGATCTCGTCCAGCGCCAGTTCGCGCGGCGGCGAGACCGAGGCAAAGCCGCTCTCGATATAGGTCTTGGTGTTGGCGACGCGCGCCGAGGGGGAGACCGGCGCCTGCTGCTCCGGCTGGAGCGAGACATGGCTGACGCGGCCGACATGCCAGAGTTGGGCGACGATCTTGCCGCCCTCGCCATGGACGGCATCGGTGATCGCCTTCCAGCCGGCGACCTGGTCGGCCGTGTACATGCCGGGCGTCCAGACATAGCCCTGGCCCTGCTGCGAGACCTGCGTCCCTTCGGTGATGATCAGGCCGGCGCCGGCGCGCTGGCGATAATACTCGACATTGAGCGCATTGGGGGCATCATTGCCGCGGGTGGCGCGGTTGCGCGTCAGCGGCGCCATGACGATACGGTTCTTGACAGCGATGTCGCCGATGCTGAACGGCGTGAACAGCGCCGGGACAGACGGATCTGAGTGGCTCATGGAATTGTCCTTGGAAACGCCAGACCGGATGGTGAGCGGGACCTTCGTCGCGGTCGACACAGCGATCAATGCTGCGGGCCGCGGCATCGTCCGTCCCTTAGATGGGTACCGCAGTGCGGTATGACAGGGTGATCGATCCCTCAGCGCCAAAACAAGACCAAACCGCCGCGCGAGTGGTCGATCCGGAGAGAAACGATCATCTCGCCCCGGCAGAGAAGAGAAGAATATTCTTCTCACCTTTCGCATGGAACCCTATCCGGCGCGGAACCGAGTTGCTTCGTACCGGCCTGCGTGGCGCGATCGGCATCGTCTATCCGCCTTCCTGCATCGCCTGCCAGGCCGCGACCGGCGAGGCGCAGGCGCTCTGCCCGGCCTGCTGGGGCGGGATCGGCTTCATCGAGCGGCCCTATTGCGAACGGCTGGGCACGCCCTTCGCAGTTGATCTCGGCGAGGGGCTGGTTTCGCCCGCCGCGATCGCCGACCCACCGGTGTTCGCGCGGGCCCGGGCCGTCTGCCGCTTCGACGGCACGGCGCGCGAGTTGGTTCATCGCCTGAAATACGGCGACCGCACCGATCTCGCTTTGACGCTCGGCCGGATGATGGCGCAGGCCGGCCGCGAACTCCTGCCCGATGCCGATCTCGTCGTCCCAGTCCCCCTTCATCGCACCCGGCTGTGGACCCGGCGCTTCAACCAGGCGGCCGCGCTGGCGACGGTCGTAGCGCGACAGTCCGGCGTCCCGCTGGCGCCGCTGGCACTCGCCCGCGTCAAGCGCACGCGACAACAAGTCGGCCTGACGCGAGCCCAGCGTGCCGACAACCTGCAGGGCGCGTTCAAGGTGCCGCCGGGCGCCAGGCCGCAGATCGAGGGCCGCCGCATCTTGCTTGTCGACGACGTGCTGACCACCGGCTCGACCGCCAATGCCGCCGCCCGCGCCCTGCTTCGGGCCGGCGCCAGCTCGGTCGACATCCTGACCTTCGCCAGGGTTGTCGCGGACGGGTCGTGACGCAGCCCGTGACGAACACGTGACGACGCACTACATTGGGATGCACTGCAACAATGCGGGATGCCGACATGCCTGCCGTCACCATCTACACCACTGCCTGGTGCCCCTACTGCACCGCGGCGAAGTCGCTTCTGACGAAAAAGGGCGTCGCCTTCGACGAGATCGCCGTCGACGGCAAGCCCGAGCTTCGCCAGACCATGACCGCGCGCGCGGGCGGGCGGACCTCGGTGCCGCAGATCTTCATCGGCGAGAAGCATGTCGGCGGCTCCGACGACATCCATGCGCTCGACGCCCGCGGCGAACTCGACAGGTTGCTGGCCGCGTGAGCCACAGCTCCCTCCGTCATGCGCTTGCGAAGGCACGGCTCGCGCCTATCTCTTCTGCCAGGGAGCTCGCGGCGAAAGCCTGCCTCACGGTTGAGTTGACATGATCCGTTACGCTTTGGTCTGCGACAACGCCCACGAATTCGAAAGCTGGTTTGCCGGTTCATCGAGCTTCGAGGACCAGCTGCGGCGAGGTCTCGTCGCCTGCCCGCTTTGCGACAGCAAGCATGTCGACCGGGCCATCATGGCACCGAACGTCGCCCGCACTGATCGCGACGCGCGCGCCATTAATGTCGACGTCGAGGTATCGCCGGTGGCGGCGTCGGCCGCACCAGCCCCGAAAGCGCCTGCCGCACTGATGGGCGAAGCCGAGATCGCGCTGCGCCAGATGCTGACGGACCTTCACAAGCATGTCGCCGAGAACGCCGAGCATGTCGGCCCCCGCTTTGCCGACGAAGCGCTGAAGATCCATCACGGCGAGAGCGACAGCCGCCCGATCTATGGCGAGGCGACATCCGAGGATGCGCGCATGCTGCATGAGGAAGGCGTTGAGTTCATGCCGCTACCGCGGCTGCCGGGCGCGGGGAATTAGGCATAGGCGAAACATGGATGCGGCCTTCGGGTGCAGCCGATACCCAACAGAAGGCGCATGACCGGTGATCAAGTTCGGCAATGACAGGTTGACCATCGAAATCGCCCCGCTCGGCGCCGAACTGCAATCCGTCACGGATGCGAAGGGCCAGGACTGGCTCTGGAACGGCGATGCGACGATCTGGGCCGGCCGCTCGCCCTTGCTCTTCCCCGTCATCGGCAAGCATCCGGGCGGCAAGGTGCTGATCAACGGCAAGCGCTACCCGATCAAGAGCCATGGCGTCGCCCGCACCAGCCTGTTCCAGCTCACCGCGCAGGATGACACATCCTGCACGCTGCGTCTCACCGACAACGACGAGACAAGGCAGGCCTATCCCTTCGCCTTCGCGCTCGACATGACGTACCGACTCGACGGCGCATCGCTCACCATGACCGCCCGCATCGCCAACACCGGCGACACGACCATGCCGTTCTGCTTCGGTTATCACCCGGCCTTCCTCTGGCCGCTGTCGGGCGCGGACGGCCTGCCGCATCGCATCCGGCTCGGCAATGGCGCGAGCCCTTCCCATCTGCGTCTCGGCATTGACGGCCAGCGCGCGCCGGCCAGCCACCCTTCCGCCTTTGTCGATGGCGTGCTGACGCTCGACCATGCGCTGTTCGTCGAGGATGCGCTGATCATCGCCGAGGGCGCAGGTCACCAGGCCTGGTATGGCGCGGATGGCCTGCCGGGCGTCGCTGTCGATTTTCCCGACATGCCCCATCTCGGCATCTGGACCAAGCCGAACGGCCCCTACATCTGCATCGAACCCTGGCACGGCCTGCCCTCGCCCTCGGACCCGGACGAGCCGCTCGACCGGCGAACCGGCGCGATCCAGCTCGCGCCGGGAGCCGCCAGGGAATTGCCGATGACGCTGACATTCGGCGTCCCCTGGCGCGGCTGAGACCATTTCGGGGCTCATCCCAAGGTCTCAAGCGACTTCGCCGCCCCTCTGGCGTTATTCTCGCCGCAGTGCAACATTGAGATTGCTCTGAAAAGAGGGTGGAACGGCATGAATGCGATCGACCCCGCCGGCAGCAGGCGCGACCAACCCGCGCCACGCGACAAGCCCTGGATCTTCCGGACTTATGCCGGTCACTCCGACGCCTCGGAATCGAACAGGCTCTATCGCAACAACCTGGCCAAGGGGCAGACCGGCCTGTCGGTCGCCTTCGACCTCCCGACGCAGACCGGCTACGACCCAGACCATGTCCTGTCGCGCGGCGAGGTCGGCAAGGTCGGCGTGCCCGTGAGCCATCTCGGTGACATGCGAGCGCTGTTCGCCGACATCCCGCTCGCCCAGATGAACACCTCGATGACGATCAATGCGACGGCGGCCTGGCTGCTCTCGCTCTACATCGCGGTAGCCGACGAGCAGGGCGCCGACCGCAAGGCCCTGCAGGGCACGACCCAGAACGACCTGGTCAAGGAATACCTGTCGCGCGGCACCTATGTCTTCCCGCCGCGCCCCTCGATGGCGCTGACCACCGATATCGTCGTGTTCACGGCTCGCGAACTGCCGAAATGGAATCCGACGAATGTCTGTTCCTACCATCTGCAGGAGGCAGGCGCCTCGCCGGTGCAGGAGCTGTCCTTCGCGCTCGCAACCGCGATCGCGCTGCTCGATTCGATCCGGGCCCGGCCGGAGGTCTCCGCCGAGGAGTTCCCCGAGGTCGTCGGCCGCATCTCCTTCTTCGTCAATGCCGGCATGCGCTTCGTCACCGAGCTCTGCAAGATGCGGGCATTCGTCGAGCTCTGGGACGAGATCACGCTCGGCCGTTATGGCGTCGCGGACGAGGCGATGCGCCGCTTCCGCTATGGCGTGCAGGTCAACTCGCTCGGGCTGACCGAGCCTCAGCCGGAGAACAACGTCTACCGCATCCTGATCGAGATGCTGGCCGTCACGCTCTCGAAGAAAGCCCGTGCGCGCGCCGTCCAGCTTCCCGCCTGGAACGAGGCGCTCGGCCTGCCGCGCCCCTTCGACCAGCAATGGTCGCTGCGCATGCAGCAGGTCCTCGCCTATGAGACCGACCTGCTCGAATTCGGCGACATCTTCGACGGCTCCACCGTGATCGACGCCAGGGTTTCCGATCTCAAGGCCGCTGCGCTCGAGGAACTCGCGAAGATCGACGACATGGGCGGCGCACTCGCCGCCATCGAGACCGGCTACATGAAGCAGGCCCTGGTCGAGAACGGCGCCCGCCGGATCGAGGCGATCGAGCGCGGCGAGCAGATCGTCAT
>JAESFK010000810.1_pt1 | contig 12191 bp, 13 predicted proteins | sample 9269391 | NCBI WGS metagenome assembly JAESFK01 (sample SAMN14506231, study PRJNA617097) | algae metagenome | isolation source: Drouetiella hepatica UHER 2000/2452 and co-occurring heterotrophs from... | place: Slovakia: Slovak Paradise National Park, Hrabusice, Kosice Region | collected 2000-01-01
GAACAGGGAGAGAGATTGAACCTGGCCCAGCGCGGGACAGGCCGTAACCGGAAACCACCTCAAGAGCACCAGCGCGGACCAGTATTCCGCAACGCCTGTCCGGAGTGAGCGTTATCACCCGTCCCTTCGCGGCGCTTTGCCGCTCGTCAAAAAGAGATGAACATGACCGTCAGATTTGGTCTTCTCGGCGCCGGCCGTATCGGCAAGGTCCACGCCAAAGCCGTCAGTGGCAATCCGGATGCCGTCCTCGTCGCCGTCGCCGACGCTTTTCCCGAGGCCGCCAACGCGATCGCCAAACAATATGGCTGCGCCGTGCGCACGATCGAAGAGATCGAAAAATCGGCGGATATTGACGCCGTCGTCATCTGCACCCCAACGGACACCCATGCCGACCTGATCGAGCGCTTCGCCCGCGCCGGCAAGGCGATCTTCTGCGAAAAGCCGATCGATCTCGACGTCGGCCGCGTGCGCGAATGCATGAAGGTTGTCGAAGAGACCAAGGGCAAGCTGATGGTCGGCTTCAACCGCCGCTTCGATCCGCATTTCATGGCGGTGCGCAAAGCGATCGACGACGGCAAGATCGGCACGGTCGAAATGGTCACGATCATCTCGCGCGACCCCGGCGCCCCGCCGGTCGACTATATCAAGCGTTCCGGCGGCATCTTCCGCGACATGACCATCCACGACTTCGACATGGCCCGCTTCCTGCTCGGTGAAGAGCCCGTCATCGTCACCGCCCATGCGGCTGTTCTCGTCGATCCGGCAATCGGCAAGGCTGGCGACTACGACAGCGTCTCGGTCATCCTGGAGACCGCATCCGGCAAACAGGCGATCATCTCCAACTCCCGCCGCGCCACCTATGGCTACGACCAGCGCATCGAAGTTCACGGCTCGAAGGGCGTCGTCTCCGCCGAGAACCAGCGCGCCGTCTCGATCGAGATCGCCAATGGCGACGGCTATACCCGCCCGCCGCTGCATGATTTCTTCATGACCCGCTACACCGAAGCCTATGCCAACGAAATCGCCGGCTTCATCTCCGCGATCGAAAAGGGCACCGAGATCACGCCGTCCGGCGCCGATGGTCTTGCGGCGCTGGCGCTTGCCGATGCGGCTGTGAAGTCCGTGACGGAAAAACGTCAAATCCGCATCGACGCCTGACCGATTTAGCCGAACGACGAAAGGCCGGGCTCGCCCGGTCTTTCGTCAAGACTGGTCTGTTCCGGATGGCAGCGGCCTGAACGCCGCGATGTCATGATCCATGTCGGTCAAGGCCCGGTCCAGATGGCCATCGAAAACCAATCTCTGCTCATCGAAGATCACGGAGATCTCCGGGCGGCCCTGCAGGCGGACTTCATGCGATTGCTCAAGCCCTTCATCGATACCGCGCTGCAAAAGATCGAAATAGCGCGTTCCCGGTCCGGTTATGTAGATCGGCATGCGGTCGTAAAGGCTGAGCAGCCGGGACAGGCCATTTCCGAGCGCTATTCCTGCCTGGCGGAAGGCATACCCGGCCATGCGATTTCCCTGACGCGCGCTTGTGGCGATCTTGTCCATTTCCGCCAGCGGCACGAACTTGGCCGGGATCGTATCGGGCGGCACTTCAAACGCCGTGCGCAGAATTCCATAGAATCCGGCCGACGCCTCGATGCATCCGAAAGAGCCGCAACGGCACAGGCAGCCATTGGCCGCATGCAGCATATGGCCGAAATTGGGGGCGGTCACCTCCAGTTCGCCGAAACGGTCCTTCCGGGCAACGCCCAAGCCGATACTGTGTCCAAGCGACAGAGCGGCAAGCGCACGGAACGAACCGGACTGGCTCGCATCCGCCTTCATCCCCAAAGCCTGCGCAACCAACAGGGTCTCATTGTTCAGCGTGACCTTGGCGCGCCATTCCGGTTGCAGCAGCGAAACGAAATCGATCTGCTCGCCTCCAAACACCGGCGACCACAGAAGCCGCTTGCCCTCGGCATCGACGGTGCCCTTGCTGGAAATCGAGACGGCGAGGATTTGGGCCTTCTGCAATTGCGACCGGTGAATAAGGCGGGCCAGCGCATCGAGAAAACCTGCCGCAAAAGGTTGCGTTCCGGCAATCTTGTGATTGCGCGCCTCCTCGAAGCGGTCGATCAGCCGGCCGGAATAATCGACCAGCGAATACTGGACCACATCCGAGGAGATACGCACGGCGATCAGAAAGCCGCTGTCGCGGCGTTGCGCAAACAACACGCGCGGCCGTCCGCGGCCCGAAGGAGCCTGCTGTTCAGCCTTACCGATCACCCCTGCCCGCTCCAGTTCGGCAGTGATCGCCGAAACCGTCGCGGAGGCCAACCCCGTATGTTGAGATATATCGGTATGAGAGAGCTGCCCCAGGCGCCGCAACGTCGCAAGCACGAGCGCGCTGTTCTGCTGACGCACCAGTTCGGTGCTCGATTTACTCAGCATTACGCATCCCTGTTATTCACGAATTCCACAAACACATGCTCCTCCCAAAGCATCTGCCCGATGTCAAACGGCCTTGCCCAAAGCGTTGTTGACAGCCCTGAAAAACTCTGACATCTATTTTCTCGACTGTCGAGAAAAAACTCTATTGGAGCTTGCGACAGGCATATTTGCTGGCCGGGGCCGTGCGGGAGGTTCGCACGGACGGTCAGCGGTCACTTGGGAGGACTTCATGAAATCAGTTTTGACACTGATGGCAGGCGCTGCCATCATCGTATCCCTGCATACCGCAGCCATGGCCAAGGATCTGGTCGTCGGCGTTTCCTGGTCGAACTTCCAGGAAGAACGCTGGAAAACCGACGAGGCCGCCATCAAGGCAGCACTCGAAGCATCCGGCGACAAGTACATCTCCGCTGACGCACAGGCGTCCGCTGCAAAGCAGCTGACCGACATCGAATCGCTGATCGCCCAGGGCGCCAACGCCATCATCGTTCTGGCGCAGGATTCGGAAGCCATCGGCCCGGCCATCGAGAAGGCCGCCGCTGAAGGCATTCCGGTCGTCGGTTACGACCGCCTGATCGAAAATCCGGCCGCCTACTACATCACCTTCGACAACAAGGAAGTCGGCCGCATGCAGGCTGCCGAAGTGTTCAAGGTGAAGCCGGAAGGCAACTACGTCTTCATCAAGGGCGCATCGACCGATCCGAACGCAGACTTCCTGTTCTCCGGACAGATGGAAGTGCTGAAGGAAGCCATGGACGCCGGCAAGATCAAGAATGTCGGCGAAGCCTACACGGACGGCTGGAAGCCGGAAGCTGCCCAGAAGAACATGGAGCAGTTCCTGACCGCCAACGACAACAAGGTCGATGGCGTCGTCTCCTCGAACGACGGCATGGCCGGCGGCGTTGTCGCAGCGCTCGAAGCCCAGGGTCTCGCCGGTGCAGTACCGGTCTCCGGCCAGGACGGCGACAAGGCTGCCCTGAACCGCGTCGCCCTCGGCACCCAGACCGTATCCGTCTGGAAGGATAGCCGCGAACTCGGCAAGAAGGCCGGCGAAATCGCCGTAGCGCTTGCTGGCGGCGCCGCAATGGACGCCATCCCCGGCACGGTCAAATTTGCCGGCGGACCGAAGGCTGTCGAAATGCAGTCGTTCTTCATAGCACCGCAGCCGATCACCAAGGACAATCTGAACGTCGTCATCGACGCCGGCTGGATTTCCAAGGAAGAAACCTGCCAGGGCGTAAAGGCCGGAACCGTTGCGGTCTGCAACTGATCCGATCCCGAACATGGGCAAATAAGGTCCCGTCACGAGCGCCGCAGCGATCACGTTGCGGCGCTTCTCCGATGTGCGGTACTTTACTGCAGAATTCCTTAAACCGGGATCGATTTAAGGGAAATTATGCAGCAAATCTAAAGCGTTACAGCTGCCTTTGCGCGTCATGAAGGGCGCGCGGCGCTGTAAAGACAAGAATATAGGGGGAGTAATCAGGAAATGGCGAACACCACCATTGCCACGCCTTCGAGCAGCGTGCGCCAGACGCAGGGAACCGCCTTGCAGCGCTTCCTGCAGGCGACAGAGATCGATACACGGCTTCTCGGGATGATCGCGGCGCTGCTGTGTATCTGGCTCGGCTTTCAATATTTCACCGGCGGGCTTTTCCTGACGCCACGCAACCTGTGGAACCTCACGGTCCAGGCTGCGTCGGTCTCGGTCATGGCAACGGGCATGGTGCTCGTCATCGTCACCCGCAATATCGACCTGTCCGTGGGCTCGATCCTCGGTTTCGTCGGCATGATCATGGCGATCACGCAGGCGAAAATCCTGCCGCCGCTGATCGGTTTCGACCATCCGGCCACCTGGATCATCGCGCTGACGGTCGGCATTGCACTTGGAACCGCCATCGGCGCGTTCCAGGGCATCATCATTGCGTTTCTCAATGTCCCCGCCTTCATCGTCACGCTCGGCGGCCTGTTGATCTGGCGTGCCGCGGCCTTCCTTGTCATTTCCGGTGCGACGGTCGCCCCGATGGACTCGACGTTCCGCCTGATGGGTGGCGGCGCGGAAGGATCGATCGGCGCCACGGCAAGCTGGGTCGTCGGCGTCATCGCCTGCGTCATCATCGTCGCCTCGATTATCAACTCGCGCAAGCAGCGCAAGCGCTTCGGCTTTCCGCTGCGGCCGATGTGGGCGGAATATTTCCTCTCCACGGTCGGTTGCGTCATGGTTCTGGCCGCCGTCTGGGTGCTCAACAGCTACTATATGCCGGTCAATCTCGCCAAGAAGTACGCCGAAACCCACAATATCCCCTGGCCGGAAGGCGGATTGCAGATTCCGCTCGGCATCGCCATCCCGGTCCTGATGGCCGTCGGTATCGCCATCGCCATGAGCTTCCTCACCACCCGCACCCGTTTTGGCCGTTACGTCTTTGCCATCGGTGGCAATCCGGAAGCAGCCGAACTCGCCGGCATCAAGACCCGCTGGGTGACGGTCCGCATCTTTGCGCTGATGGGCGCGCTCTGCGCCATCGCCGCGGCGATCTCGACCGCCCGCCTCAACGCCGCCACCAACGCGCAGGGCACGCTCGACGAACTGTACACCATCGCTGCCGCCGTCATCGGGGGCACGTCGCTCGCCGGCGGCATGGGCACGATCTCAGGTGCGGTTCTCGGCGCAATCGTCATGCAGTCCCTGCAGTCCGGCATGGTGCTGCTGCGCATCGACACGCCGCTGCAAAGCATCGTCATCGGCATCGTGCTGGTCATGGCCGTCTGGCTGGATACCGTTTATCGCGGCAGAGCCAAGTAAGAGGAGTACGACAATGACGGAACAACGCACTCCGCTGGTGGAAATGAAGAACATTTCCATCTCCTTCGGCGGCATCCACGCCGTCGACAACGCTTCGGTCGATCTGTACCCCGGCGAAGTCGTCGCCCTGCTTGGCCATAACGGCGCCGGCAAGTCGACGCTGATCAAGATTCTCTCGGGCGCCTACAAGCGCGATGCCGGCGAAATCCTGATCAACGGCGAGCCGGTCCAGATCAGCAACCCGCGCGACGCCAAGGGCTATGGCATCGAGACGATCTATCAGACGCTCGCCGTCGCCGACAATGTCGATGCGGCCGCCAACCTCTATCTCGGCCGTGAACTCAGAACACCGTGGGGCACGCTCGACGACGTGGCGATGGAAGCCAAGGCCCGCGAGGTCATGGGACGGCTCAACCCGAACTTCCGCCGTTTCAAGGAGCCGGTGAAGGCACTCTCGGGCGGTCAGCGCCAGTCCGTGGCGATTGCCCGCGCCATCCTGTTCGACGCCCGCATCCTGATCATGGACGAGCCAACGGCAGCGCTCGGGCCCCAGGAAACCGCGCAGGTGGGCGAACTGATCAAGCAGCTGAAGCGCGAAGGCATCGGCATCTTCCTGATCAGCCACGACATCCACGACGTCTTCGACCTCGCCGACCGCGTGTCGGTGATGAAGAACGGCCAGGTCGTCGGCCATGCCCGCACCGAAGACGTCACCAAGGACGAGGTTCTCGGTATGATTATCCTCGGCAAGGTTCCGCCCAAGGCGATCGCCGGCCCGGGCGCCATGCAGACGGCATAACGCGAAACGGTCCCGTTTCGGGGAGGGCGCCCCTCCCCGAACACGAGCCGCTCAATACGTCTGGACAGCGCCATCCAGCTTGGCCAGAAACGCGGCAGAACTTTGCCGGTAATCGTTCTTCTGCGCCTCGGTCATCTTGCTCCAAGTTGCATAGACCGGCCCGAGCCGCTGGTTGCGCTTCAGTTTGTCCGCGTTGCGATCGAGAAAGTCCCAATAGAGCGCGTTGAACGGGCATGCTCCCGCGCCGGTTTTCTTTTTCACGTCGTAGCGGCACGTCCCGCAATAATCCGACATCCGATTGATGTAGTTGCCGCCTGCGGCATAGGGTTTGGAGCCAAGAAACCCGCCATCGGCAAACTGGCTCATACCGATGACGTTGGGTAGCTCAACCCATTCATAGGCATCGGCATAGACTTCGAGATACCATTCATGGACAGCCTGCGGCCGGATGCCGGCGAGCAGTGCGAAATTCCCGGTGATCATCAGCCGCTGGATATGATGGGCATAGGCATGGTCACGGGTCTCGCAAACAACGGTGCGCAGACAGTTCATGTCCGTCTCGCCCGTCCAGTAGAAATCCGGCAGCGGCCGTTCGGCGTCGAAAAAGTTGGCGTCCCGATAGTTGGGCATCTTCAGCCAGTAGACGCCGCGAATATATTCGCGCCATCCGATAATCTGGCGAATGAACCCCTCGGCGGAATTGAGAGGAACCGCTCCGGAGAGATAGGCGACCTCGGCGCGTCTGCAGACATCGAGCGGATCGAGCAAACCGGCATTGATATAGAAAGACAACAGCGAGTGGCTGAGGAAAGGATCGGATGACAGCATCGCATCCTGCCGTTCGCCGAAGGTCGCAAGCTGATCGGCGACGAACCTGTCCAGCAGGATTTGCGCATCGGCCGCGGTCACCGCGAAATCGAAATGTGCCAGCGAACCGAAATGCGTGTGGAAGCGGCGGCCGACGAGATCAAGGACTTCTTGGGTGATCGCATCCGGCACCACGCCTTGACGCTTGGACGCGAACAGGTCCGGCGATGCAGGCTTGCGGTTCACCGCATCAAAATTCCAGCGTCCACCCTCCGGCTCGTCTCCACGCATCAGAAGGCCGGTCTTGCGGCGCATGTCACGGTAGAAATACTCCATTCGCAACTGTCCGCGACCCCAGGCCCAGGCTGCGAAATCGGCGCGCGAACAGAGGAAGCGATTGTCTGCTGCAATCTGCACCGGCCGCTGCAACGCCCCCGGCCAGGCCTCGATCATCTGGAGAACCCGCCATTCGCCGGGCTCTGTGATCCGCACCGTGTCCGGATTCCACCGCGTGATCGCACGCGCAAGTTCGCCGCTGAAGGAACCGGCGTTATCCTTAGCATCCAGCGTGGTATAATCGACAGTGAACCCAAGCTGACGCAGTTCATCCGCAAAATGCCGCATGGCAGAAAAGACGAAGGCAATCTTTTTCGGATGATGACGCACATAGGTCGCTTCCTCCATCACCTCGCACATCAGCACGACGTCTTGATCCGGATCCGCCCCGTCAAGACTGCTGATGGCGAGCGAGAGCTGATCGCCCAGAATGAAAACCAGATGGCGAACCTTCACCATTCGATGGCCTGACCGTCATAGGCAAAAAATCCGCCGGTCGAACGGACCTGCAGGCTATCGAGGACGCAGACCAATTGCCCGGCTGTCTCCTCCGGCGGCGTGGCGTCGCCATGACGGAAGGCCGCGGTGAGCGAGGTTGCGACGGTGCCCGGATGCAGGGCGGCGACAACGGCCTGCGGATGGGTCCGGGCGATCTCGACCGACGCAGTTTTGACGATCTGATTGAGCGCCGCCTTGGCAGCCCTGTAGGATATCCATCCGCCAAGCCTGTTATCGCCGATCGAACCAACGCGTGCAGACAGCGTCGCAAGAATGGCGCGACGGCCACGGGGCATCAAGGGCGTAAAATGCTTGAGGATCAGCGCTGGCCCGATCGCGTTGACCGCGAACTGCCGTGCCATCACGGCCGGGTCGATCGCCCGCAGGCTTTTTTCAGGACCGATGCCGTCGATCTCCAGCGCGCCGGTGGCATCAAACACCAGATCCATCTCGCCGTGAACGTCTTTGACCGCCGCCGCCGCCCGCTCGATCGTCGCTTCATCGCCCAGATCGAAACCGGTTTCCTTTCGCGACAGCCGAACGAGCACGGCACAGTTCGGGCTCGCTTCCAGCGCATCTGCAAGCGCACCGCCAATGCCGCCGCTGGCACCGATGATGGTTGCCTTGTAAGCCTTACCGAGAGAATCCATTCCGTCGTCCTCGCCGTCCGATCCCTTGCGTATCGACGCAAACGCAAGGCTTTTTACGCAAGCAACTGCGGGACGGATCGATGCCGGGCGCATCTTCGCAAAATTCGGCAGGCGATGCGCATTGACCATTGATGCGCCGTCTATCCTGGGCTATGAACCGGTCACAGCCTGCTTCGACGCCTTGCCGTCGCGGATGCACCCGTAGCTCAGCTGGATAGAGTGCTGCCCTCCGAAGGCAGAGGTCACTGGTTCGAATCCAGTCGGGTGCACCATATTTCTCCTGCCCGGCATGTGCGTGCAGAAGCCTGTCTACCGCACAGTCAGCGCCGCGGCCGCCATCAGCCCGCCAATCAGTGCAAAATGCTCCAGGGCAATCTGCATCTCCTCCATCCTTTTCGGCCGCTGGAATTTCCAGAACGGATGGCCGAGCGGTATCGACAGGAATGTGAAGATGCCGAGCCAGCCAGCACCGAACCAACCAAGCTGGAATGCATCCGTGATGAGCAGGACCGAGCCAGCCAACTCAGTCACAATCATGGCAGCGACGATGTATCTGGGCGATGAAAACCCGTGTTGGCGGATGGTCGCGACCATCACGTCGAATTTCAACAACCCGAAGATCCCAGCGATCCAGAAGAAGCTTGTCAAAACGACACGCGTGATCATCTCGAAGGCATCGCTGACCAGAATGGCCTCGATTATTGTCGGCATGTTTCACTCCCCGCAATAGCTATCGCGCCCTCCGAACAGGATGCTCGGAAGGCGCTTTTGATGAGGGTGGATCTCAAACGAGATTGAAGACTTCGCTCATCGGGCGGCGCGGCTTTTGCGGCCAGTTTTCGTCCGTGGCGTATCCGACGGCCAGCAGAAGGGCGGGCACTTCGTTTTCCGCCAGTCCGAACTCACGGCTGACACCGTCAGGATCAAACCCGATCATCGGAGTGGATCCTAAACCCAGCGACTTCGCCGTAAGAATCAGTGTCATTGCGCTGAACGTTGCGCTGCGAATAGCTTCGTCGCGGGCGCGCTGAGGCTGTTCGAAGTACAGATTTTTTGCAGCACCGGTCCAACCCGCGACCATGCCCTCAGGCATGATCCCCGCGGCGACCACGGGCGCAAGACGTGCTGGCATGTCCGTATGGTCTGCAATGACGCCGCAGACGATGAATGTGACGGCGGCATCCGTGATTTTGGGCTGATCCCAGCCGACTGCACGCAGACGAGCTTTGGCATCTGCGGACCGGACGGCGATGAGCCGCCAGTTCTGTAGATTGAAGGCGGACGGAGCAAGCAGGGCAAGACGAGCGAGTTCGACGACCTGCGCATCGCTTATGTCGCGTGAGGGATCGTAGAGACTGGTCGTGCTACGCTGCTCGATTGCAGTGATGATCTCGTTGGTCATGGGACTTTCCTTTTCGTGGGCGTGGCTGAGCGCCGTGCAGGGCGCTCGGGAGAGGATGGTGAATGTGCGGACTTCAATTTTCGTCAGGCGATGGTTTCGACCACGCCACCATCGACGCGGAGCGCTGCTCCGGTCGTGGCAGATGCCTGTTGCGAACTAATGTAGAGGATCATGTTGGCGACTTCCTCGACGGACGATGCGCGCTGGATGATCGAGGAGCTGCGATGCGATTTGATGAAGCTCTTCGCCACTGCATCGAGGCTCTCGCCGGTCCGCTCTACTTCAGACTGGAGCATCTGCGAAACGCCCTCGGAAAGGGTGGGGCCAGGAAGGACCGAGTTCACCGTGACACCGGTCCCAGCCAGCCGCTTGGCAAGCCCTCGTGAAATGGAGAGCTGGCTTGTCTTCGTGAATCCGTAATGGATCATGTCGTGGGGGATATTGAGCGCCGACTCGGAGGATACGAAGACGATACGCCCCCATCCGCGTTCCGCCATGCCCGGAGCATAGGCGCGCGAGATCCGAACGCCGGACATGACATTCGTCTGAAAGAAGCGATCCCACTCGGAGTCTGGAGTTTCGAAGAAATCCTGCGGGCCGTAGATGCCGATATTGTTGATAACGATATCAAACAAGGGGTGCACATCCACCAGCCGATCGCAATCGTCGGCGGTACCGAGGTCACCAACGAAACCGGAAACCCGACGTCCGCCGCCCAGTCTCTCGATGGCTTGGCTGACACGTTCTTCCTTGCGGCCGTTGATAACCACGTCCGCGCCGGCTGCAAGAAACCCGTGGGCGGCAGCAAATCCAATGCCGCCTGTGGAGCCTGTGATAAGAACCTTTCGGCCTGTGAAATCTATGTTCATCGGAACCCTCGCTGTGTTGTGAGGGCTAATCTGGCTCTATTCTGCTGACTTTATAATCGGCTCCACATCGACAGGACATTTCGAGATTATCGAAAGATCATCCGGTCTGACCGGATCCGATTTCCTTGCTGAGATGATCGACCAGGCCAGCTGTCCGTCTGCTGGTTGGTCCACCGGGTTGCACGGCATAGAGGTCGACAGGTCCGGCAACATAATCGTCCAGCGCTGTTTCAAGCTTTCCGGTCTTGAGCTCGGTGCGGATATCCCAGTCGTTCTTCAGAACGACCCCAACGCCTTCGACCCCCCATTCTCGAAGGATCGCTCCATCGCTGGCCTGCCTGTCGCCTGAAACCTTGACGCTGAAATGTCGGTCGCCATCCCGGAAAGGCCATGCCGCCAAGGGCGAACCGGGCCTTGAGAGGATGAGACAATTATGATCCGAGAGATCCGCGGGGTGATGTGGTTTTCCTGCTCTACGCCAGTAGTCAGGCGAGGCACAGACAAGCCGACTGCCCCTGACAAGCAGGCGGGCACGGAGTGACGAATCTGCAAGCGGCCCGTATCGGAGCGCCAGATCAACCCGATCCTCTATCAGGTCGATGGTGCTGTCCGTCAAAATGAGCGAAATGCTGATCTGGGGGTGTAGCACCTGAAAGGCATCGAGGTGAGCGCGGAGCTGTGAGCGCCCGAAATCATTGGTGGCCGTGACCTTGATCGGACCAGACAAGGGCCCGCTTTCCGAAATCCCGTTCAGTGCAGCGTTCCATTCCGCGAGTATCCGACGGGCATCGATCAGCAACCGCTCGCCTTCATGCGTGAAAACGAGCCGCCTTGTGGTTCGCGTCATCAGGCGAGCGCCAAATTCCTGCTCGAGCTGCGTGACCGCAAGCGCAACTGTCGATGTCGCGATGGTGCGTTGGCGTGCCACGCCCGAGAAGGTTCCTTCCTCGGCAACGTCAACATAGAGGCGTAGCGCATCAAGACGATCCATATTGCGAGCTTTTCAAACAGTGGTTTCGAATAGACTGCAATTATAGTCGATTTTGCGACGTGACACAGTAGCGCAAATGTCGTCGGTTTCGCCTGAAGATCCCAGAACGTTGTAATTTTGGGAAATGCAGGTGGATCTGTCCATGGACCAATTGGAGGCGGTCGTCGCGACTGCCGAACAGGGATCGTTTGCGGCCGCCGCCCGCCAGATCGGCAAAAGTCCATCGGTGGTGAGTTCCCACATCTCCAGCCTCGAGCGGATATTGGGCCTTGCTCGTTTCGACGGAAGCACCCGGAGCATATGCTCAGTGCACGCTATTGCCCGGCGCTACTCCAGAACAAGACTGGGTACTGGTGAATTGCGGCGACTACTCGGGATAGACCTGAACGTCCTCCGGCTCCGGTTTGTTGAAAAGGATGAATACCAGGGGGTTGCCGGGCTCGGACATTGCATCGCTGCGCTGGCCGGTTATCTCTCCGGCCACGCCGCTTGTATATTCCGCAACCACTTCGCCGAAGCTATCGCGCTGGATGGCAACCTTCTGACCCGCTTCGACCTTGTCGTTGAGTTTGACCAGATGCTCGACTAGCCCGCCCG
>JAESFK010000811.1_pt1 | contig 12190 bp, 15 predicted proteins | sample 9269391 | NCBI WGS metagenome assembly JAESFK01 (sample SAMN14506231, study PRJNA617097) | algae metagenome | isolation source: Drouetiella hepatica UHER 2000/2452 and co-occurring heterotrophs from... | place: Slovakia: Slovak Paradise National Park, Hrabusice, Kosice Region | collected 2000-01-01
CTTCACCGCTTTCGTGCCGAGGCCTGGCACGCGCAGCAGCATCTCCCGGTCGGCGCGGTTGACGTCGACGGGGAAGCGGCCGCGGTTGCGCAGCGCCCAGGCGAGTTTCGGATCGATTCCGAGGTCGAGCATGCCGTCGGTCGCGCCAGCCAGGATTTCCGGCTGGTCGAAGCCGTAGAACCGCATCAGCCAGTCCGCCTGGTAGAGCCGGTGCTCGCGCATCAGCGGCGGCTTGATGAGCGGCAGGGATGCCGAAGAGTCCGGGATCGGGCTGAACGCCGAGTAATAGACCCTTCGCAGCCGGTAGCTGCCATAGAGCCGCGCGCTGGATCGAAGGATGCCATCGTCGGTCGTGGCATCTGCGCCGATGATCATCTGCGTCGACTGGCCACCCGGCGCGAAGCGCTCGCGCTTCTTCGTGAGAGGCGACGGCTCCGCTTTCTCTTCCAGCTTCAGCCGCAGGCGGGCCATCGACTTTCGGATCGTGCCGGGCTGCTTCTCGGGAGCGAGACGCTTCACGCCTTCATCGGTGGGCAATTCGACATTGATCGAGAGCCGGTCCGCATATCGGCCGGCTGTGTCGAGAAGGTCCTGCGAGGATTCGGGAATGGTCTTGAGGTGGATATAGCCACCGAACTTTTCCTCCTCCCGCAGCCGGCGCGCCACTTCTACCAGTTCTCCCATCGTCTCGTCCGGCGAGCGGATGACGCCCGATGAGAGGAACAGGCCCTCGATGTAGTTGCGCTTGTAGAAGGACATCGTCAGGCGGACGACTTCGTCGATCGTGAACCGCGCCCTGCGGACGTTCGACGACGAACGGTTGATGCAGTAGCTGCAGTCGTAGATGCAGAAATTCGTCAGGAGGATCTTCAGCAGCGAGATGCATCGCCCATCCGGCGCGTAGGAATGGCAGATGCCCATCCCCTCCGTGGAGCCGATGCCGCCCGATTTCAGGGAGTCGCGCTTTCCCGAGCCTGAAGAGGCACAGGAGGCGTCATATTTCGCGGCGTCCGCAAGGATCGCCAGCTTCTCGCGCGTGGACAATGCAGCCATTCGTTCATGATACGTTCTTTTCCGAACGACGCCATAACTTATGTTGGTTCGCGTTGCGCCGGCTGACGCAGGCCAGCGGCACCTTGCCGAGCGGCCAAACGGCTCCTGCGTTGCCGAGAAAGCCGTTTTTCGTTGACGCGATTGCCCCTCCAGCAGTATGAGGCCTTTCGTTCCGTGGTGATTTGGCCGGTCGGCTTGCAGCCACGTTAAACAATTCGCTAAAGGACCGATGCCAGCCGCAACCGGTCCTGCTCGCGCAGCGCCGGTTTTTTTGCGTTCGCGCGGCGCGAAAGCGGTGGACAGGGGAGTATGATGGCAGCTTTGCGCGCCGTGAAGCCCAACCCGGAGGCCGACAACCCGTCGAGCCTTGTCCAGCGCTTCGGACCCGATCGCCCGATCACGCTGGAAGCCGGCACTGTGCTCGCCCCGTTCCAGATCGCCTACCAGACCTATGGCGCCCTGAACGCCGACAAGTCCAACGCCGTGCTCGTCTGCCATGCGCTGACGGGGGACCAGCACGTGGCCAACAACAACCCGGTGACCGGCAAGCCCGGCTGGTGGGAGGTGTTGATCGGCCCCGGCAAGGTCATCGACACGAACCGCTATTTCGTCATCTGTTCGAATGTGCTGGGCGGCTGCCTCGGTTCCACCGGCCCCGCCTCGACGGACCCGGCGACGGGAAAGCCCTACGCGCTCAACCTGCCCGTGATCACCATCCGCGACATGGTCAGGGCCCAGGCCATGCTGATCGACCAGCTCGGCATCGACCAGCTTTTCTGCGTGCTTGGCGGCTCGATGGGCGGAATGCAGGTCCTCGAATGGGCAGCTACATTCAGGGACCGCGTGTTCTGCGCCCTGCCGATCGCGGCGGGCGCCCGGCATTCGTCCCAGAACATCGCATTCCACGAAGTGGGGCGGCAGGCAGTGATGGCCGATCCGGAATGGCTGGGCGGCAATTATCTGGAGGCCGGGAAGCGTCCGCAGAAGGGGCTCGCCGTCGCCCGCATGGCCGCCCACATCACCTATCTCTCGGAAGCCGCGCTGCAGCGGAAATTCGGCCGCAACCTGCAGGATCGTCCGCGATTGACCTTCGGCTTCGACGCGGATTTCCAGATCGAGAGCTACCTGCGCCATCAGGGAATGACCTTCGTCGACCGTTTCGATGCCAACTCCTACCTCTACATGACGCGGGCGATGGACTATTTCGACCTCGCCGCCGACCATGGCGGGCGGCTTGCGGATGCCTTCGTCGGGTCCAAGACGCGCTTTTGCCTCGTATCCTTCACCAGCGACTGGCTGTTTCCCACTTCGGAAAGCCGCGAGATCGTGCACGCGCTGAACGCGGCGGGTGCTTCGGTGTCGTTTGTCGAGATCGAGACCGACCGTGGCCACGACGCCTTCCTTCTCGACGAGCCGGAGATGTTCGCCGCCATCGACGGCTTCCTGCGCTCGGCGGCGCGGGCGCGGGGTCTGTCCTGAGATGAGCGCGAACGGCACCCACCGCGTCGACCTGCAGGTGATCGTCGATTTCATCGGCCCCGGTGCGCGCGTCCTCGACGTGGGCAGCGGCGATGGCGTGCTCCTGGAACTCCTGCGCGAGAAGAAGCAGGTGGACGGCCGCGGCGTCGAGCTTTCGCAGCGCGGCGTCAACGAGTGCGTGGCGCGCGGCCTGTCGGTGATCCAGGGCGATGCCGACACCGACCTCGTCTTCTATCCCGACCACGGCTTCGACTACGTCATCCTGTCCCAGACTCTGCAGGCAACCCGCAATCCCAAGCAGGTGCTGACCGAACTGCTGCGGATCGGCGAGCGGGCCATCGTGTCCTTCCCGAACTTCGGCCACTGGCGGGTGCGCCTCTCGCTGCTGCTGCGCGGCCGCATGCCGGTCACCCGCGATCTGCCCTATTCATGGTACGACACGCCCAATATCCACTTCTGCACGATCCGCGATTTCGTCGCGCTGTGCGACGAGATCGGCGCCAGGGTCGAGAGCGCGACGGCGCTGGACGCCAACGGCCAGAAGATCCGCTTCGCGCTGCCCTGGTGGTTCTGGAACTTCTTCGGGCAGCAGGCCGTGTTCGTGCTGAGGCGATAGGCGGATGCAGTCCGGGGCCGAAGGCTACAGGCTGCGCCGGCCCGTGGCGGAAGCTTTCTTCAGGCTCTGGCCGGATCTGATCCGCAGCGTAGCCATTCCCGCCTCCGGTGCCCCGGCCACAGGATCGCGTCCCGGCGATCAGCGGTCCAGTTCGGGAAAGTGCGGATCGGCGAAGAGCCGCCGGTCGCGTTCGCCCTTCAGGCAATCCACCGGCCCATCGGCGGCGACCCTGACCATCGCGGGCGCGGGCCCACCGCTGACTTCGAGGATCAGCTTGCGGCGTATGGCCGTCGCGAACTCGTCCGGCGAACGAATCGGCAGCATGAAGCTCCCTGCGCCACCGATCACGCAGTCTGCGTAGTACCGGTCGAGTTGGGGAAATGTCGGGGACGGCCGCACGAGAATCGGCAGTCCGTTGACGATGATCCCCTCCGAGATCGCGGCGTCCCTGGCGGCGGTTACCGGACCACCCTGATTGTTGGGTCCGTCGCCCGATATGTCGATGACCCTCCGGGTGCCCGCGAATCCATTGTCCGGAAACAGCGCCGCAGCATGGTCCAGTGCGGCCGAGATTGAGGTGCCGCGGAAACCGCCGGCCGGCCTGAGCGCCAGCGCGCCGACGAAGGCCTCGACATCGGCGGCATCCTCGATGACCTGCCACGCCACGACCGATTCCAGCCGCACCGCCCCCGCCCACTCGAAATAGGTGATCGCGATGCGACCGTGCGTTCCGGAACGAACCGCTCTCAGAAAGGCCGGATCGCGCAGCGCACCGAAGTAGTTGGCGCGCTGCAGGGCGAATTCCTCGTCGTCCATGGAACGCGAGGCGTCGACCGCCAGCACGAGTTCGACGTCCACCTGCAACTGCGACGCCTGGATCGGGGCCGCGAGGTCGCAGCCAAGGCAGGCGATGAGGCCGAAGGTCGCCCACATGACGCGCATGCTCCTCCCGGCCGCATGGGACACGCCAATGGTGGCGAAATCGCGTTGCGGAGCCTCTGTGCGGGTGGCCTTCCTCCCCCCGCGCTCACCGCGCCAGATTTGCCCGGACGGGCCGAATCGACCTTGCGCGGTCCCCTCTGCTGGGGCAATTGGAGGCGCACTTCCCGTCGATGAGGCCCGAATGTCTGCCGCTGTCTCGCCGCTCGCGCCCAGGCGCACCCCTGCAATGCCCGTGATCGAAGGGGTGCGCATCGCGACGGCCGAAGCCGGCATCAAGTACAAGGGCCGGACCGACCTGCTGACCATGGCGTTCGACGCCGGCACCACCGTCGCCGGCGTGTTCACGCGTTCGAAGTGCCCCTCGGCACCGGTCGACCTGTGCCGGCAGAATCTTCCGGGCGGCAGCGCGCGCGCGCTGGTGGTCAACTCCGGCAACGCCAACGCCTTCACCGGAACCAGGGGGCGTGAATCCACCGGGCTGACGGCGAAGGCCGCCGCAGCGGCCGCCGGCTGCGACGAGGGAGAGGTATTCCTGGCATCGACCGGGGTGATCGGCGAGCCGCTCGACGCGGGCCGGTTCACGCCTCTCCTAGCCGATCTTGTCCGCGACGCGAAACTGGACCGCTGGAACGACGCCGCGAAGGCGATCATGACCACGGATACCTTTCCGAAGGTCGCGACGGCGACGGTCAAGTTCGGCGGCCAGACGGTGACCATCAACGGCATCTCGAAGGGCGCCGGCATGATCGCCCCGGACATGGCGACCATGCTCGCCTTCGTGGCGACGGATGCCGCGATCGCCGCACCGATCCTGCAGGGGCTGTTGTCCAGGGGGGTGGGCGCGACCTTCAACGCCATCACCGTCGACAGCGACACCTCGACCAGCGACACGCTGCTGATGTTCGCCACCGGCGCAGCGGCGCGGCGCGGCGTGGCCCCGATCACGGACTCTGCCGACCCCCGGCTCGGCGCGTTCCGGCGCGCGCTCAACCGTCTGCTGAAGGCGCTCGCCCTCCAGGTGGTGCGCGACGGCGAAGGTGCGCGCAAGCTCATCGAGATCACGGTGACGGGCGCCCGCTCGGCGCGGTCCGCCAAGCGCATCGCGCTGTCGATCGCCAACTCGCCGCTGGTCAAGACCGCGGCCGCCGGCGAGGACGCCAACTGGGGCCGTGTCGTCATGGCCGTCGGCAAGGCGGGCGAGCCCGCCGACCGCGACCGGCTCGCGATCTGGTTCGGCGACACGCGGCTCGCCGTCGCCGGCGAGCGCGATCCGGCCTATTCCGAGGCGGAGGCATCCGCCTACATGAAGCACGACGAGATCGCGATCCGGGTCGATATTGGCCTGGGACGCGGCAAGGCTACCGTGTGGACCTGCGACCTGACGAAGGAATATGTCGCGATCAACGGCGATTACCGTTCCTGAGACGGATGGCCGGCGTCATTCCCTTTCCCGAGCTCACTGTCGTGCGTCGCTTCGAGGCCGCCGGATTCCGGGCCTGGCCGGCCGCGTCGGTCCATTATGACGGGGCCTGGGCGATCCGGCTGACTCCCGGAAGCGATGCCAAGCGCCTGAATTCCGTCAATCCGCTCGACCCCCGCGATACCGCCGAGATGGAGGCGCGGCTGGAGCGCGCCGCCCTGCGCTTCGCCGAGGCCGGCAAGCCGCTCCTGTTGCGCATGTCCCCGCTGGCGCCCGAAGCGCTGTCGGGGCATCTCGACCGCCAGGGATGGACCCGTTTCGGCGAGACGCTGGTGTTTCGCCTCGTTCTGACGGAAGACGTCGTCGACGATGCCCTCGACCAGATTCCGCTGAAGGACGTGCGCCGCTTCGTCGCTGCGACGGCGACGGTCCGCGGCCGGCCCCGCTCGTCGACGCAGGGGCTGGCGGGCCTGCTCGAATCCATCGAGGCCGAGGCGGGGCTCTTCGTGCTGGAGCAGGGACGCAGGCCGATCTCCACCGCCGTCTGCGTTCATGACGGCGAACTGGCGGGCCTCTTCGAGATCGCCACCGCCGAGGCCGAGCGTGGCAAGGGCTTCGGCCGCCGCATCGTGCTGTCCGCCCTGAAGTGGGCCCGGCTGCGCGGTGCGCAGGTCGCCTGGCTGCAGGTGGAAGCCGACAACGACTGGGCGCTCAGGCTCTATGCGCGTCTTGGCTTCGAGGAACTCTATCGCTACCACTATCGCGCGCCGCCCGTGCCATGACCGATGCCCCGAAGCCGCTCCTGCTGGTCGCCGCATGCGCCCTCGTGGACACTGAGGGCCGGGTGCTCCTCGCGCAGCGACCACCCGGAAAGTCGCTCGCCGGGCTGTGGGAGTTTCCCGGCGGCAAGGTCGAGCCCGGCGAGACCCCCGAGGAGACGCTGGTGCGCGAACTCGAGGAAGAGATCGGCGTGGTCACGCAGGTCCCCTGCCTCGCACCGTTGACCTTCGCGAGCCACCGCTACGACAGCTTTCACCTGCTGATGCCGCTCTATGTCTGCCGAAGGTTCAGCGGCATTCCCCATCCGCGGGAAGGGCAGGTGCTGAAATGGGTGCGGCCGCGCTCACTGCGCGACTATCCCATGCCGCCCGCCGATGCGCCGCTGATCCCCTTCCTCATGGACCTGCTGTGACGCCGGCGCCTTAAGGAAAAGTTTAAGCAAATCTGTGCTAATCGGTGCTTCCGACCCCGGCCCGGGCGGCACTGGAGACGCATGGATGAAACCCGACCTTGAGGACGACTACTATCGACCCTCGACGTCTCGTTTCGAAGCGGCCTCCGGCGGACTGATCCGCATCACTCTGCTGTTCGGTTCGGCCGTGGTCGGCATCGCGCTGATAGCGGTGATGGTGATGGACAGCCGCTTCTCCGACTACATGGCGGATTCGGGATACGCGCAGGGAATCGATCGCACCGCGACCGGCTCGATCGGCTATCCCGGGAGCTACGTGATGCGCCGCAGCGTGCTGCAGTCCTCGCCGACTTCGGTCTGCATCATCCGTGACAACGGAACCCGCAGCGGCGACTGCTGAACGACCTTCATCCGCCATTAAGCGTGCGGCGTTAACCTTCCTTAAGCTCTTGGTCCTAGTATAGAATCCAAAGGATGGATGCCATGGCCAAGACACTACGCCGCTTCCTGCGCAATACAAGCGGCGCCACCGCGATCGAGTACGGCCTCATCGTGGCGGTTTTGTCTCTCGCCATCGTCGCCGGCGTCGGTTCGGCCGGCGACAAGATCGAATACATGTGGGGCAACAACAACAGCGAGATCAACCAGGGTCTCAACGCCCACTGACCGGCAATTGCCTCATTCCCCCTCGCCCAGGGCCTCCGCCAGCGACATCCGCGCCGAACCCGGTTGCAGCGGTTTGCGCTGGTCGGGATGCGGCGCCCAGCCCGACAGCCAGATGATCGAGAACGTCGCGCGGATGCGGCCGTCTGGATCGGCATACCGCGCCGCATAGATTTCCCCGGCACGCTGGAGCACGCCGCGTGCGAGAGGCCGGCGCGGCCGGTCGATCAGGGCGGATGTCGCGCCCATCGCTCGCAGGTCGCGCAGCAGCCCCACCATGGACGAATAGCGAACCGTCACGGTCTCCACGTCGGCGACGGGAAGGGCAAAGCCGGCGCGTTGCAGCAGCCCGCCCATGTCCCGCACGTCGGCAAACGGATAGACGCGCGCCGCCGCGCCCCCCCGCATCTCGCCTTCCGCCGTGATCAGGCTGTCGCGCAGTTCCGACAGCGTGCCCGCACCCGGCAGGGCGGCGAGGAACAGCCCGTCCGGACGCAGCGCGCGGCGGATCTGGATCAGCAGGCCCGGCAGGTCGTTCACCTCGTGGAGGGCGAGCAGCGACACGGCGAGGTCGAGACTCTCATGCGGTAGCGGAACGGTTTCCGGTTCCGCGACGAGGGCATGGCCTTCGTGCGCGAAGGCCGGGTCGGCCTCCACGCGCACCACCTCGTCCACCTTGCCACCCGCCTTGAGCGCGGACACGCCATCCCCGGTGACGGAATACAGCACCGCCGCGCGGGAAAACCGCCGCTCGACGACTGCGAGGCGGTCCGCGAGATCCTCGGCGATCCGCTCCATCAGGAAGCCGGCGCCGTCCTTCGGCGCGGCCAGGGCGCGTCGCTTCCGGGCCACCGCGAGCGCGGTGTCGAACAGGGGCTGCACGTCCCGCCACTCCCTACGTGATCGCGCAGGCGACAAGCCCACACGATGGCTTCAAGCTAAGCCCGCGCCGGGAACCGGGCCGGCGTCTCCACTGCTGCTGCAAATGATCGATTGGCGGGCCAGTTTCAAGTCGGGAGCGGCGGCGTTGGCACGCATGCCCGGGCGCGTGCTGTTTCCCCCCATCTGCGCGGGCTGCCGGCGGCTGGTTTCCGAGCCGGGCGCACTGTGCGCGCAATGCTGGTCGAAGCTGACGCTCCTGGAACCGCCCTGGTGTCCCGTCCTGGGGACACCGTTCGCGCACGACATGGGCGATGGCTTCGTGTCGGCGCCGGCGATTGCTTCTCCGCCACCCTATGCCCGCGCGCGCGCTGCCGTGGCCTATACCGGCGTCGCGCGGGACCTGGTTCAGGGCCTCAAATACCGCGATCGGACGGATCTGGCCCGCTGGATGGGGAAATGGATGGTACGGGCCGGGTTCGAACTGCTTCCGGACACCGAGCTCGTCATCCCGGTTCCGCTTCACCGGGGCCGGTATTTCCGCCGTCGTTTCAACCAGTCGGCCGAGTTGGCCCGCGCCCTGGCGAAGCTCTCGGGGCACCCGTTCAGACCCGAAGCACTCATCCGCCGCAAGGCGACGCGTCAGCAGGTCGGTCTCGACCGGGAGGCCCGCGAGGCCAATGTGAGGGCAGCCTTCGCGGTGCCCCGCCCGGCACGCCTGGCAATCGAGGGCCGTCGGATCCTGCTGGTCGACGATGTCCTGACCACCGGGGCCACCGTCGCTTCCGCGACGAAGGCACTGCTCAAGGGAGGGGCATCGGCCGTGGACGTCCTCACCTTCGCGCGCGTGCTGCCGGGGGACTTCCGGGCAGAGGACTGAACCTCTATATACATTCCGTCACAAGGCGATGACGGAATGACTGAAATCACCATCTACACCCGGATGATGTGCGGGTACTGCGCGGCGGCCAAGCGGCTGCTCGACCGCAAGGGCGTTGCATACACCGAGCATGACGCCAGCTTCTCGCCGCAACTGCGCGCGGAGATGATCGCCCGGGCGAACGGCCGGGCGACCTTTCCGCAGATCTTCATCGGCGACGTGCATGTCGGCGGGTCCGACGACCTGCACGCCCTCGACGCGGCAGGCAGGCTCGACGCGCTGCTCGCCGACGGCCAGACGAACTGAGGAGATCGCCATGACCGTCTTCAAGGCCGCCGTGGTCCAGATGCGCTCCGGCAAGGAGCCGCGCCGCAACGCGGCCGACATGGAAGAACTGGTGCGCGCTGCTGTGGCGCAGGGGGCCTCCTATGTGCAGACGCCTGAGATGACAGGCGCCCTGCTCCGTGACCGGGAAGCCCGTGCCTCGGCCTTCACCACCGAGGACAAGGACGTGGTGGTGGCCACCGCGTCGCGGCTGGCCGGCGAACTCGGCATCCATCTGCATGTCGGCTCCACCGCCATCCTGCGCACCGACGGAAAGCTCGCCAACCGCGCGCTGCTGTTCGGCCCGGACGGCGGCCTGCGCGCCTGCTACGACAAGATCCACATGTTCGACGTCGACCTCGACAATGGCGAGAGTTGGCGCGAATCCTCCGCCTACGAGCCCGGCGCCCGGGCGACGGTCGCGGACCTGCCATTCGCGAAACTCGGCTTTGCCGTGTGCTACGATCTGCGTTTCCCGCACCTGTTCCGGACCGAGGCGCTCGCGGGCGCCGAAGTTCTCAGCGTGCCCGCCGCCTTCACGCGCCAGACCGGCGAGGCGCACTGGCACGTCCTGCTGCGCGCCCGCGCCGTCGAGAACGGTGCCTTCGTCGTCGCGGCTGCACAGGGCGGGCTCCACGAGGACGGCCGCGAGACCTACGGCCATTCGCTGATCGTCGACCCTTGGGGTCGTGTGATCGCGGAGGTCGATGGCGACCAGCCCGCGATCGCGATCGCAGAGATCGACACCCGCCTCTCCGCCGACGCCCGGCGCAAGATCCCCAACCTGAAGAACGCGCGTGACTTCTCGATCGAGGCGGTGCGTGCCGATGATGCCGAACCGCGGGGTGCCGCAGCGTGATCCGCTTTTCGGTGGCCTGCGACCACGGCCATTTCTTCGAGGCCTGGTTCCGTAACAATGACGACTTCGATGCCCAGCAGAAGCGCGGTCTCGTCGAATGCCCGGAATGCGGATCGTCTGCCGTGTCCAAGGCGCTGATGGCTCCCGCGGTCTCCACCAGCCGCCGCCAGGCCAAGATCGCGCTGGCGATGGGCGAGGCGCAGAAGCAGGCGATGGCCGAACTGAAGGCGCTGACACAGAAGATGCGCGAGAACGCCGAGAATGTCGGCGACAAGTTCGCAGAGGAAGCGCGCAAGATCCATTTCGGCGAGGTCGAGGCCCGCGGAATCTATGGCGAGGCGACCCCCGACGAGGCCAAGTCTCTGGCCGAGGACGGTGTGAGCTTCATGCCGATCCCGGTGTTTCCGGATGACCGGAACTGACGTCACCTTGACGACACGCCGCCATCGCAGCGTCGCAAAAGTGCAACCGGCGCGACGTTTCGCCATGCCATCCGGCAGGCGCTGAGCAGGGTCTGCTCGTCGGCCGCCGAAAGATCGACCTCGGTCCACCCCTGCCGACCCCAGCCGCCCTTCACGGGCCGGAACAGGTCGGGCTCGCTCTCGCACACCACTGCCTGTTCCGGCGGTGACAGCTTCAGCACGGCGCTGTCGTCGGTGGGCAGCGAGGCGAAGATGCGGTTGCGGACGCGGAAATCCGCCTTGCCGAAATGGGATTTCTCCTCGGCCTGCGGCTGTCGAAGAGCGATGCGGCGAAAATCCTCGGCGTTCATGGAGGTTGCTCCGGTATGGTGCGGTCCAGCAGACCCTCGCACGGTGCTTCTTGCCGGTCTTGAATATTTGGCACCGTCCACCCGCCAGGAACCGACGCGATTCTGGGTCGTCCTGAGTCCCCCTAAAAGTCTCGGTGGCCCAAGCGGCGCCGTTTCATTTCGCCGAAAGCTGCGGCCCGACAAATGGACGCCGCGCATGCATCTGATCTGGACATCCGCCTTCGCGCTGCTGATCGCGACGGGCGGACTGCTGGGCCTGAGCCTGCCGTTCGGCAAGCTGGCGACGGAGGCCGGCGCGCCGCCCATGCTGTGGGCGTTCCTGATCTCGGCTGGCGCCGGGGGTCTCCTGCTCGTTGCGATGCTCCTGCGCGGCCTGAGGCCGGGCATTGACGCGCACAGGCTTCGCTATTTCGTCATCACCGCCGCCGTCTCCTATGCCGCGCCCAACCTGATCACCTTCACCATCATGCCGCATGTGGGCGCAGGCTATGCCGGCATCATGTTCACCCTGTCGCCGGTCTTCACGCTGCTGCTATCCAGCCTCCTGAAGATTCGCCGGCCGAGCGCGCTCGGCATGGTCGGCATTGCAGTGGGGTTCGTCGGCGCGCTCATGGTGGCCACCACGCGCGGCGAGGCGGGACAGCCGGCAGACCTTGTCTGGGTGCTGCTCGGGCTCGTGGTGCCGCTCTGCCTGGCGAGCGGCAACATCTACCGCAGCTACGACTGGCCGGAAGGCGCCGGGCCGATCGAACTCGCGGTGGGGAGCCATCTCGCCTCCGCCGCGATCCTGATGGCGGCGCTGGTAGCGACCGGGCAGGCCGGCGCGTTGCCAACGCTGGGGGAGATGCCCCTGCTCACGGTCGCTCAGGTGGCCGCCGCCGCCGGCATGTTCGTCTTCTTCTTCCGGCTTCAGCAGGTGGGCGGGCCGGTCTATCTCAGCCAGATCGGCTATGTCGCCGCCGCGGTCGGCCTGCTGTCGGGAACGGTCTTTCTCGGCGAGCGCTACGCGCTGCTCACCTGGCTCGGCGCCGGCGTCATCTGCGTCGGCGTGGCGATGACGACGGCGGCGCAGAAGCGGACAAGCTGAACGTGGCCTCTATGCCGCTACTCC
>JAESFK010000812.1_pt1 | contig 12169 bp, 12 predicted proteins | sample 9269391 | NCBI WGS metagenome assembly JAESFK01 (sample SAMN14506231, study PRJNA617097) | algae metagenome | isolation source: Drouetiella hepatica UHER 2000/2452 and co-occurring heterotrophs from... | place: Slovakia: Slovak Paradise National Park, Hrabusice, Kosice Region | collected 2000-01-01
CGCCGGGTCGGGCGCAAGCCGTCTTGCCTTTTGCAAAAGCTTCCCATCCCTATATCAGCAGTGATGCGCACAATTATCCTTACCCTCGTCATGGGCCTTGGGCTGCTGTCGGCGACCGGAGCCTGGGCTACGGCAGCGGGCTGGGCCCTTCTGCGCGACGGGGGATATGTCGTGCTGCTGCGGCATGCCTATGCGCCAAGTTCGGCGGAACCCGCCGGCTTCGACATAGAGAACTGCCGCACGCAGCGCGGCCTCTCCGAACGGGGGCGCCAGCAGGCGCGCCGCATGGGCGCGCTGTTCGACACGCGTGCCGAGCCGATGACGCGGGTGCTGGCCAGCCGCTTCTGCCGCACCCTGGAAACGGCGGAGATCGTCTTCCGAAACAACGAGATCGAGCCGATGGCCGCGCTCGATCCCACCACCGACGATACCGTGCGCGACGCGAACCGGGCCGAGATCCTGGAGGAGATCGGCAATTTCTCGGACAGGGGCAACATGGTGATGGTGACGCATCTGGAGGTCATCCAGGCGCTCACCGGCGAGACGCCGCGGGAGGGCGAAGCCATCATCGTGCGGCGTGACGGCGAGAATCTCCGCGTTCTGGGACGAATCGTGTTCAACTGAGCCGCAGCGTGCCCGGCAACATTCGGCTTTCCCGATCCGGCAAAACCGACTAGACAGCCCGGCAATGCGCGCTGCGCCCTCCATCCATGGGGAATCCTACGTGTCCGACACCTTCGACAAGGTCGCGAACATCATCGCCGAAACCAGCGAGATCGACCGCGACAAGATCACGCCAGAGAGCCACACGATCGACGACCTCGGCATCGACAGCCTCGACTTCCTCGACATCGTCTTCGCGATCGACAAGGAGTTCGGCATCAAGGTGCCCCTCGAGAAGTGGACGCAGGAAGTCAACGACGGCAAGGCGTCGACGGACGACTATTTCGTCATGAAGAACCTCTGCGCCAAGATCGACGGCCTCGTCGCCGCCAAGGCCGGCGCCTGACCTTGTCCGCAGCCTGACGCACCGACATGAGCGGCCGCGACGTCCTCATCACCGGCATCGGCCTCGTTTCCTGCCTGGGTGAAGGTGCGGAGACGCACCGGAGGCTGCTCGCGACCGGCGAAGCGCGGCCGGTGGTCGACACCGACCGATTCGCGCCCTTCCCGATCCATCCGCTGCCGCAGATCGACTGGAACCTGCAGATTCCCAAGCGCGGCGACCAGCGCCAGATGGAAACCTGGCAGAGGCTCGGCACCTACACCGCCGGGCTCGCACTGGACGATGCGGGCATAAAGGGCGACGCCTCGCTCTGTGCATCGATGGACATGATCGTGGCCGCCGCCGGCGGCGAGCGCGACGTGGCCGTCGACACCGACATCCTCGAGCGGTCGCGCAGCCGCGACGACCTCGAGGTTCTGCTCAACGAGAAGCTGACCACCGAACTGCGCCCGACGCTCTTCCTGGCGCAGCTCTCCAACCTGCTCGCGGGCAACATTTCCATCGTCCACAACGTGACCGGATCGTCGCGCACCTTCATGGGCGAGGAAGGCTCGGGCATCTCGGCCATCGACACGGCGGCGGCACGCATCCGCGCCGGCCAGGCCACACATGTCCTGGTCGGCAGCGCCTATCAGACCGAGCATCCCGACATGCTGCTGGGCTACGAAGTCGGCGGCTATCTGCACCGTGGGCCACACACGCCCGTCTGGCAACGGGACGGCACGCCCGGTGGCGGCGTCGTCTGCGGATCGGGTGCGGCCTTCCTGGTGCTCGAATCGCGCGATCACGCTCTCGCGCGTGGCCGCAAGGCCTATGCGGAGCTCGGCGCCGTGGCGGCCGGGCGCTCGAAACGCGGGGACGCGCTGGGACCGGCGCTGGACTCCATGCTGCGGGAAGTCGGCGGTGAACGGGCTGACCTGGTGATCTCGGGGGCTTCGGGCGCGCACCGGGCCACCGCCGCCGAGGCCGCGGTACTGAAGCGGCATGGTTTGCCCGTGCGCGGCTGGTCGACGCTTGCCGGGCACATGAGGGACGCGCAGTTCCCGTTCAGCGTGGCGCTCGCGGCACTCGCGGTCAGCAACGGTGTCGCCTACCCGCCCTTCGACACCGAAGAAGCACCTGTGGAAGGGACGGTGCGGTCCGTCCTGGCGACCACGGTCGGCTACCACTATATCGAAGGCATGGCGCTCGTCGCCGCCGCGCACTGAGGGCCAGCCCATGGCGGCATACAGGGATCATCTCGGACGTCCAGTCGTTGCCGTGACCGGCATCGGAGTCGTCACGTCGCTGGGTGTGGGCAAGACGGAGAACTGGGCAGCCCTGACCTCGGGACGTTCGGGCATCCGTCCGATCACGCGGTTCCCCGTCGATCATCTCAACACCCGCATCGCCGGCATGGTCGATTTCCTCGCGTCGTCCGGAGCGGGAGCGAGCGCGCTCACCTACGAACTGGCCGAGACCGCCGGCATCGAGGCGCTTGCCGAGGCCGGGCTGTCGGGCGATTTCGCCGGGCCCCTCTTCCTCGCCTCGCCGCCCGTCGAGATGTCGTGGCAGTCGCGGTTCGCCCTCTATGCCCAGTCGGAGGAACTCGACGGCTACGCCCGGCTTCTCTCGGTCGCGCATGGGCAGAACGGCACCGACGTCTTCGAGTCCGTCATGTTTGGCGCGGTCGCCGACCGGCTGGCCGACAAGTTCGGTGCGCGCGGACTTCCCGTAACGCTGTCCACGGCCTGCGCGTCGGGCGCGACGGCCATCCAGCTCGGGGTCGAGGCGATCCGGCGCGGCGATTGCGACCGCGCATTGGCGATCGGGTCCGACGGCTCGGCAACGGCGGAGGCGCTCATCCGCTTCTCGCTCCTGTCGGCGCTCTCCACCCACAACGAGGCGCCGGAGAAGGCATCCCGACCTTTTTCAAAGGACCGCGACGGCTTCGTGCTTGCCGAAGGCTCGGCTGCGCTCGTGCTCGAATCGCTGGACAGCGCGCGGGCGCGGGGTGCGGAAATCCTCGGCGTGATGGCCGGGTGCGGCGAGAAGGCGGACGATTTCCACCGCACGCGCTCCAAGCCTGACGGGTCGCCGGCGATCGCCGCGGTGCGGGCGGCGCTGGCCGATTCGGGAATCGGCGAGGACGGCATCGCCTATGTCAACGCGCACGGCACGTCCACGCCGGAGAACGACAAGATGGAGCACCTCTCGCTCTCCACCGTGTTCGGAGACCGCATGAGGTCGATGCCGGTTTCGTCGAACAAGTCGATGATCGGGCACACCTTGTCGGCCGCTGGTGCCATCGAGGCGGCGTTCTCCTTCCTCACGATGCGGCACGGCGTCATTCCTCCCACGATAAACTACGACCTCCCCGATCCCTCGATCGACCTGGACGTCGTTCCGAACGTGGCCCGGTCGGCTGACGTTTCCAGCGTGCTGTCGAACTCCTTCGGCTTCGGCGGACAGAACGCCTGCCTTGTCATGGCGCGGGAACCCGTCTAATCGGCGCGGATGCGCGCCCTCCAGCTAATCGACGACCGCCGTCTCGAGCAGGTCGACCTCCCGCCACCGCCGCCCCCCGCCCCGGGCGAGGTGACGCTCCGCATCCGGGCGGTGGCGCTGAACCACATCGACGTCTGGGGCTGGCGCGGCATGGCCTTCGCGAAGCGCAAGCTGCCGCTGGTGATCGGCGCGGAAGCCTCGGGCAACGTGGAAACGCTGGGGCCCGGAGTCGCCGGCCTCCTCCCAGGCCAGCTCGTCTCCATCTACGGCGCGCGCACCTGCGGCCTGTGCAAGGCCTGTCGGGCGGGCCGCGACAATCTCTGCGAGAACGTCGGTGGCGTGCATGGCTTCCATCTCGACGGGTTCGCCCAGGAGCTGATCAACATTCCCGCGCGGCTTCTGGTGCCGGCCCCTCCCGGCGTAGACGCGATCGGCGCAGCCGTCGCGCCCGTCACCTTCGGCACGGTCGAGCACATGCTGTTCGACAATGCCCGGCTCGAACCGGGCGAGACCATTCTCGTGCATGCCGGTGGATCGGGAATCGGTTCGGCCGCCATCCAGCTCGCCAGGCGCATGGGATGCACGGTGATCACCACGGTCGGGTCGTCCGACAAGATCGACAAGGCGATCGCGCTGGGCGCGGACCATGTCATCAACTATCGGGAGGATCGCTTCGAGGGTGTCGTGCGCAAGCTGACGCGCAAGAAGGGCGTCGACGTGGTGTTCGAGCATGTCGGAGCCGACACCTGGGCCGGCTCGATGCTGTGCCTTCGGCGCGGGGGACGGCTGGTGACCTGCGGCTCGACCTCCGGCGTGTCGACGCAGATGAACCTCATGCAGCTCTTCCAGCAGCAGCTCAGGATCATCGGCTCCTTCGGCTGCCGGATGGAGAACATGGCGAACGCCATGCAGAAGATGGCGGCCGGCATCGTGCGGCCGGTGATCGACACCGAGGTCGACTTCACGTCCATCGGCGATGCGTTGCAGCGCATGGAAGGCCGAAATGTCTTCGGCAAGATCATCCTCAGGGTCTGATGTCCAGGCGCGACCGGCTCTACCGGCTCTCGCGGACGCTGCGCCAGGCCAACTACTGGCTCACCGCGCAGGCCGCCTTGGCCGTCATGAGGCTCCTGCGCCTGATGCCGCCCGACACCGCCATCAACTTCGCGGACCGGGTGGCGCGGCGGCTCGGGCCGCTGCTCGGCCGCCACCGCGTCGCGGTGGAGAACCTGCGCAAGGCCTTCCCCGAGAAGACGCAGGCCGAAGTGAGGGCCATCGCGCTCGACATGTGGGGCAACATGGCGCGGCTTGCCGCCGAATATGTCTTCCTCGACCGGCTCTTCGACTTCGACGTCGATTCCGGAGTGTCGGGCCGCATCGAGGTGGAAGGCATTCCCCTCTTCGTGAAGATCGCCTCGGAGGATCGCCCGCACATCCTGTTCACGGGCCATCTCGGGAACTTCGAACTGCTGCCGGTCGCCGGCGCGGCCTACGGGATGAAGGTGTCCTCGCTGTTCCGGCCGCCCAACAACCCCTACATTGCCGACTTCATCCACCGCACCCGCAAGTCGGCGATGGGCGACCTCATCGCCTCGCGCTCCGGCGTCGCCTTCGCTTTGGCCAGGATCCTCGACAACAACGGCACCATCGGCGTGCTGGTGGACCAGAAGTTCCGCTACGGGATTCGTACGACCTTCTTCGGGCGCCCCTGCGAGACGAGCCCGCTGCTTCCGAAACTGGCCCGACAGTACGAGTGCGACGTCTATCCGGCCCGCTGCATTCGCCTTCCGGGCAATCGATTCCGGCTCGTCATCGAGCCGAAGCTCGAGCTGCCGCGGGGTCCGGACGGACGGCTCGACGCGACCGCCACCGCCCAGATGCTCAACGACACCGTCGAGCGATGGGTACGTGAGGATCCCGGACAGTGGATGTGGTTCCACAAGCGCTGGCAACTGTCGCGGCAGCGCGACCACCGCATTCCGCGGCCATCGACACCGCCCCCTCCGCGCTGAAGCCGCGGCGCGAGAGACGCCGACGCTCCGGCTTCATCCTTTTTGGTGAACCTGTCTCTGCGGCTGCGGGTGCTACAGTTCCGACTCGGGTGGATGTTTGGTGGGTACAGTGTCGTGGCAGTAGTTCCAATCTATGTCTTGGCGGGTCAATCCAATGCCAAGCGTATTGAAGTGTATGAGAACGTAAAATCAAGCCTCGCTGATCTTGGCGGACCTTCAAGGGTCGTCCACGCGGGCTCGCAGGCTGCGGGACTGGTTTCGGTCGACGGCGTACCGGACTGGAATCCGTCCTCGGGCTCCGATCTGTTTTCCGACATGATGACCCAGATCTGGACGGCCGTCGCGGAGGTGGTCGCCGCGGGCGACACGCCGGTCGCCGGTGGGTTTTTCTGGGTCCAGGGCGAGGAAGACGCCAGCGACCCCGCCAGCGCTGCGGCCTATCAGGCCAACCTCGAAGGTTTCATCGCCACCCTGCGCGGCACCTTCGGCGCCGAATCGCCCTTCGTCATCGCCGAACTGCGCACGACCTCCGATCCATGGTCCCACCACGAGACCGTGCGTGACGCGCAACATGCTGTCGCGAACGGCAACGACGTGCTGCTGCTGGACACGGATACCTTCGAACTGTCGTCCGACAACGTACACTACTCGATATCGGGCCGGCACGAGCTCGGCGAAGCCCTGGTGAAGACGATCGAGGCGCGGCATCTCGATCTCGTCGGCTCCATCGACGCCGATCCGCAAGCGCTGAAGGGCACTGGCCTGGCGGATGAACTTGTCGGCGGGATCGGCAACGACAAGCTGCACGGCCGCGGAGGCCAGGACACGCTGATCGGCGGTGGTGGCGACGACTATCTGTTCGGCGGCACGGCCGCCGACCGGTTGTACGGGGGCGCTGGCGCCGACCGACTCTACGGAGAGCAGGGCCACGATTTCCTGGCCGGCGGTGCCGGCGACGATCGCCTCTTCGGTGGTGTTCTCGAAGACACGATGATCGGCGGAGAAGGCCGGGACCGCTTCTTCTTCCTCGACAGCGACGGCGCCAATTCGCACGACACGATCCTCGACTTTCAGGTCGGTCAGGACTTCCTCATCATGCGTGGGCTCGGCGTGTCGGAGGTCGAATCGACGGCCGAAGGCGCAGTCGTGCATTTCGACAGCGGGGCCACCGTGCTGCTGGCGGATATCGGCGCGGATGCGCTCACACCGAAGTCCTTCGTGTTCCAGGACACGGTGGCCTGACGGCGCACCGAGCGCTCAGCCTGCCGGAATCCCCGACGACTCAGGCCGGACTCGCTCCGGCCTGAAGGCTCTCGCTCAGCAGGGCGCAGCCGGCCGCGAGATTCTCGTCGACGATGTGGAGATACTCCGTCCAGTCGCCGACATGCCGGAGATCGGCCTTGCCATCGGAAATGCCACGCAACGCCACGAGCGGCAGGCTCCACGCCTGGCACGCGCGCAGGACCGCATAGGTTTCCATGTCGACCATGTCCTCAGGTACCGCCTCATAGGCGGCGCCCGAGATAATGTTGCCTCCCGTGGACAGCGTTGCCTCGGGAATGCCCGGGATCCTCAGCGGCAGGTCGATGGTTGGCGGCTGGTCGAGGAACGGCGTCTGGCCCTTGGGAAAGCCGAGGGGCGAGGCATCCATGTCGCGATAGCATACCGACACGGCCTGATAGACGACCGTCTGTTCCAGCCGGCGGCTTCCGGCCGAACCGAGCGAAACGACAAGGTCCGGCATCGTGCCGGCGTGGCTGTACCGTGTCAGCGTCGTCGCGATTGCGACGGCAGCCTCGACCGGCCCGATTCCGGTCATCAGCGGCACGAACAGCCTGCGCAGATGCGGGCCGTACTCCGCTTCCGCGGCCATCACGAACAGCAGCTTTCGTCCGCCGATCTCGGTCAGCATGTCCCGTTCCGCCCTGCCCCGCGCCGACCTCTGTTTTCGGGTCGGGCCGCAAAAATTGCAAGGCGTCGCCCACGTGAGCGTGCGACGCCCCTCGCCTCGACGACGGCGCTGCCGGTCGCCTCTTCTGGTTCGACCAGATTGTGCTAGGGTGCCGACCGCATCAGGGAGGACATGGATAGCATGCAGGTTCGGCATTTCGACCGGCTCGGCAATGGCGGGCTGGATTTCACGGAACTCGGCTTCGGCTCGGCGCCGATCGGCAATCTCTACCGGGCCGTACCTGACGACGAGGCGGACGCGGTTCTGGCGAAAGCCTGGGAAACCGGTGTCCGCTATTATGATACCGCGCCGCTCTACGGGCTCGGCCTATCCGAGACCCGGTTGAACCGCTTCCTGCGCGGAAAGCCGCGTGACTCCTACGTGCTGTCCACCAAGATCGGGCGGATCCTGAAGGCCTGCCCGCCCGAGCAGCGGACCGGCATCGGGAAGTTCTTCGACACGCCGACGCGCCGGGAGGTCTACGACTACGGCTACGACGGGGTGATGCGCTCGTTCGAGGCGTCGCTCGAACGCCTCGGGGTCGACCGGATCGACGTGCTGCTGGCGCACGACGTCGACATCTTCACTCACGGAAGCAAGGAAGCCTCGGACGCGCGGATCGAGGAACTCATGGGATCCGGCTACAAGGCGCTGGTGTCGCTTCGGGACCAGGGCGTGGTGAAGGCGATCGGCGCGGGCATCAACGAATGGCAGGTCGCCCAGGCGCTTGCCGAGCGCGGCGACTTCGACCTGTTCCTTCTCGCCGGTCGCTACACGCTGCTGGAGCAGGATTCGCTCGATAGCTTCCTGCCCCTCTGCGAAAAGCGCGGCATCGGCATCGTGCTGGGTGGCCCCTACAATTCGGGCATCCTCGCCACCGGCCCGAAGCCGGGCGCCTACTACAACTACGAGGCCGCGTCGCAGGAGATTCTCGACAGGGTCGCGCGTATCGAGGCCGTCTGCCAGCGCCATGGCGTCGCGCTCATCGAGGCGGCGCTGCGGTTTCCGCTCGCTCATCCCTGCGTCGTCGCGGTGATCCCCGGCGGACAGAAGGTTGCCGAGGTGGAGGCGAACCGGCGTCTCATCGACGCCAAGGTGCCATCCGCGCTGTGGGACGACCTGAAGGCGGAAGGCCTGCTCCACCCCCAGGCGCCGACGGCCTAGACCCATGGCCGTGACTTCCTCCGCCGGCTCGGCATTGGTCGAGCCCGCCCTCGACGACTGGGACGACGCCTATGCGAATCGCCCTTACATCCCGGGCGCACAGGCCTACATCGATGGCTGGCCGCCCGCGGGTGCCGCGTTCCGGGCGACCCGTGAGGGCCGGATGCACCTCGGCCTTCCCTACGGCCCGCACGAGCGGCAGCGCTTCGACCTGTTCCTTCCCGATTCCGAGCCGGTGGGGCTGCTGGTCTTCGTGCATGGGGGCTACTGGATGTTCTTTCACCGGGACCACTGGTCGCAACTCGCGGCCGGGGCACTGGCCCACGGCTTCGCCGTCGCCATGCCGTCCTATAGAATCTGCCCGGAGGTACGGGTCGGCGACATCGTCCAGGATGTCGCGGCGGCGGTGGCGAAGGCATCGGAAGCCGTTGCCGGGCCCATCCGCCTTGCCGGTCACTCGGCCGGCGGACAGATTGCGTCGCGCATGGTCAGCCGACCCTCGCCCCTGCAGGATGCCGTGCTGAAACGGATTGTCGGCGTGACGTCGATCTCGGGCCTCCACGACCTTGGCCCGCTGCGCAGGACGAGCATGAACGAAAAGCTGCGCATAGACGCGGCAGAGGTGGCAGCCGAAAGCCCCGTGCGGTTGCGTCCCGTCGAGGGCATTGCGACCCATTTCTGGGTGGGCGCGCTGGAGCGACCCGAATTTCTCAGGCAGACCGCGATGATGGGAGAAGCCTGGGGTGCAGAGACGACGGTGGAGCCGGGCCGCCATCACTTCGACATCGTGGACGGGCTCGCCGATCCGCATCATCGGCTGGTGCATGTCGCCCTGGGCCTGTAGAGCGGCGTCTTCCCGACGATTACATGCAGGAGGCAGACATGCGCGCGGTGTTCGTTCAGCTCCAATGCGCTCCCGGCAAGACCTACGAGGTGGCCGACGCGATCTATGAGCGCGAGGTGGTGTCGGAACTCTACTCGACGAGCGGCGAGTACGATCTCCTGATGAAGATCTATGTCGAGGACGGAATCGACATCGGCCACTTCATCAACGAGAACGTCGCGAGCGTCCCCGGCATCGTCCGGTCGTTGACGACGCTGACTTTCAAGGCGTTCTGAGAATCAGTCCGACGCGCGCTCGGCGCGGCGTGCGGCCACCTGGCGCATGGTGGCGGCACGGCGACGAAAGATCTCGTTGCGCATGGCGAGCAGGTGAAGCGTGGCGAACAGCAGCGTGAAGCCGAGCGCCGAGACCAGCAGCGGCCAGAGCAGGCTTGGATGGATGGTCGGCCCGTCGAGCCGGATCACAGAGGCCGGCTGGTGCAGCGTGTTCCACCAGTCGACCGAGAACTTGATGATCGGGAGGTTGATCACCCCGACGAGCGTCATGATCGCCGCGGCCCTGCCCGCTCGCGCCGGCTCGTCCAGCGCCCGCGTCAGCGCGATCAGGCCGAGATACATGAGGAACAGCACGAAGACCGAGGTCAGGCGGGCATCCCATACCCACCATGTCCCCCACATGGGCTTGCCCCAGATCGAGCCGGTAAGCAGCGCCAGCGCCGTGAAGGTGGCACCGATGGGGGCTGCCGCCTTCAGCGCGACGTCTGCCAGCGGATGGCGCCACACCAGCGTTCCGAGCGCCGAAACGGCCATGACGCCGTAGCAGAACATGGCGAGCCAGGCGAACGGCACGTGGATGTACATGATCCGCACCGTGATGCCCTGCTGGTAGTCCTCTGGTGCGACGAAGGCGAGATAGAGTCCGATGGCGAGCACGATTGCCGTCAGGCCGGCCAGCCACGGCACGATCCGGTCGACGAATGCGATGAACCGCGTGGGATTCGCGAGATCCCAGAACGCGCCGAGAAAACGGGAGTTGGAGGTGGCGCCGGTGTCGCTCATTCCCCTTACATATTCCGGGCGAGCGCCCGCGTCCATGCGACGTCACGGCCCGCCGGCAGGCAGGCCAGGGCGACAACTCCCGACCGGGGCGGTCAGAGAGGCGCGATCCTGCCTTCGCGCAGGGTGACGCGGCGATCCATCCGCGCCGCCAGTTCGTGGTTGTGCGTCGCGATCAGCGCGGCGAGGCCGGATTGCCGCACGAGGGCCGACAGCGCGTCGAAGACGTAGTGCGCGGTGGCCGGATCGAGGTTGCCGGTCGGCTCGTCGGCCAGAAGCACGAGCGGCGCGTTTGCCACCGCGCGCGCGATCGCGACCCGCTGCTGCTCGCCGCCCGAGAGCTCGGACGGGCGGTGCTCGGCGCGCTTTCCGATCTGCATGTAGTCCAGCAACTGGGCGGCGCGTTCCCGCGCCTCCTTCCGGCCGAGACCCTTGATCATCTGCGGCATCATGATGTTCTCCACCGCCGAGAACTCGGGCAGGAGGTGGTGGAACTGGTACACGAAGCCGATGTCGTTGCGGCGGATCGCGGTGCGGTCGTCGTCGGAGAGCCGGCCGCACGCACGTCCGCCCAGGATCACGTCGCCGCCGTCCGGCCGTTCCAGCAGCCCGGCCGTGTGCAGCAGCGTCGACTTGCCGGTGCCGGATGGGGCCACGAGCGCGACCATCTCGCCTCGGTTGAGCGCGAAGTCGATGCCGCTCAGGATGGTCAGCTTGCGCTGCCCCTGCTGGTAGTGGCGCTCAACCTTCTTCAGTTCGATGACGGGAGATGCGCTCATTCGTACCGCAGCGCCTCAACCGGATCGAGCCGCGCAGCGCGCCAGGCCGGGAAGACCGTCGCGAGGAACGACAGCGCGAGCGCCATGAGAACCACGGACAGCGTCTCGCCGAAATCCATCCTGGCCGGAAGCTGGCTGAGAAAGTACAGTTCCGGATTGAACAGCACGGTTCCGGACAGCCACGAGAAGAACTGCCGGATGCGCTCGACATTCAGGCAGACCACGATTCCCAGAGCCACGCCGGCCAGCGTTCCGGTCGTCCCGATCGCGGCGCCGGTCATCAGGAAGATGCGCAGGATCGCACCGCGCGTCGCGCCCATCGTTCGCAGGATGGCGATGTCGCGACCCTTGTCCTTCACCAGCATGATCAGGCCCGAGATGATGTTGAGCGCCGCCACCAGCACGATCAGGGTGAGGATCATGAACATGACGTTGCGCTCGACCTGCAGAGCCGAGAAGAACGTCTCGTTCCTTTGTCGCCAGTCGGTGATGTAGACGGGGCGCCGCGCGGCTTCCTCGATCGTACCCTTCAATGCGTCCACCGCGTCCGGGTTGTCGACGAACACCTCGATCGTCTCCGCCTGGTTCTCGAGGTTGAAGAACAGTTGCGCTTCAGGCAGCGGCAGGAACACCATCGAGGCATCGTACTCGGACATGCCGACCTCGAAGATCGCCGCGATGGGATAGGTCTTCACGCGGGGCGTCGTGCCGAAGGGCGTGACGTCGCCTTCGGGCGCGACGAGCGTCACCGAATCACCCAGCACGAGCCCGAGGTTTTCTGCCATGCGCTGTCCGATGGCGACCCCCTCGCCCGTGGTGAACCCGACCAGCGACCCCTGCCGGATGTTGTTGGCGACGAGCGTGACCTTCG
>JAESFK010000813.1_pt1 | contig 12161 bp, 13 predicted proteins | sample 9269391 | NCBI WGS metagenome assembly JAESFK01 (sample SAMN14506231, study PRJNA617097) | algae metagenome | isolation source: Drouetiella hepatica UHER 2000/2452 and co-occurring heterotrophs from... | place: Slovakia: Slovak Paradise National Park, Hrabusice, Kosice Region | collected 2000-01-01
GCATCGTCACCGCAACGCTGGCGTTCTTCGTCGCCAATCGCCTGCTGCCCCTCGGGACGACGTTCCTTGGCGAGGATCGTGCCCACCTGGAGATGTGGGCCTTCTACCTCGTCTGGTTCGCGAGCTTTGCGCATGCGCGGCTGCGGCCGGGCAGGGCGTGGGCCGAGCAATGCCTGGCGATCGCGACCCTCGCCCTGGTGGCAGTCGCGCTCAACTGGATCACGACGGGCGACCATCCGATGCGCAGCCTCGCGCACCGCCACCTGTGGGCCGTTGCCGGCATGGACTGCCTGTTGGCGGTGACCGGTGTACTTGCAGCATTCGCGGCTTACCGACTTTCCGGCAGCCGGACCCTCCGCTGACCGCGGTTGCGGCGGTAATCGCGCAGCGATTTTGAACCCTTGATGCAGGGTGCCGGATCGTGCCCAATTCCGCCGCTCTCGAGACTCTGGGACGAATGAAAGGTCCGGCCATGCGAAAGAACAAGATCAAGGAGATTTGGGCCGCGGGGAAGTGCGCGACACTGGGTTGGCTCTCGGTGCCGAACACCTTCACCGCCGAGGTCATGGCCCGGCAGGGCTTCGACGCGCTGTGCGTCGACCTGCAGCATGGCCTGTCCGAGATGAAGGATGTGGCGCCGATGCTGCAGGCGATCTCGCAGACCGACACGGTGCCGGTGGTGCGCGTCGCCTGGAACGAGCCGGCCGCCATCATGAAGGCGCTCGATCTCGGCGCCTACGGCATCATCGTGCCGCTGGTCAACAATGCCGAGGAAGCCGCGAAGGCTGTCGCGGCGTGCCGCTATCCGCCGGTGGGCATGCGCTCCTCCGGCCCGGTGCGCGCCGTTCACTATGGCGGCGCCGATTATGTGGCTAAGGCCAATGACGAGATCATCGTCATGGCAATGATCGAGACCAAGGAAGGCCTGGAGAACCTCGAGGCGATCTGCGCGACGCCAGGCCTCGACGCCGTCTATATCGGCCCGGCCGATCTCTCGTTCGCGCTGGGCCTGCCGCCGCGCGGCGACAATCCCGATCCTCTGCACCTCGCGACCTGCGACAAGATCCGTGAAGCGGCGCACAAGGCCGGAATCAAGTGCGTCATGCACTGCGCCGCGGCCCCATTTGCGGCCGGCGCCGTAAAGCGTGGCTTCGACATGGTGATGCTGACGGCCGATCTGTCCTGCATGATCGCGGGTGCCCGCCAGCAGCTCGAGGAGCTGAAGGCCAACTCGGCCTGACCTTGACGAAGGCGAGAGCGCGAAGGCGGCATACAGGGACGTGGCCGCTGTCGCGTAACATTTATGGCTTCGCGAACGCCCGGGCGGGGAGGAGAAATGTTCGCTTCCGGACGCCTACACTGCAATTGTCGGGCATTTCCCGACATGTAAGCATCAGCAGCTTTTCCCGCTGCCATCACCAAGCAGTTCTACCGCTGCAATCCGGGAAGCCCGGCCCTGACGACCATCGAGGGCTTCCCGTCTTGCATCGGCGGCAACCGCGCCATCAATCGAGTATGGCGAGTGCCTGGCGGATCTGGTTTTCCGCTGCCGGCCAGCGCCGAATCGCCTGCTCTGCGTTCAGCACCTCGGTCTCCAGCCCCGATTTCGTGTAGACGAGTTCGCCATCGTCATTGATTTCAAGCGAGCCTTCGTCGCTGGCGATCGCAATCTGCCTGGCCATATCGTTCCTCCACACCCTGAGATAAGAGGAACTACGCGCGCCCGCGGCTTATGTTGCATCAAGCTGGAATGGCGCGGCCGGGCGGCCCAAGTGTCTTAAATACGCATATAGAGCGCGAAATATTGACAATTCTTCGTGAGCAACTTGCGTGCTTGAACCGTTCAACTCACTAATTTCCAGTCTGGATATGACCATGCCGAATCGAGTGCTTGGATGCTCATCGATGTTGCGATAGTGGTGAGGTCATGACGGATTTGGCGGACGCGACACGTCACTCACTTTGCCAGCGTATCCATCGTTTCGTGCTCGTGTTGGAACGCTTCAGGCGCAATCCGAACCGTCGGGAGGCCTATCATATCCTCTCGGCGTTGGAATTGCTTCGCGAAGGCCAGTATGAGGCAGGTTTGGAGGCCGTCCGCGCGGCCGAGCATGTGGCCCCGATTCCCGACGGCCTGGCATTGCTGCCGGGCCTCCACGACGACATGACCGCCGCCGAGTTGCGCCAGGCCTTGCGCGCGGTGGTGCGCCCTGCCAACGGGACCGCACCGGATGCTCCCGCGGCCGGGGCTTGAGAGCGGGCCGCGTTCCAGCGGGCGCCCCTTAGTATTTGTCGCAGCCTTTTGCGTTCGCTTGCGTCGAACTTGACCCGCACTGAAAATTCCTGAAAGCCCCCTCCAGAGTGGGCTTTTTCTGTGTCTCCCAGCCAGCTTCTGGGTGCGAATTTGACACAACTCGAACGCAACCGCCTCGCAGAAGTCCCGTTTGCTAGAGAGGTGCGGGGTGGAGGAGGAGATGCCGCTCGATGTTCTGCAAACGAGACTGGGATCCGAACTCACCTTGTTGCGTGCCTTGGCGGAGGGGCGCCGCCGGCAGTCGCTCGTCGACCGGGTGTTGCGCGAGCGCCGCGAGAAACTGGTCGCCCCAACCATCCGCATCGGAGGAGAGGTTCCCACCGTTGTCCCTTCCCCGCCGTCTCATCCGAAGTCTTAGCGAGGCCGTTGCCGATGTCCCGTATCGCTTGGGCTGAGCTTGCCAGTTCTCCCGGCGCGGCGTTTCTGGTCGCGGGCGAGGTTGCGCCTTGCTTCGCCGGCGGGCCGCGGGATGATGATCCGTTCGATAGCGCGCGCCTGAGATTCGCTGCCAATCTGATTGTTCGCACGTGCAGCCATCTCAAGTTGGAGGGACCCTTCGCGGTGCAGCCATCGCGCGACGGCAATACACTTCTGATCCAGTGTGTGGTCATCGAACCCCCGGATTTTGTGCGACTCGGCGAAGCGATGGGCGCCAGCGAGGTCGAAGCATCGATCTGGCGCGGTCGCCGCCACTTCAAACTCGATGAGGCCTGCCACGAGTCGCTGCTTGCCATTGCCGGCCCCCCCGATGGCCGTGGTGCCGGTCGCCGCGCCCGCGCGGCGGCCCGAGAGGCCGAGGAGCAGTCCCGCTATCGTTGGGGCCAGGATTGAAGAGCCTGATGTGAAGGGGACGGGGGTCCGGCTGGAGGCCGACGCCACGCTTCATCTCTGCGTCGACATGCAACTGCTCTTTGCGGAGGAGACGGCGTGGCGGGTGGTATGGCTGCCGCGCATTCTCCCGCTCGTGCTGGAAATCGCGACTCGCCATGCGTCGCACACCATCTTCACCCGGTTTGCGCCGCCCGCCACGCCCGACGCCGCGGAGGGCGCATGGCGTGCCTACTACGAGCGCTGGCCGCAGATGACGCGCGCGGCACTCGTCCGCAGTTGCTCGAGCTGGTCGAGCCACTGACCCGCCTCGTGCCGCCAGCCCGAGCCGTCGACAAGCTGGCGAATTCCGCGTTCAGCCGCGCGGGCTTCGCCGCAGCGCTCAAGCGCCGGCGCATCGACACACTGGTCGTGACCGGAGGCGAAACGGATATCTGCGTGCTGGCGACGGTGATGCAGGCGATCGACCTCGGATTCCGCGTCGTGCTGCCGACCGATGCATTGTGCAGCACCAGCGACGGCGCACACGATTCACTCGTCTACCTGTTCCGTACGCGCTTCGCGCCCAGGTGGAGGCAACGACGACCGAGGAACTCCTGCGCCGCTGGTAGGCGCGGTGCGGCGAGGGATTATTGTTGCCCGGCGTTCGCGGTCGGACGGTGACGGGCGCTCGTTCCTGCGAATCTCGCCATCCTCACGTTGAGGTGCCAAACCCTCTGGATATCTCGTTGGCGAAAGTTCCGTGGGCCGACCTCGCGCAGGCTCCGGCGCAAACCCATCTCCTGATCGCCCGGCTGAATGCCTCGTTCTTTGGTGGCAAGGTGGTGAGGGACCCCTTCGATTCGAATCGGCTGCGTGAGGGTGTCAATTTGATGAGCCGCGTCTGCCCTGCGTTCACAAAACGGCGTGACGGACCGCCGCTAGGCTGGAATGGCGCGTCGTGGCTCAATCGCAGTCTTGCGAGAATATGGAGCAAGGGAGGCAACCCCGTTTGGATGATGCCGTTTGGTTCGCTCTCACGCACAACCGAACGGAACCCACCATGGCCAAGAAGCCCGTACCGCCGACGATGGCTGCTCCCTCTCCGCGCACGGCGGGACAGGATACCCCCCTCGATAAGGGGAATGCTGCCCGGCAGGAGACGGCCAAGACGGATGATCTTCGGCCCGACACGGTACCTCCGGGTGACGTGCTGACGACCAACCAGGGGGTCGGAGTCAGCGATGACCAGAACTCGCTCAAGGCCGGAGTGCGCGGTCCGACGCTGCTCGAAGACATACTGATGCGTGAGAAGATCACGCATTTCGATCACGAGCGCATTCCCGAACGCGTGGTTCATGCCCGGGGCACGGCGGCGCACGGCGTGTTTCAAGTCTATGAAGACCTCTCGGAGCTGTCCTGCGCGCAGGTCTTTCGGGATCCCAAGGTGCAGACGCCGGTCTTCGTGCGCTTTTCGACGGTCGCTGGTTCACGCGGCTCAGCCGACACGCCGCGCGATGTGCGCGGCTTCGCGGTCAAGTTCTACACGCAGGAAGGCGTGTGGGACCTGGTCGGCAACAACATGCCGGTCTTCTTCATTCAGGACGCCAACAAGTTCCCCGATCTGATCCATGCGGTGAAGCCCGAACCCAACAACGAGATTCCGCAAGCGGCGTCGGCGCACGACACGTTCTGGGATTTCGTGTCCCTGACGCCTGAAAGCACCCATATGCTGATGTGGGCCATGAGCGATCGCGCGCTACCGCGCACCCTCGCCACCATGGAGGGATTCGGCGTGCATACCTTTCGCCTCGTCGATGCCGAGGGCGGCTGGCGCTTCGTGAAGTTCCACTGGAAGCCGCTCAAGGGAGTGTGCTCGATGGTGTGGGACGAATCCCACCTCCTGTGCGGGCGCGACCCCGACTTCCAGCGCCGCGAGCTGTTCGAATCGATCGAGCGCGGCGATTTTCCGGAATGGGAACTCGGGCTCCAGATCGTCGAGCCGGCCGACGAACACAAGTTCGATTTCGACCTGCTGGATCCGACCAAGATCATCCCCGAGGAGCTCGTGCCGATCCGCAAGGTGGGCAAACTGACGCTGAACCGAAACCCGGACAACTACTTCGCCGAGACCGAGCAGGTGGCCTTCCATACCGGCCACGTCGTGCCGGGCATCGACTTCTCCAACGACCCGCTCCTTCAGGGTCGTCTATTCTCCTATATCGACACCCAGCTGCGACGTGTCGGGCCGAACTTTCATGAGTTGCCGATCAACCGCTCCCTGCGGCCTGTCGACAACAACCAGCGCGACGGGTTCGGGCGCCACGCGATCAATCCCGGCAGGGTCGCCTACTTCCCCAACAGCCTTGGTGGTGGTTGCCCGATGCACTCGCCAGCGTCCGCGGCGGCATTCCGCTCGGTCACCGTGCAGGAGGCGGGCGCCAAGCTTCGCCAGCGCAGCGACAGCTTTAAAGATCACTTCAGCCAGGCGACGATGTTCTGGAACAGCATGAGCGACTGGGAGCGAGATCACATCGCCGCTGCTTTCTCCTTCGAGCTCAACATGGTCGTGGACCAGGGCGTGCGGAACCGCGTGATGAACGAGCTCCTGTGCAACGTCTCGCCGGAGCTGGCCGACATGGTCTCTGCTCAGACGGGCATCGATGTGGCGCCGGCCGGTACGCCGGCTGCGCCGACGCCATCCGCGCCGACTCCGTCGGGACCGCTCAACCCGAAGGCCGCCGAGCTGCGTTCGCCGGCCCTCTCCATGGACAAGGCGCCGCCCCTGGTCCGGGGGCGTAAGATCGCGATCCTGGTGGGCGACGGCGTCGATTCCGTCATCGTAAAATCGATGGTCGGCGAGCTCACGAAAGCCGGCCAGGTGCCCGAGTTGATCGGCCCGACCGCAGGCGCTGTGATCGACGCGGCGACCAAGCCGCTGCCGGTCAATCGCGCCGCTCCCAATGCGCCGTCGGTGATCTACGACGCCGTGTTGATCCCACCCGGGGTCGCCGAGGGCCTGGCCGGCATGCCGATGGCCCAGCGCTTCATCGACGAGGCGTTCCGCCATGGCAAGCCGATCGCGGCCGCGGCAGACGCCCGCGCTTTGCTGGTCAAGCTCGGTCTCGAGGGCGCAGAGGGCGTGGTGATCGGCGATGGCAAGCTGGTCACCCTGTTGCTCGACAACCTCGCGCAGCACCGATTTCCGCGGCGCGTGTCGAACCTCGCGCCGAACTGATCGCAACTGGGGCAGAGCAGCCGTTCTGCCCACAACCCAACCCTAGGAGACATTATGGCTACGAAAGAGAATGCGGTCGCGCTGCTCAAGGCCGACCATCGTAAGGTCGAGGCGCTGTTCGAGTCCTTCGAGAAGGCCCGTTCGTCGGACCGGAAGGTCGCGCTGGTCAAGCAGATCTGCACCGAGCTGATGGTTCATGCGACCATCGAGGAGGAGATTTTCTATCCGGCCTGCAAGGGCAAGATCGAGGACGAGGCGTTGCTCGACGAGGCCTATGTCGAGCATGACGGCGCCAAGGTCCTGATCGCCGAGCTGCTGCAGGGTTCCCCGTCGGACGAGTTCTATGACGCCAAGGTCAAGGTCCTGTCCGAGATGATCAAGCATCACGTCAAGGAAGAGGAGATGCGTTCGGAGGGCCTGTTCGCCGAGGCGCGCGATGCTGGTGTCGACCTCGACAATCTCGGCGAGAGGCTGACGGTCCGCAAGGCTCAGCTCCTCGCCAAGTTCAAGGAAGCAGGCAAGCTGCCCCCGCCGCAGACACGTTCTTTCAGCGGGCACAAACTGACCCAGAGCGAGCCGGTAATGGCTTAACACGGTTCGTGGGCAGGCCGGGCGCTCGTGCCCGGCCTGCCAGACGCTTGAAGGGCGGCCACATCGAACGATTGGCCGACGGCCGCGCAGATTGCGTGCAAATCGCGGCGCAAGACGTATGTCAGCATCGCACCCTGAGAACCGGCGAACTAGCGGTTCGCGGCCTTTGCAGCCTTGTCCTGCGGCGGAGAGGGTGCCGGTTCGATTGTCGATACGGGATCGCTACCCGGGAAGCTGTCTCTCAGCGCGTCGTCCAGCTTCTTCTCCATCTTCTCGGTCTTCGACGCCGGTTTGCCCGTGCCGGTGCTTTCCGACTCGGTATTGGCCCGACCGATGCGCTGCTCCAGCGCAATCAACTCCTGTTCCATCATCTTCAGATCGGAAACCGCGCGCTCGGAGTTACCCGGGCTTTCACGGGCGCTTGTGATCTTCGCCTGCAGGTCGTCGCGCTCCTGCATGAGCATTTCGATCTTGGTCATTCAAATCCCCACTCGAAAACGCTTGTGTCCGCAGGCAACGCCGTCTCGTTCCCTAAGTTGCGAGCGAAGTGGGGCCGTCGTTCGCTTGCGAACCGCAACCATCGAGGCGCGTCACGTTGACGGTGCGGCTGCAATGCTCAGCTCACATTTGAGAGGAAATTGAAATGAAGAAGATGTTTGCCCTCGCGGCGACTGCGTTGCTGGTCGCCGGCGCACCCGCAATGGCCGCCACCGACGCCGAGTGCCTGGACATGTGGAAGAAGGCCGACGCCAATAGCGACGGTAATGTCACCGGCGGAGAGTCGATCCGCTACATGTCGTTCATGCGCGTCGCCGGCATGACGGTCGCCACCGAAGGTACGATCACCCAGGCCGAGTTCATGAATGCTTGCAAGGCTGATGCCTACAAGGCGAGACAGGCCGATGCCGGCGCGCCCCTGAAGGGCTCGAACTCGTTCACTGAGTCCCAGGCCAAGGACCGCATCATTGCGCAGGGGATGGACGGCGTTACCGGCCTCACCAAGGACGGCGACGGCATCTGGCGTGGCACCGCCCAGCACTCGGGCAAGCCGGTCCAGGTTGCCGTCGATTACAAGGGCAACGTCGTTACCGCCAATCAGTAATTGCGAAAACATAGAGGAACACGAACATGAAGACCGTAAGCCGAGCTTATGACAGCTACGCCCAGGCCCGCGCGGCCGTCGACGCCGTCGAGAAGGCGGGCGTACCCAGCGGCGACGTCAGCATCGTCGCGAACAAGTACGTCAGCGCCGAGTACGAAGACGTCGATGATGTGAACAAGGCCGCAGCCGGGGCCGGCATCGGCGGCGCCGTCGGCGCGGGCGCCGGACTGCTCGCTGGGCTCGGCCTGCTGGCAATCCCTGGTCTCGGCCCGGTCGTCGCTGCGGGCTGGTTGGCCTCGACGGCTGCCGTCGCTGCGGGTGGCGCCGCTGCCGGCGGCATCGTCGGCGCGATGGTGGAAGTCGGCACCGACAAGGAGCATGCCGAGGTCTATTCCGAAGCGGTGCGTCGCGGCGGCACACTCGTCAGCGCGCGCGTGCCTGACGGGGATGCAGCCCGCATCGAGGCGATCCTTGCCACCTCGAGCCCGATCGATCCTGTGGCCCGTGGCGCCGAGTACCGCGCCGCCGGCTGGAAGAACTTCGACCCGAAGGCGGCACCGTACCGCCCGAGTCAGACCGAGGTCGATCGCATGCGAGCGAACTGGCCGGGCTGAAGCCCGTCACCCAGATATGACGAAAGGGGCCCGCGAGTCGGGCCCCTTTTTCGTGCCACATCGATCGTCACCGTGACGATTTTGTCGCGCTGCCTCCTGCGGTCACGCGACAAGCACAGGCTTCCAGGCGTCGACGCTTCAACGGAACGGAAAGGGAGGTGGAAGCTGCAAGGACGCCTCTCGAAGACTTCCCTCAGTATTTCGTCGGCCCGAGCGATCCGCGGGACCAGCTCGACCTGTTGGACCGCGACCCGCGCCATGCAGAGACCGAACGAGCCCGACACGGAATATCTCGAGGAAATCGACCTCAAGCCGACGGTCTGAGAGCCGCCTCGCGAACGTCGACCAATTCACCCGCAACTGCGGCAGCGGCTGCCATTGCGGGAGACAGGAGATGGGTGCGGCCTTCCGGTCCCTGCCGTCCCTCGAAGTTGCGATTGGACGTGCTCGCCGCCCGCTGTCCCGGGCTCAGCCGGTCGCCGTTCATGGCGAGACACATCGAGCACCCAGGCTCGCGCCATTCGAAGCCTGCTTCCCTGAAGACTGCGTCGAGACCCTCTCGCTCGGCTTCTCGCTTCACGAGACCGGAGCCCGGCACGACAAGTGCTCTGACATGAGGCGCCACCTTACGCCCGCGGGCCACTGCCGCAGCGGCACGCAGATCCTCCAGTCGCCCGTTCGTACAAGAGCCTATGAACACGACATCGATCTTGAGGCCGACGAGGCTCTGGCCCGCGGCCAGCCCCATATAATCGAGCATGCGCAGCCCTTGGGCGCGGCGGTGCGGATCGGACTCGCTTGTAAAGTCGGGAACGGCCTGCGTGATCGGCACAACCGCTTCCGGGTTGGTTCCCCAGGTCACCATTGGAGCGATCCGGGAAGCGTCGAACGTCACGAGCCTGTCCCAGAGTGCACCGGGATCGGACGGAAGCGTCCGCCAAGAGTCGATGGCGCGGTCCAGAGCATCACCCGGCGGGTCACTCTCGCGGCCGCGCAAATACGCGAAGGTCTTGTCGTCGGGCGCAATCAGCCCTGTGCGCGCGCCGGCCTCGATGGCCATGTTGCATAAGGTCATCCGGCCTTCCATGCCCAGCGACGTCACGGTATCGCCGCAGAACTCGAGCGCATGGCCGTTGGCGCCTGCGGCGCCTATGGTGCCGATGAGCGCGAGCGCCAGGTCCTTGGCCGATGTGCCGAAGGGCAGGACGCCCGTCGCCTCGACCTTCATGTTGCGAGCCTTTTCCTGCACCAATGTCTGCGTCGCCAGCACCTGCTCGACCTCGGATGCGCCGACGCCGAAGGCGAGTGCGCCCAGCGCGCCATGCGTCGAGGCGTGCGAATCGCCGCTGACGATGGTCTGACCGGGCAGGGAGAAACCGAGCTCGGGGCCGATCACGTGGACGATGCCCTGGCGTTCGTCGAGCAGCGGGACATAGGGTACGCCGAACGCCAAGACATTCGCTTCGAGGGCCTCGATCTGCGCGCGCGAATTCGGGTCCTCGACGCCTCCTCGCCGGTTTGCGGTCGGGACGTTGTGATCGGCGACGGCAAGAGTCGCTGCCGGTCGCCGCACGGCGCGACCGGCGCGCCGCAACCCGTCGAAGGCCTGCGGGCTGTGCACCTCGTCGAGCAGGTGCCGGTCCACATAGATCACGCATGTCCGACCGCCCAACCGCTCGACGACGTGGGCGTCCCAGATCTTGTCGTAGAGGGTACGTGGGTGGACCGCCGTCATCGCCGGTTCGGACTCAGTTCGCCAGAGTGAAGCGCATGGGGACGACGATTACCGCGCTCTCCGGCTTGCCGTCCTTGGTGTACGGCTCGATGCGCATCTCCCTTACTGCGTCGGTCGCGGCCTGGTCGAGGGCGGGAAAACCCGATGAACGCTCGACAGAGATGAGTTGCGGGGTCCCTTCGAAGTCGAACGTCACCTTGATCATCACCGTGCCTTCCTCGCCTGCGAGTCGGGAGGCGTCGGGGTAGGTGGGTCGCGGAGTAACCCGTATTATGATCGGCGTGCCACCGGCGGTCGCAAAAGGGGAAGGGCGGGATGGCGCTCCGGCGGCCCGAGGCGCGGGCGGCATTGGCTGCGTCGCCGCGGCTGACAGGACACGCCCGGCATACTCCTTGACGCAATCGCTCAGCCTCGCGGACGCGGCCTCGAACCCCTCCATGTGCATCGTGAAGTGGCGCTGGTTCGCAGCGACGCTGATCTGCCGGGCCGATTGCAGGGCCGCAAAGAATTCCGGTGCCGCATCGATGTCCAGCGCATCCGCCGACGTGGCCATCCCGGTGGAGGTGAATTGCCGGCCGTCGACCGTCAGCGAGGTTGGATAGCGCTGGCGCGGCTTCATTTCCCAGCGTGGCGCCGAGGCGCCGAAGAGCTGAACCCCGCCGGGCGTGAGGCCGACGTGGATCGCGAAGCCGTCGGCCTGCACGCGTCTGACGGTGCAGCGGCTGAACGTCCGGGCGGCCGCGCTGGCGAAGAGTGTCCAGGATCCAACCTGCACCATCGATCCAGGAAAGTGCTGGGCATGGGCGCGCTGGGGGATCGGCATCGCCATCGCGGCCCCCAGCAGCAGCGCGAGGCCGAGAGTTGCCGGTCGATGTCTCATCGGGTGAACAGTATGAAACGCATCGGGACGACGAGCGCTATCGGCGTCGACTTGCCGTCCTTCTGGTAAGGCTCAATGTGCATCTGCTGCAAGGCGTCAGTCGCCGCCTTGTCGAGCGCCGGATGGCCTGAGGAACGTTCCACGGAGACGACGTCGGGGGCACCACCCTCTATGGGGAACCTCACCTTCACGTAGACGGTGCCCTCCTCCGAGGCGAGCCTCGACGACGCGGGATAGACGGGTAAGGCATACTTCTTAACGGTGAATCCCTTGTCACGAAGTATGGAAAGGAAGGAGGGCTCCTGCGTCACTGAGCTGCCAACCGACCGCGGGGGAGGCCGGGAGGGCATCCGCGCTATCGGTACGGTGCGATCCTTGTACGTGGTCATGCATTCCCTGAGGCCTGCGGTCGCGCCCTCGATGCCGTCGAGATCCATCGCGAAGTGCCGTTGATTTCCGGCGACGCTGAGCATCTGGCCCGACTGCAAGGCCGCGAAGAACTCGGGTGCGGCATCGACATTCAACGTGTCGTTCGACATCGCCGTACCGCTGAAAGTGAACGGCTCGGCTCCGATTTTCAGCGACAGGGGGTAGGTCTGGTGCGCCTTCAGATCCCACTGTGGCGCAGAGGTACCGAAATACTGCACGCCGCCGGCCGTAAGGCCGATGTAGATCGCGAAGCCGTCGGTCTGTATCCGCCGCATCGAGCAACTGTGAAACGAGCGCGACGACGCGTTCGCCACGAGCGTCCAGGAGCCGATCTGCTTGAGGGAGTCGGGATACGTCTCGGCATGGACGTGCCCGGGGACAGCAGCCATCGTAGCGGCCGCGAGCAGTATCGCCAGGGTCGAGCGTCCTCTCGGAGATCTTGTTCCGTCGG
>JAESFK010000814.1_pt1 | contig 12147 bp, 10 predicted proteins | sample 9269391 | NCBI WGS metagenome assembly JAESFK01 (sample SAMN14506231, study PRJNA617097) | algae metagenome | isolation source: Drouetiella hepatica UHER 2000/2452 and co-occurring heterotrophs from... | place: Slovakia: Slovak Paradise National Park, Hrabusice, Kosice Region | collected 2000-01-01
ACGGCGTCCGCCACGGCGTCCGCACGGTGAACAGCGGGACCGACTTCACCTCGAAGCCGACCGCCACGATGGACCGCTCGACGCGGGCCTTCGTCGACGGGACGTTCTGGAACGGCGGGGTGGCCACCCTGAGCTTCCAGGCGACCGGCTGGAGCGGCTGACCGAGCGAGGAGACCTGCGTCACGGGCCGGGTGATTCCGGCGTGTCGCCGGAATCACCCGGCTCGTGCGGTGTTGGACCTGACGTGACCACCACCCCAGGCCGCCACCCCCACCGCATCGTCGTCATCGGCTCCGGCTTCGGAGGCCTCTTCGGCACCCGCGCGCTGCGCCGCCGCGGCGACGTCGAGATCACCCTCGTGGCCCGCACCGCCCAGCACCTCTTCCAGCCGCTGCTCTACCAGGTGGCGACGGGCATCCTCTCCGAGGGCGAGATCGCCCCGAGCACCCGCGAGGTCCTGGCCCGCCAGAAGAACGCCCGCGTCATCCTCGGCGAGGTGACCGACATCGACCTCGCGGCGCGCACCGTCACCTCCGAGCTGCTCGGGCAGCAGACGGTCAGCGAGTACGACACCCTCCTCGTCGCCGCGGGCGCCGGCCAGTCGTGGTTCGGCCACGACGAGTTCGCCGAGTTCGCGCCGGGCATGAAGTCGGTCGACGACGCCCTCGAGCTGCGCGGACGGATCTTCGGCGCCTTCGAGATCGCCGAGCTCGCCACGACCGAGGAGGACGTGCGCCGCGCGCTGACCTTCGTCGTCGTCGGCGCCGGCCCCACCGGTGTCGAGATGGCCGGCCAGATCGCCGAGCTCGCGAGCCGCACGCTCAAGCACGACTTCCGCCGCATCGACCCCACCCAGGCGCACGTCATCCTCCTCGACGCGGCCGACACCGTCCTGCCCTCCTTCGGCGAGCGCCTCGGCGGAGCCGCCCGTCGCCGGCTGACCGAGATGGGTGTCGACGTGCGCACCGGCTCGATGGTCACCGGGGTCGACGAGTCCGGCCTGACCTACAAGGACGCCGAGGGCCGGGAGGTCCGGGTCGAGGCGCTGACGAAGATGTGGGCCGCCGGCGTGCAGGCCAGCCCGCTCGGGCGCCGCCTCGCCGAGCAGTCCGGCGCCGGCCTCGACCGCGCCGGCCGGGTGCAGGTGAACCCCGACCTCACCCTCCCCGGTCACCCCGAGGTCTTCGTCGTCGGCGACATGATCGCCCTCGACGACCTCCCCGGTGTCGCGCAGGTGGCCATCCAGGGCGCCCGGTTCGCGGCGAAGGAGATCACCCACCGCCTCGACGACAAGCCGTCGCAGGGCCGGTTCACCTACCGCGACAAGGGCTCGATGGCCACCGTGTCGCGCTTCAGCGCCGTCGCGTCCATCGGCCGGCTGCGCTTCAGCGGGTTCATCGCCTGGCTGCTCTGGCTCGGGGTCCACATCGTCTACATCATCGGCTTCAAGAACCGCGTCACGACGCTGCTGCACTGGGCGGTCAGCTTCCTCGGCCGCGGCCGCGCCGAGCGGGTCGCCACCGAGCAGCAGGTCTTCGCGCGGCGGGCCATCAAGGAGGCCGACAGCCTGCGCGACGCGGGCTGACGCGAGGTTCCGGGACGACGACGGCCCGCGAACCGTAGGGTGACCGCCATGCCGCTCGACTACCCGATCCACCGGCGCACGCTGCCGAACGGCCTGCGCGTCGTCGTCTCGCCCGACCACACCGTCCCGAACGTGACGGTCAACCTCTGGGTCGGGGTCGGGTCACGGCACGAGCAGGCCGGGCGCACCGGCTTCGCCCACCTCTTCGAGCACCTGATGTTCCAGGGCTCGCGGCAGGTCCGCAGCGGAGAGCACTTCGAGGCCCTGATGGCCGAGGGCGGCCGGCTCAACGCGACGACGTGGTTCGACCGCACGAACTACTTCGAGACCGTGCCCACCGGGGCGCTCGAGCTCGCGCTGTGGCTGGAGGCCGACCGGCACGGCCACCTCCTCGACGCGGTCTCCCAGGAGAACCTCGACAACCAGCGCGACGTCGTCAAGGAGGAGAAGCGCCAGCGGTACGACAACCAGCCGTACGGCAACGCGCTGATCGACGTGTACGCGGCGGTCTTCCCCGAGGGGCACCCGTACCACCACCCGACCATCGGCTCGATGGAGGACCTCGACGCCGCGAGCCTCGAGGACGTCCACGCCTTCTTCCGCAGGCACTACGCCCCGGACAACACGGTCCTCACCCTGTGCGGCGACGTCGAGCCCGAGACCGGGTTCGCTCTCGTCGAGCGGTACTTCGGCGGCCTCGACGCGCAGGTCCAGGACCCGCGCCCGCCGCTCGCCCAGCTCGACCCGCTCACCGAGCCGGTACGGGTCGAGCGCCGCGAGGCCGTCCCCAACGACCGGCTGCACGTGGCCTTCCGGCTGCCGGTCGACGAGTCCGACGAGCTCGTGGCGGCCACCGTCGCCCTCGACTGCCTCGGCGGTCTCTCCAGCAGCCGGCTCGTGCGCCGGCTGGTGCGCCGCGAGCAGACCGCCGTCGGGGTGCACGCCACGGCCTGGGGCTTCGTCGACGGTGTCTCGCTCGGCTTCGTGGTCCTCGACGTCGCTCCGGGGGCCGACCCCGCCGCGCTGGAGACCGCGCTGGTCGAGGAGCTCGGCCGGCTCGCCGAGGAGGGCCCCACCGAGGCCGAGCTCGAGGCGTCGGTGGCCCAGTCGGAGCGGGCCTGGCTCTCGGCGCTGGCCTCGCAGGAGGAGCGGGCCGACCTGATCAGCCGATACACCCTGCTCCACGACGACCCCGACGTGGTCAACACCCACCTCGACCGGGTCCGCGCGGTCACCTCCGCCGACGTCGTCGCCGCGGCCCGCCGCTGGCTGCGCCCGGAGAGCCGGGCGGTCGTCGCCTACCTCGTGCAGGACGCCGCCGACGAGGAGGCCGTCGCGTGACCCGCCCCGCCGTCGCGCCGCCGGCGCCCTGGTCCTTCCCCGCCGCGAGCGAGCACGTCCTGCCCAACGGCCTGCGCGTGCTGCTCCATGACCTGCCCGGCCAGTACGTGCTGTCGATGCGCGTCGTCGTCCCCACCTCGCTGGCCACCGAGGAGCGCGAGGTCGAGGGGGTCTCCTCGATGATGGCGCGCCTGCTCGACGAGGGCACGGAGGAGCACGACCCCGAGGACTTCGCCGAGCTGCTCGAGCGGCACGGCATGGCCATCGGCGCCGGGGTCTCCGACGGCGGGCTGCTCGTCGACGTCGACGTCCCGCAGTCCCACCTGGCCACCGCCTCGCACCTGGTCACGGCCGCGCTCGCGACCCCGGTCTTCCCCGAGGACGAGGTGCGCCGCATCCTGCGCAGCCGGCTCGCCGAGATCGAGCAGGAGCGGGCCTCGGCCGCCCACCGGGCGGCGCGCGAGGTGGCGCGCACGCTCTGGGCGCCGGAGGACCGGGCCTCCCGACCGACGGCGGGCACGGCGCAGACCGTCTCGGCCATCACCCGTGACCACGTCGTCGACCGGCACGCCCGCACCGTCGGGCCCCGGGGCGCGACCGTCGTCCTCGCCGGTGACCTCTCCGGGGTGCCGGCCCTCGACCTGCTCACCGCGTCGCTCGGCGCCTGGGAGGCCCCCGACCACGTACCACCGCCGGCTGCGCTCGCCCCCGTCCCGGCCCACGACCGGGCCCGGGTCGTCGTCGTCGACCGGCCGGGCGCGGTCCAGACCGAGATCGTCGTGGCCTGCCCGGGCCCGGACCGCTCGACGCCGCACGGCTGGGCGCCCCATCCCGTCGTCTCCTTCGTCGTCGGCGGGTCCCCCGGGGCGCGCCTCGACGCGGTCCTGCGCGAGGAGAAGGGCTACACCTACGGGGTGCGGGCCGCCTTCCGTCCCCGGGTGGCCGGCGGCTCGTTCGTCACCTCGGGGTCGGTGCGCTCCGAGGTCACGGGGGAGGCCGTCGAGATCCTCCTCGGCATCCTCGACGGGGCCCGCGAGGGCTTCACCGACGCCGAGCTGCGGGCCGGGGTCGACTTCGTCGGCAAGACCGCACCCGGGCGCTACGCCACGGCCGACGCCGTCGCCGACGAGACCGCCGCACTGGCCCTCGAGGGCCTGCCGCTCGACTTCACGACCCGCAACCTCGGAGCCGTTGCGGAGCTCTCCCGCGAGGACCTCGACGCCGCCTACCGCCGCACGGCGACGGGGGAGTGGACGGTCGTCCTCGTCGGGGACGCCGCGACCGTCGTGCCCGCCCTCGAGGGACGGGTGCCCGGACCGGTGTCCACCGTTGGCCTCTGACCCGGCCGGCGCGCACTCGCTGGTCATGGCCTCGCCGATCGGCCGGCTCGAGCTGCTGGCCCGCGGGGACGACCTCGTGGCCATCCGCTTCGACGCCGCCCCCGACGGGACGCCGGGCACGCTGCGGGAGGGCTCGGCGGTGCTGCGCGAGGCGCGCTCGCAGCTCTCCGGGTACTTCGAGGGGCGGCTCCGGGTCTTCGACCTGCCCCTGCGCCCGGAGGGCACCGAGTTCCAGCGACGGGTCTGGGACCTCCTCGCGACCCTCCCCTGGGGAACGACGACGACCTACGGCTCCCTCGCGGACCGGCTCGGCCTGGCACCGGGGGCGTCACGGGCCGTCGGGGCCGCGAACGGTGCCAACCCGATCCCCGTCGTGCTGCCGTGCCACCGCGTGGTCGGCAGCGACGGCACCCTCACGGGCTACGCCGGCGGGCTGGAGCGAAAGGCCCTGCTCCTGCGCCTCGAGGGCGTGGCCACCGAGGCCGACCAGGGCGCCCTCTTCTAGGCGGGGTCAGTCGCGGGGGACCGACGCCGGCCGCCCGTCGGAGGACAGGCGGGCGATGACCTCGTCGTGGAGGAGGCCGTTGGTCGCCACCGCGTTGCCCCCGAACGGGCCGTCGACCCCCTCGACCGAGGTGAACCGGCCACCGGCCTCGGTGACGATCGGCACGAGGGCGGCCATGTCGTAGAGGGCCAGCTCGGGCTCCGCGGCGATGTCGACGGCCCCCTCGGCGAGGAGCATGTAGGACCAGAAGTCGCCGAACGCCCGCTCGCGCCAGCAGGCCCGGTTCAGCGCGAGCACGGCGTCGAGCCGGCCGATGTCGGCCCAGGACGTGGTGCTCGACAGCGAGATCGAGGCGTCCTCCAGCCGGGAGACCCCCGAGACGTGGAGGCGCTTGGCGCTGGTCAGGCTGCGTCCGGCCCAGGCGCCGCTGCCCAGGGTGGCCCACCACCGGCGACCCAGGGCGGGGGCGGCGACGAGGCCGAGCACGGGGACGCCGTCGTCGACGAGGGAGATGAGGGTGGCCCAGACGGGCACCCCGCGGACGAAGTTGTGCGTGCCGTCGATGGGGTCGATGACCCACTGCCTCGGGCTCGACCCCGTGGGCGGCATCTCCTCGCCGACCACCGCGTCGCGCGGGCGGGTGCGCTTGAGCTGGCCGCGGACGACCTCCTCGGCGGTGCGGTCGGCGTCGCTGACGAGGGTGAGGTCGGGCTTGGCCTCGACGTGCAGGTCCTCGGCCCGGAACCGCTCCAGGGTGACCCGCTCGACCGCGTCGGCCAGGACGTGGGCGAGGCGGAGGTCGTCGTCGTAGCCGGGCACGAGGCTCACCGTAGCGGCTCGCACCGAAGATCTTCCGGCGCCGGCGTCGGGTGGGTCGCGATCCGGTCACAATCGGGTATCGGCCGCGCACGGAACTTCCCTCGGGCCCCTTCGTGGTGTTGTCTGGACCGCGCACGCCGGAGGGCGCTGCCATCGAGGAGCACCCGACCGGGGCACCTCGGAAGCTGACCACCCGACACCGGGTGGCGACCACTTCACACAGGAGGACATCCATGCGAGGAACTGCTCGCACGGTCGCCGTTGCGGCCATGTCCGCCGTCGCTCTTCTCGCCGCCGGTTGCGGTAGCGGGGACAGCGGGGGCGACGAGAGCTCGGCGGCAGGGGGCAAGACGGGCGGCGAGATCACCGTCCGTGGCTGCAACCCGGAGAACCCGCTCGTGCCCAGCAACACCACGGAGACCTGTGGTGGCAACGTCATCGACGCCATCTTCTCCAAGCTGGTGCACTACGACGCGGAGACCGCCAAGCCGTCGAACGACCTCGCGGAGTCCATCGAGACGACGGACAACCAGACCTTCACGGTCAAGCTGAAGGCCGGCAACAAGTTCCACGACGGCACCGACATCAAGGCCAAGAACTTCGTCGACGCCTGGAACTACGCCGCCTACGGCCCCAACGGCCAGAGCTCGGGCTACTTCATGGAGCCCATCGAGGGCTTCGGCGACACCCAGTGCTCCGGTGAGGGCGAGGACCCGTGCGCCGGCGCCGGCGCGCCGAAGGCCAAGACCCTGACCGGTCTCGCGGTCGTCGACGACACCACCTTCACCATCAAGACCGCCGAGAAGGTCTCGAACCTCCCGGTCCGTCTCGGCTACTCGGCGTTCTCGCCGCTCCCCGACGTGTTCTTCACGGACCCCGCGGCCTTCGGCGACAAGCCGGTCGGCTCGGGCCCGTACAAGCTGGACGCGTGGACCAAGGAGCAGTCGATCGTCCTGTCCAAGTTCGCCGACTACAAGGGCGACTTCGGCGGCAAGGTCGACAAGATCACCTTCAAGATCTACCAGCAGTCCGACGCCGCGTACAACGACGTCATCGCCAGCAACCTGGACATCACGGACGAGATCCCGACCAGCGCGCTGATCGACGAGAAGTACAAGCAGGACCTCCCGGACCGCAACGCGGAGAAGGAGACCGGCGTCATCCAGACGGTCACCTTCGCGCCGACCAAGGTCGACCCGAACTACGCGGACCCGAAGATCCGTCACGCGATCTCCATGGCCATCGACCGGGAGACCATCGTCAAGCAGATCTTCAACGGCACCCGTGAGCCCGCGACCGGCTGGGTCTCCCCGGTCGTCGACGGCTACAAGGCCGACCAGTGCGGCGAGTTCTGCACGTACGACCCGGCGAAGGCCAAGGCCCTCCTCCAGGAGGCCGGCGGCTTCAAGGGCGACAAGATCACCCTCTCGTACAACGCGGACGCGGCCCACAAGGACTGGACCGAGGCCACCTGCAACAGCATCAAGCAGGCGCTCGGCGTCGACTGCGTCGCGACGGGTGTCGTCGACTTCGCCACCTTCCGCACGCAGATCGGCGAGCGCAAGATGAAGGGCATGTTCCGCACCGGCTGGCAGATGGACTACCCGTCGATCGAGAACTTCCTCGCCCCCATCTTCAAGACGGGCTCGTCCTCGAACGACGGCGACTACTCCAACCCGGAGTTCGACAAGCTCCTCGTCGAGGCCGCCGCCGAGCAGGACCCCGCTGCGGCGAACACGAAGTACCAGCAGGCCGAGGCGCTTCTCGCGACCGACATGCCGGCGATCCCGATGTGGTACGGCAAGACCACGATGGGTTGGTCCGACAAGGTCACCGGTGTGAAGATCACCGCCTTCGGCACCATCGACTTCACGTCGGTGTCGGTCAAGTGACCTGAGGAACCGTCAGGTCCCTCTCCACGCGTCGTCGGCCTGTCAGCGTCAGCTGGCAGGCCGACGGCCGTGTCGGGGCGGGGTGCGCCGGATGCCGGGTCCGCCGCTACCACCGTCCCAGTGCATGGTCTAGGTTCATCCCGGTACACCCAACCCGACGCCGCCGTCCCACTCTCGACGAGGCGTCCCGAGTCTTCAGGAGGTGACGGTGGGCACCTACATCATCCGACGGATCCTCCAGATGATCCCGGTGATCCTGGGCGCGACGTTCCTCATCTTCGCGATGGTCTTCGCCCTACCCGGCGACCCCGTCGCGGGCAAGTGCGGTGAGCGTCCCTGCTCGCCGGCCTACCGGGCCGCCTACGTCGAGAAGTACAACCTCGACAAGCCCCTGCCGGTGCAGTACGGCAAGTACGTCCTCAACCTCGCCAAGGGCGACCTCGGGACGACGTCGAACAACATCCCGGTCGCCGACCAGCTCAAGCTGCGCATCCCGGTCACCGGGAAGCTCGCGCTCATGGCGGTGCTCATCGAGACCGGCATCGGCATCCTCGCCGGTGTGCTGACGGGCATCAGGCGAGGAGGCTTCCTCGACAACCTCGTCCTCGTCTCCACCCTCGTGCTCATCTCGATCCCCATCTTCGTCATCGGCAACCTCGCCCAGCTCTACCTGGGCACGCGGCTCGGGTGGTTCCCGGTCACGGTCACCTCGGCGAACCCGTCGGTCTACCAGCTGCTGCTGCCGGCCATCGTGCTCGGCTCCCTCTCGGTGGCCTACGTCTCCCGGCTGATGCGCACCAACCTCGTCGAGAACCTCCGCTCGGACTACGTGCGGACGGCGGTCGCCAAGGGCCTGACCAAGCGGCGGGCCATCGGCCTGCACGCGCTGCGCAACTCCCTCATCCCGGTCGTCACCTTCATCGGCTTCGACTTCGGGGCGCTGCTCGGTGGCGCGGTCGTCACCGAGGGCATCTTCAACATCCCGGGCATCGGCGGCTACGTCTTCCGCGCGATCCGGGTCCGTGACGGAGCGTCGGTCGTCGGCGCGGTGACCTTCCTCGTCATCGTCTACCTCGTCGTCAACCTGCTCGTCGACCTCCTGTACGGCCTGCTCGACCCGAGGATCAGCCATGAGTGACGCCGCGATCGCCGAGACCACCACCGTCGCCCCCGCCAACGACGGCGGCGACACCGGGCCCGCTCGTTCGCTGGCCTCCGACGCCTGGCGCGCGATGCGCCGGAACCCGTTCTTCTGGATCTCCTCCGCGCTCATCGCCGTGTTCCTGCTGATGGCCGTCTGGCCCAGCCTCTTCACGAGCACCGACCCGACCCAGGCCGTGCTCGCGGACGCACGGGTGCGCCCGAACGCCGACAACTGGTTCGGCCGCGACATCCAGGGCTACGACATCTACGCACGGTGCATCTACGGTGCCCGGGCCTCGATCCTCGTCGGCCTGCTCGCGACCATCGGCACCACGCTCATCGGCGGCATCGTCGGCGTGTTCGCGGGCTACGCCGGGGGCTGGACCGACACCCTGCTCTCGCGCCTCGGCGACATCTTCTTCGCCATCCCGCTGCTGCTCGGTGCGGTCATCGTCCTCGTCACGCTGCCGGCCACGGACAACTACTTCTTCATCGTCCTCAAGGTCGTGCTGGCCCTCGTCGTCCTCGGCTGGCCGAGCATGGCGCGCCTCATGCGCTCCAGCGTCATCCAGGTCAAGCCCAACGACTACGTGCAGGCGGCCCGCGCCCTCGGCGCCAGCCCGTGGCGGGTCATCCGCTCGCACATCGTCCCCAACGCCCTGGCCCCGATGATCGTCGTCGCGACGATCAACCTCGGCGCCTACATCTCGGCGGAGGCGACGCTGTCCTACCTGGGCATCGGGCTCCAGCCCCCGACCGTCTCGTGGGGCGTCGACATCAGCGCGGCGGTCGTGGGCATGCGCACCACCCCGCACATGCTCTTCTTCCCGAGCCTCTTCCTGTCCCTCGCGGTCCTCGCGTTCATCATGCTCGGTGACGTGGTCCGTGACGCCCTCGACCCGAAGAACCGGTGAAGGAGACGTCATGACGGTTCAGGACACCACCCGGACGGACACCGACGGGGTCCGCTACGAGCCCCAGGACGGGGTGCTGCTCGAGGTCGACGACCTCTTCGTCGAGTTCCACACGTCCGACGGCGTCGCCACGGCCATCAACGGGGTCTCCTTCGAGCTGCACCAGGGCGAGTCCCTCGCCATCCTCGGGGAGTCCGGCTCGGGCAAGTCGGTCACCGCCCAGGCGATCATGGGCATCCTCGACATGCCGCCGGCGGTCATCCCGTCGGGCCACATCCGCTACTGCGGCCAGGACCTGCTCACCATGCCCGAGGAGCAGCGGCGCAAGACCCGCGGCCCGGAGATCTCGATGATCTTCCAGGACGCGCTGTCCTCGCTGAACCCGGTCTTCCCGGTCGGCTGGCAGATCGCCGAGATGTTCCGCGTCCACCGCGGGATGAACAAGTCCGACGCGATCCAGCAGGCCATCCGCCTCATGGAGCGGGTGCAGATCCCGGCGGCGCGCGAGCGCGTCAAGGCCTACCCGCACCAGTTCTCCGGCGGCATGCGCCAGCGCATCATGATCGCGATGGCCATCGCGCTCGACCCGGCGGTCCTCATCGCCGACGAGCCGACCACCGCGCTCGACGTGACGGTCCAGGCCCAGATCATGGCCCTGCTCCAGGAGCTGCAGGAGGAGCGCCAGATGGGGCTCATCCTCATCACCCACGACCTCGGCGTCGTCGCCGACGTCGCGGACCGCATCGCGGTGATGTACGCCGGCCGCCTGGTCGAAAAGGCCGAGGTCGACGACCTGTACGCCACTCCGGCACACCCGTACACGCGCGGTCTGCTCGAGTCGATCCCGCGTCTGGACCAGAAGGGCCAGACCCTCGCGGCGATCGGCGGGCTGCCGCCGAACCTCATGCGGATCCCGCCGGGCTGCCCGTTCAACCCGCGCTGCCGCATGGCGCAGGACGTCTGCCGCACCGACCGTCCCGCGCTGCGGGAGGTCGTCCCCGGCCGGTTCTCCGCCTGCCACTTCGCCGAGGAGGTCATCGATGCCTGAGGTCGTCCTCAGCGCCCAGAACCTGGTCAAGCACTACCCCATCAAGAAGGGGGTGCTGCGCCGGACGGTGGGCCAGGTCAAGGCGGTCGACGGTGTGTCCTTCGAGCTGCACAAGGGTGAGACGCTCGGCATCGTCGGCGAGTCCGGCTGTGGCAAGTCCACCCTCGGGCGGCTGCTGATGCGCCTCGAGGACCCGACGTCGGGCTCGGTCACCTTCGAGGGCCAGGACTGGTCCGGTGCCTCCGGTCGCGAGATGCGCCGGCTGCGCCGGAACATCCAGATCGTGTTCCAGGACCCGTACACCTCGCTCAACCCGAGGATGACGGTCGGCGACATCATCGGCGAGCCCTTCGAGATCCACCCCGACGTCGTGCCCAAGGGCGGGCGCCGGGCGCGGGTCCAGGAGCTGCTCGACCTCGTCGGCCTCAACCCCGAGCACATCAACCGCTACCCGCACCAGTTCTCCGGTGGTCAGCGTCAGCGCATCGGCATCGCCCGCGGCATCGCGCTCAACCCCCGCGTGCTCATCTGCGACGAGCCGGTCTCCGCGCTCGACGTCTCGGTGCAGGCGCAGGTGGTCAACCTCATGGAGAAGCTCCAGGACGAGCTGGGGCTGGCGTACGTGTTCATCGCGCACGACCTGTCCGTCGTCCGGCACATCTCCGACCGGGTCGGGGTCATGTACCTCGGCCGGATGGCCGAGCTCGGTGAGGAGGACGAGGTCTACTCGCGTCCAACCCACCCGTACACGCAGGCGCTGCTGTCCGCGGTGCCGGTGCCCGACCCGACGCTGCGCGGCAAGCGCGACCAGATCGTGCTCGTCGGCGACGTGCCGTCGCCGGCGAACCCGCCGAGCGGCTGCCGCTTCCACACCCGCTGCTGGAAGGCCCAGGACACCTGCAAGACCCTGGAGCCCGAGCTGGAGCCGCGCCCCGACGGCGTGGGCGCCCACCTGTCGGCGTGCCACTTCGCCGAGCCGCGGCTCGTCGTCGAGACCGTCGACGTCAGCGACGTCGAGCCCGACGAGCGGTTCGTCGGCACCGAGACCGACGACCTCGTCGACGCCGGGGCGGGTCTCGGCACCGAGGGCGGTGGCGAGGAGCTCGACAGCGGCCAGGCCGAGGACCGTGCGCGGCCGCCGGCCACGCAGGACGCGCCGAGCCCGAGCCCGGGCAGCGCGACCCGGGCCAGCACGGACACGAGCGACAACCAGCGCTGAGCACTCCGGCGGCCGCGGGTGGGGACCTAGTCCTCGCCCGCGGCCGTTCGCGTGCGCAGGAGGCGGCGGAGGGACTCCAGCCGCGACGGCCCGGCCGGGCCGGCCGCGCCGCTCGCGACGAAGGCGTCGAGGGCGCACTCCTCCTCGTCGTGGGTGCACCCGCGCGGGCACTCCTCGGTCCCCGGCTCGAGGTCGGGGAAGTGGGTGATGATGCGCGCCGGGTCGACGTGGGCCAGGCCGAAGGAGCGCACGCCGGGGGTGTCGACGACCCAGCCGTCGTCGTCGGGCAGGGGGAGGGAGACCGCCGAGCTGGAGGTGTGCCGGCCGCGCCCGGTGACGTC
>JAESFK010000815.1_pt1 | contig 12145 bp, 9 predicted proteins | sample 9269391 | NCBI WGS metagenome assembly JAESFK01 (sample SAMN14506231, study PRJNA617097) | algae metagenome | isolation source: Drouetiella hepatica UHER 2000/2452 and co-occurring heterotrophs from... | place: Slovakia: Slovak Paradise National Park, Hrabusice, Kosice Region | collected 2000-01-01
CCGGCGCTCGCCGCCTCCACCGGGGCCGGCGAGGACTCCTCGGCGACCCTCGCCCGCTCGCTGCGGGCCGTCCTCGTGCTCACCGGCCTGGCCGCCGGCGTGATGATCGCGGCCGCGCCCACCGTCGGCGCCTTCTTCACCACGCTCGACGCCCGGCGCGGCGCGGAGGGCGCCAGCCCCGAGGCCCTCGCCGCGCTCGCCCCCGCCCTCACCGCGTACGCGCCCGGCGTCGTCGGGTTCGGCGTCACGGCCCTGCTCACCCGCGCCCTGTACGTCCGGGGCCGGCCGCTCGACGCCGCGTGGGCGGTCTGCCTCGGCTGGGCGATGGCCGCCCTCGTGCCGCTCGTCCTCGTGGGCCCGGACCGGGGCGCCGACACGACGCTGCGGATGCTCGGCCTCACCTCGACGCTGGGGATGACGGCCTCGGCGCTGCTCCTCGTCGTCCTCGTCCGGCGGGCGTGGGGCGATGAGGTGAGTCGCGGCCTGGCCCGGACCGCGGGGGCGCTCGTCGTCGCGCTGGCCCTCGCCCTCGTCGTCGGCGACCTCGTGACCCGGGGCCGCACCTACGACGGCCTGCTCGACGCGGTGCTGTGGGGCCTGCTCGCCGGGTTCGCGGCCCTCGTGGCCGGGCTGATGGCCGTGTTCTACGGCGACCGCCGGATGATGGGCGAGATCCGCGACCGGGGGCGGGCGCGGCGCCGGGGAGGGAGCGCGGGATGAAGGTGCTGCTCGTCATGGGGACCAGCGCGGGCGGCGTCGGGGCGCACGTGCGGGGCCTGGCCCGCCTGCTCGCCGGCGCCGGGCACCACGTCGTCGTCGCGTGCCCCGCCGAGGCCGCCGAGCGCTTCCGGCTCGCCGAGCACGCCACCCCGGTACCCCTGGAGGTGACCGACCGACCGCACCCGGCGCGTGACGCGCGGGCCGTGCGCGACCTCGCCGAGCTGGTCCGGGGCGCCGACGTGGTCCACGCCCACGGGCTGCGCGCCGGGGCGCTCGCGGTGCTCGCGAACGCCCGCGCCGGGGTCCCAGTCGTGACGACCCTGCACAACGCCGCCCCGACGGGACGGCTCACCGGCACGGTCTACGCGGGCCTCGAGCGCGTCGTGGCCCGGGGGTCGGCCGTCGTCCTCGGGGTCTCGGCCGACCTCGTCGAGCGGATGCGCCGGCTCGGCGCCCGCCGCACCGGGCTGGCCGTCGTGCCCGCCCCGCCGTTCGCCGCACCGACCCGCGACCGCTACGCGGTGCACGCCGAGCTCGGCATCGACGCGCGCACCTCGCTCGCCGTGGTCCTGGCCCGGCTCGCGCCGCAGAAGGGGCTGGACCTCCTCCTCGACGCCCACCGCGAGCTCACCGACCTCGACCTGCTCACCGTCGTCGCGGGCGACGGCCCGCTGCGCGGCCCGCTGCAGCGCCGGATCGACGCCGAGGGTCTTCCCGTCCGCCTCCTCGGCCGGCGTGACGACGTGCCCGACCTGCTCGCCGCCGCCGACGTCGTCGTCTCCAGCGCGCTCTGGGAGGGCCAGCCGGTGGGGCTCCAGGAGGCGCTGCACGCCGGCGCGGCGATCGTGGCCACCGACGTCGGGGGCACCGCGGCGGTCGTCGGGGACGCCGCCGTCCTCGTCCCCGGCGGCGACCCGGTGTCGCTCTCGCGGGCGATCCGCGACGTCGTGACCCACGGTGCCGTGCGGGACGACCTGCGCTCCAAGGCCGTCGAGCGCGCCGCGCACCTGCCCACCGAGGACGAGGCCCTGGCCGCCGCGCTGGACACCTACCGCGAGGCCGGCTCCCGATGACGTATCGTTGAAGCCCGTGGTGCTCCAGACGACGAAACAGATCTTCGTGACCGGAGGCGTCGCCTCCTCGCTCGGCAAGGGGCTCACCGCCTCATCGCTCGGGCACCTGCTGAGGGCCCGCGGGCTCCGGGTGACGATGCAGAAGCTCGACCCCTACCTCAACGTCGACCCCGGGACGATGAACCCGTTCCAGCACGGTGAGGTCTTCGTCACCGACGACGGCGCCGAGACCGACCTCGACATCGGTCACTACGAGCGCTTCCTCGACGTCAACCTGCGCGGCAGCGCCAACGTGACGACCGGGCAGGTCTACAACCGGGTCATCCAGCGCGAGCGGCGCGGGGAGTTCCTCGGCGACACCGTGCAGGTCATCCCGCACATCACGAACGAGCTCAAGGAGCGGATGCGGGCCCAGGCGGCCGGCTCGCCGGGGGTCGACGACGCCGACGCGCCCGACGTCATCATCACCGAGATCGGCGGCACGGTCGGCGACATCGAGTCGCTGCCGTTCCTCGAGGCCGCCCGCCAGGTGCGCCACGACCTCGGCCGCGACGCGGTCTTCTTCCTCCACGTCTCGCTCGTGCCCTACCTCGCGCCGAGCGGCGAGCTGAAGACCAAGCCCACGCAGCACTCCGTCGCCGCGCTGCGCCAGGTCGGCATCCAGCCCGACGCCCTGGTGCTGCGCGCGGACCGCGACCTCCCCGAGTCGATCAAGCGCAAGATCAGCTTGATGTGCGACGTCGACAACGAGGCCGTCGCGGCCGCCGTCGACGCCCCGAGCATCTACGACATCCCCAAGGTGCTGCACCGCGAGGGCCTCGACGCCTACGTCGTGCGCCGGCTCGGCCTCGTCTTCCGCGACGTCGACTGGACCGAGTGGGACACCCTGCTCGAGCGGGTCCACCGGCCCGAGCACGAGGTCGAGGTCGCCTTGGTCGGCAAGTACATCGACCTGCCCGACGCCTACCTCTCGGTCACCGAGGCGCTGCGCGCCGGGGGCTTCCACCACGACGCCAAGGTCCGCATCCGGTGGGTGCCGTCCGACGACTGCGCCACCGACGCCGGCGCCCAGCGGGCCCTCGGCGGGGTCGACGCCGTGCTCGTCCCGGGAGGCTTCGGCGTGCGCGGCATCGAGGGCAAGGTCGGCGCCCTGCGCTGGGCCCGCACCCACCAGGTGCCGACCCTCGGCATCTGCCTCGGCCTCCAGTGCATGGTCATCGAGTACGCGCGCAGCATGGCCGGCATCGAGGGCGCGAGCTCGACGGAGTTCGACCCCGACAGCCCGGCGCCCGTCATCGCGACGATGGAGGAGCAGAAGGCCTTCGTCGAGGGCGCCGGCGACCTCGGCGGCACGATGCGCCTCGGCAGCCAGCGTGCCGACCTGCGGGCCGGTTCGGTCGTCGCGGAGGCCTACGGGTCCACCAGTGCCGACGAGCGGCACCGCCACCGCTACGAGGTCAACGAGGGCTACCGCGAGCAGCTCGAGGCCGCCGGCCTGGTCATCAGCGGCACCCATCCCGAGCTCGGGCTCGTCGAGTTCGTCGAGCTGCCGCGCGAGGTGCACCCGTACTACGTCTCGACCCAGGCCCACCCCGAGTTCAAGTCGCGCCCGACCCGCGCGCACCCGCTGTTCGCCGGGCTGATCGGGGCGGCCATCGAGCAGCAGCGGGCGGCGCGGCTGGTCGAGGTCGAGCGCCCGCGCAGCGCCGAGACCGCGGACGCGCGTGCCTGAGCCCTCGGTCGAGCCCCTCGCCGACCGGCTCGAGCGCCGTCCCGTGCTCGAGTCGACGGTGTCCTTCCGGGGCAAGGTGTGGGACGTGCGCACCGACCGCGTCGACCTCGGCGAGGCCGGGGTCGTCACGCGCGACTGGGTCGAGCACACCGGCGCCGTCGCGGTCCTCGCCCTCGACGAGGACGACCGGGCCGTGGTCATCCAGCAGTACCGGCACCCCGTCGGCGCGTTCGACTGGGAGATCCCGGCCGGGCTGCTCGACGTCGACGGCGAGCCGGCCCACCTCACCGCGGCCCGCGAGCTGCACGAGGAGGCCGACCTCGTCGCCGCCTCGTGGGCGACCCTCGTCGACCACTGGGCCTCCCCGGGCGGCTCCAGCGAGGGGCTGCGCATCTTCCTCGCCCGCGACCTGACGGAGGTGCCGGAGGGCGACCGCCACGAACGGCACGGCGAGGAGCTCGGGATGCCGGTGCGCCGGGTGCCGCTGGACGACCTCGTCGCCGGGGTGCTCGCCGGCCGCCTGCACAGCCCGACCCTCGTCATCGCGGTCCTCGCCGCGGAGGCGCTGCGGGCCCGCGGCTGGGAGGGCCTGCGACCCGCCGACGCCCCGTGGCCGGTGCGCAGCCCGGGACGCACCGCGGGCTGAGCCGCCGGCGCCGACGCGAGGGTTGCCGGGTGCCCCGGGTGGGTATCGCTCCCGCGTGACGACGACGAGCGCGTGGGAGGATGAGTCCGTGGGCGAGACCTTCGGAGCGGGCAGGGGGTCGGCCGCCTGGCTCAAGGTCTCCGGCGGGTCCGACGAGGTCCTCGACCGTGGAACCGGTTGTCCCTGTGGCGGACTGCCGCGGGGAGCGACGCTGGGGGAGTGCTGCGCACCCGTCATCGAGGGGGAGCGGGTCCCCGAGACCGCCGAGGCCCTGATGCGCTCGCGGTACACCGCCTACGCCCTCGCCGACGGCGACCACCTGTACCGCACGTGGCACCCGCGGACGCGCCCGGGCCACGTCGACCCCGAACCGTGGGTGCGCTGGGTCGGTCTCGAGGTCCTCGACGTCGTCGACGGCGGTCCGGACCAGGACACCGGCGTCGTCGAGTTCCGGGCTCGCTGGCTCGCCGGCGAGGGGCGCACCCGGCAGCGCGGCGAGGTGCACGAGCGCAGCACGTTCGTGCGCCGGGCGGGCCGCTGGTTCTACCTCGGCCCCGAGTGACCTCGCGCGCCACGGGGGGCTCGATGCCCGCTCGGGCCGCCGGGGCGGGCAGAATGCTGTGCCGATGGCCTCGCACGGACGCCCCCGACCCGAACTCGCGCCACCGCTGACCCGGCGGGCGCGTCGGGAGCTGTTCCGCGCCGACATCGAGGGCCTGCGGGCCGTCGCCGTCCTCCTCGTCGTGGCCTACCACGCGGGGGTCGGGGTCGTGGGCGGGGGCTTCGTCGGCGTCGACGTCTTCTTCGTCCTGTCCGGCTTCCTCATCACCGGGCTGCTGCTCGACGAGCTGGCGCGCACCGGCACGCTGTCGATCGCGAACTTCTACGCACGCCGGGTCCGCCGGCTGCTCCCGCTGTCGGCCACGGTCCTGGCCGTGACGGCGGTCGCCGTCTGGGTGCTCGTGCCGCCGATCGACCGCGGGGGTGTCGCCGGCGACCTCGCGGCGTCCGCGCTCTGGGTGTCCAACTGGCGCTTCGCCGCGGAGTCGACCCAGTACCTCGCCGACCCCTCGACCAGCCCGGTGCTCCACTACTGGTCGCTCGCGGTCGAGGAGCAGTTCTACGTCGTGTGGCCGCTGGTGCTGCTGCTGCTCGCCGGTCGCTCGGGCCTGGCCCGCCGCGCCTGGTCGGTCGTGGCCCGGCGGGTGGGGCTCGTCCTCACCGTGGTCGTCCTCGCCTCGCTGTTCCTCTCCTGGGCCCTGACCTCCTCGGGCAGCCCGTACGCGTACTTCGGGCTGCACACCCGGGCGTGGGAGCTCGGCATCGGCGCCGGGCTGGCGCTGGCCCGCCCGACGCTCGCGCTGATGACCCGCCGGGCGGCCCGGCTGGCCGGGGTGCTCGGGATCGTCCTCGTCCTCGGGTCGGTGCTCGTCATCGACCGGGAGACGCCGTTCCCCGGGCTGGCCGCGCTGGCTCCGGTCCTCGGGACGGCGCTGCTCGTGGCCGCCGGGGTGCGCCACCGCGACGGAGCCGTGACCCGGGCCCTCTCGAACGACCTGCTCGGGTACGTCGGCCGGCTCTCCTACGGCTGGTACCTCTGGCACTGGCCGGTGCTCGTCCTCGCGCGGGAGCAGTGGGGAGATGGCGTCGCCGTCGTCGGCGCCGCCGTGCTCGGCTCGTTCCTGCTGGCCGCCCTCAGCCACCACCTCGTCGAGCAGCCGGCCCGGCAGGCCCGCTCCCTGCGCGGCGGCCCTCGGCGCTCCCTCGTGCTCGGGGCCGCGCTCGTCGCGTCGTCGGTCGCGGCCAGCGCGGTCCTCGTCGTCACGACACCGGATGGCGGCGACTCCGTGGTCGTCGCCCCGCCGGTGGCCGGGACGGAGCCGACGCCGAGCACCTCGCCGCAGGAGCTGGTCGCCGGGCAGGCCCGTCGCGTCGTCGACCCGGCCGCCCTCCGTGAGCCCAACTCACCGGAGGAGGCCCGCCAGAGCCGGGAGCGCGAGGACAAGTGCTACGTCGGCTACGGAGCGCGCGTGGCGCCCGAGGCCGAGCGGTGCCGGGTGGGGCCCGCCGACGGCGAGCGACGCATCGCGCTCATCGGGGACTCGCACGCCAACGCGCTGTACCCGGCGTTCCGGGCGATGGCCGACGAGCTCGGCTGGACCGTCTACCACTACGGCAAGAGCGGCTGCTCGGTGATCGACGCCCGGGTCGACCGGGCGGGGGAGCCCGTGCGCTACGAGGCGTGCGAGGCCTGGCGCGCCGACGTCCTCGACCGGCTGGCGGGGGTCGAACCGCTCGACGCGGTCGTCATCGGCCGCTGGCGCGGCTACGAGGGCTCGGTGCTGCTGCCCGACGGCTCGACGAGCACGGCACGGACGGTCGGCCCGGCGTGGACCGCGGCGGCCGCCCGCACCTTCGATCGGCTGAGCGCGCTGACCGACCGCGTGGTCGTCGCCAAGGACGTGCCGTGGGCCGACGGTGACGTCCCCTCGTGCCTGTCCGAGAACCCCACGGACGTCGCGGAGTGCGCGTTCCCACGACCGACACCGGCCCAGGCCGACGGAGCCCTCGTCGCGGCCGAGGAGGCCGCCGCCCGGGGCCGCGACGACGTGTCGTTCGTCGAGCTCGTCGACCTCGTCTGCCCCTCGCGCACCTGTCAGGTCGTCACCCCGACGGGACAGATCAAGTACTCCGACGCCCACCACCTGTCGGCGGGGTACAGCGCGACCCTCTGGCCGGAGCTGTCGCGCCGGATCGAGGTAGCCCTGGGCTGAGGTCGCCCGCTTGCCGGGTCGTCCGCGGTCGGCCGTCGTCGGTCGGTGGTAGGCATGGGTCGTGCACCTGGAGAACATCGTCCTCGACGCCCACGACCCCCGCGTGCTGGGCGCCTTCTGGGAGGCCCTGCTGGGCGGCCGGCGGCTCACCGACGAGCCCGGGAACGTCGAGGTCCGTCTCTCTCCCGAGGGGGCCCCGGTCCTCGACCTCTGCCTCGAGCAGGTGCCCGAGCCGGTGCGGCCGGGGCCGCGGCTGCACCTCGACCTGTACGGGGGCGAGCAGCAGGACGAGGTGGTGCGCCGGGCGGTCGCGCTCGGAGCCCGGCACCTCGACATCGGTCAGCGGGACGTGCCGTGGGTGGTGCTCGCCGACCCGGAGGGCAACCCGTTCTGCGTCATGGAGCACCGCCCCGAGTACCTGCCCGGCAGCCCCGTCGCCGCGCTGCCGCTCGACTGCTGCGACGTCGAGCGCGACCTCGCGTTCTGGACGGCCCTGTCCGGATGGGTCGCCGAGGACAGCGCGATGCCCGCGGCGCTGCGCCACCCGAGCGGTCACGGCCCGCTGCTCGAGCTGTGCCCGGAGCCGCGTCCGAAGGCTCCCGGGGAGAAGAACCGGGTGCACCTCGACGTCCGGCTCGAGGCGGGGGAGGACCTCGACGACGCGGTGGCGATGGCCCTCGACCTCGGCGGCCACGAGTACGACCCCGGGTGGGGCGAGCTGCGCTGGCGCCTGCTCACCGACCCGTCGGGCAACGAGGTCTGCCTCCTGCCCCCACCCCGCGCCTGAGCGGTCAGGCCCGGCGGCCGCGCAGCCCGGTGAGCCGGGCGGCCAGGCCGCGCCGCGTGCCGACACCGGCGTGGGCCTCCGCCGGGCGGGGCAGGCGGTCCTGGGGCCGGGCGGGGAGGCGCACGACCCGGGCGGGGTCGACGGCCTCGTCGATGCGTGCGACGTCGTCCGGTCCGACCTCGTACACGGTCGGCTCGACGTGCACGCGGAAGCCGTCACGGCCCACGAGCCAGCGCCCACCGTCGGCGAAGGACTCCATCGCGGCGAGGTCGCGGTAGCGGACGGTGACCAGGCCGGCCGCCGAGCGCAGCGTCACCCCCTCGACCCCGATGACGAGCGTGGCGCGTCCGCCGCCGCGCACCGGGTGCTCACGCCCCTCGACGCCGGAGGTGGACCCGGACGGCGCGGCGGCGAAGCCCGCCCAGTCGAGCCCGGGGACCGACACCTGCGCCAGGGCGGTGTCGTGGAAGGCCTCGGCCACCGCCCGCACGGCGTCGGCGCTGACCCCCCGGAGGGCGGCGGCCCGCTCCTCCCGGGAGGGGGTGGGCCGGCCGAGGAGGTGGTCGGCCGCCCGGGCGGCCATCAGCCCGGGGTCGTGGTCGGGGCGGTCGGTGGCCCGCACGGCCTCCTCGACCGTCTCGCGGTCCTCGGCGCCGAGCCGACCCCAGCGCACCCGGGCCAGGGCGTCGACGACGGCCCCGCCGAGCCCGTCGCGCAGCTGCGGGGTCCCCTCGGCGAGCACCCGGACGAGGGCCAGCCGGGCGTCGTGCGGCTCGACGTGCACGACGGAGGAGGCCCCCGACGCCGCGAGCTCGGAGGACAGCGCCCGCTGGACGAGCCGGCCGAACACCTCGGCGGCCGGTCCGCGGGGCACGAGCCCGGTGACGTGCACGACGTCGGTCTCGGGGACGACGAACCACGCCGGGGTGCGAGGCAGCACGCTCGCCCCGGCCGGAAGGGGCGGCAGCTCGCCCTGCGCCAGCGCGAGGTCGAGGCCGTGGGGGATGTCCCGGGCGCTGACCCAGACGACGACGTTGGCGCGGGTGAAGGCCGCGGAGGACCAGATGCCGACGATGTCGTCGTCGAGGCCGCCGAGCCCGACCTCCGGGTAGGAGGCGAGACCGCGGCCGGTCGCGCCCCAGCGCATCATCGCCGCGACACGGGTGGCGCCGTCGGTGCGGGCGAGCTCCTCGGCGTGCAGGGCCTCCCGCTCCTCCTCGAGGTGCTCCAGCGGCGGGCGGCGCAGGGCACCGCACACGTCGTTGAGGACCCCGGCGACGTGCTCGGGGCTGCCGCTGGCCGAGAACCCGGTGACGACGTCGTCGAGCCCGGCGCGGCGGTGCACGGCCTCGACGCCGGCGGCGCGCAGCGCGAGGTGCTCGACGAGGTGCGTGACGCCCCGCACGGCGAGGTTCTCGTCCGCGCCGCCGACCCGGAAGACGAGCCCGGCCGCGCACTCGTCGTCGTCTCGCACGGCGTGCAGGGTCGGCAGCCCACCGACCTCCGTCTCGCGCACGCTCATCGTCCGACTCCCTCGGCCAGGGCCTCCGCACGCAGCCGCGCGAGGGCATCGCGGTGGTGGCCGGCCGCCGCCCAGGCCTCGGCGTCGAGCAGGCCGCCGAGCGCTCGGAAGTGCGTGCGCGCCCGGTCGGTGCGACCGGCGACCCCGAAGAGCACGGCGAGCTCGGAGTGGGCCCGGACGTGGGCGAGCCGCGAGCGGCAGGGCAGGGCGCGGAACCGGTCGGCGACCTCCTCGAGCTCGGCGAGCACCTCGTGGCGCCGGAGGTAGTGCCTCTCCCGGCCGGCGCCCTCGTACCGCCACCGCGCGAGGTGGGCCGCGGCGAGCACGGTGCCCTCGACCCCGCCGGCCGGGGCGGCCGCGGCCGCCTCCCGGGCGAAGGCCAGGGAGGCATCCCACGACCCGCCGGCCACCGGGGCCAGGGCCCGGACGAGGTGGCGCTGGCCCACCGCGTGGTGCGGGTCGAGGGCGTGCAGGCGCTCGTACCGGCGGCGCGCCTCCCCGGGTGCGAGCCCGAGCTGCTCGGCGGACCACAGCCGCAGGACCCAGGGCTGGGGGTCGGTCGGGTCCTCGGCGCACAGCCGCAGGAGCACCTGCTCGGCGCGTCGCAGCTCGGCGTGGACGAGGACGAAGCCGTCGGCGGTGACCTCGGTGCCGGGGTCGCCCGACTGCTCCTCGGCGGCGAGGAGGAGCAGGTGCGCCTCCAGGATGCGCGCCACGTGGTCGTGGGGGTCCTCGGCGAGCCGCGCCGTCACGACCTCGCCGAGGCCCTCGCTGCGCGCCAGGACGTCCCACGCGACGCCCTGGTCGGGGGAGCGACGGTCGCCGACCAGGGCGATGTCGTCGACGGCGCCGGCGAGGTCGCCCGCGAGGGCGCGCCGCCGGATCCGCTCGAGGTCCGGGAAGACCGTCGCGAGGTCGGTGACCGGCGGAGGTGCCGGGTCAGCCATGCCCCGCATGCTAGGTGCGGGGCCGGGACCCCCGCAGCGGGACGGGCCGGGATCGCGGAATCTCGGTTCGGGGTCGTCCTGCGCCATCCGTAGGATGGTCGCCGACCCCTCCCCGAGAGACGAAGGACCCCAACCCGTGCTCCGCACCCACGAGGCCGGCACCCTGCGTGCCGCCCACACCGGCCAGACCGTCACGCTCACCGGCTGGGTGGCCAAGCGGCGCGATCACGGTGGTGTGGCGTTCGTCGACCTGCGGGACGCGAGCGGGGTCGTCCAGGTCGTCGCCCGCGACGAGGTGCTCACCGGGGCGGCCCACGACCTGCGCAGCGAGTACGTCGTCCGGGTCACCGGCGAGGTCACCGCCCGCGAGGAGCGCAACGTCAACCCCGACCTGCCGACCGGCGAGGTCGAGGTCGTCGCCCACGAGATCGAGGTGCTCAACGCCTCCGCGCCGCTGCCCTTCCAGGTCGACGAGCGCGTCACCGTCGGCGAGGAGGCCCGGCTCAAGCACCGCTACCTCGACCTGCGCCGCCCGGGCACGCACTCGGCCGGGCACGCCGTCCGGCTGCGCAGCAAGGTCAGCGCCGCGGCCCGCCGCGTCCTCGAGGCCCGCGACTTCGTCGAGATCGAGACCCCGACCCTCACCCGCTCCACCCCCGAGGGCGCCCGCGACTTCCTCGTGCCCGCGCGGCTCGCGCCGGGCTCCTGGTACGCGCTCCCGCAGAGCCCGCAGCTGTTCAAGCAGCTGCTCATGGTCGCCGGGATGGAGCGGTACTACCAGATCGCCCGCTGCTACCGCGACGAGGACTTCCGCGCCGACCGGCAGCCCGAGTTCACCCAGCTCGACATCGAGATGTCGTTCGTCGAGCAGGACGACGTCCTCGAGCTCGGTGAGGCCGTGGTCAAGGAGATCTGGCAGCTCATCGGTGTCGACCTCCCGACCCCCTTCCCCCGGATGACGTACGCCGAGGCGATGCGTCGCTTCGGGTCCGACAAGCCCGACCTGCGCTTCGGCCAGGAGCTCGTCGAGTGCACGGACTTCTTCTCCGACACCCCCTTCCGCGTGTTCCAGGCCGAGTACGTCGGTGCGGTCGTCATGCCCGGCGGCGCGAGCCAGCCGCGCAAGCAGCTCGACGCGTGGCAGGAGTGGGCCAAGCAGCGCGGCGCCCGCGGCCTCGCGTACGTCCTGGTCCAGGAGGACGGCACGCTCGGCGGGCCGGTCGCCAAGAACCTCTCCGAGACCGAGGTCGCCGGCCTCGCCGCGCACGTCGGCGCCCGGCCCGGCGACTGCGTCTTCTTCGCCGCGGGAGCCACCCGCTCCTCGCGGGCCCTCCTCGGCGCCGCCCGCCTCGAGATCGGCAAGCGCTGCGAGCTGATCGACGAGGACGCGTGGGAGTTCCTCTGGGTCCTCGACGCCCCGCTCTTCGAGCCGGCCTCCGAGGCCGTCGCCGCGGGTGACGTCGCCGTCGGGTCCGGCGCCTGGACGGCCGTGCACCACGCCTTCACCTCGCCGAAGCCCGAGTTCCTCGACACCTTCGACACCGACCCCGGGCCGGCGCTCGCGTACGCGTACGACATGGTCCTCAACGGCAACGAGCTGGGCGGCGGGTCGATCCGTATCCACCGCCGCGACGTGCAGGAGCGGGTGTTCCAGGTCATGGGCCTGTCGCCGGAGGAGGCGCAGGAGAAGTTCGGATTCCTGCTCGACGCCTTCCAGTACGGCGCCCCGCCGCACGGCGGCATCGCCCTCGGCTGGGACCGCATCGTCATGCTGCTCGGCGGCTTCGACTCCATCCGCGACGTCATCGCCTTCCCGAAGTCCGGCGGCGGCTACGACCCGCTCACCGACGCCCCGGCGCCCATCACGCCGCAGCAGCGCACGGAGGCCGGCATCGACGCCAAGCCCGAGCCGAAGCCCGACGCGGCAGGCTGACCCCGGTCGAG
>JAESFK010000816.1_pt1 | contig 12137 bp, 8 predicted proteins | sample 9269391 | NCBI WGS metagenome assembly JAESFK01 (sample SAMN14506231, study PRJNA617097) | algae metagenome | isolation source: Drouetiella hepatica UHER 2000/2452 and co-occurring heterotrophs from... | place: Slovakia: Slovak Paradise National Park, Hrabusice, Kosice Region | collected 2000-01-01
GGCTCCATCGAAATCGGCGGCTCGGATATCGGCAGCGTGCCGATCTACCGCCGCAACATCGGCATGGTGTTCCAGAATTACGCGCTGTTTCCGCACATGTCGGTGTTCGACAACATCGCGTTCGGACTGTCGGTGCGGGGCATCAGCCGGAGCGAGATCCAGACCCGCGTGCAGGACAGCCTGAAGCTGGTCAGGCTCGAGGGATTCGGCGAGCGACGCCCCCGCCAGCTCTCCGGCGGCCAGCAGCAGCGTGTCGCGCTGGCGCGTGCGCTCGTGTCGCGGCCGCGTGTCCTCCTGCTGGACGAGCCGCTCGGCGCACTCGACAAGAACCTCCGCCACCAGATGCAGGTCGAACTCAAGCAGATCCAGCGCATCGTCGGGATCACGGCCGTGCTGGTCACCCATGACCAGGAGGAGGCGATGACGCTCGCGGATCAGGTCGCTGTGTTCAACCAGGGACAAGTGGTCCAGTCGGGCACGCCGAAGGAGATCTACGAGCGGCCCCAGTCGGCCTTCGTCGCATCCTTTCTCGGCGCGGCAAACTTCTTCAAGGGGAGCGTGGCGGGTCGGTCCGGCGATCGGCTCGAAATTTCGCTGGGCGATGCCGACCGCATCGCGATCTCCGCGTCGCAGGGCCAGGCCACGGGCAATTTCGTCGAACTGGTCGTGCGGCCCGAGAAGATGACGATCGCCCCGGCCGGTGCCCCGGCCGACGATCCTTCCGGTATTGGCGGAACGAACCAGATCGTCGGCAAGGTCGTCCAGGTCGTGTTCGCGGGATCGAGCATCATCTATCGCGTCGAGTGGCGAAACGAGATCGTGACGGTGTTCCAGCAAAATCTCGGGCATCCCGAGATGGCGGAGGGCGCCGCCGTGCGTATTTCCTGGCTTCCCGAGGACACAGTCTCCATCGGCGGCTAGAATTCGGAATCCGAAGTGACGCGAGTCTTGCCTGCAGCCTGTATTCAGGCGGCCCCGGAAGGCAGCGGACTCCGAAGCATTGCTTATATATTAGCTCCAGCCTATCCATGTCGTGGTTCAGTCCAGCGGAAGCCCGGCAAGCCTCAGCCCGTCCGTGAGCCGCTTGCGCGTGTCACGCTCCTTGATCGGAGGGCCGCAAAGAATCCAGTCGACGATCTCCGGGTCCTCCGGCGGCTCCCCCGTCCATTGCGCGCGCACGCCGGCAAGGAACTCGTTCGCGGTGCGGCGGGCCTCTTCCTCCTGCCCCATCAGCGCCAGCGCGGATGCTTTCCACATGAAGGTGTCGTGCATGCTGTTGGCGCCCTTGGTCGCGGCGGCGACGGCGCCGGGATAGTCGCCAAGGATGAACCTGATCCCGGTGAGATACTCCCATTGGAAGGGAGTGATGAAGGGCGTGAAACCGAGCGCGAGGCGCGCGAGTTCCGAGGCGCGTTCGGTCCGGCCCGTGAAGGCGAGGCCGTGGGCGCAGGAGAGCAGCGTCTTGGGATTGTTCGGGTTGAGGTCGAAAGCGAGGTCGTAGTGGATGTCGGCCTGCTCGTACCTGCCGGCCATCAGATACGACCATGCCAGCGTCAGATGAGCACGGGTTTCCAGCGGGTCGATCTGTACGGCCTTCTGCGCCAGGGCGAGCGCTTCGGCTTCGAGCGTCCTGTCGCGACGGAACCCGGCGACGATCAGGTGACGCACGTTGTAGATGCTGGCCAGGCTCGAATAGGCCGGCGCGAAACGCGGCATCTGCTGGATGACCCATTTGAAGAGGCGTTCGGCCTCGATTTCCGCCTCGGGCTGCCAGAGTGTGAGCAGGTTCTCCCCCCGCAGCCAGCCGTCATAGGCGGAAAGCGACACGTCGCGCCTGCCGGGATGCCCGGCGACGCGTTCCGCGGAAAGATAGATGTCGAGGACGGCCGCGGTCTTTCGCGCAATCCCGCTCGACACCGCACCCCATTCCTGCAGCTTCAGCGGGTAGCGATCGTTCCAGACGACGCGTTCATTCAACGCATCCACGAGCGTGAGACCCACCGCCGCTCCCGAAGCCGATGGCAGGATATGCGCCTCCAGACGGTAGTCGGCCTGCGGATCGGAACGCGCATCGGACGGGCGCTGGCCTTCCTGCTCCTCCACGATGACCCAGTCCCGGAACTTGACGAGGCAGGAGATCATCTCCGCATGGAAGCCGGCAAGCAGATGGACTTCGACGTCCTTCGCCTCGGGGGGCACGAAGGGGCGAACCGCGATGACGGGAAGCCGGCCCTCGGCGGCGGCCGGACCCGGCGGTTCGACACCTCCCTGTTCGGGGCGGGGCGGACGACCTGCCCGGATTTGCTGGATCGCGGCCTGCGTCTCGGCTGAGGGTTCGATGTCAAAATCCCTTGCCAGGACTTCGTGCAGCGACTGGTAAACGCGCAGGGCCGCCGCCATCTTGCCCTCGATTGCGTAGACGCTCATGAGCGCCCGCGCGGCGGGTTCGTGCGTTGCATCGATGGCAAGGAGCGCGATGGCGGCGTGCTTGTGCGACAGGCTGCCGACGGGTTCGCGGGCCAGACAGATCTCCAGCTGCTCGACCAGCCGGTCCCGCCAGCGATGACGCGTCACCATGAGCCAGGATTCGAAGACCTGGTCCGCCTGTTCAAGGCCGCTCATGATCCGGTCGGGAAGGATCCTGCCCTCCACCAATTCCGGTCTCACGACCCCTTCGCTCAACTCCTGGCTGACCGCCAGCAGATCCACCTGGAGGGCGGACAGCAGCATGCGGACGTCGTTCGCACTTATTCGAAAGGCCTCCGAGCCCGACTTGCGGAAAACCCTCTGCACCTGACGCACCACCGAGCGGAATTCCTGCCGGGCGTGCCGGATGTCCTGGTTGCTCCACAAGAGACCCAGGATGCGGTCCTTCGCTTCCCTGTTGTGCTGGCTCAGCACGAGATAGCCGACGAGGGCCTGCGCCTTGGTCGACCTCAGGCCGATCTCGTTTCCCTCGGCGTCGCTGAGCGAGAGCCCTTCTATGACCGACACCGAAATCTCACCGGCTATGGTGCCCTGCCCTTCCGCAGGGGCACCATTGCCGCGGTGGACCCGGTAGGCGAGCACCGGCTGCGGAATGTTCTTCAGGCTGCGCGGGCCAAGGCTGCCGTAGGTCGCCGGCACCGCCTGACGCACCTGTTCGAACACGGCCTGAGAGATGCAGATCCCGCCCGGCTCGGCCAGACGTTCCAGGCGCGAGGCGACGTTGACGATGTGCCCGTAGACGTCACCGTCCCGATGCGTCACCTCGCCGAGATGGATGCCGATACGGAAGCGGATCTGACTGGTCTCGGGCTGACGATCGGCGAGCGCGGCCAGCTGTTCCTGGGCGACAAGGGCGTAGAGGACCGCTTCACTGGCCGACGGGAACTCGACCATGGCGCCGTCGCCCATCGTCTTCAGCACCTCGCCGCCATGCAAAGCGGCGAGGGTGCGCATGACGGCGAAGCAGCGCTCCATGAGATCCAGCGTTGCCTGCTCGTTGGAATGCACGTGTCGCGTGTACTGGACGGCGTCGGCAAAGAGGATGGCTCTCAATGCCGAAGGCAATCGGGTCACCAACACCCCCTTCCCGGGTCACTCCACCGTCAGCGGCATTTCGTCAGCATCATCACGCCGAACATGAATTTGCGGGCGTTCTGAGCCGCGGCATTGTTGGTCGGCACCGGAAGAGCCGCTCCCGACCTGATGGTCAGGAATTTTTCGATATAATCGTCAATGTAGTTCAGATCCCCGATTCTGAGATCCTCTTCGGGCAGAGAGACGGTGACCTTGCTGTATCCCCTTCTACATGGCTTTCGGGTATCGAGCTGCGCACGTATCCTGCAGTTCTTCGGCGTCACATCCTCTGGCACGTCCTGATCGTCCATCTGCCTGAGCGTTCCGCCGTCGCTGTTCGCGTGCCTGCGCAGTTTCCGCGTTCTGGCCTTCGTGAATCCAGCTTCGTCTTCCTCGCCGACGAAATCGTCGAGGCCGTCGGCATCCAGAACAAGTTTTTCGACCACCGCGATATAGCCGGCTTCGTTGATGGTCCCATTTGCGTTGACAATCTTCAGGCTGTTCGTAGGCATGGTGACTCCCTCGTTGCACGGTGAAGACGGTCAGGCGGGCACGGCCGCCGGTCCGTAGGCGAATGTCAGAAGATCGATCATCTTGAACCGCTGTCCATGTGAAGGGAGGCTCGGCGTCCAGCTTTCATCAGCCGTCAACGCATAGCTTCCGGAGGCCTCGATTGCAGCGTGGATCGTTTCGGCGACGAGCCTGCTTCCGAAGGGACCCAGGTGTTCGCCCGCACCCTTCAACTCGGCTTCCCTGAGGACGTAGAACCAGATCGGCGTCATCGTGGCGAGTTCGGGGTGCGTGCCGAAGACGCCCGCGGTCCTGGAACCAGCGCCCGACAGTTCCTGCGGAGTGAGCTTTTCGATCCTGAGGTCGTTGGGCAGGCTGCAATTCATCTGATCGATCGCAGACTGCGCGCTCGCCATCATCAAGTCGATCTGACGCCGAAGCGTTTCCCGCGCGACGTTGAACGATCCATCGCCACCGGCTGACGTGTCGGCGGGCGGGCCTGAGCGGAGGTGGCCGGGCAGGTTTCCCATCGTCGCGGCCACGCGTGGACGAATGAGGTTCGCGGTGACAGGCGGCGTAGCACCACTGAGGAGCGGCCTGAAGTCGAAGAAGTGCTGCCAGTCGATCACCCAATCGCGGGACAACCGCAGAAGCCTTGCATCTCCCGGATATGCATTCTGGTGGGAAAGCGTCAGCAAGGTGATCAACTCTGCGGGGCGCCCCTGGTGGTGCGTCGCATTCCACACGTAGGTCTCCCTGACCATCGCGTGGCCGAAGCGCGCGCCCGCTGCCGCGAACTCGATGGGGATCACCAGCGGATCGTCGTCGTGGACGGGTTTCGGGTGGATCACCCGCCTCCGGTTCCGGGTGACCACGTCGCCGTACGTCACGGGATCGAGGAGTTTCTCCAGGAGATCGAAAAGGACGACGGACTGGACGTGCTGGCGGAACTCCACTTTCGCGGCCTCCTCAGCGAAGTCATCGGTCCCGAACCCGTGTCTCCTGGCGATCGCATTATAGAATTTGAGGAACGCGACATGTGTCTGGGCCAGTTGCAGGAAGGCTTCGTTTCTCGTGTCGGGAATGAGGGGATAGCCAGCCGGACCGAGGGTCCCGTCCGCAACACACTTCGGCTCGCGCGGCAGGTCTTCGGCAAGCGGAAGTTCCTGGGAACCATAGCCATTCAGTGTGAGGCCAATACGAAGCGCGTCCTCCGCGCCCGGGCAACCAGGCTCTGCGCCCGCGAAGCGGTTTCCCAGAAGGCTGTCCATGTCGAGTGCGGGCGACGCCTTGTTCTGGTCTTCGCCACCTTTCCGGGACAACCATGTCAGGTCGTGAAATATGAACTGCGCAAGGTAGGTGTAGCCGGCGGGAACGCTGCCTGGCGCCGCTTCCTGATCGTCGACCATGCTGAGCGCAAGCGCGTCGATGCTGTCCGCGTCGAGCAACTCCTGCGAGGATCGCATGCCGAAATAGTGCTTGTACAGAGGCAGGGAGGCTGCCATCTCGCGCGCCATGTTTGTCGGCAGCAGGCAACTCAACCCGTCATCTCCGACAGAAAGGTGTTCAACCTTTTCGTCGATCAACAGCGCGTACATAACCCTCGCATGACCCGAGGACATCTGCATCTCCGAGCAGCGCTGTTTGTGGAGCGTATCTAATCAGGAATGGGAACTGGCGTTAGTTCTCTTTCATGTGCTTCACATGGCCACGAAACATAACACGCGGCCCACGATTGCGCCAGCAGGACCGCAAGGTATGGCTTGAGGGGACATGGCACGGCACCCGACCTTCGCCCGCGTGGCGCCGCTTTTCGATCTGGCGCTGTTCAATGGTCCCGTCGAGGCGGTGAAGTTGGGCGTCGCTCTGCCTCGCGCCGGCCCCGAGGGACCCGCATGGCTTCCCCGCGCGGCGCTGCCCGAGACCGGTCGGATGGCCTCCGGCCGGGGGCTGACGGAGGACCAGGCCCGCGAGAGCTGCCTCGGCGAAGCCGTCGAACTGGCCAGCGCCTGCTTCTGGGGCAATGAACCGTTGCTGCGAGCCGCGTGGCGCGAAGTCGAGGACCGGGCGATCGACCCGGCTCATCTCGTCCTCGTCAGCGAAGAGCAATATCGCGAACGCGCAGCCTGGAACCGCGCGTACGGCGCTTTCGACTGGCTACCCGTCCCGTTCGATCGATCACGCCAGACCGACTGGGTCGAGGCGACATCGCCCGACGGATCCGACAGCGCCCTGATCCCTGCAGACTGCGCCTATATCGGTTATTCCGAGGCAGGCGATGAAACGGCACCGGCTATCGCCGACAGCAATGGATGCGCCGCCGGCGCCACCCGAGACGAGGCGATCGTCACGGCCTTCCTCGAAATCGTGGAACGCGATGCCGTTTCGATCTGGTGGTATGGTCGCCATCGGCGCCCGGCCTTCGGCCCGGTCGCGCTCGCGGGGGCTGAAACCCAGCTGTCTTCGCTCGGCGCACGCCGCCGCACCTTCCATCTCCTGGATCTCACGACGGATTTCGGCGTTCCCGTCTGCGCCGCCGTGTCGGCAGAGCCGGGAGGAGACCTGGTAGCCGTCGGCACGGCCGCACATTTCGACGCAGACCGGGCGGCGGTCGCCGCACTGACGGAGATGCTGCAAACGGAACTGTCGATCGGCCTGCGTGTCAGGGAACCGCTGGATGACGGCGACGGCTTCGGCAACTGGATCCGCCACGTCTCGTTGCGGACGATGCCGCACCTCCGGGCGTCGCGACAGGCTCCGCCGCCCGCCCGCAGGAACATCCCGCCGGACATCGCGAGTTGTACCCGTCTGTGTTGGGAGGCTGGGCTGCGATTGCTGGTCATCGACCTGACGCGGCCGGAATTCGGGATCCCGGTCGTTCGCGTCGTCGTTCCGGGGATGAGGCCACTTCGTCGACGACTTGCGCCCGGACGGCTTTTCGACGTCCCGGTCAGTCTGGGCTGGCGACGACGGAAGACCTCCTCGAGCCGGATCAATCCGGTTTCGATGTCCGGGTAGCGCGAAAATATGTCTCGCAATATCGGCACAGGTGGAACAACATCCACTTACCCCGGGGAAAGCAGATGGAGTGGACGATGAAAGCCTTCTGCGCAGCTTTGGCAATGAGCATGGTTCTGGCTGTCGGCAACGTCGCGCGCGCCGAGTCGGTCAGGGTGGGATTCACTCCCGAGGCATATCCGCCGTTCTTCGCCCAGGACGCCGGGGGCCAGTGGGGAGGATGGGAACTCGAGATACTCGACGCGATCTGCACGGAGGCGAAGCTGGACTGCATCCTTACGCCCACGGCGTGGGACGGCATCATCCCTGCCCTCACGGCGAAGAAGATCGACATGATCGCGGCATCGATGTCGATCACCGAAGATCGTGAAAAGACGATCAGCTTTTCCGACCGCTACTACAGGACCCCGACGGTCGTGGTCGCACCCAAGGGATCGAGCGTCACGGCGTCTGCCGAAGGCCTGAAGGACAAGATCATCGGTGTCCAGGTATCCACCACCCATGCGGACTACGCCAAGAAGCACTTCGCGCCGACAGTGGCGGAGATCAAGGAATACCAGACGCAGGACGAGGCCTTCCTCGACCTCGCAGCCGGCCGCGTCGACGCCGCGCAGGCCGACGGCATCGCGGTCGAAGGTTTCCTGGCGACCGACACGGGCAAGGCCTGTTGCGAGACGAAGGGGAATGTCGCCGACGATGACGAAGTCCTCGGCCAGGGCGCGGGCTTCGGATTCCGCAAGGAGGACGACGCGCTCAGGGAGAAGGTCAACGCGGCGATCAGGGGCATCCGGGAAAACGGCAGGTATGACGAGATTTCGAGGAAATACTTCAGCTTCGACATCTATGGCGGTTGAACTGGCGAATACCTGACCAGGGAACGGGATCGGCCAACTCAATGCCCCTGTTGTCAGGATTGCGCTTCAACGACCGCAATCCTTCAAGACAGCAGGGTCGATCGCAAACATACCCGCCACATGCCGCGTCGTGAACCCGGCATCCATGGTTCAATCGGTCCGGATCGAACCGACGACCGAAATCTCTCCGTCCCCGGACTGGCGAATGACGATGAGTTCGCCAGAAGCGGGATAGATGCCCGTCAATGCCGTGATGTTGACTTGATGCGTCACCAGCACGAGCGACCCTTCCAGGTCCTGACCGGCAAGCCACTCTTCGAGCTCTTGGGCCTGGTCATCTCGGCGGTCGGGGCTTTGGAAGAAGGAATTGAGAATGGGCAGTTCCGTCACCGGACCGAGCCCAAGCGATCCTGCCGTTTCCAGACAGCGGCACCACTGGCTGGAGAATATCCGTGCCGCCTCGATACCGTTCTTCCGAAAGCGAGCACCGATCTGCGCTGCCTGTCTACGCCCCTCCTCGGACAGATTCCTCTGCGTGGCGCAGTCTCCAATCGTGAACGCCGAAGGATCGCCGGTGCCAGGCGCAATGGCATGTCGCAGGAGCGCGGCGTGCCCCTTCGAAGCGAGCGCACGCCAAAGGGCTGTCTCTTCGGACGCTGAAACACTGGGTGCCACTCCAAGGAGGAGGGCGAAGGCAAATACCACAATCCTGCCCGATCGCCCCGCGACGTATGATGGTCTACCCACAATCGAAATCGCCTGTCTGTGCTTCAAACCGATCATTCCCGCCCCAGCACTGACGCCACCCGGGAGGCGTGGATGGCGAAGAAATCCTCGATCCCGGGGGGTGTTCGGTCGGGTCTGGACAACTCCGAGCCGCCTTTTCCGCCGGCCCGCCGCCGACATCGAGTGTCCGATACCTGGTCGTGCCTTGAATGGGCAGATAGAACGCCCGTGGGTCGCGGCAAGGGAGCAAACGCCAGCGGTCCAAGCGGTCACCCCGGTCTGGGACGGCAGTTCAATTGGTGGGAATGCGTGCCCGGGCAATCCACTTCCCATGATCAATGGGCTTCCGTTTCCCGGATGTTCTCGAAGACCACGGTAGCTCCACAACGCAAAGCGCCGTGAATGTGCTGCGTTGCCGGCCAGAATCGCGATCAGCCCGGCAGAGAGCGCGGCGACCAATGCCGCCAGCTGCAGCACGATCTGGGAAACCATCACCGCACCGCGCATCACGCGGTGCGTTCGCGGGGCGCCATCCCGGACGAGCGAGGACGGCCATAGTGGAACATCTGCGCTTGTCCCGGCTGAAATTCTCACGCAAGTTCGCTGAGAGGGCCGTGGCCAGGGAGGTTGCGGAAGAGGAGGCAGCCGCCTGGGAGGATCCTGTCGGCACAGTCGAATACTATCAGGGAGGAATACCATGCTGAGAAAATTTGCCGTTCTGCTCGGGACGATCGCCGCGGTCGCACTGCCTATGGCTTCGGCCTCGGCCCAGACCGCACTGAAATGGGCGCATGTCTACGAGACATCGGAACCCTTTCACACCGAATCCGTCTGGGCGGCCGAGGAGATCAAGAAGCGGACCGACGGGCGTTACACGATCGACGTCTTCCCGGCTTCGCAGCTCGGCAAGGAAAGCGACATCAACCAGGGACTCACGCTGGGCACCGTCGACATCATCATCTCGGGCTCCAGCTTCGCGGCGCGCTCCTACGCGCCGATCGGTGTCACCTATTTTCCGTTCATCTTCCGCGACGGTGACCATCTGCTCAAATATGCCAAGAGCGATACCTACAAGAAGCTGACGGCGGGCTACGAGGAGGCGTCCGGCCACCACATCGCGGCCACCACCTATTACGGTACGCGTCACACCACCTCGAACAAGCCGATCGAAAAGTGTGCTGACATGGCCGGCCTGAAGATCCGCGTGCCGGACGTTCCGGCCTACCTCGCCATGCCGCGCGCCTGCGGAGCCAACACCACGCCGATCGCCTTCGCCGAAGTCTATCTCGCACTGCAGAACGGCACCGTGGAGGCGCAGGAGAACCCCCTGACCACGATCGAGGCGAAGAAGTTCTACGAAGTCCAGGATCACATCGTGCTCACTGGCCACATCGTCGACCATCTCAACACGATCGTGTCGCAGTCGCGCTGGGCGTCGCTGTCCGACGAGGACAAGCAGATCTTCACCGACGTGATGCAGGAGGCGGCAGCCCGCGCCACGGAGAAGATCGTCGCGCGCGAGAAGGAACTCGTGCAGGAGTTCAAGGACAAGGGACTGTCGGTAACCGAGGTCGACCGCGCCGACTTCGAGAACACGGTGATGGAAAAGGTCACCTTCGAGGAGTTCGGCTACGACAAGGCCGACTGGGAAGCCATCCGCGCCATCCAGTAAGCGCCTGACGCGTCCGGCGCCGACTGCGCCGGACGCCCCTCTTCACCTTATCCGACCGTCCGCCCCGGAGCCGAGCCGATGGCCGAGATGCCGCACAAGCCCGTCACCGTCGAGGAGATCGCGCACGCCTTCGAGGAGGAGGTGGCGCCGGTGGACCTTTCGATGCATGCCGCCGAGGACTGGGTGACGATGGTCGCTTTCTGGGGCATGTCGGTCTGCGTCATCCTGCAGTTCTTCACGCGCTACGTGCTCAACAACAGCCTCGCCTGGACGGAGGAGATCGCGACAAACTGCCTAATCGTGACGGTGTTCATGGGCTCCGCCATGTGCGTGCGCCTGTCGCGCCACATCCGCGTCGACTTCATCTACCGGGTCGTGTCCCCGGCGATCGGGCGCTGGCTGGCGCTCGCGGTCGACCTCGTCACCATCGGATTCTACGGCTACGCCACGTGGCTGTTCTGGCGTTACGTCGCCATCGTCGGCAGCGAGCGCATGGTCACCGTCAACCTGCCGCGCGGCATCGTCTTCTACTCCGTGCTCGCGGCTTTCGCGCTGATGTTCATCCGCGCCATCCAGGTCTTCGTGGGCGACATCCGCCGCGGCGGACCGCGTCTCGACGGCGACGACGTGCCGGTCAAGGGAGCCTGATCAATGCTGCTGCTCATCGGCTCATTCCTTGTCCTGATGCTCGTGGGTGCGCCCGTCGCCGTGTCGCTCGCGACATCGTCACTGCTCTACCTCGTCATCTACGGTGTGGCGCCCGACGTCATCGCCGCGCAGCGCATGATCGCCGGCGTGGAAAGTTTTCCACTTCTGGCTGTTCCCTTCTTCGTGCTCGCCGGCAACCTGATGAACATTGCCGGCGTCACCGGCCGCATCTATTCCTTCGCGCTGGCCCTCGTCGGCTGGATGCGGGGCGGGCTGGCACAGGTCAACATCATCGGCTCGGTGATCTTTTCCGGCATGTCGGGGACGGCTCTAGCCGACGCCGCCGGCATCGGCACGATCGAGATCAAGGCGATGAGGGACCACGGCTATCCCGTCGAAGCCGCGGTCGGCGTGACGGCGGCGTCGGCGACGCTCGGGCCGATCTTTCCGCCGTCGCTTCCCTTCGTCATCTACGGAATGATGGCGAACGTCTCGATCGGCGCGCTGTTCATGGCCGGAATCCTGCCGGGCCTCGTGATGACGGCGCTGATGATGGTGACGGTCGCGATCTTCGCCTATCGCAGGGGCTGGGGCTCCGACACGCCCTTCGAGCTGCGCCGACTCGGCGCGGCCTCGCTGGAGATCGTCATCGTCTTCGCCTTTCCGGTGGGTGTCTATCTGCTCCACGCGGCCGGCCTTTCGGTCAACGTCGCCGTCGTGTTGTGCCTCGTCGTGCTGGTCGCGCTCGACTGGTACTACGACTTCTCCGCAGTCATGGCGCTGATGACGCCAATCATCCTCATCGGCGGCATGACCATGGGCTGGTTCACGCCGACGGAAGCGGCGGTGGCGGCCGTCATCTGGTCGCTGTTCCTCGGCTTGGTGCGCTACCGCACCATGACGCTGAGGACGCTCGCCAAGGCGAGCTTCGAGACGATCGAGACCACGGCCTCGGTGCTCTTCATCGTCACCGCGGCCTCGATCTTCGCCTGGCTGCTGACGGTGAGCCAGGCGGCGGCGCTGTTCTCCGAATTCATGTTCACGCTCACCGACGACTGGTGGACCTTCCTCATCATCGTCAACATCCTGCTGCTGATCGTCGGATGCTTCCTCGACACCATCGCCGCGATCACCATCCTCGTGCCGAT
>JAESFK010000817.1_pt1 | contig 12131 bp, 14 predicted proteins | sample 9269391 | NCBI WGS metagenome assembly JAESFK01 (sample SAMN14506231, study PRJNA617097) | algae metagenome | isolation source: Drouetiella hepatica UHER 2000/2452 and co-occurring heterotrophs from... | place: Slovakia: Slovak Paradise National Park, Hrabusice, Kosice Region | collected 2000-01-01
ACATTTGGCTGACGGTCTCCTTGACGAGTACGGACACGCCGACACGCTTGCTCTCGCTGTTGACTAGCCAAGGTGAGGAGTCGTTGCAGCCTCGACCAAGATGGCGGCATGCGAGCATGAGACTCAGCCAGGCCCCTGCCCCATCCTCGCAGCCTCAGCACCGCCTTGGACGTCCGAGGCAGCCGGGCGACGGCATAGCAATTCGATCCGTCGCCTCGATCTCCCGGGAAATCTGTCTGCTCGTGGCCGTTTCAGGCCGAATGCGCGCACCAGCCGCGCGTCTCGTCGCATCGAGTTCGGCAGTCCCAGCTGCCGCTCTGTCGCGCACTTCCCTCGATTGGAACTCGCGTGGCAGGTCGGCGCCACGCGGACTCTCGCTATTCAGGGCAAATGCTGGCCCCTGTTTCCTGATAGAAGTGGAGATCTATCGGGGGTGAGAGGATTAGTTGCCCCATGAAGCGTCCAGTCCACCAATGTTCAGCGACCTTGATATGAAATCATACTGACGTCGATCGTCCGTGCACGGAATCCGGCCTCGCAATAGCAGAGATAGAAGTCCCACAAACGGCGAAACGGCTCGTCGAAGCCCAGTGGCGCGATGTCGGACCAGCGCTCCAGAAAGCGCCGACGCCACTCCCTCAAGGTCAAAGCGTAGCTCGCACCGAAGTCGAGTTGCTCGACCACGGCAAAGCCGGCCCTTTCGGATTCGTCCGCCAATGTCGGGATAGATGGCAGGCAGCCACCGGGAAAGATGTAGCGCTGGATGAAATCAGTGCCTTGCTGGTAGGACTCGAACGCATCGTCGTCGATCGTGATCGCCTGCAACACTGCCCGACCGCCGGGCCGGAGCGAACGGCTCAATGTCGCGAAGTAGGATGGCCAATAGGCGCGCCCGACCGCCTCGATCATCTCGATTGAGACGATGTGGTCGAACTGGCCGGAGATGTCGCGATAGTCCTGCAGATGCAGGCTAACGCGATCGGCGAGGCCGGCCTTGGCAACGCGCCGCTGCGCCGCGTCCAACTGTGCCGGCGACAGGGTAACTGCAGTCACGCGGCAGCCTTCGCGGGCTAGCCGTTCCGCCAATGCGCCCCAGCCGCAGCCGATCTCGAGGACATGCTCGCCGCCCGACAGACCGAGCATGGCAACGATCCTGTCAAGCCGCCGCTGCTGCGCTGCCTCGAGCGTCTCGGTCGGCGCTTCATAGAGGGCCGAGGAGTACATCATGCTGGCGTCGAGCCACTGGCCGTAAAAGTCGTTGCCGAGATCATAATGCGCCATGATGTTGCGGCGGCTTCCGGTGCGGGTGTTGGCGTTGAGCATGTGCCGGAGGCGATTGAGCATACGCGCCGGCCATGCGCCGGAGATTAGCCTGCGCAACGTGGCGTCGTTACGGGCGCCGAGCTCGATCAGCGCTGTGAGATCCGGCGTGTCGAGATCGCCGGCGATGTAGGCTTCGGCCAGTCCGATATCGCCGTCGAGCAGAAGGCGGCGCATCGCCCGCCAGTTCTTCAGGATCAGCGTGGCTTGGGGACCTGACGCAGAACTCCCGCTATAGAGACGCTCGCCTTCGGGCATGACGATCGTCAAATGGCCGATGGCGATGCGCGCGAGCAGGCGACGCAGAAACCAGCGCGAGAGGCCGATGCCACGCGGCAGCGCAAGCGAGGGCTCGGCCATCTGGAGGTGCTGTTCGGTCTCGCGACGGCTCATGGCTGCATCGATCCATTGTTATGCGATGTGACGGCACTGCCCGGGCTGAACGGCCGTTCCGGCGGTTCGGGGTGCGGCCGCCATGGAATGCGCTTCGCCAGCAAACGCAGCGCGTGCCAGTGGATTGCGGCTGTGACCTTCAGCGTGAGCAGAGGATGGGTCGCCAGGAGTCGCAGCAGCGCTGCATTACTCAGTTCCGCCCGTTTGCCGCTCATTGTTGCGACGATCAGGCGTCCTGCGGCGTCGTGGCCGTCGATCGCGATCGAAACACGCGCTTCGGGAGGCACGACCTGGAAGCTATAGCGCATCGCAAGCCCCATGAAGGGCGAGACGTGGAAGAGCTTGCGGGCCTCCTGCAGCAGCGGCGCTCCGGCGGCATCAGCGGGCACGACGTAGCTGTGGATCTCGCCGAAGGTGTTATGAACCTCGTAGACGGTGGCGCAGATGCAGCCGTCCCGGCGATAGCAGAAATAGGTGCTGATCGGATTGAAGGCGTAGCCGAGGATCCGCGGCATGGTCAGCAGCCTGATCGGGCCGCCATCATGCGCGATCCCGGCGTCCGTCAAAGCCGCCTCGATCTGCGGCCGCAAGGGCGCGCCGCTGCGATCCCCATAATCCGCGTCGCGGAAAGCGTAGAGATTGAAGCGGTTGCGTGAGAACAGGGTAAGCGTTGCGGCGAGGCGGTCGATCTCGTCGAGGTCGAGGAGCATCCAGAAGACGCGATAGGCCAGCGAATGCGGCTTCGGGCGGAACCTGTGGTGCCGCACCCGTCCGACGTAAAGAGCAGAGTGCCGGCTCATGCGGCCTGATCCCGTCGGGTAGGCATAGGGATGCGCCCCGACTCGTCCTGGACGCACCAGGGACGGCGCATGCCGCCGAGCGCTTCGGCCACCGCGAGCCCGGCCTGCAGGCCATCCTCATGGAAGCCCGAGCCGAAATACGCGCCGCAAAACCAACTGCGCCGCACGCCTTGCAGCGACCAGAGCCTCGCCTGCGCGTCGAGAGCCGCCGCATCGAACAAGGGATGCTCGTAGGTTTCCTCGTGGAGGATGGTGTCCTCACGCGGCATGTCGGGCGGATTGAGCGTCACGAAAAGTGGTCGGTCTACCGGCAGTGCCTGAAGGCGGTTCATCCAGTAGGTGACGGCGCAGGAGGCCTCGGGCCGGCTGCGATCGCCAATATGGTTCCAGCTTGCCCAGGCTCGCCGGCGGCGAGGCATCAAGGATGTGTCGCCATGCAGCACCGCGCGGTTGCGGCTGTACCTAAAAGCGCCGAGCGCCTCAGACTCCGCCGTGGCGGGATCGGCCAGCATGGCCAGCGTCTGGTCGGCATGGGTGGCGAAGACGACCGCGTCGAAGCGTTCGCTCCAGCCATCACCCAGAAGCACGACCTCGTTCGGCCCGCGGCTGACCTGTCTCACCGGCGTGTCGGTCCTGACCGTACCAGAAAAGGCGTCGCGCAATCTCTGGACATAGACGGCACTGCCGCCGATCACGGTGCGCCAGACCGGTCGATCGGTGAGCTGGAGCAGCCCATGATTGTGATGAAACCGCAGGAAAGCGGCTGCAGGGTAGGACAGGATTTCCGCACAGGGCGCCGACCAGATCGCCGCAGCCATCGGCAGCAAGTGGTCGTCCCTGAATGCGGTGCCATAGCGGCCGGCTGCGAGGTAGTCGCCCAGCGACACGTCGACCGAGTCTCCGGTCAATACATCGTTCGAAGCGTTCCGATAGAACCGGGCGATGTCCTGCAGCATTGCCCAGAAGCGCGGGCGGACCAGATTGCTGCGCTGGGCAAACAGCCCAGCGACGCTGGTGCCACTGTACTCGAGGCGTCCTCCATCGAGCGATACGGCGAAGGACATCTCGGTTGGCTGCGTCGCGACGCCAAGATGCTCCATCAACGCGATGAAGTTCGGATAGGTCGCTTCGTTGTAGACGATGAAGCCGGTGTCGACCGCTATGCTTGCGCCATCACCGTCGAGACGAACCGTGTTCGCGTGTCCACCGAGCCGTGGGGCAGCCTCGAACAGCACGACATCATGCGCTTTCCCAAGCAGCCAGGCAGCCGAGAGGCCGGAAATGCCGGCGCCGATTACGGCGATCCTCATCGCCTTTCCCCGCGCCAGCTCCATCGCTGCAACTCCATTGTTCATGAGCGATATACGGAGCGCGGGCCGAACTGGATTTGCAGCATGCTCGCCAAAAAAATGCGCCGACGGAGTGACCCGCAGGCAAGCGGCCTTCGTAAGCGGAGAAGCAGACAGAATTCCGCGAGGTTTGAATGATGTCGGTGAACGGGCTGAAACGAGCTGTCGCAGCGATCGGGACCTATGCCTCGCATTCCGACCCGCGAGCGGCGATCGCCAACACCGTCGCGCTCGTCATCGTTTCGAACCAGCCCTTCTATCCGCTCTATCTCTGTTGGGCGGTTTCGCCGGTCATCTCGCCTTCCTATGTCACGTTCCTATCGACGCCCCTTTTTGCGGCCGTTCCCGCCGTCATGCGGAGCAACGTGCGTCTCGGACGTTCGCTGCTGCTGAGCGCCGGCATCGGCAACACGCTGCTCTGCCGCATCGCTTTCGGTGTCGGATCGGGGGTCGAAGTCTTCCTGTTTCCTTGCCTCGTGCTCGCCCTGATGCTGTTTCGCCGTTCCGAGCGCGCCTTTGCCCTCGTCTTCGCAGCCATGACGTTCGCTGCCTATCTGCTGCCGGCCGAGACACTGGGCCTGCCGCTGCACATTTTCGAGCCGGCCGAATACTTGGCTTTGCAACGCCTGAATTTTCTGAGCGCGGCTTCGTTGACCGTGTTGATCGGCTGGCTATTCGCCGCGCGCCTCGACGCGATTCCACGCTCCGATGAAACCGGCGGCGCCCGCGAAACGTAGATGCAAGGTCAGCACCGAAAGGACATCGCCATGAGCCGTCTTCTGCTCGCTGTCGCCTTTGCCTCATTTTGGGCTGCGAGCGCGTCAGCTACGGATATCGACGGCACATGGCTGCGCGACGACGGCAATGCGCGTGTCCGCATCGCGCCTTGCGGCGACAAAATCTGCGCTACCAATCTCTGGATCGGCGACACCAGCAAGGGCGAAGCTGCCGGCGACAAGCTTATTCTAACGCTCGCGCGCCAGGCAGACGGAACGTACTCCGGTACAGCTTACGATCCCAAGCGCGATAAGACGTTTTCGATGACGATCACGGCCAAGCCTGGCGCGCTAACCACCCGCGGCTGCATCGTGGGAGGCTTGCTGTGCCGCGACGTCAACTGGAAAGCCGCAGAGTGATGCATGCCGGTGTCGAGTTGTCTCAGCGGCCCATGATCCGAAGCGACGACGTCGACGTATCTGCCGTATGGTTGCCGCACTCGCCCTGACTGTCGAAGGCATGCGCAAGGCGAGAGCTGCAGCGCCAGGAGGTCTGTTCGTCGTCTTGTTCGATGCCAACGCATTGATTGCCGCAATCGCGCGCTCGGGCGACCGGGAAGCATTTGCCGCGCTGTTCGACCATTTCGCGCCGCGCGTGAAAGGGTTGCTGATGCGCGGCGGAACACCGGCCGAACTGGCCGAGGAGATCGCCCAGGAAACGATGCTGACCGTCTGGCGCAAGGCCGCCCTGTTCGACCCCACGAAAGCGAACGCATCGACCTGGATAGCGACGATCGCGCGCAATCTGCGCATCGACATTGCCCGGCGGGAAACGCGGTCGCGGCTGTCGCAAGTTTACGAGATTCTGGATGAAGAAACACCAGACCAACCCGATGCAACGCTTTCGGGTGCAGAGCGTGACGAACGGGTGCGCGCTGCGATGACGCAACTTTCGGTCGACCAGTATCGTGTCGTCGAACTCGCCTTCCTCCAAGGCTTCAGTCACCAGGACGTCGCCCGCAGTCTCGCCATACCGCTTGGCACGGTGAAGTCGCGCCTGCGGCTGGCGTTGTCGCATCTGCGCGGCCGGCTGGAGGATCTGCGATGAGTACGACGCATCGCCCATCCGACGAAACCCTTGCCGCCTTTGCCGCGGGGCAGCTTGATGAAGGTCTCGCACTGATCGTCGCCTGCCATATCGAGGCAGACCATGGCAGCCGCCAGCGGTTGCGCGAGCTTCAGTCTGTGCAAGGCGCACTCCTCGATAATGCTGAGCCCGCGGCAATGGAGTCCGGGCCTCGGGATACAGGTACGTTTGCGCAGACATCGGCACGACCCGTCGCCGTTCCTCCTGCTCCGGAGGCGGGGTTGCCGAGGGTGCTGGGCCCATATGCAATCGGTCCGTGGCGCCCGATCGGGCTTCGTATCGCGATGCGGCGTGTCGAAGTTCCCGATGCGGAAGCGCGCGTCTTCATGTTGCGCGCCGGACCGGGCATCGCATTGCCTCATCACAAGCATAGCGGTCTCGAATGGACGACGATCCTTTCGGGTGCCTACGAGCACCAATACGGACGCTATGCGGCGGGTGATTTCGACGAGGCCGATTCCGACCACGACCACACGCCGCTTGTCGACGCGGTAGAGGGCTGCACCTGCATCGCCGCGGTGACGGGAAACATCCTGTTCCAGGGCTGGCTCGGCCGGTTGTTGCAGCCGCTGGTGCGGCTGTGACCGTCGCGTCCTTCGCGGCGGCAGTTGTCTTCGCGGGCGTTGTCATGGCGGCTTTCATGGCACTAGCGGCCCTGATCGAGCGTCGCACCGGCAATTCGGGCTGGATCGACGTCGTCTGGACCTTTGGGCTCGGAATCACGGCAATCGTCGGCGCGCTGCTGCCCGTCGGGGCGGGGCCAATGTCACGGCGGCTGCTGGTGGCGGGCCTTGCGCTCTCCTGGGCGCTGCGGCTTGGCCTCCACATTGTCAATCGAACGAAGGGGATCAGCGAAGACCCGCGCTACGCAAAACTCAAACGAGACTGGGGTGCAGATGCGCCGCGGCAGATGTCGCGGCTGCTCCAGATGCAGGCCCTCGCCAGCATACCGCTGGCACTTGGGGTCACACTGGCGGCGCATCGGCCCGGAACCGGGCTCGGCTGGCAGGACCTGGTTGGCATTGCGATCTTCGTCGTTGGCCTTGCCGGCGGCGCGATCGCGGATGGGCAATTGCGTTCCTTCGCCCGATCGGGCAGCGGGGGCGTCTGCGACCGAGGCCTGTGGGCTTGGTCGCGCCATCCCAACTACTTCTTCGAATGCGTGCTCTGGTGCTCCTATGCGGTGATCGCGGCTGGAGCCGCCTATCCATGGGGCTGGCTTGCCGTGCTGGCGCCGGCCTGCATCACGCTGTTGCTTACCCGCATCTCAGGCATCCCCCCCCTCGAGGCGCACATGCTCGCCAAGCACGGCGCGGCCTATCGCGACTATCAGACCCGAACGAGCGCGCTGCTCCCGCTGCCGCCGAAAGGAGCGACATCATGACCATCATGCAGAAGCTCGCAAGCTGGGGTGAGGCGCTACCTCTGCCCGATGCGGTCAGCCGCAGGGCGATTGCCTCCCTGGTGGGGCGCACGGACCGTTCGCTCGCCGAACAAACCGCCGACGCGGCCGGCTTTGCGCGCGACATGGCGGCGCTTCCGATCGCGATGCACACCGACGCAGCCAACGCCCAGCATTACGAGGTTCCCGCCGCCTTCTTCGATCTCGTCCTGGGCCCGCGCCGCAAGTACTCCTGCTGCTACTACACCGATCCGGGCGACAGCCTCGCCACTGCGGAGAATGCCGCGCTGGAGCTCACTGCCGAACATGCCGACCTTGGCAATGGGCAGGACATCCTTGAGCTCGGCTGCGGCTGGGGTTCTCTCTCGCTGTGGATGGCCGCGCAGTATCCAAACTCCCGGATCGTCTCGGTCTCCAACTCAGCCTCGCAGCGCGCGTTCATCGAAGAGCAGGCTGCCCGCGAGGGATTGGGCAATCTGCGGGTGGTCACCGCAGACATGAACGATTTCGCCACGCCGGCGCGGTTCGACCGAGTCGTTTCGGTGGAGATGTTCGAACACATGGCGAACTGGCGCGCGCTCCTGGTCCGCATCAATGGCTGGTTGAAGCGCGATGGCCGGCTCTTCATCCATGTCTTTGCCCATACGCAGGGCTGCTATCGCTTCGATGCCGCCGATCCCGGAGACTGGATCGCACAGCATTTCTTCACAGGTGGCCTGATGCCGAGCGCCGCGCTGGCGCATCAGTTTCCGGACGTCTTCGCCGTCGAGGGCGAATGGCGCTGGAGCGGCGAGCATTATCGCGCGACGGCGGAGGACTGGCTGGCCAATTTCGATCGGAACCTGCCGACCATCGATCCGATCCTGCGCCAGACCTATGGTGCGGATGCAACTCTCTGGCGCCGGCGCTGGCGCCTGTTCTTCCTGGCGACGAGCGGGCTATTCGGACACAGCAACGGCAGCGCGTGGGGCGTCAATCACTACAGGTTGCGGCCAGCCTGACCGGCAATGGTTGGGTTCTGATCTCAGATCCAGCCCCACGCTGTGGCGCGGCGGACCGCGACATAGGCGATCCACGTACATGCGCCGACGACAACGGTGCCGTAGGCTAGATCCGCGAGTGTGATCGTCAACGTCCAGGGGCGCAGCGTGGCATAGTTCGTCAGGTCATAGGTCGCATAGGCGAGCAGGCCTATCAGGGCACCGTTCAGCAGCGCTGCGCTGCTGCTGCCGTCTCGCAAGGCGGGCATGAGCGCGAAGTGAACCACGCCAAGGGGAAAGCCGAAATAGAACAGCGCTGCGGGCCAGTATCGCACCTGCTCTAGAATGAGGTCTCCCAACGCTGGCCGGTAGAGCCGGTTCGCCATCGTGCTGAGCCAGACGGCATCGCAAATCCCAAAAGCGACGAGGAAGGCGAAGTAGCCGGCGACGAACCGCATGAAGACCTCCATGGCTGTGTAACCAGATACGACCTTTGCGCCGACCTGGTTCAGTCGGAGCCCGGCTTTTTGGCTGCTCAAGGTGCAGATCCACCTGGCAGGGCCGGGCGTATAGAGCCAGTGATCCTTTGAGCCGATGGTGACCATGAAAACCGTGATTTCCCGCCGTGCGATCGTGCCAGTGCTAGCGGCGGGGACGCTCCCCGCCTGCGCCGCGCTCCGCTCCGACGCGTTGTCCGAAGACGCGCGCGGGATCGCCTATGGCCCGCATCCCCGCCAGCGGATGGACATTTACATGCCGCAACGCGGTGGCGCCGACCGTCCGGTCGTCTTCTTCATCTATGGCGGCTCCTGGGCGAATGGCTCCAAAGAAACCTATGCGTTCGTCGGAGAGGCGCTGGCGTCGCGTGGGTTCGTGACGGTGATCGCGGATTATCGTTTGGTTCCGGAGGTCCGCTTTCCGGTCTTCATCGAGGATGGGGCGCTGGCTCTGCGCTTCGTGCGCGACAATATCGCCCGCTTCGGCGGCTCACCGCGCCAGCTTCATCTTATGGGGCACTCGGCCGGCGCCTACAACGCCATGATGCTGACGCTGGACAAGCGATACCTTGCAGCCGTTGGATTGCGTACGAGCGATGTTCGCTCCGCAGTCGGGCTTTCGGGACCCTATGATTTTCTGCCGTTCGACATCGATGTCACCAAGGCTGCGTTCGGAAACGCCCGCGACCCGGCAAAGACGCAACCAATCAATTTTGCGCGCAGCGATGCCCCGCCTATCCTTCTGGCAACGGGCTCCGGCGACACCACGGTGCTGCCGCGCAACAGTGAGCGGCTGGCGCAGGCGCTGAAGCAAGCCGGCGCCAAATCGATCTCGCTCAAAGTCTATCCCGGGCTCGGCCACGCCGAAACAGTCGCCGCAATCTCGGGATTCCTGCGATGGAGGGCGCCGGTACTTGATGACCTCGTCTCGTTTATGACGTCGTCACGCTGATACGGGCGCAAGCGCCAGCAGCGGAGTCAGCCGGTTGCCCGAAAGCGGACTTCCGCATTCAGCGCAACCGCGATGCACAGCCCGAACGGGCGGCGAGGGATCCTACCATCGCAGCAATCTGGGAAAAGTGAGCGCCCCGAGGCCCGTCACTGCGGCGATCGCGAGCGTGTACCAGGTCGCCAGGAAGGGCGCGGTGTCGTCCGGGCAGTGCAGGGTGTAGGCGATGGTCGCGAGGCCGGCCGAGGCGAGGCCCGCGCAGGTTCCGGTCAGCCTGCCGTCGACCGGCGCTCCGCACCGCGCCAGCCCGCACAGGACGGCGAGCGGAACCAGCGCATAAAGGGGCACCGCGATCAGGCAGGCGCGCCAGTAATTGCCGAAGATCAATGTGCTCCACTGCTCCGCAGGAACCCGTGACAACGCCAACACGGCCCAACCGGCGACGAGCGCGATCGGCACCGCGACCAGCGGCAAATATCGCCCCGGTTTCAGCCCGGGGCGGAGACTGCGCTGGAACAGCGTGAGCGCGATGCCGGCGACGCCGGCACCGAACAGCGCCTTGGCTACGACTGGGACTGTGAGCCAGGCGCTGGCAAGATCGTGGCGCGCGCCGAGCACTAGAAGGACGAGCACAGCCGTGACCGCAAGCGCGGCCAGTGCGCAGAGCCAGGTGACGCGACGCAGCCAGCGGGTATCTACCGGCCGGTGGCTCGCGGTCATCAGGGAAATGAGGTCGTCGGTCTGCATGTCCGGTTTCGATGCGTCCTGCTCTGTCTCGAATTCGTGGCGCGCGGACGAAAGGTTACGCCCTTCTGCTTCTGTGTGCAGATCACCCCGGTCTCGCTCCGCGCCGCGAGAGAAACTTGGCCATGGCCTGCAGGCCGCGATGGATCGCAACCTTGGCGGCGGTCTCGGTCATGCCCGCTGCCCGCGCCGCCTCGGCCACCGTCGTGCCCTGGAGCTTGACTCGGTCGATCAGGACACGCGTGCGCTCCGGCAGGGCGGCCATGGCGCGATCGAGATCGAGTCGCGCCTCCGATGCGGCGCTGTCGGCCGGGCCGGCAAGCTGATGCGTCTCGTCGTCGAGCGGCAGGTTTCCGGCGTGCCGGCCGGTCCGGCGCAGATGATCGACGAGCTTGTAGCGAGCGATGGCATGGGCCCAGGCCGTCACCGGGCTCGCCGGGTCATAGCTGTGCTGTGAGAGATGCAGCGCCAGCAGGGTCTCCTGCAGGACATCCTCGACTTCGCTCGCCTCCGAACGCCCGGCACGGGCCAGCATCTGGCGCAGATAGCCGCGCAGCCTGACGCTGATCGTGTCGAGGAAAAGACGGTAGGCGGCAGCGTCGCCTGCGAGCGCGGCGAGGAAGACGGGACGAAGCTGGGATTCGAGTTCGTCGAGCGACAAGGCTGGCACGTCTTCCCGAGAGCCGAGATGGAACCGGCTTATTCCGTTGCATGCGGTCGGCAGCCTCACAAGGCCGTGACCGGACGATGAAGCGGCTCTGCCGGCCCGATAGGCTCGCGCTCATGCGTGAGGGCCGCCCGCGGGTACGCAATGGGAAACCGAGATGGCGCTTTTGCCCCACCTGAGCCTGGCCCTTGCCTTCGTGACGCTTCTCGCCGGTTCGAGCTTGTCGGCGCAAGAAGGCGGCCGCCAGCCTGACGTGGATGCCTGCCCGGCGGCTGATGGCTGCGAGGTCGCGAGCGGCCGCTACCGCATCGTCCTGCCCACTCGCGCCACGGCCGAGCGCCCGGGTGCGATCATGTACTTCCACGGCTACCAGGGCTCGGCCGCGGAGACGGTCGCGGACCCCGACCTCGTCGCCGTCGCAACGCGGCTCGGCGTTGCGCTGATCGCGCCTGACGGCGCCGGCCGCTCCTGGTCCTTTCCCGGTTCGCCCGCCCGTCACCGCGAGGAATTCGGTTTCGTCGGGCAGGTGCTCGACGATGCCGTCACGCGCTTCGGGCTCGATCCCGCCCGCATCCTGGCGAGCGGCTTTTCGCAAGGCGGTTCGATGGTCTGGTATCTGGCTTGCCGAATGCCGTCGCGCTTCGCCGCCTTCGCACCGATCGCCGGTGCCTTCTGGGAGCCGTTGCCCGACGGCTGCGATGGCGAGCGCCCGCCGCTGATCCATTTCCATGGCATGAGCGACGCCACAGTTCCGCTCGCCGGCCGGGCGCTGTGGCAGGGCTACAGGCAGGGTGACGTCTTCAGGAGCCTCGCCATCCTCGCGCCGGGCGGCTGCACCGCAGCGCTGGCGGAAGCCGCCCGCGCCGATCTTACACCGCAACGGCTGACCTGCCGGGTCGCGGCCGGCTGCAGCGGCCCGGCGCGGCTCGAACTCTGCCTGCATGGCGGGGGACATGTCGCCGAAGCGGCGTGGGTCGAGCGGGCCTGGCGCCTGACGATTCCAACTGGCGCCGCGCCCGGCGCTCCCAGCACCAAGCTCACGTCTCCGTGATCCTGTAACCAAACCGCTGTCCCGCGCGATCTCTCCGTCGACGCCACCGAGGCGACTTGCCGGAGACAGACCATGCGCCATGAACGGGTATCGGCCGCCGCGCCGGCGGAGACTGA
>JAESFK010000818.1_pt1 | contig 12108 bp, 13 predicted proteins | sample 9269391 | NCBI WGS metagenome assembly JAESFK01 (sample SAMN14506231, study PRJNA617097) | algae metagenome | isolation source: Drouetiella hepatica UHER 2000/2452 and co-occurring heterotrophs from... | place: Slovakia: Slovak Paradise National Park, Hrabusice, Kosice Region | collected 2000-01-01
TTAGGATCTCCATCCAGAAAGTTCTTGCGCTGGATAAAATAGACGAACATCAAGCGGTTGAGCATCACAGACGCGTACCATTCGCGATCAGTGGACTCTGTGATTCCTTTTATGAACTTCAAGAAGGTCGCATGTTCCCTCTGAAATCTGTCGTAAAATTGACGAGTGAGGCGCTCGACATCAAAGCCGTCACGCGTCCGTCGCGCCACTTCTGGAAGCGAAAGGTCTTCTTCTTCCTCTAAGCTAAAGGCAATTGCTTGAAGTTTTTGTAGTAAGGAATCACCGGATTGCGATTGATGAAAGGTATGCTCTCGACAGGCGATAGGTTTGTTCGGCTCCCGCTTCACCCATTGCCAAATCTGTGTCGATCGTCCCGCGTCCGTGAAAATTATTAGATGTTCGTGCGCTACTTTCGCAATCACGTGCTCAATTTTTCGGCGCTGCGAATAGGTAGGTAGCGTCGTCCCCTCTGGACTGGCGCAGTGAAAGGCGACCATGCCGCGTTTTTCAGCGATTGCTGACAGGTGTACAGAAGCACCAACGACGGCCGCGTCTACCCGAACATTGTGCTGGTCCCAGCCGAGCTCTTCGATAAATAGCTCTCGAAATCTAAAGCTTCGAAGCAGATCTCGCGCACGCAAGAAGTCCATGGAAACGTACCTCCGCTACGTTGTAGACGCCGTACCAGGGGAAAGTCCCAGAGAGCAGACGATTTGTGGTTCGCCAACTCGATCATCATCATGGACGATACAAAGACGATCTTCGTCACGTAGTGCCATGCAGAGTTCAGCAAGTTTTTCATCCGAAATACCTGCGCGTAGCTGGCGGTTAAGACTATCTGTTGCGGATTGCCTCAATGGGAATCTGTAGATTTCCTCGATAGTCCTCGCGAGTTGAGCCGAATCAAATAATGTTCCTCGCACCTGCTCTGCGTGGCGTTTGAGGCGTTCGTAAGCACGGAATCTAGCTCCAGATGGACGACCTAGTTGACCGCCGACCGATTTCTCCTCCGCGGAAATAAAAGCGACGCCTACTCGTACTAAATCATGGTGATTGTCTTGGCGTGGCAAAGCCACCGTATCGGGTGCGCACTCGGCAGCCTTGAGAATCTCGAACTGTGACTCTGTAATGTTGTGGCCGGCAGAATCTACCCAGGCAAGAGCATCATTGCCCTCCGCACTGCGCAGGTAAACGAGCACGCCAGACGGTCGCGCAGGCGTAGCCGCAAATTTGCGCGTGGAGTAGACAACCGGAGCGAGGTCGGGAATTACCTTCTGTAATTCTGGAAAGCGATCAGTTGCGTTTTTCCATATTTGATAAGCATACGATGCCAAATCGACTTCGGTCTCAGCTTCGCCATCAAGTATGCCGGCCTTCTCATTATAGAGATCTATGAGATTTTGACTCTCGTGTTCATCTTCGAAGAAGGCTTCATCAGTCCCAACAACTTCAGCGTTCTCATGGAGCCTCTGCCGTACGCGCGATCGAAGTTGAATCAAGCTTTCAACGCCGTCAGCTGGTAGAAACGAATAACAGAGTATCAGTTCAGACTTCTGACCAATCCTATCGACGCGTCCGGCGCGTTGAATTAAACGAATTATCGCCCATGGTAGATCGTAGTTGACGACTATTGATGCATCTTGAAGATTTTGACCTTCGCTAAGTACGTCCGTTGCAATTAAGATCCGCAGCTCTCGGTCCGGTGGGACTTGCTCCCGCTTTTCATTGCTGGTGGGGCTAAATCGCCAGGCATAATCGGTCGGATTATCATCACCGCCTGTTACGCCGGCCAATTTCTGCACTCCACGTTTCTTGAGTTGGCTTTCAAGGTAACGAACGGTGTCGGCAAACTGAGTGAAGATTACGACTTTATCTCTTGCATGTTTCTCGTTGATCAGAGTGAATAAAGCATTGAGTTTGGCATCAGTTTCTGGTGCCCAATCGCCACACTTTTTTCGAATTTTAAGCAGGCTCTTTGCATCATTAATCAGATCTTTTCCCAGCGATGGGACAAACAAGTGCGCAGGAAGCCACTTGAATCGACTTCTCATTCGCATTGAATAGATTTTGTAGATTTCTGCCGCTCGCTTGCGGAAATCTGCATCAGAACGCAAAGCACCACGGCTCAAGATTTGGGTGACGGCGCCACCAGTTTCTTCGAACAATTCTGCGCTCGCACTTTCATCATCTACGTCTTCATCATAGTTCCCAGAGTCGAGAAGCCCCGAATCCTGAGTGCCGATCGGCAGATCCAGTTCATTTTCAATGGCATGAACAAAAATATAGTTACGCAAAATGTGGCGATCGAGCGATAGCTGGAAAGACTCTCCGCTACTCTCCAGCCGCTTAAACAGATTAGTTCGGCAAAAGCCCATCAAGCGCTTGCCGGCACGAGATAGGTCCGCAAGATGTTTCGCTTCGGAAGAGGTTGGAGCCTTGTGAGGCGTAGCGGCGACGTAGTTGGCTAGGCCATATCTTGGCAGATCGAGAGCATTGATGGCGGCAACAACGCTTGTATCGTAGAATCTAGCATACTGATCAGCGCTATCATTGGTATCAGCTTTAAAAGGGACAGTTCTTGGGACGCGTTTAGGAAAATATGATCGGGTCCCATCCTCAAATGTGAGAAACTTTCGGCCGCTAGCTGGATCAAATGTCGCGTAGTTATCTTGGATGAAGCTCCGCGTGCGACGCACCATGTAGAGGCGCATCAACTCTCGCCAGTCATCGGCGTACTCACTCTTTTCAAACGCTGCGAGAGAGCGAACTGGGCTCTGATGCCGTCGAAGAAATTCGGTTTCGCCCAAGTCTCTTAGTAAACGTTCGGGCCGAATACCCAGATCGTGATCTTCGGGTACAAACAGGCGCAGCTGACTGGAAAGATCGACATACGTCTTGTTGTAAGGTGTGGCTGAAAGAAGGATGCACTTACTTTCGTTCTCCTGGATATATTCCTGGATAGCCCGGTAGCGCTTTCCTTCTCGATTTCGAAGATTGTGACTTTCGTCGATGAGCACTAGGCGATAGCGACGAAGCGTCGGCAATTGCCGCGTCGCTTGTGTTACCGATAGGACTTTAGCTAGCAACCGATACGAGGCGACATAGTCTTCCCACATTTTAACCAAATTTTTCGGACAAATAATGAGGGCTTCGGTGAAGTGATCATCTTGAAATATCTTTGCGACCGCAGTTGCCATCAAAGTCTTGCCTAGTCCGACAACGTCCCCAATTAGGACTCCGCCGCGTTTATTGAGGTGGTGCGCCGCAATTTTTACGGCTGCAACCTGATAGTCGAATAGCCTGTTGCCGAATTCTGATGGAATGCGGAATTCAGAAAGCCCAGCACGGGCTTCCTGTGCCAGGTGATATGCCATCTTTACGTAGATTTGATATGGCGGCAGCGGTATTTCGCGAGCCCAGCTTTCTTCAATTACCTGAACAAGCTCATCTGAGATATCTACGCACCATCGATCTTTCCACCGATCTTCGAACCACTTCGCGAGTTTCAATGTGGCATCATGATCAAGTACGTCGACGTTGAGTTCGCCCTGACTAGATAAGCCAGAAAGCGTCAAGTTGCTGCTACCCAGGTACCCGACAATTGGATTAATAGGATCGCTGCGAAACAGCAGATAAAGTTTGGCGTGAAGTGTGTGTCGTAGAAACAATTTTACGACGACCTTCTTGGCTCTAATTTGGACGGCTAATCGGCGAAGACCCGCTTCATCTTGATTGTTGGGGGCGCCGAAGGTCAGTTGGGCTCGGAATTCCTCTGCCAGCTTTTTTTTGAGACGCAGTGCAGTTTGATTGTCGAGTTGTTCTTGGCTTTGAGTCAGGCTTAAGGCGGCGCGCAACTCGTCTTGCGGTAAGCGCTGCATCCCCACGAGCAATCGACACTGCTTTCCTGCTCCGCCTGCCCACTGATCTATTGAATTGTCTATTGATCTCCATCCCCGTAAATTGAAGTAGCCGACGCAGAAGTCAGCACGAAATGAGAGATTGAGGGTCTGATCCAGCGCAGGAAGAAGTTCAGACTCGATATTGTCAAAGATCCGAGGCAATCCACTCTCCCCAAGGCGCGCCATTCATTTGCACGATAAGGTAGCAGACGGAACATGCATTTCTAAGCCATTCTTACTGGTGTCTACTAGAGGAGATGTGTCGCCGGTAGATTGGATGGCGCCTTGGGCGAGTGTTGAATTACCGACGAGGGTTCCGCTGTCCTCGCCCTCTCCGGTGCTTCGTTGTCTGCGGACTTTCCCGGTTTAAGCCGCCTCCTTCACCTCGACCAGGGTGCTGCAGATCAGGTGGTCGAACGCCGACAGCGCGGCTTTCGCGCCCTCGCCCATATCGATGACGATCTGCTTGTAGGGCACGGGCATAGCGTCGCCGGCGAGAAGAAGCTGGTTGCCAACAGCGTGTCTGGCAGCAAGCAAAGCAAGGAAGCTGCTCCAGCGTGCTGAGTAAGCCTCATTACCTCCCAGACAATCGCCGCCTCGCCTGTGCCGGCCTATCTCCCGCGTGGATCAACCATCCGCAGGAGGAAGCCATGTCCCATCCCACCGCCACGCCGGACGCCGTCGTCGAGGCCTACGTCGCCACCTGGAACGAGACCGATCCCGCGCGCCGCCGCGCCGGCCTTGCGGCGGCCTGGACGGAGGCGGGGATCTACCGCGATCCGGTGATGGCGGGCGACGGGCCTGCCGGGATCGATGCCATGCTGGCGGGCGTGCAGGCGAAGTTCCCGGGCTTCGTGCTCAAGCGCACCTCGAAGGTCGACGCCCATGGCGGTTCCCTGGGCGGCCCCTCTGGCAGCTCAGTGGGGCTCTATCTGCGCTTCGCCTGGTCGCTGGGTCCGGCCGACGGGCCCTCGGTCGTCGAGGGTGTCGATTTCTGCACCCTGGCGCCGGACGGGCGGCTCGCCTCCGTGGTCGGCTTCATCGACAAGATGCCGGGGTGAAAACACACGCGACGGTTGCTGTGCATAGGCAGACGGCAATCTATCATCCCGTCAGATGGGTTATTTGAATAACCCGTCAGATGGGTTATTCTCATGCCGACCGTCCATCGCGCTGGAAATCTGCGTTTCGTCGTCTTTCTCGACGATCATGGGCCGCCCCATGTTCACGTCTTCTCGGGGCGTGCCGAGGCGAAGATTCTCCTCGGATCGGACGATGATGGGCCGGAGGGAGACGGGCCGGAGCTGGAGTGGGCGCGCGGCTTCGATCGCGCCGGCCTGCGCCGGGTGCTCGTTGAGGCCAGACTGAGTCGGGCGAAGCTGCGGGCTGTATGGCGCCGGGTTCACGGAGCCGAAGGATGAGGAAGGTCGAGATGGCTGGGGATCGATCGAAGGCTGAGTTGGATCGCGAGATCGACCGCGCCCTGGCGCGCGGCCGTCGCCGGGCCGTCACCGAGCCGCAGGCCGAGCGCGCGCACTATGAACGCCGGACCGGCCGGGTCGTGGTCGATCTGACCAACGGCTGCAGCTTCGTCTTTCCGGCGCGTTCGCTGCAGGGGCTGGCGCAGGCGACCGATGCGGAGCTGGCCGACATCGAGATCCTCGGGGCCGGCCATGGGCTTCACTGGCCCGCGCTCGATGCCGATTTCACCGTGCCCGGCCTGCTGATGGGCGTGTTCGGGACCCGCGCCTGGATGATGTCGGAACTGGCCCGCCGCGCCGGCCAGACGAAATCCAAGGCCAAGGCCGCCGCCGCCCGCGCCAACGGCCGCAAGGGCGGCCGTCCGCGACGGGTGGCTGGAGCATCTGGAGGTCTTTGATGCACGAAGAATTGGACCGACTCTTGGAGCAGGCCAAGAAGGTAGTGATGACTCCGGCTCAGCAGGAAGAGCAGAGGAGGAGCTTCGCCTATGGCAATACCAAGATCGAAAACGACCTGATCACGCGCCAGATGATTGATGAGGCGGCGGACCGTTTGGCCAAGAAGGCCTGACGGCGTCGCTCGTAAGAGTGAGGACCATGACATCCGATCACGCCGGCGACTTCGCCAAGGAGCACAAACGAAATAACCGAAATAAACGAAACAACTGAAGGGAATGTCGCACCCCTGCGTGCAACTCAGTCGCATTTCTCTATTTCCGTCGTCCCAGGGCGGGGGTTACCCCGCTCGAACCGGAGCGAAGCGGAGTGGAGGCCCCCCCACCTCATCCTGAGGAGGCCACGAAGTGGCCGTCTCGAAGGATGGGCAACACATGCGGTGCTCGTTCCCATCCTTCGAGACGCGGTCCTGTGGACCGCTCCTCAGGATGAGGTCTGTGCTCGGAGCCGGGCGATTCGATCTCGCCCGGAAAGACCCTAAGCCGCTTCCTTCACCTCGACCGGCTCACTCCGGATCAGGTGGTCGAAGGCCGACAGCGCGGCCTTGGCGCCCTCGCCCATGGCGATGACGATCTGCTTGTAGGGCACGGTCGTGGCGTCGCCGGCGGCGAAGATGCCGGGGACCGAGGTCTGGCCGCGGGCGTCGACCTCGATCTCGCCGCGCGGGCTGAGCTCGATCGCGCCCTTCAGCCACTCGGTGTTGGGCACCAGGCCGATCTGCACGAAGATGCCCTCGAGCTCGATCGTCTTCTGCTCGCCACTGGTGCGGTCCTTGTAGGCGAGGCCGGTCACCTTGGCGCCGTCGCCGTGCACCTCGGTCGACTGCGCCGAGACGATCACCGTGGCGTTGGGCAGCGAGCGGAGCTTGGCCTGCAGCACCGCGTCGGCGCGCAGCTGGCTGTCGAACTCGATCAGCGTGACGTGGCTCACCAGGCCGGCGAGGTCGATCGCCGCCTCGACGCCGGAATTGCCGCCGCCGATCACCGCCACCCGCTTGCCCTTGAACAGCGGGCCGTCGCAGTGCGGGCAGTAGGCCACGCCCTTGTTGCGATACTCGGCCTCGCCGGGGACGTTCATCTGCCGCCAGCGCGCGCCGGGCGAGAGCACGATGGTCTTGGCCTTCAAGGTGGCGCCGTTCTGCAGCTCGACCGAGGCCAGGCCGCCCGGCTGCGATGCCGGGATCAGCTTGGTGGCGGTCTGCAGGTCCATCACGTCGACCTCGTAGTCCTTGACGTGCGCGGCCAGCTCCGCGGCCATCTTCGGGCCCTCGGTGTGGGAGACCGAGATGAAGTTCTCGATGCCCATCGTGTCCAGCACCTGGCCGCCGAAGCGCTCGGCGGCGATGCCGGTGCGGATGCCTTTTCGCGCGGCGTAGATGGCTGCAGCGGCACCGGCGGGGCCGCCGCCGACCACCAGCACGTCGTAGGGCTTCTTCGCGGCGATCTCCTCGGCCGCGCGTTCGCTGGCGCCGGTGTCGAGCTTGGCCAGGATCTGCTCCAGGCTCATGCGGCCCTGGCCGAACGGCAGGCTGTTCAGGAAGATCGAGGGCACGGCCATCACGCCGCGCTTCTCGACCTCGTCCTGGAACAGGGCGCCGTCGATCGCGGTGTGGCGGATGCGCGGGTTCAGCACGCTCATCAGGTTCAGCGCCTGCACCACGTCGGGGCAGTTCTGGCACGAGAGCGAGAAATAGGTCTCGAACGTGTAGTCGCCGTCGAGGCCCTTGACGCGCTCGATCGTGTCCTGCGCCTCCTTGCTCGGGTGGCCGCCGACCTGCAGCAGCGCCAGCACCAGCGAGGTGAATTCATGGCCCATCGGGATGCCGGCGAAGCGGACCGAGATGTCGGTGCCGGGCCGCACGATGGCGAAGGAGGGCTTGCGCATGTCCTCGTCGGCCTCGGCGAAGGTCACCTTGTCCGAGAGGCTCGCGATCTCCTGCAGCAGCTCCTTCAGCTCGGCCGACTTCGCGCCGCCGTCGAGCGACGCCACCAGCTCGACCGGCAAGGTCAGGCGCTCGAGATAGCCCTTCAACTGCGTCTTGAGGTTGGCGTCCAACATGGGAGGTACTCCTACTGAAATGTCGCGAAGCGGAGTGGAGGGACCCCCGATGGGGCCCCTCCGCCCTTCGTTAGATCTTGCCGACCAGGTCGAGGCTGGGGGCGAGGGTCTTCTCGCCTTCCTGCCAGGCGGCCGGGCAGACTTCGCCCGGATGGGCGGCGACGTACTGGGCCGCCTTGACCTTGCGCAGCAGCTCCTGGGCGTCGCGGCCGATGCCGCCGGCGGTGATCTCGACGATCTGGATCTTGCCGTCCGGATCGACCACGAAGGTGCCGCGATCGGCCAGGCCCGCTTCCTCGATCATCACGCCGAAGTTGCGGGTGATGGCGCCGGTCGGGTCACCGACCATGACGTACTCGATCTTCTTGATGGCTTCCGACGTGTCGTGCCACGCCTTGTGGCTGAAGTGCGTGTCGGTCGAGACGCTGTAGATCTCGACGCCCAGCTTCTTGAACTCGGCGTAGTTCGTGGCCAGATCCTCGAGCTCGGTCGGGCACACGAAGGTGAAGTCGGCCGGGTAGAAGAACACGACCGACCACTTGCCCTTGCCCTTCAGGTCGGCGTCGGTCACGTCGATGAACTTGCCCTTCTGGAAGGCGGTCGCCTTGAACGGCTTGATCTCGGTGTTGATGAGGGACATTGGCTTGAAACTCCTTGGTTAACTCTTCGCAACGGTTACTTAGGGGCATTCTAAGATCGTTTAAAGCGCAAAATACCGAATTGAATAATCGCTAAAAGCGATTATATGCCCAGCATGAAACCTATCCCGACACTGCGACAGCTCCGCTACCTGGTGGCGGTCGTGGATCGCTGCCACTTCGGGCAGGCGGCGGCGGCCTGCAACGTCAGCCAGTCGACCCTGAGCGCCAGCATCCAGGAGCTGGAGGAGCTTTTGGGGGCGCCGCTGCTGGAGCGGACAAAGCGCTCGGTGGTGCCGACGGCGCTGGGACGGACCGTGGCCGAGCGGGCGCGCGGGCTGCTGAAGGGCGCCGAGGATCTGATGGACGCCGGCCAGGCGGCGCGCGATCCGCTGTCGGGCCGGCTGCATCTCGGGGTCATCCCGACCATCGGGCCGTTCCTGCTGCCGCGCGCCATGCCGCGCCTGCGCGAGAGCTTCCCCAAGCTGCAGCTCTACCTGCGCGAGGACCAGACCGCGCGGCTGCTGGAGCGGCTGGACTCGGGCGAGCTCGACGCCGTGCTGCTGGCGCTGCCCTATGCGCTGGGTGACCTTGAGGTGATGGATCTCGGCGAAGACCGCTTCTCGATCGTCCATCCGGCCGGCCACGTGCCGGCGGCCAACATCGCCGACGAGAACCTGCTGCTGCTGGAGGACGGCCATTGCCTGCGCGACCAGGCGCTGGCCGCCTGCGAGCTGGAGGGCGCGCGGCGCAATGCCGGCTTCAACGGCACCAGCCTGCATACGCTGGCGCAGATGGTGGCGAACGGGCTGGGCGTCACCCTGATGCCGCAGATGGCGCTCGACGCCGGCATCCTGCGCGGCCTCGACGTGACCGCGCGGCCCCTCGACGCCACGGTGAGGGCCGGCGCCGTCCCGCACCGGCGCATCGGCCTCGTCTGGCGGCGCTCGTCCGCGCGCGCCGAAACCTTCCGCGCCCTGGGCGATGCGCTGAAGGCTGAACTCGCCGAGTCATGAAGAAGTGCAGGTCAGCTCTGCAGGATTGACTCGACAGGTCCCACAGGCAGTTGTGCTACTGCGAAAATGCAGAGATTAAAGGCCTGTGCGCCCGACCGCGGATCTCGCGGTCGGGCTATTTTTTTGTCCGGGCGCTGCCCCCGTTACGGCTGCTGGCTGGGACCGGGCGACGCAGGCTCGGTCGGCGTTGTCGGGACCGGCGCCACCCGCGGGATGGTGGGCGTCCGCGTCTCGTTTGTCCGCGTGTCGACGGTCGCCGGATCCGGGTTGCGGGCCAAGTCGTTCCGCTCGGCGCGATCGCCAGAGAAGAACATCAGGCCTGCCGCCGCCACGACCGCGGCCACCACGCCCACCACCAGATATAGTCCCCGGCTCGGCGAACGTGGCTCGAAAGCCACGTCCTCGCAGGCGGGTTTGTTGAGCTTGGGGTCATAGTCGCTCATCGCCCGTTACTCCTGCGGCGCCGCCGGCGTCGGAGCCGGCGTGGTCGGGTTGGCCGGAAGCGGGACCGCGGCCGGGCGGTCCACGTTCGGGGTGGTCGGCGTGTCCGTTACCGTACGCTCGATCGGGGCCGGGGTCTGAGCCTGCTCGGGACCAATCGTGCTGTTCTGCGGGTTGCCGAAGTACAGAAAGCCGCCGACCAGGGCGACGCCCGCCAGCGCGGCGAGCAGGATGTAGCCCGGCCGGCCATCGTCTGGCGCACGATACGGATCAGTGGGATCATAGCCCGGACGGCCCGGACCCAGGTTCGGATCGTAATTGCTCATCTGGTCCTCCTTTTGCTGTGACTGCAGGACCAACGACTCCTCGCGTCAGATGGTTTCGCCGGAGGGGGGTGCCTGCTACCCTGCCTTGCAAATTCCGGAGGTCTAGAAAATGCCCGATTCGCTGCCTTTTTCGATTCCCCCACAGGAACCGGCGCTGCTCGACGAGGCGGGTGCGCGGGCGCTGGTCGCCTCCTATGCGCCGGTCAGCACGACCGCCGCGGTCAAGGACATCGGCCGCATCGATGCCCATATGGGCCGCTTCATCGCGCTCTCGCCGATCTGCCTGATCTCGACCGCCGATGCGTCGGGCAAGCAGGACGTGACCCCGCGCGGCGATCCGCCGGGCTCGTTCAAGGTGCTCGACGAGAAGACGATCGCGCTGGCCGACCGGCCGGGCAACAACCGGCTCGATACGCTGCGCAATCTGCTGGAGAATCCCGAGGTCGCGCTGATCTTCCTGCTGCCCGGCGTCAACGAGACGGTGCGGGTGGCGGGCGCGGCGCGCCTCTCCGTCGACCCGGCGCTGCTCGAGTCGATGGCGGTGCAGGGCAAGGCGCCGAAATGCGCCATCGTCGTGTCGGTGCGCCAGGCCTACCTGCACTGCGCCAAGGCGCTGCTGCGCTCGCGCCTGTGGTCGCCGGACTATGTCCAGCCCAAGGGCGCCTTCCCCTCGATCTCGCGCATGGTCGGCGACCAGATCGGGCTCAGCGAGGACGAGAAGAAGAAGCGCGAGGCGGCCACCGAACACGCGTACAAGGAAGGTCTATGGGCACCTATACCGTAACCGGCCAGCGCGCCCGCCAGATGCGGGTGGTGCCGGCGGAGGTGCTGAAGCGCCTCTATGCCCGCGACGATACCAAGGGCCTGATCCAGACCGGGGCGCATCTCGCGCTGCTGGTCTTCGGCGGCTGGCTGGTGCTCGAGACCCGTGGCACCTGGTGGGTGCTGCCGGCGCTGCTGCTGCAGGGCATCTTCGTGAATTCGCTGTTCGGCGCCATGCACGAGTCGGTGCATTACGGATCCTTCAAGACGCGCTGGATGGCCGACCTGCTGGCCTTCTTCTCGGGCGCAGCGATCCTGAACAATGCCGGCTTCTACCGGCATTATCACCTCGCCCATCACCGCTACACCCAGGATCCCGAACGCGATCCCGAGCTCATCACCTCGGTCACGCCGACCGGGTGGCGCAGCTATCTGTTTCGCATCAGCTCGATCCCGTTCCTGATGATCCGGGTGCGCGACATCTTCCTGTTCCCCTTCGGCTTCAAGGGCGACGTGACCTACATCCACGATTCGGCGTGGCCCGAGGTGCGGCGCTGGGGCCGCTGGCTGCTCGCGCTCTATGCCGTGCTGATCGTGGGCTCGATCCTGCTGCGGACCGACGTGCTGCTCTGGGTCTGGTTCCTGCCGCTGCTGATCGGCCTGCCCCTGCTGCGGCTCTATCTCCTGACCGAGCACACGCTGTGTCCCAACAGCGACGACGGCTTCGCCAACACGCGCACGACCCTGTCCAACCCGGTCGTGCGCTTCCTGATGTGGAACCTGCCGTACCACGCCGAGCATCACCTGCTGCCCAACATCCCGTTCCATCACCTGCCCGAGGCGCACCGGCATCTGCGGCCGCACCTGAAATACGTCGCGAAGAGCTATACTCAGACGCATGGGGAAATCATCCGCAGCTTCGGCTGAGGGGGGCGGACATGACGAAGGAAGGCATCTGGTCGGCCGATCACGTCCGGCTGCAGCGCGGCGGCACCCTGAAGCAGGCCCGCATCGTGTGGAAGACCTACGGC
>JAESFK010000819.1_pt1 | contig 12022 bp, 11 predicted proteins | sample 9269391 | NCBI WGS metagenome assembly JAESFK01 (sample SAMN14506231, study PRJNA617097) | algae metagenome | isolation source: Drouetiella hepatica UHER 2000/2452 and co-occurring heterotrophs from... | place: Slovakia: Slovak Paradise National Park, Hrabusice, Kosice Region | collected 2000-01-01
ACGGAGGGGGATGCCCGAGCCGGCACCGGGCACCTCCCGCGGCGCGCACGAACATCCGGGTGGCGCGGGAACATCCGGGAGGGCGTGGGTCTCGCCGCCCCGCACCCCCCGTCGAGTGAACAGAACCCGCCGCATGCAGCACCCGCCACACGGCGTGTCCTGTTCACTCGACGGGTGCGGGGCCCGTCGACTCGCGGACGACGAGCCGCGTCGGCAGCTCGGTGCGCATCCGCTCCGGCTCGCGCCCGTCGATGAGTGCGGTGAGCGCCGCGACGGCCGCCTGCCCCTTGGCGCCGACCTCCTGGCGCACGGTGGTCAGCGCCGGCCGGAAGGTCTCGGCGAAGTCGGCGTCGTCGTAGCCGACGACGGACAGGTCCTCGGGGACGCGCAGCCCGAGGTCGGCGGCGGCCCGTACGGCCTGGGCGGCGAAGACGTCGGAGAAGCAGAGCAGCGCGGTCGGTCGGTCGGGCCGCTCGAGCAACGAGCGGGCCGCGTCGTAGGCCGCGGACGTGGGGCGGAAGTCGGCCCGGGCCTCCACCGGCTCGACCCCGACGGCGGCCAGGGGTTCGCGCCAGCCGACCCCGCGGTCCACGGCGGTCAGGCTGTCGAGCTCACCGACCGGCGCGAGGGTCAGCAGCCCCACCCGGCGGTGCCCGAGGTCGACGACGAGCTGCGCCGCCGCCCGGGCACCGGAGACGTCGTCGACGGTGACGGCCGGCACGCCGGGCGCGGGCGTCTGGTCGACGGTGACGACGGGGACCCCGCGGCGGCGCAGCTCCTCGAGGTCGACGCGCAGCGGGTCGCAGACGTAGACGATGGCGCCGTCCATCGGCACCTCGCGGCTGACCGGGCCCTCGCCCGTCGTCGACACGAGGGTGAGCGCGAGCGAGTGCCCGGCGAGCGCGTCGCCGACCGCGACGAGGAAGGCGGCCGAGACCGGGTCGCGGAAGGCCTCGGCGAGGGTGTCGGTGAGGAGCAGGCCGACGGCCCCCGAGCGTCCGCGCGCCAAAGCGCGGGCGCTGGGGTCCGGGCCGCCGTAGCCGAGCTCACCGGCCGTCTCGAGGATGCGGCGGCGCAGGGCCTCGGAGAGCTTGTCCGGGCGGTTGAAGGCGTTGGAGACGGTCATCCGGCTCACCCCGACGACGTCGGCGATGTCCTGGAGCGTCACCTTGCCCACGTCGCCTCCCGCCCGGGGTCCGGTCGCGACGTCCGGGGCGGACGCGCGCACGGGGACGATCATGCCGTGCGGTACCGCGAGGGCTCCCTGCGGGCCGTCTCGCCCGGCTCGATGCGCGCGGCCAGCCGGTGGAGCGCGGTGCCGACGCGGCTGCGGACCCCGGCGGCGCGCGGGGCGTCCTCGAGCACCGGGGCGCCGGGCAGGGCGCTGCGTGCCGTGTCGTGCGCGATGGAGTCGAAGATGAGCTCGAGCAGCGGGTTCATGGCGGGTCCTTCCGAGGTTGTGTACCGGTAAACTACCATCCGTTGGTTTACCGGTCAACCCGTCGTCAACAAGGACCGTCAGGCCAGGGGGAGGCGGTGCCCGACCCGCGTCGCCTCGTCGTGCACCTCGACGAGCCGCTGCTCGTCCGGCCCGGGCACCGGCCCGGAGGCACTGATGAGCCGGCAGGTCGCAAACTCGCCCACCGCCGCCTCGTACTCGTCGACCCAGCGCAGGTACCGGCGCTCGGCCTCCTCGTCGGGGCACGGCCAGGGCACGTCGAGCGCGCGCATCCCGACCCGGAACGGCTTGGGCGTCACCCGCGCCCGGTAGCTGCCGTGGGTCGCGCAGAGCTCGACGTAGAGCGGGTCACTGCCCAGCTCGGTGAGCAGCTGCCGGGCCCGCTCGGACGACGGCGGCGCGTCGGCCCCGGTGACGAGGACCCGCAGCCCGGCCGCCGTGCGGTACACCCGCACACCGAGCTCCGGGTGGCGGCGGCCGAACTCCCAGACCGGCTCCGCGGCAAGGCATTCCGCGACCGATGGCGTGGCGGGTCCGGTCGCCGACACGCGCACCCCGGAGGGGTCGGTGAGGTCCGCCGGGTAAGCCTCGTACCCGCTGTCGCTCGCCGGCGCCGGAGCAGCCGGCTCGTCCAGCCCGGCCGCGTCCTCGCCTCCGGGAGCCATGGGCGTGGGGTCGGGCCGTCCGAGGAAGACGCGGCGCAGCAGCGACCCCACACCGCCGGACCGGGGTGCCGGTGCCGACGCCTCGCCCGGGGTCGGCACCTCGTCGGCCAGCTCGGGCACGTCGACGTCGGCGATGAACAACGCGTCCGTGCACAGCACCTCGCAGCCCATCCGGTTGCGGGTGTGGACGCCGATGCGCCGCCCGTCGCCCGACTCGACCTCCTCGAGGATGGGCTCGCGCAAGGGCGTCCGCGGGTAGTACCCGTGCCCGGGGGGCAGCCGGCCCTCGCGCTCGATGCGGTCCAGGGTCTCGGCGAGCCGCTGCTCACCGACCTCGCGGGCCTCCTCGTCGGACTCGCTCGACCAGCCCCAGACCGCGATGCTGCCGCCACGCCGACCCAGCCGCGGGCTGAAGCCCTCGACCTTCACCCAGTGCTGCGGGAACTCCATGCGCGGAGTCTGTCAGCCCGGTGAGCGGCCGACGTGCACGTACTCGGGGTGCCGCGGCAGGTCGCCGATGGCGTCGAGGCGCGAGGCGAGCACGAGGGCACCGTCGAGCGCCCCGCCCACCGAGCGGCCGACCTCGAGGCCGGCGTCGTGCACCACCTCGTCCAGGGCCGTCCGCACCGCCTCGGCCCGGAGCAGGCCCCCGGTGACGACCAGTCGGGGATGCTCCAGCCCGGCGGCCGCGGCGAGCAGGGACTCCCCGAGCGAGCGCCCGGCCGCCACGCACACACCGGCCGCCACGACGTCGCCGGATGCGGCGGCCTCCGTGACGAGCGGCGCGACCGACGCCAGCGCCTCGGGGGCGTCGGCCCCGGTCATCACCCGGCGCGGCCAGGACTCGCACGGCCCGAGCAGGGCCCGGGCCGAGGCGAGCAGCCCCGCCGACCCGCCGTCGACCCCGTCGCGGGCCCGCAGCGCCGCGCGGAGCCCCTCGAGACCGACCCAGGCCGCCGAGCCGCGGTCGCCGAGGACGTGGCCCCAGCCGTCGACCCGTGTCCAGTGCTCGGCGAAGTCCGAGCCGAAGGCGACGGCGCCGGTGCCGGCCGCGACCACGGCACCCGGCACGAGCTCGCCGAGCGCCCCGACGAGGCTGGCGACCGCGTCGCTGACGACGGCGGTCCGCCGCGCCCCGAGCGAGTCGCCCACCGCGAGAAGCACATCCGCCGGGTCGGCGAGGAAGAGCAGCCCGCGGGTCGACCAGCACACCGCATCCGGCCCCTGCACCCCCTCGGCGTCGAGGAGCGCCCGGGCATCGGCCGCCAGCGCGGCCACGTCGAGGCCCGCGGCGCCCACCCGCGCGCCGGCCGCGCTGCGCGGAGGCCGGGCGACGCCGTCGCGGCAGACCCGCAGCCGGAGGCCGCTGCCGCCGACGTCGACGGCCACGAGGGTGCTCACCCGCGAGAGCCGATCACTTCGACATGCCCGCGGTCAAGCCGGCGACGATCTGCCGGGTCGCGAGGAGGAAGAGCGCGATGAGGGGCAGCGTCGTGATGACCAGCCCCGCGAAGACGGCCGAGTAGTTCGTGGCGTTCTCGCCGAAGAACTGGGTGAGGCCGACGGGCAGCGTGTACTTCGAGTCGTCGCGCAGCAGGACCAGCGGGAAGAGGAAGTCGTTCCAGATCGGGACGAACCGGAAGACCGCGACCGTGGCCAGCGCCGGCTTCACGAGCGGCACCATGATGCGCCAGAAGGTCTGCCACGAGGTCGCGCCGTCGAGGGTCGCCGCCTCCTCGAGCTCCTCGGGCAGCTGCCGGAAGAAGGTCGTCAGCACGAAGATCGAGAACGGCACGCCCGACGCCCCGTAGAGCAGCGCCAGCCCCATCCGGGAGTCGACGAGGCCGACCCCGTCGAAGAGGTAGAAGATCGGCAGGATCGCGAGGTGGATGGGCAGCATCAGCCCGGAGAGGAAGAGCGACTCCAGCCACCGGAAGATGCGCGAGCGGCCGCGGGCGAGCGCGTACGCGGCCATCGTCGAGACCGAGGTCGAGAGGACCACGGCGCCGAGGGTGACGAGCAGGCTGTTGCCGAAGTACGTCGCGAAGTTGCCTGTCGTCCAGGCCTCTCGGTAGGCATCGAAGGAGAGCGGCCACGGCGCACCCAGCGGGTTGGAGATGAGGTCGCCGTTGCTGCGGAACGAGCTGCTGAGCATGAGGAGCAGCGGGACGAGCGCGAAGGCCGCGTACACCCACAGGGCGACGCTCGCCGTCCGGCCACCCACCGGTGCGGTGCGGCCGCGCGTTCGGCGACGGCGCGGCGGGCGGGATCCGGCGAGGGTCGGGTCGCCCTCGGGGACCTCGGCGGGCTGGTCGGCGGTGCCGATGCCGGCGGGCACGACGCTCACGACGTGATCCTCTTCTCGTGCCGGCGCAGCACCGCGGTCGCGGCGTACGCCCCTCCGAAGATCAGGAGGAAGAGCAGGGTGGCCAGGGCGGAGGAGGTGCCGATGGCGTCCGGGGCACCTGAGTCGAAGGCGGTCCGGTAGAAGAGCAGCGAGATGAAGTCGGTCGAGCCCGCCGGGTTGCCCGTCGAGCCGCCGAAGGCGTACGGCAGGGCGAAGGCCTCCATCGCGAAGATGAAGGTCAGCACGCTGACCGTGCCGATCGCCGGGACGAGCAGGGGCAGGGTGACCTTGCGGAAGGTCTGGCCGTGCGACGCGCCGTCGACCCGGGCCGCCTCGGTCAGCTCGTCGGGGACCCCGCCGAGCGCGGCGCCGTAGAGCAGCACGGGGAAGCCGATCCACTGCCACACGCTGACGAGGATGACGACCCAGAGCGCGGTGTCGGGGTCACCCAGCCACGGCAGCGCCCACGACTCGAGCCCGACCTTCGTCAGCAGGGTGTTGACCGGGCCGAAGGTCGGTGAGAGGAGCAGGGTCCACAGGTAGCCGATGACGATCGGGCTCACGAGGTAGGGCATCGCGTAGAGCGTCTGCAGCGCCCGCCGGGTGCGCGCCCGCCGGTGCAGCAGGAAGGCCACGGTGAGCCCGATGGTGTTCTGCACCAGCATGGTCCCGACGAAGAACAGGACGTTGTGCAGCAGCGCGCGGGGCAGGTCGGTGGTGAACGGCGCGCGGGTGAACAGCGCGGAGAAGTTCTCCAGGCCCGCGAAGCCGCCGCGGGCCGTGCCCTGCCAGTCGTAGAAGGCGTACGAGAACGCCGTGACCATCGGGTAGAGGACGAACACCCCGAACAGCGCGAGGGCCGGGGTGACGAAGAGGAGTCCGGTGCGTCGGTTCATGGCTTCCGGTGGGGTGGGGGTCGGGGACCGGCTCACCCGGCGGCCGGGCCTCGTGGGCTCCGGCCGCCGGGGTGGTCGGGTGGCTCAGCCGGTGGGCTTGAACCAGGTCATCACACCGGTGTTCAGCTCGGTGCTCACGGCCGTGGCGTCCTTGCTGCCGAGGAAGAGCTCCTGGGCGCCCTTGCCGAGCAGGTCGGTGCCCGTCGGGGTGCCGTAGCGGAAGTCGGTGAGCAGGAGGTAGGGCGACCCGGTCCTGTCGTAGTCGTCCGCGACCTGCTTGAGCACCGGGTCGGAGTAGGTGACGCCCGGGACGGCCGAGATCTGCTTGACCTCGTCGGCGACGAGCTGGCCGAACTCGGGCGTGGCCATCCACTTCACGAGCTCGGTGGCGGCCTCCTTGTTCGGGGACTTGCTGTTGACCGCGAAGTTGCCGTCGGCCCAGCCGGCCGTCGTGCCCGTGGCGCCGCTCGGGGCACCGGGGGCCGGCGGCACCTGCATCACGCCGATCTCCATCTCCGGGTTGCCCTTCTGGAGGGTCGCCAGGTCGTAGGAGCCGCCGGGGTACATCGCGGCCTTGCCCGAGGTGAAGAGGGTCATCGCGTCGGTGACCGCGACGCCGGTGACGCTCTTGGGCATGTACTTCTCGAGCTGCTTGAGCACCTCGACGGACGCGACGAAGTCGGGGTCGGTGAAGTCCTTCTCGCCCGTCGCGACGGCCTTCTGGAAGTCGGCGCCGCCGAAGCGCGCCCCGCCGAGGACCTCGTGGACGATCGGGAGGGTCCAGTCGTCCTTGGCCCCGACGGCGAGCGGGGTGACGCCCTTGCCGAGGAAGGTCTCGTTCGCCGCCACGAACTGGTCCCAGGTCGTGGGGACCTGGATGCCGTTGTCGGAGAACATCTTCTTGTTGTAGAAGAGGACCGTGGCCTGCCGGGCGAGCGGCACCGAGTAGATCTTGCCGTCCTCCTTGCCCTTGGCGCTGGCGACGACGTTCTCGTCCCACGAGGAGAGGTCGACCTTGCCGTCGAGCGGCTCGAGCGAGCCCGAGGCGACGGTGCCCTGGAGCTGGCCGTAGGAGCGCACCTGCGGCACGTCCGGTCCGTCCTTGCCGGCGAGCCCGGTGGCGAGGATCTTGTTGTACTCGGTCGCCTTGAACGGCTTGAACTCGACGGTGACGCCCGGGTTGGCCTTCTCGTAGACGTCGAAGATCTTCTCGTAGGCGGCCTTGTCCTCGACGCGCCACGACCACACGGTGAGCGTCGTGCCGTCACCGTCGCCGTCACCGCCCGAGGACGACGAGGGCGCGCACGCCGCGAGGGCGAGGGCGCCCGCGCCGAGCGCGAGGGCGATCCTGCTCCGGGAGGTTCGGGTGGTCATGCGTGATCTCCTGTCGGGACGTGGGCCAGCGGCCTGGGGGTACTGCTGTCGAGGTGGCTCGTGGGGTCGGCGGCGGGGACGCCGCCGACGGCGGTGAGGGCGCGGGCCACCGAGCCGCCGTGCGCGTCGAGGGCGGATCGGGCCGTGGCCGCGTCGACACCGGCGAGGAGCGTGACGAGGGCGGGCTTGAGCTCGCCGCCGGTCGCCTCGAGGGCGGCGCGGGCCTCGCCCTCGTCGGCGCCGCTGGCCTCGCGCAGGATGCGCACGATGCGACCGCGCAGCTTGGCGTTCGTGGCGACGACGTCGACCATGAGGTTGGACCAGGTGCGCCCGAGACGGATCATCACCGCGGTCGAGAAGGCGTTGAGCACGAGCTTCTGGGCGGTGCCGGCCTTGAGCCGGGTCGAGCCGGTGATCACCTCGGGGCCGGTGTCGACGGCGAGCAGGTGGTCGGCGAGGGCGGCCAGCTCGGGGTGCGGGTTCGCCGTGACGAGCGCGGTGACGGCGCCGCGCTCGCGCGCCAGGGCCAGGGCGCCCGCGACGTAGGGCGTGCGACCGGAGGCGGTGAGGCCGACCACGACGTCGCCCCCGCCGACGACATCGAGGTCGGCCCTCCCCCGGTCCGCGTCGTCCTCGACGTTCTCCACCGCCCGCAGCAGTGCCTCCGCGCCACCGGCGTGGTGGGCGACGACGAGCCCGGGCGGGGCGTTGAAGGTGGGGAGGAGCTCGGCGGCGTCGAGGACGGCGAGCCGCCCGGAGGTGCCCGCCCCGACGTAGTGGACGGCGCCCCCGGCCCGGATCGCCGCGACGGCCGCCTCGACGAGGTCGGCGAGCGCGGGGAGGACCTCGGCCACGGCCGGCGCGACGAGGGCGTCCTCGGCGTTGAGCAGCCGGAGCACGTCGAGGGTGCCGAGGGCGTCGATGCCCACGGTGCCGGGATGCCGCTCCTCGGTGGGGGCGATGACGGTGGCCTCGGTGCTCACCCGGTCGATGTTACTTTCCTCCGCCCGAGACCGCAATCCCGTGAATCAGTAACGCATGTGGTGGCCCGCGACGGCCTGGCGGGTGGCCTCGACGGCCGAGCGGGCGCGGGCGAGGTCGTGCTGGGCCACGGTGATGTACAGGCAGTCGACGACGGTCAGCGCCGCGATGCGGCTCGCGGTGGCTCCCGAGCGCAGGCTCGACTCCCGGGCCGCCGTCGCGAGCACGTGGTCGGCGACCCCGGCGAGGCGCGAGACGGGGAAGTTCGTGATGGCGACGGTCGTGGCGCCCCGGGCGCGGGCCAGCTCGAGGGCCTCGACGGTCTCCCTCGTCGTGCCGGAGTGCGAGATCCCGATCGCGACGTCGCCCGGGCCGAGCAGCGTCGCGCTGGTCAGCGCGATGTGGGGGTCACTCCAGCAGAACGTCATCGAGCCGATGCGGTGCAGCTTCTGCTGGAGGTCCATGCCGACGAGCGCGCTGGCCGCGATGCCGTAGACGTCGACCCGCTGGGCGTTGGCGATGGCCTCGGCGGCCGCCGCCAGCGCCCGGCGGTCGAGGGTCTGGGCGGTCTCGTCGACGGCACTGGCGTCGGCGTGCGCGACCTTGGCGATGACGTCGTCGACGGAGTCCTCGTCACTGATGTCGCTCGTCGGGGCCTGCGGGCGGCCCCCCGTGGAGGCCTCCGCCAGCGCGAGCCGCAGCTGCGGGTACCCGCGCAGGCCGAGTCGCTTGCAGAAGCGCAGGACCGTGGTCTCCGACGTCGAGGCGGCGACCGCGAGCTCGCTGATCGTCAGGCCCGCGGCGGCCCGGGGGTCGGCGAGGACCTGCTCGGCGACGCGGTCCTCGGCCGGTGAGAGCGAGGGGCGGACGCCGCGGAGCCGGACGAGGAGCGAGGGGGCGCCGTCGAGGGGTTGGCTGGCCATGCGCACAACCTAGGACCCCTTGCGCACGACGCTCCACCCGCGGGGGTCGAACACGGACGGGCGGCGCTCGCCGTCGAGCAGCACGCGGTGGCCCGCGGTGGCCCGGACGCCGTCGACGAGCACCCCGCGACCGAGGTACTGCGCATCCGTCGTCATGCGCCAGCGGACCAGCAGGTCGCCCGCCGGGAGGTCGGCCCGGGCCTGGGCCCAGCGTCGCTCGTGGTACCCGGACACCGTGCCGTCGGTCACGCTCTCCCACCCGCGCTCGCGCAGGTCGAAGGGCAGCGGCGACCAGGTGGCGCCGTCGTCGGCCGAGGTCTCGAGCGTGAGGACGTCGGTCTCCTCGGTGTCGACGAAGAGGTCGAAGCCGAGCCGTCCGCCACCGGCCGGCACGGACACCGGTGCGGTGAGCATGGCCGTCGAGGCATCCGCGCCCCCGGCCGTCCACGCCGTGCGTCCGCGCCGCGGGTCCACCGGCATCGCGAGGGCGAGCCCGCGCGCCCACTCACGGCGGGCCTGGTTGTTGCTGCCCCAGTCGCGTGAGGGATGCACCCGGTTGGTCAGCAGGACCGCGAAGGACCGGGAGTCGAAGTCGATGACCATCGAGGTGCCGGTGTAGCCGGTGTGCCCGGCCGTGCGCGGCCCGGAGAGACCGTCCATGTACCAGCGCTGGTCGAGCTCGAACCCGAGGCCGTGGGCGTCGCCCGGGAAGGCGTCGTTGAAGTTGGTGATCAGCAGCTCGACGCTCTTCCGGTCGAGGATGCGGTGGCCGCGGTAGGTGCCGCCGTTGAGCAGCGCCTGGGCGAGCACCGCGAGGTCGTCGGCGGTCGAGAAGACCCCGGCGTGGCCGGCGACGCCGCCGAGGGACCACGCGTTCTCGTCGTGCACCTCGCCCCACACCAGCCCGCGGGCCGGGGCGCTCTGGAACTCGGTGGCCGCCGTCCGCTCCCTGTCGGTCGGGTTGTAGCCGGTGTCGCGCATCCCGAGGGGCTTCGTGATGCGCTCGCGGACGACCCGGTCGAGGGGCTTGCCGGTGAGCCTCTCGACCATCACGCCGAGGGTGATGAGGTTGAGGTCGCTGTAGAGGTAGGTCGAGCCGGGGGAGTTGGTCGGCGGCTGGTCCATCACGGCCTTGATGCGCGAGGCCTCGTCCGGGTACTTCGACCACAGCGGGAGCCACGACGTGAACCCGGAGGTGTGCGTCAGCAGCTGCCGGACGGTGACCGCCTCCTTGCCGTTCGCGGCGAACTCCGGCAGGTAGCGGGCCACGGGGGCGTCGAGCTCGACCCTCCCCTGCTCGACGAGCTGCACGGTGACGAGCGAGGTGAAGAGCTTGCTCACCGACGCGAGGTCGAAGACGGTGTCCTCGCGCATCGGGACCCACTGGTCGCGGGGCAGCTCGGTCGTGGCGTCCTTCCAGCGCAGGGCCCAGCCGCTGGCGTGGGTGGCGACGACCGCGCCGTCGTGGCCCATCACCCCGACGGCGCCGCCGTACATGGGGTGGCCGCCGGGGGCCGGGGCCTCCTCGTGGGACTCGATGAGCCGCTCGGCCTCCGCGATGGGGGCGGGGTCGAGGCCGACCTTCTGCGGGGCGCGGTCGCGCAGGACGGTGCTGGCGGGCATGAACCCCTTCTCGGGTCGGTCGAAGTCGTTCGCCGTCGCGGGCGAGGCGGTGACGACGGAGGCGGCGAGCACCCCGGAGGTCGCGAGCACGGCCCAGGCGCGCCGTCCCCCGGCGGCGCGGGTCACCGGCGGCCGCCGCGGTAGAGCAGGTACTGCGTGCGGCGGCGGTCGAAGGCGGCGAGCTCGGCCCTCCAGGCACCGACGACCTCGTCGGCCGGGGCGCCGGCGTCGACCATCTGGCGCAGGCGCGGCGAGCCGGTCAGCTTGTCGATCCAGAACGGACGCGCCGGGTCGTAGCTGTCCTCGCGCCAGGCGAAGCCGGCGTAGAGCGCCTTGGCGGCGACGAGCATCTCGGCGCCGAGGCGCGGCCCGTCGAGGCGGCCCGCGTCGGTGACGTGCACCTGGACCCCGCCGCACACCTTCCCGACGTGCTTGTTGACGACCGGGTTGAAGTACGCCTCGCGGAACTCCACCCCGGGGACGTCGCGCCCGGCGAGCCGCTCGGCCCACCGGTGGTCGACGAAGGGGGCGCCGATGAGCTCGAAGGGCGCGGTCGTGCCGCGGCCCTCGGAGAGGTTCGTGCCCTCGAAGAGGCAGGTGCCGGGGTAGACCAGCGCCGTGTTCGGGGTCGGCATGTTCGGGCTGGGCAGGACCCAGGTGAGGCCGGTGTCGGCGAAGACGGTGTCGCGCTTCCACCCGGACACCTCGACGACCTCGAGGCGCTTCCCGAGGGTCCGGCCCTCCTCGGCCTCGAGGAACTCGCCGTCGAAGAAGCGGGCGAGCTCACCGACGGTCATGCCGTGCGCCTGGACGATCTCCTTGGCGCCGACGCCCGTCGTGAACGCGGTCGTCATCATCGGGCCCCGGGCGGTGCCCCCGATCGGGTTCGGGCGGTCGAGGACGACGAAGGACGTGCCGGCCCGCAGCGCGGCCCGCATCGCCGTGTACATCGTCCAGATGTAGGTGTAGAAGCGCGCGCCGACGTCCTGGATGTCGAAGACGAGGGTGTCGACGCCGGCCTCGCGCACCATCCGGGTCAGCGAGTCGGCGGTCGCGCCGTACGCGTCGTAGACGGTGACGCCGGTGCGCGGGTCGGTGTGGGTCTCCTCGGCCTCGCCGGCCTGCGCGGTGCCGCGGAAGCCGTGCTCGGGGCCGAACACGGCCCTGAGGTCGACGGCGCCGGAGTCGTGCATCTCGTCGACGATGCTGTGCAGGTTGCGCAGGATGCCGGTCGGGTTGGTGACGACCCCGACCGTCCGGCCGCGCAGGACCTTCCAGCGGTCGGCGGCGGCCCGGTCGGCGCCGGGGAGGACGCCCTTCCCGTGGCCGTGGCCGGAGGTGGCGGCGGCGGCGGGGGTGGCCGTCCCGACGGTGGCGGCGGTCACGCCGAGGGCGGTGGCCGCGAAGAGGGTGCGGCGGTCCAGCGAGGTCATCGGGTCTCTCCTGGGTCTCTGGGGTGGCCGGCGGTCAGTAGCCGAGGCCGAAGCCGAACGGGTAGAGGACGGTGCCCGGGTCGCCCGCGGCGGGGATGTCGACCGGGAGCTTGCCGGTGGGCTCCACGGCTCCGGCGATGACCCGGGCGGCGGCCTGGAGCGCGACCGGGCTGTAGCTGTAGGTGGCGAGGTAGGTCTCGGTGTCGCCGAGGTGGGCGATGTCGTAGGGGTCGCGGGTGGCGACGACGACGACCGGGACCCCGGTGCCGCGCAGGGCGGCGACGAGCTTCTGCTGGCCCCGCGTCTTGTCGGTGACCGTCG
>JAESFK010000820.1_pt1 | contig 12004 bp, 10 predicted proteins | sample 9269391 | NCBI WGS metagenome assembly JAESFK01 (sample SAMN14506231, study PRJNA617097) | algae metagenome | isolation source: Drouetiella hepatica UHER 2000/2452 and co-occurring heterotrophs from... | place: Slovakia: Slovak Paradise National Park, Hrabusice, Kosice Region | collected 2000-01-01
TCGCCCCACTTGGCGCGGGCGTCGTCCTTGTTGAGGCCGGAGAGATCGCCGTAATCGCGCTCGTTCAGCGCCTGGTTTTTGATGGTTTCCAGATCGGGCTGGCCGAGATTGTCGAGGATCAGCGTCAGCGTATGCTGCGCGCGCGTCAGGACCGAGGTGAAGGCGACATCGAACGTGATGCCGTAATCGGCAAGCGCCTTGCCGCCGGCATTGGCTTCCTCGATGCCAAGCGGCGTCAGGTCGGGATCCTTCCAGCCGGTAAACAGGTTCTTCAGGTTCCAGTCGCTCTGGCCGTGACGCACAAGGACGAGGGTGCCGCTCATAGAAATTCCTCCGGGGAGTTTTAGGGGTCAGGACAGCCCGAGCACGTCGAGCATGGAATAGAAGCCGGGTTTCTGGTCGCGTGCCCAGAGCGCGGCGGTAATGGCGCCACGGGCAAAGATCCCCCGGTCGGTCGCGGAATGGGACAGCGTTACCTGCTCGCCTTCGCCGGCAAGGATGACGGAATGCTCGCCGATGACCGAGCCGCCGCGCAGCGTGGCAAAGCCGATGGTCCCCGCAACACGCGCGCCGGTATGGCCATCGCGCACCCGCACGGAATGCGCGGCAAGAGCGATCTGGCGGCCCTTGGCAGCGGCTTCGCCAAGAAGCAGTGCCGTGCCGGACGGCGCGTCCACCTTGTGCTTATGGTGCATTTCGAGGATTTCGATATCCCAGCTTTCCGGACCCAGCGCGCGCGCCGCCTGCTCTGTCAGAACGCCGAGCAGATTGACGCCGAGGCTCATATTGCCCGATTTGACGATCCGGGCATGCCGGCCGGCCGCCTTGAACTTCGCCTCGTCGTCCACCGAGCAGCCGGTTGTGCCGATCACATGGACGATGCGGGCCTGCGCGGCAAGTCCGGCAAAATCCACGGATGACGCAGGCGAGGTGAAGTCGAGCACGCCATCGGCCTCGACAAAGGCCTCGAGCGGTTTGTCGCTGATGACGACACCGGTCGGCCCAAGCCCGGCAATCTCGCCGGCGTCCCGGCCGACGAAGGCCGAGCCCGTCCGCTCGATGGCGGCAAACACGGTCGCGCCGGGCATTCCATGGATGGTGCGGATCAGTGTCTGGCCCATCCGGCCTGCGGCCCCGACGACCACGAGTTTCATGTCTGTCCCGCTCATGCCTGCCTCAGTTCTCTCAGATCAAGGTTTCTGCTTCTGCGACCGGTTGCGATCCCGCCGTACCTTGCAGATTGTGCAGGCGAGCGTAGAGCCCGTCGGTGCGCTGCGCAAGCGCCTCATGGGTGCCTTCCTCGACCACGATCCCGTCCTTCATGACGATGATCTTGTCGGCATTGACCACGGTCGACAGGCGATGGGCAATGACCACCACGGTACGGCCGCTCATGGCGTGGTCGAGCGCCTTCTGCACGGCTGCTTCCGATTCCGTGTCGAGTGCGGACGTCGCCTCGTCGAGAAGCAGGATCGGCGCTTGACGCACCAGTGCGCGGGCAATCGACAACCTCTGGCGCTGACCGCCCGACAGGGTTACGCCGTTCTCGCCAACCGGCGTGTCATAACCCTGGGGCTGCATCGTGATGAAATCATGCGCATAGGCAAGCCTTGCTGCGTCTTCCACCTCGGCATCGGTCGCCTCGGGGCGGCCGTAGCGGATATTGTCGCGGATCGAGCCCTCGAACAGATAGGGCTGCTGCGAAACATAGGCGAGCCCGTTGCGCAGCGACTGCTTGGTGACATGGGCGATGTCCTGCCCGTCGATCAGGATCTCGCCGCCGGAGGGATCGTAGAAACGCGGGATAAGGCTGATGACGGTTGATTTGCCGGCGCCGGAGGGGCCGACGAGTGCCGTCGTCTTGCCGCCTTCGGCAACGAAATTGACACCCTTGAGAATATCGTCGCCCTGCCCGTAGCCGAAACGCACGTTCCTGAATTCGATCTTTGCCGTCCCGAGCGCCAGGTCGCGGGCATCCGGCAGATCCCGCTGATGCGGCACCATATCGAGGATTTCGTAGATCATCCGCGCGTTGACGACGGCGCGCTCCAGCGACACCTGCAGCTTGGCAAGGCGCCGGGCCGGGTCATAGGCCATCAGCAGCGCGGTCACGAAGGCGAAGAAGGCGCCGGGCTGCACGCCGTTGTAGATCGAGCGGAACGCGGCATAGGCAAGCACGCTGGAAATGGCGAAACCGGCGAAAGTTTCGGTCATCGGAGAGGTGCGTTCGCTCAGCCGGGCAATGCGGTTTGCACGGTTCTCGGCGCGGTCGATGATTGCCTCGACCTTGTTCTTCAGCTGCGTTTCCATCGTGAAAGCCTTGACGATGGTAATGCCCTGGATGGTTTCCTGCATGGCGCCGAGCACGTGGCTGTTGATCTCCACCGATTCGCGCGTTGCCTGCCGCAGCCGCCGCGAAACGTAGCGAAGGCCGATCAGCAACGGCGGTGCGATGACAAAGACGATCAGCGTCAGCAGCCAGTCCTTGCTGATCATCACGCCGATCAGCGCCACCAAGGTCAGGAAGTCGCGGGCAAGCGACGTCACCGTCATGTTCAGCACGTCCCGGATGCCGGAAACATTCTGGCTGATCTGCGCCGAGATGCGCGCCGAACGGGTATCGCTGAAATAGCCGACGCTCAATGCCATCAGATGCGAATAAAGCCGGCGCTGGTAGCTTGCGACAATGTTGTTGCCGATCTTCGAAAGCGCCACAGCCTGGCCGTAGGTCGCAAACCCCCGCACCACGAAAGCCAGGAAGATCGCACCGCAGATATAGACGACGATATCGGCACGCTTGTTGGCAAACGCTTCGTTGACGACCGCTTCCATGATCCAGGCGGTAAAGGCTGTCGTTCCGGCGACAAGCACGAGGCAGGCGATTGCGAAGGCATAACCGCGAATGTGAGCCCGGCCATTTTCGGCAATGACCCGCTTCAGAACGCTGGTAATCGTCTCGCGATCAACGGCGTTCAGCTTTGTTTTGGCTTGTTTCAAGCTGGTTTCCTTAAAACCCGGCGCGCACTTTCAGCCGCCTTATTTTACCGGGCTCTATAGTCCCTTGCTCCCCGTTTGGCGAGTCCGGCGGCTGGCAGTGGCTCAAGTTCTCCAGCGGCGTCCCTCAGTTGCCACACCGAAGCGCGACGGCGTGCGCGAATAGGCCGCAAGACCGGACAGGGCCGCGGTGGGGTGGGTAACGACGAAGGTCGGAATGGTCTTCAGCAGTGCCGAATGCGGCGCCTTGTCCTCGAAAGCCCGGCGGAACTCCGGTTTTTTCAGCGCCGGCAGGATCTTTTGCGAAATACCGCCAGCGAGGAAGACGCCGCCACGCGCCATGAAGATCATCGCCATATCGCCGGCCACGCGGCCAAGATAGGTGGAAAACAGCGAGACGGTTTCGACCGCCGCGTGGTCCGTGCCGGCAAGCGCACTGGTGGTCACTGCGGCCGGATCAGCAAGCGTCGGGTCGATGGCGTCTGATTCGCATACGGCACGGTAGATGTTCATGATGCCGCGGCCGCACAGCAGCTGTTCAGCCGAAATGCGTCCTTCGATCGGCTCAAGGAAAGGCCAGATCTGATAGTCGCGCTCCGTGCGCGGACCGACATCCACATGGCCGCCTTCGCCGGGAACCGGAAACCAGGTGTGCTGCGCATGAACGAGGCCAGCCACGCCAAGGCCCGTACCCGGCCCGAGCACCGCGCATGAGGCGGATTCGAGGATGGAGCCGGGGCCGATCTGCTCGCGGCCCTCGTCGCCGATCGAGGCGATGGCAAGCGCCTGCGCCTCGAAATCGTTGATGATGATCACGTCTTCCAGCGACAGCGCCGTCAGCATGTCCTTCGGCTTGATCACCCAGCCGGCATTGGTGAGCGGAATGTCGTCGCCCTTGACGGGGCCTGCCACGGCAATGATCGCCGAACGCGGCTGCACCGAGGTCTTGTCGAGGATGCTGGTCTGCAGCGCTTCCTCGATGCTGGCATAGCTTGTCGTCGGAATGATCGGAAACAGCTTCGGCTCGGCAAAGGCGTCGATCAGCAGCGCGAACCGGGCGTTGGTTCCGCCGATGTCGCCGATCAGGATCGGAAATGTGAGGCCGCTATCGGTATCTGGGAGCGTGGGCATGGAGGGTTCCGTTATGATCGTGCGGACTGAAGGCTGAATAAGAGCTGTATCAGGGATGGTTGAAGTCGATCAACTGTTCTGCCGTTGCCCGGTTGAGCGCCATTGGAATGTCGTAGACGGTGGCAAGCCGCATCAGCGCTTTGACATCGACATCGTGCGGCATGGCGGTCAGGGGATCGACGAAGAAGATCAGCATGTGCACATCGCCCGTGGCGATCATCGCGCCGATCTGCTGGTCTCCGCCAAGCGGGCCGCTCTTCAGCCGGATGACTTCAAGGCTGGGACAGGCTTCCTGCACACGGCCGCCGGTGGTCCCGGTCGCGACGATCTTCCAGCCGGAAAACACGGCTTCATTGGCCTGCGCAAACGCAGCCATGTCGTCTTTCTTCTGATCGTGGGCAATCAGCGCCACGCATTTCTGGCTGGCCATCACAGAACTCCCGGCATCACACCGACCAAGGAAAGTCTCGAATTAAATCGATTTGATTTTCTCTACAGCACTGCCCGGCAGTTGAAAAGCGCCGAAAGTTCCGGCGCCTCAAGCCTATTGCATGGCAGGACGGGCCTGGGGAACCGGAACGTCATTGCCGGGCAGATCGCTGTCTGCCGCGCGTATGGCCTGCTGTATCGCCGCATCGCCCGATTGCGGCTGTGGCGCGGCATAGGCGGTGCCGAACGTTGCCGATTGTTCCAAGGCTGCAGGAGCCGCAAGCACCGTCGTGCAGGCCTTCGGCAAATCCGACAGCATGGTGAACCGCGGTTTTACCGGCTTGGCGTTCGGATCTTTTTTCGGTTTCGCCCAGGGTTCCTTGGTAAACCACCAGGCAAGCGACTTGTCGCACCCGTCGCCGCCCGCCACCGGCGCTTGCGCCTTGCAGCTGGGCGTACCCGGCGGGCAGTGCATGCGAATGTGAAAGTGTTCGTCATGACCATAGACCGGACGTACCTTGCCGAGCAGATCGCGGTCGCCGGTCCATGTCTCGCACAGCTTCTTCTTGATCGCCGGGTTGACGAAAACGCGCTCCACCTGCGGATAGCGTGCCGCCTGCATCACCAGATTGGCATGGGTCGGCGTCCAGCGGGCCGAATTCACGGTGAGGAACTTGTTCTTGTCGAGCATCGAGGTAAACGGCATGTCCTCGCGCGCCGCAGCCGAAAGCGGCTGGGCTGGCTTCGGCGTGAACCAGATGTCGGCGTCCAAACCGATCTGGTGGGAGGCGTGGCCTGTCAACATCGGCCCGCCGCGCGGCTGCGAAATATCGCCGATCAGGATGCCGGAGCCCCAACCCAGCCGGACCGCGTCCTGCGAAAATCGCTCAAGGAGTTCGATCATTGCCGGGTTGCCCCAGCGGCGGTTTCGCGACAAGCGCATCGCCTGCCAGGTCGGCCCATCGGTCGGGATCGCGACGGCGCCGGCCATGCAGCCCTTGGCGTAAAATCCGATCGGGCTCGGTGCCGAATTGCTGGGAAGCTGGACCTTGCCGAAGATCTGCTTGGCAGGCTTCTCGTCAGCCGCTGCCGCATCGCCTGCAACAAGGCTGAGCCCGAGCAGACCGGCCAGTGCCGCCGATCCGAGATGCCGAAGGAAGCCTGCTTTATTCCGTGTCATGTGCCGTCCGTTCCCGATAGCGCAAAGGCGATCCCCGCCCAGGCGCCGCCCAACTGCAATGTGCCGCGCCGACACTGACACACCGTCTTTGTGTCAGACTTGCGGGACACGCAACCGTGACCCAAAAAAAATGCCCGATTTGAGGCAGCTTCTGTCAATTGCCCGGATTTTGCCTATTCTGTCATTCAAGCAGCGGCAAATCAAAAAAAGGAATGGGGCGAATTGGCATGAATTTCAGAAGAACCCTGGCTTTGGCAGCGACTATCTTCCTGGCGACCGGACCGGTGGTGGCTCAGGAGCCGGTCTGGCAGGGCGGCATTTCCACGATCGGCGAGCTGAAAAACAAGGACGGCTTCGCCCGCTTCGATTATGTCAATCCGGATGCGCCCAAGGGTGGCGAACTGAAGCTCTCCGAAACCGGGACCTACGACACATTTAACCCGATCCTTTCCAAGGGCGAGGCAGCGGCGGGCGTCACGACGCTCGTCTTCGATACGCTGATGAAATCTGCCGAGGACGAGATAACCGCCTCCTACGGTCTGCTCGCCGAAGCCGTCTCCTTTCCCGGCGACTTTTCCTCTGCGACGTTCCGGCTGCGCGCTGAAGCGAAATGGGCGGACGGAAAACCGGTAACGCCGGAAGACGTTATCTTCTCCTTCGACATGTCGAAGGAACACAATCCTCTACTCTCCAACTATTACCGCCATGTGGTCTCGGCTGAAAAGACCGGTGAGCGCGACGTCACTTTCCGCTTCGACGAGAAGAACAATCGCGAGCTGCCGAACATTCTCGGACAGTTTCCGATCGTGCCGAAGCACTGGTGGGAAGGCCAGGATGCGAAAGGCAACAAGCGCGATATCAGCCGCACCACGCTGGAACCGGTCATGGGCTCGGGGCCATACAAAATCGCCTCCTTCCAAGCCGGCAGCTCGATCCGCTTCGAATTGCGTGACGACTATTGGGGCAAGGACATCAACGTGAATGTCGGCCAGAACAATTTCGGCACGATCACGTACACCTTCTTCGCCGACAAGACCGTTGAATTCGAGGCCGTCCGCGCCGGCGATGTCGATTTCTACAGGGACAATAGCGCCAGCCACTGGGCGACAGCCTATGACTTCCCGGCAGCGAAGGATGGCCGTGTGATCCGCGAGGAGATCGAAAATCCGCTGCGCGCCACCGGCATCATGCAAGCCCTGGTGCCAAACCTGCGCCGCGACAAATTCAAGGATCAGAAGGTGCGCGAGGCGCTGAACTATGCCTTCGATTTCGAGGACCTGAACCGCACACTTGCCTATAACGCCTATCAACGGGTCGATAGTTATTTCTGGAATACGGAGCTTGCCTCCTCCGGCCTGCCCGAGGGCCGCGAAAAAGAGATACTGGAAACGCTGAAGGATAAGGTTCCCGCCGCCGTCTTCACCACCCCTTATACGAATCCCGTCAACGGCGATCCGCAAAAGGTGCGCGGGAACCTGCGCAAGGCTCTCACGCTTCTCAACGAGGCCGGCTATGAACTCCGGAACAACCGGTTGGTGAATACGAAGACTGGCGAACCCTTCAGCTTCGAGATCCTTCTGTCCAACCCGTCCTTCGAGCGCACGGTCACCCCTTTCGTCAACAGCGTGAAAAAGATCGGCATCGACGCCCGCCTGCGCACCGTCGATGACTCGCAATACACCAATCGCGTCCGCAGCTTCGACTATGACATGATCTACGGCATCTGGGCGCAATCGCTGGTGCCCGGCAACGAGCAGAGCGACTACTGGGGCTCGGCCTCGGTCGATCGGCAGGGGTCGAAGAACTATGCGGGCATTGCCGATCCGGCGATCGATGAACTCATCCGCAAGATCATCTTCGCGCCGAACCGGGAGGAACTGGTGGCGACCACACGGGCGCTCGATCGCGTGCTCTTGGCGCATCACTATGTCGTGCCACTGTTCTATTCCAAGGCTATGCGCGTCGCCTACTGGAATCACCTGATTCATCCAAAGGACTTGCCCTATTACGGCATGGGATTCCCCGATGTCTGGTGGTCGAAGCCTGCCGGGACCCCATGAAAGCCTTGCGCACAGCTCATCATCTACTCCAAATGCTCATATGCGAATCAGTTTGGGCGGTCCGGCCGGTTTTGGCAGGGGCGCCTTGAAGGAGACGAACGGATTGACTGAAAACAGGTGGCAGGCCGCTTGCGGATCGGATCGTGTTGCTGGAGACAGCGGCAGGCGGGAGGTTCGCTGATGGGCGCCTATATCCTGCGGCGGCTTTTGCTGATGATCCCGACGATCGTCGGCATCATGGCCATCTCCTTCGCCGTCATCCAGTTCGCGCCCGGCGGGCCTGTCGAACAGGTGATTTCCGATCTGACCGGCCAGAACCAGGGCGGCGACCGGCTGTCCGGGAGCAGCGGCGACCTCGGCGGTCAGTCGATGGGCGACGAGTCCTCGGGCACTTACCGGGGCGCGCAGGGGCTTGATCCTGAATTCATCAAGAAGCTGGAAAAGCAGTTCGGTTTTGACAAGCCACCGCTCCAGCGCTTTGGCGAGATGATGTGGAACTATATCCGCTTCGATTTCGGCGAGAGCTTCTTCCGCAACACCTCGGTGATCGACCTGATCCTCGACAAAATGCCGGTGTCGATCTCGCTCGGGCTGTGGATCCTGTTGTTTTCCTATGCGATTTCCATCCCGCTCGGCATCAAGAAGGCCATGTCCGATGGCTCGACCTTCGATGTCTGGACGTCTGGCGTCATCATCGTCGGCTATGCGGTGCCGGGCTTCCTGTTCGGCATCTTGTTGATTGTGCTGTTTGCCGGCGGTTCGTTCTTCGACTGGTTCCCGTTGCGCGGCATCGTCTCGGACAATTTCGCCCAGCTGAACTGGTGGCAGAAGATCCTCGACTACTTCTGGCACATGACATTGCCGCTGATCACGCTGTTGCTGTCGGCGTTCGCGACGACGACGCTGCTCACCAAGAATTCCTTCATCGACGAAATCAGGAAGCAGTACGTCACGACAGCGCGGGCCAAGGGGCTGAACGAGCGGCAGGTTCTCTACGGCCATGTCTTCCGCAATGCCATGCTGATCATCATCGCCGGCTTTCCCGGCGCGTTCATCACCGCCTTCTTCACCGGCTCGCTGCTCACAGAATATATCTTCTCGCTCGATGGCCTCGGCCGCCTCGGCTATGACGCCGTGGTCAAGCGCGACTATCCGATCGTCTTTGCGACGCTCTACATCTTCTCGCTGATGGGCCTGTTCGTCAGCCTGCTGTCGGACCTCGTCTATACCTGGGTCGATCCGCGCATCGATTTCGACAGGAGGGACGTCTGATGGCCGCCGGTATCGTCTCTGCCGATCCAACCCTGGTGACCGGCCGCACAGGCCGCCTGTCGCCGGTCAATCGCCGCCGCTGGGATAATTTCAAGGCCAACCGCCGCGGCTTCTGGTCGTTCTGGATCTTCCTTGTCCTGTTCGGCCTCAGCCTCGGTGCCGAATTCATCGCCAACGACAAGCCGGTGCTGGTCTCCTACAAGGGCGAGCTTCTGGTGCCCGCGCTGGTGCAGTATCCGGAGGAAAAATTCCTCGGTGACATGGGTTTTCTGGCGATCACCGACTATGGCGCACCCGAAATCTCCGATGAGATCAAGGCGAACGGCTGGATGATCTGGCCGCCGATCCGCTATTCCTACCAGACGGCCAATTCCAACATTCCGCATTCCGCACCCACCAGGCCGTTCTGGCTGATGGACAAGGCCGAGCGCTGCTCCGGTTACCCGCAGGGCGAAAACGATCCCGGCTGCACGCTCGGCAATCTCAACTGGCTGGGCACCGACGATCAGGCGCGCGATGTTGCGGCGCGGATGATCTACGGTTTCCGCATTTCCGTCCTCTTCGGCCTGTGCCTGACCATCGCATCCGCCATCGTCGGCGTCACCGCAGGCGCGGTGCAGGGTTATTTCGGCGGCTGGACGGACCTTTTGCTGCAGCGCTTCATCGAGATCTGGTCGTCGATGCCGGTGCTCTACATTCTCCTGATCATCGCCGCGATCCTGCCGCCGGGTTTCTTCATCTTGCTCGGCATCATGCTTTTGTTCTCCTGGGTCGGATTTGTCGGCATCGTCCGGGCCGAATTCCTGCGGGCGCGCAATTTCGAATATGTGCGGGCCGCCCGCGCGCTCGGCGTCAACAACCGGACGATCATGTTCCGCCACCTTCTGCCCAACGCCATGGTGGCAACGCTGACCTTCCTGCCGTTCATTCTCTCCGGCTCGATTACGACGCTGACGTCGCTGGATTTCCTCGGCTTCGGCATGCCGCCGGGATCGGCGTCGCTCGGCGAGCTGATCAGCCAGGGCAAGTCCAACCTGCAGGCACCCTGGCTCGGGCTGACCGCCTTCGTCGTCATGTCGGTGATGCTGTCGCTGCTGATCTTCATCGGCGAAGCCGCCCGCGATGCCTTCGACCCAAGGAAGACCTTCCGGTGATCTCGTCATTTGTCTCCCTAGTGCATATAATGCGAACAACGGGTTCAGTGTCGAAAGAGCTGCAATGAACAAGATTGTCCGCGATCATTATCCAGTATCCCAGCTTCCCGATGATCTTCGCACCGGGTTCGACAAGGATGCGACTGTCCGCATCGTGATCGAAGAGCACGAGAATTCGATAATCGAGGGAGGTATAGGCGCAGTACCGCCATCATTTTTCGAATATCGTGCACCTGGCCCGCCGATGAAAGTGGCCGATCTGCTGGAAAGCATTCGCGTCTATAAGGCCAGCCACCCCCCTTCCACGGATGAGGAAGAAGCCGTCCGGCGGGTTCGTGAGTTGCGCGACGAATGGGATGCCGAATGACGGAAGTGCCGAGAATATATCTCGATACAAACGCATTCATTTTTGCAGTCGAGGAGCAATCGGAGCGTTCAAGCCTCCTGATGGAACTCTTTTCAGCCTCCGAAGAGGCGGACCGTGTCATCTTGGTGACCAGCGAACTGACGCTTGCGGAGGTGCTCGTCAAACCTTATCGCAATCTAGAGGATGAACTGATCACCCGTTACGACAACATGATCAGGGACAGTGCATGGCTTGATGTTCAGCCGGTGGTCCGTCCGGCATTGTGGTATGCCGGTGTTCTTCGGTCTCAGACCGGTATTAAATTACCGGACGCCATTCATCTTTCGACGGCATTCGGATCTGACTGCAGCCATTTTCTGACAGCCGACAAGGCGTTGCGTACGATCGGTGAACTTCGGCACACACGGTTTGGAACGACCAAGATGCGGTCCCTCGAAATGGTGCCTCTGGATATCCCCACCCTAACCTCTCTCCTGCAAAGCCTGACCTGATGACAGACACACTCCTTTCCGTGCGCAATCTTTCCGTCGCCTTTCACCAGGGCGGCAAGACATCGACGGCAGTGGACGGCATTTCCTTCGATATCAGGCGCGGGGAAGTGGTGGCGCTGGTCGGCGAATCCGGCTCTGGAAAATCGGTCTCGGCCAATTCGATCCTGAAGCTCCTGCCCTATCCGGCAGCCAGCCACCCAAGTGGCGAAATCCTTTTCAACGGCAAGGACCTGATGACGGCCTCGGATGCGGAACTGCGTGGGGTGCGCGGCAATGACATCACGATGATCTTCCAGGAGCCGATGACGTCGCTCAATCCGCTGCATTCGATCGAGCGGCAGATCGCTGAAATCCTCGATCTGCACCAGGGCATCACCGGTGCTGCGGCGCGGACCCGGGTGCTTGAGCTTCTCAATCAGGTCGGCATTCGCGAGCCGGAAAAGCGCCTGGCCGCCTATCCGCACGAATTGTCCGGCGGCCAGCGTCAGCGCGTGATGATCGCCATGGCGCTTGCCAACCGGCCGGAGCTCTTGATCGCCGACGAGCCGACGACGGCGCTCGATGTAACGGTGCAGGCGCAGATCCTGGAGCTTCTGAAAAAGCTTAAGGACGACCATGGCATGTCGATGCTGTTCATCACCCATGACCTCGGGATCGTCCGCAAGATTGCCGACCGTGTCTGCGTCATGACCAAGGGCAAGATCGTCGAAACCGGCCCGACGGCCGAGATTTTCGCCAACCCGCAGCACGCCTATACCCGCCATCTGTTGGCCTCCGAGCCTAAGGGGGTGCCGCCCGTTTCCGATACGTCGAAGCCGGTGGTGATGGAAGCGCAGGATATGAAAGTCTGGTTCCCGATCAAGGCCGGCTTCCTGCGTAAGGTCGTCGATCACGTCAAGGCGGTCGATGGTATCGACCTGACGTTG
>JAESFK010000821.1_pt1 | contig 12004 bp, 6 predicted proteins | sample 9269391 | NCBI WGS metagenome assembly JAESFK01 (sample SAMN14506231, study PRJNA617097) | algae metagenome | isolation source: Drouetiella hepatica UHER 2000/2452 and co-occurring heterotrophs from... | place: Slovakia: Slovak Paradise National Park, Hrabusice, Kosice Region | collected 2000-01-01
GGAGCGGCAATGCCGCGGGGACCTTCGGCAGCTTCGTCATCGATCCCAATACCGGCATCTGGACCTATACGATCAACGAGGCTGCGGCCGACGTCCTGAACGGCGGGCAATCGGTCACCGAGGTTTTCACGGCAACGGTTACCGACGAGTTCGGGGCCACCGCCACGCAGCTCGTCACCGTGATCGTCAACGGAGCCAACGACACAGCCATTGCGCCCACGCTCGGCTTCGATCTCGACACGCTCGCGGCCGGAACCGGCTATGCCGGGCAGACTGATGCCGAGGCCGCGAGGTCCCAGGCGCCGGGCTCGGTGCCGGAGCGCGTCACCAATCTCGGAGTCTCGGTCGGCCAGACGGATGAGGCGTCGCCGCTCGACCCGCGACCCCACAATATCGCCGTCAACCTGGCAAACGCGGCTGACCGGATTGTCGGCATCACGGTGACCCTCGGTGCGGTCGGAAGTGGCAATGCCGGCGTGCTGCGCGTCAGCGACGGCTTCCAGACGCTGCCTTCGGACACCCTGGCAATCAATGACGGCGCGCGCGTCCTGCAGATCGACTACGCGGCCGGCTATTCGCAGGCGGATGCGGCGACGGTGCTTGCGACACTGCGCTTCGTCAACACCGACACGACCTTCCTCATGGATAACTCCGACCGGATCGTGACGATCACGATCACGGACCAGAACGGCAATACCAGCTCGGCCGTGGCGACAATCCCCGTGGCTGGCGACGTCACGGACTTCAGCGGCGCCGCCGGCATCAATGCCTTCACCGGAACGCGCGCCAGCGACCGGATCATCGGCCTCGACGGCGACGACGTCCTCAATGGCGGAGCGGGCGGAAACGACTACATCGACGGCGGGGACGATGACGACACCATCGTCGCTGCCGACGGCGACAACCAGTTGCTCGGGGGCGACGGCGACAACACCATCACGGCGGGCAATGGCGATAACGCCATCACGGCCGGAAGCGGCGACGATGTCGTCAACGTCGGCAATGGTGGCAACCAGATCTCTCTCGGCGACGGTGACAACAGCGTCACAACCGGGAATGGCGACAACACGGTGACGACCGGCAGCGGCGACGACACGATCAACACCGGCAACGGCGATGACGTCATCACTGCAGGGGACGGGAGCAACCGCATCTTTTCGGGGGGCGGCGACGACAGGATCACGACCGGCCGCGGTGACGATGTCATCAATTCGGGCGCGGGCAGCGACCGGATCACGGCCGGGATGGGCGACGACGACATCACCACCGGCAGCGGCGGCGATACGATCGTCTACAACTCCGACCTCGCGCAGATCGGGTTCGACACCCTGCGCGATTTCGAAAGCGGCGCCGATACGCTCGAGTTCTCGCTTGCACTGGTTGGTGGCGGTCTGGCGGTGGGCGCCGGCAATACCGGTGAGCTCGACGCTGCGCGCTTCACCACCGGCGCGAGCTTCACCAACGCCGACCAGCGCTTCCGCTTCGACAGCGGCAACAACACCCTGTTCTACGATGCCGACGGCAGTGGCGCGGGGCAGGCCGAGATTGCGCTGGCCATGGTCGAAACCGGCACGGTTGTTGCTTCGGATATCCGAATCGCCTGAGCCGGCTCGGTATTCATGGCAAGAATGGCACAGGCCGGACTCAATGATGCCTGATCTCCGGGCTCCAGTGATTTTATACTTGCAGATCTGCGCAAGTTTGCGGTTTAGCAGTAGAGTTCTTTGAATCGGGGCGGCTATGTTGGGGAAATTCTGGCCTGCGGCGCTGTTGCTCCTGACGACCACAACGTCAGCCAGCGCGCAGCTCACCATCGAGCAGGCCATCAGGCGTGCCGTGTTCACCAATCCAGCTGTCGCGGAAGCCTCCGCCAATCGCCGCGCCACGGAATTCGAACTGCGCCAGAATCAGGGTGCGTTGCTGCCGCAGATTCGAGTCCAGGCCGATGTCGGGCCTGAGCGGAGCAGGCCGTTCGATATCAACGTCAACTCCAGCCGCTCGGATTTCCACTCGGGCGGACAGGCGAACGTCGTGGTGCGCCAGCTGATCTTCGACGGCTTCTCGACCACCAACGAAATCTGGAGGAACGTCGCCCGCGTCGATGCGTCGAGCTGGCGCGTGCAGGAGCGCTCTGAGCTCGTCGCGCTCGATACGGTCCAGTCCTACACGGATATCCTGCGCCTGCGCGACATGATCGTCCAGGCCGAGCGCAACATCGCGATCCACCGCAAGCTGCTGTCGGACGTCGAGGCCCGCTTCGAGGGCGGCCGGGCCGGGCGCGGTGACCGTGACCAGGTCCAGGAGCGCGTCTTTGCGGCCGAGGCTGCGCGGGCCGAATTGCAACAGCGCCTGGGCGAGGGCGTCGCGCTGTTCCGCAAGGCCGTCGGCCAGGAACCCACCCGGCTGGTGTGGCCTTCGCGACCGAAGGGGCTTCCGAGCAATCGCGCCGTGGCGCTCGACATGGCGCTTGGACGCAACCCGACTTTGCTCGCCGCAGGATCCGACCTCGACGCGGTGCGCGCGCAGCGCCAGGCCGCCAACGGCACCAACCTGCCGACAATCGCCCTCGAAGGGCGCGCCGAGTACGGCAAGAACACGAACGACAACACCGGGCGCTACAACGATCTGAGCGCCAAGCTCTCGGCGTCCTGGCTGCTTTATTCCGGCGGAACCGACACAGCGCGCCAGTATGAGCTGGCGGAGCGCGTGACCGAGCAGAGCTTGCGTTTCGACGTCCTGCGCCGTCAGGCCAACGAGTCGATCGATCGTGCCTGGACGACCCGCACGGCTTTCACCGATCGGATCCGCGCCTTGACGGGCCAGGTGGCCGCGGCCGAGCGTGTCATCAATGCCTATCGCAGCGAGTATGATCTCGGACAGCGCACCCTTCTCGACCTGCTCAATGCGGAGCAATCGCGCTACAACGCGCAGGTGGCGCTGATCAGCGCGCGCGGCCTCGCGCTGTTCTCCGACTACCAGATCCTGGCTGCGACCGGGACGCTGCTGTCGGCTCTGCGCGTCGAGGCGCCCGGTGAGGCGAAGACGGGCCTGCGCGGCCTGAAGGCGTCGGGAACGTCGCTGCCGTCGTTCGATCTGGTTCCCAAGCCGCCGGCCGAGATGCTGCCGGCCAACGGAAACTGACGTGCACGGCACTGCGGGGGCGCCGACGGTTTCGTCCGGCGAAGCGGTTTCAGATAGTTCTTCGTCCCCGCAGGGCAGCAGCCTTCTCTGGGCGATCGGTGCGATAGCACGCCTCTTCGGCCGTCCCGTCAGCAGCGACGCGGTGCTGGCGGGCCTTCCGATCACCGATCAACGTGTGACACCGGCGCTTTTCGCCCGCGCGGCGGCCAATGCCGGCATCACCGCGGAGCCCGCTGCGCGCAGCCTTGCCGGTATTCCCAACCTCGTGCTGCCCGCCGTCCTGATCCTGAAGGACGGCGCGGCGCTGATCCTGCAGCGGCTTTCGCCGGAAAGCGGGTCGGCCCGCGTGATGAGCATGGCCGGCGCCGGCCGCGAGGAGACCCGCGAGCTTTCGCTCGCGACGCTCGACGCCTCCTATAGCGGGTACTGCTTCCTGGTGAAGCCGGCGCCCGGCCGTGAACGCACCAGCGATGGCCTGCCAAGCCGCCCGCACTGGTTCTGGTCGACGCTCTCGCAGTTCGCACCCAACTATTTCCATATCGCGCTGGCGTCGCTGCTGATCAACCTGCTTGCGCTCGCCTTTCCGCTCTTCGTCATGAACGTCTATGACCGGGTTCTGCCGAACGGGGCCGTCGCCTCGTTGGCGGCGCTCTCGATCGGAGTGTTCATTGCGCTCTGCTTCGATTTCGGCCTGCGCGCCGCGCGCAGCAAGATGATCGACATGACCGGGAAGCAAGTCGATGTGACACTTGCCGCGCGGCTCTTCGCGCATGTGATCGGTGTCAGGCTCGCGTTCCGGCCGGCTTCTCCGGGCGCCACGGCCAACCAGATCCGCGAGTTCGAAAGCGTGCGAGAGTTCTTCACCTCGAGCACGGTGATCTCTGCCTCGGATTTCGTCTTCGCCATCGTCTTCATCGCCGTGATGTTCGTCATCGTCGGGCCACTGGCGTGGATCCCGCTGTTGCTGGTGCCGGTAACGATCGCGATCGGCGTCGTGCTGCAGCGGCCTCTCGACCGGGCGATCGCGACCACCCAGGCGGAATCGGCTGCCCGACACGGCATCCTGGTCGAAAGCCTCGCCACGATGGAAACGATCCGGGCGCTTGGCGCCGAGAACCGCGTCCAGGGCTGGTGGGAGCGCTCGGTCGCGGCCACGGCGCGGGCGAGCGAGTCCGTGCATCGCTGGTCGGCGCTGACACTCAACCTGACCAATTCCGCGCAAAGCCTGGCGTCTCTGCTGATCGTGGTCTGGGGCGTCGCGCTTGTTCTCGACAACCGCATCACGACAGGCGCTCTCGTTGCGGCGACGATGCTGTCGGGCCGGATCTTCGCCCCGATCGCCAATCTCGCCGCCGTGGTGATGCGCGGAGCGCGCACGATGCACACATTGCGCGCCGTCGACCGGCTGATGGCGTTGCCCGTCGAGCGCGAGCCGGGCCGGGTCTTCGTCGCGCGCAAGGTCGCGAGCGGAGCCGTCGCTTTCGAGCAGGTTTCGTTCCGCTATCCGCAGGGCGAGGTGGATGCGCTCTCGCAGGTGTCCTTCACCGTCGCGCCGGGGGAGCGCATCGGTATCGTGGGGCGCATCGGGTCGGGAAAGACGACGGTCGGGCGCCTGATTGCCGGCTTCTATGAGGCGACGTCCGGACGGATCCTCGTCGACGGTGTTGACCTGCGCCAGTACGACCCGGTCGATCTTCGCCTCGGCGTCGGTTTCGGGCTGCAGGAGACGCTGCTGTTCCGTGGCACCTTGCGCGACAACATCGCGTTCGGGCGTCCAGGTGCCAGCGACGAGGAGATCATCGCCGCGTCGCGCCTGGCCGGAGTCGAGGATTTCGTCGGGCGCGCGGCCGATGGCTACGACATGCCGATCCTGGAGGGCGGCGCCAACCTCTCCGGCGGGCAGAGGCAATCCGTCGCCTTGGCGCGGGTGTTGCTCAGGCAGCCGCGGATCCTGTTCCTCGACGAGCCCACGAGCGCGCTCGACCTGCGCTCCGAGGCCGGGTTCGTCGATCGCTTGAGCGGCATACCGCGTGACGTCACGGTGATCCTCAGCACGCATCGTGTGTCGCTGTTGCGCATGGTCGATCGCCTGATCGTCTTCGACGCTGGCCGGATCGTTGCCGATGGGCCGCGCGCGCAAGTGCTGGCTCAACTGCAAGGTGGCGGAGCCGCAGCCGGAATGGCGGGAGCGACCTTGTGAAAGCGTCCGATTTTGCCTTCGCGAACGACATCCAGGCCGCGATCGAGCTCGAAACGCCACGGACTCTTGCGATCTTCATCAAGGTCATCGGCTGCTTCCTGCTCATCGTGGTGATCTGGGCGCATTTCGCGGTGCTCGACGAGGTTACGCGCGGCGTCGCCAAGGTCATCCCATCCCGGCAGATGCAGGTCGTGCAATCGCTGGAGGGTGGCCTCGTTCAGGAAATCGGCGTCGCGGAGGGCGATATCGTCAAGGCCGGCCAGGTTCTGATGCGGATCGACGACACTGCCTTCAGTTCGCAGTTCGGCGAAGTGCGCGAGCGGCGTGCTTCGCTGCAGGCCCGCGTGGCGCGGCTGGAGCAGGAAGCGAAGCTGGACGGACCGACGAGCCTGGTACTTCCCGCCGAGGTCGAGAGCGAGTTTACCCGCGCCGCCGCTTCCGAGCGTGCCCTTTTCGATGCGCGCCTGCGCAAGCATTCTCAGGATCTGTCCATTCTTGATCAGCAACTCGACCAGAAGGTCCGAGAGCGCGAAGAATTGAGCGCCCAAACCCGGCGTCTGGCCGCAAACAAGCCCCTGCTCGACCGGGAGCTGGCGATCACCAAGCGATTGTTCGGCGAGCGCGTGGTGCCGGAGATCGAGATGATCCGGCTCGACCGCCAGGTCGCGGATCTCGCGGGGCAGATCGCGGTGAACCAGGCCAGTCTGGATCGGGCCGAGGGAGCCATCCGCGAGGCGCAGGCGCGTCGTACCGGGGCTGTCGTCGCCTTCAGGTCGATGGCCGAGGAGGATCTCACCAAAGCCAGCGCCGATCTGGCCGTGATCGAGGAGACCATTCGCGCCGCTCAGGACCGGGTCCGGCGCACGGAACTGCGCGCGCCGGTGCGCGGAATCGTCAACAAGACCCATGTCACGACCGTCGGCGCGGTCGTGCAGCCCGGCATGGTGCTCATCGATATCGTGCCTCTCGACGACAGCTTGCTGGTCGAAGGGCAGGTGAGGCCACAGGATATCGGCTTCATCCGGCCTGGGCAGCCTGCCGTGGTCAAGATCACCGCCTATGACAGCGCGGTGTTCGGCTCGCTGCAGGGAAAGGTCGAGCGCATCAGCGCCGATACGACGAGCGACCAGCGCGGTGACAGCTTCTATCGAGTCATTGTCCGAACAGATCGAAATTTCATTGGTAGAGAAGCAGAACCTTTACCAATTATACCGGGCATGGTTGCCCAGATCGAGATATTAACCGGTCAGAAGAGCGTTCTCAGCTACTTGCTTAAACCAGCAAGACTGCTGCGGGACGAAGCGTTCAAAGAACGCTGACAGACAGCCTGAAAACAGGCGGCACCCGTAGTAACAACAGGGTGCCGCGTGATGAAACAGAACGCCAGTTGGCGCGCTTTGGCGCGCGCCGGATTGATGACTGCTGCCTCCATCCTGGCCGGCAGCGCCTATGCCGAGCCCGCTCGCAAGCCGGCGCTGCGGGGAGCCATCGCGCCGCTGCCGGCGGCTTCGGTTCAGCCCGCTGCGGGCGCGAACCTGAAGTTCTTCACCATCGCCCAGCGCGTCGCAGTGCTTCGTGCAGCCGGCCGCCTGCCGGAGCTCGACGAAAGCTCGGAGCGGCCCGCAATCGTCCAGGCCTCGCTGGTCATTGAGACGCCCGAGCCGGAACAGCGGCCGGCGACGAGGATCCCCAATCTGCTCGGCATGGCCGTGCTTCCAGTGCCGGGCGGCGAGCTTGCCGCGAAATGGCAGGAGATGGCGGCTCGGTGGGAAACCGAAAAGGCGACGATCGAGGGCTGCCGGGGCGGTCCGTGCAACCATCCCGGCGCCGCCCGCTGGCTCGAGATCGAGGCGGCTGCGGGCAAGCTGTCGGGTGCCGAGCAACTGAGCCATGTCCATGGCCGCATAAACCGCTCGATCAGCTATGCGTCGGATCTTGCAGCCCAAAGCGCGGCCGACCATTGGGCGAGTCCCCTCGAAGTCATCGAGAAGGTCGGCGACTGCGAGGATTACGCCATCGCCAAATACATGATGCTGCGCTCGCTGGGTCGCTCGGCCGAAGACCTCAAGCTGGTCGTGCTATTCCAGCCCTGGAGCGGCATGTACCATGCCATCCTCGCTGTCCGGTCTGGCGAAAGCTGGACTTACCTCGACAACCAGCGCGCTGAGTTGACCGGCGAAGGCGATTATCGCGGCGTGCGTGCCATCGCGACCCTGGACGAAACCGGCCAGGCACTGCTGGCCGCATTGCCCAAGGTTCTGGCGCCGTCAGCCGCGCCGATGTCCCCGACGCCGTTGCGCGACGCGGTCTACTGAAACGATGAGGCGGGGCTTCCCGCCTCATCGTGGCTGCCGTTCAGGCCATGTAGCCCGACTTGCCGCGAGCCTCCTGGCTACGGAGGAGGGCGGTTCGAAACTCACGCACCGAACGCTGCCCCACATTGGACTCGTAGACAGCGTCCTCGGGCAGTCGGTCCATGATCATCTGCCAGATCCACTCGACCTGTTCGCGCGTGACGATGGCTTCGGGGTTGAAGTGGCGCTTGCGCATTTCCGTCAGCGTCGCCTCGAGGTTGTTCCGCCGGAACCCCGTGTGTCGATCACGCTGCTCCTTGCCGATGGCCCCGATGGTGGCGTCGTTGATCGCCAGCGCCCCGTCTGGGAGGTGCTCGACGACCGACATGCGGTCGAAGCCAAGCTCCTTGAACTTGCTTTCGTCGAAAGACTGGCCTTGGGCTCCGATATAGCGCGCATAGGACACGTCGGTGTTGATGCGCGCAAAGCTTAACGAGGAACACGCCAGCGTCTTCGCCACATCCTGCGACGTCTGGTGATGCGCGACATCCTTCTTCAGGTACTCTTCAACGATCGCGACATGCGGCCGCCATTTGTAGTCGCTCTTGCTGTAGATCGTATAGAAGGGCTCCAGCCAGGGCTGCATCTTCAGCCAAGCCGAACGCAGCAGCCCGAAGCCCCAGTGGTGCTCCAACGGTACGATTTTTGGCGCTGCAGCATTGCTTGACTGCATATGCGTGCCATAGGCCGCGAAGTACGCCACATCCGTGCGGGACTTGACCTGCTCGTAGATGCGCTCCAGCGCACCGAGATAGAGGGGACCGAGCTCCAGGTCGTCCTCGAAGAAATAGGCGCAATCGGCCTTCAGTTCGGCGAAGGCGAGGGTTTCCGCGCGCTGGAAATTGAGGGCGATGCCGAGGTTTTCCGGCGACGCATGAACCTTGCCGCGTGGAAAAGCCGTCTTGAAGGTCTCGATGCAGGCCGCGATCTTGTCCGCGCTGGTATATTCGAGCTTCGTCCGGGGGGAGACGCCGCCGTCCTGGAAAAGATGGATATTGCTCTCATCAAGAACGACACCCTTCTGTTTTTTCAGTGAATCGCAGAGTTTCTCCAAGTATTTCGGTCGATCAAATGACATAATTATGATCGGCTTCTGAAGTATATTTGCCGTCATAAAAGCGTTCCCCAATGCAAGGTCATTCTTTAGAAGTTTTGATAGAATACCGTTCGAGGGCGGGCAAGTCAAAAGGTGGCCGGTCGGCCGGATCTCAGGTCCGCTGCCGGCCAATCTCCGCGATGCGGACAGCGAGACCGTGCGCGACGTTTTCCAGATTGTAGGTGCCGGCTACGCGCGACTGCGCCCGCTCGAGGAGGGCGCCGATGCCGTCCGGGCGGGAGGCGACATGGCGCAACGCGGCAGCGGCCGAGGCCAGCGACGGCTCGGCCCAGTCGCTGCCCTCCCAGAACACATATTCCTCCGGCGCGACGGGCCTCAAGGCACCGTCGACCGGAAAGCCGGTATCCGCGGCCAGAAAATCGACGCTGCCGGACCAGTTGGTCGCGACTACCGGCGTCCGCAGCAGCATGGCCTCCGCGATGACGCGGCCGAATCCTTCGGCACGATGTAGCGAAACGAAGCAGTCCGCGGCTGCAATCAGACCGCTGACCTCTGTACGGCTGAACGCGCCGTCCATCAGGACGAAGCGCTCGTCGTCGCCGATCTGCTGCTGGATTTCGTCGAGGCTTGCGGGATGGGCATGGGCGTTCAGGCTCTTGACGATCATGCGCTCCGGTCCGTTCTGGTCCGGGAATGCGGTCTTGAACGCAGCGATGGCGGCTTGGGGGTTCTTGCGCGCGATGAAGGAATTGAAGTCGAACATCGTCAGGAAGACGAAGCAGCCGGGCTCGATGCCGAAGGGCGCGAGATCCATCGGGCTCGTCGGGGCGACGGCAACATAAGGGGGCATCAACATGACAGGTTTGGCGGTCATGCTGGAATACACCTCGACGAGGAAACGACTTGGAGCCCAGATTTCGTCGACGAGATCGAAGACGAAGCGCCAATCGTCGGGCAGGCTCGTCAATTCCCAGGGCCAGTAGCCGATATTGTAGCGTCCGGCCCCCAGGCTCGCCCCGCGCTGAGCGAAAAGCCGCGCCGTCTCGAACGCCGTCATCGCAAAGATGCTGACCGGAAAAAGCGGCCGGTCGACATAGAGCGTCTCCATCCGCGAGGATTCGCTGGTGGCGTGCCGATCCGGCAAGGCGAGGTTGCAGACGCAGCGGGTGATGCCGGCATAGCCGAGCGCCGTTGCGACCGCGCGTGCGTCCTCGCCGATACCGAGCACGCCGTCCGCAAAGCCGATGACGTTGCAGCCGGGCAGGCTGCCGCGGTCATAAGGGGCTTGCGCCGGCTGGAACGGTTCGAGCGGATCGCCTGCCGTATCGAGGGTGGCTGCAACCCCCGCACGATGCTCCGGGAGGGTCAGGTCGTAGGATGCCCTGGCTTCGGGATCGCGCAGGTAGCTGTAGTAGGTCGCCCGGCTGAGCACAGGCGACCGGCCCTGGAAGATCGGGTGCGGTTCGCGCAAATAGTGGCGCTCGGCACTGGAAATGAAGGGGAGCAGGCCAAGCGAGGCGGCTCCGCCGCCGAAATACCAGGCATGGAAAAGGTCGACATTGTTGCTGAAGCGGCGGCGCAAATCCGGCTTCGAGGTGGCGACATAGGCTGCCAGCCGCGAGGCATAGGGCGGAACCGGCGTTGCCAGAAATGCGAGATAGTCCGGCGAGAAGCGGCAGGCGGCATATTCGTTGCGCCCCTCGACTGCGAACCAGAGCAGAAACCGCGATGCCAGCTCGTCGGTGAAGGAGGCTGAGCCCTTGATGGCGGCATGGCGCAACAGGAACGCCGTCAGCAGGGTCCCGTCGGCGCGCAGGATATCGAGGGCTGGCGTCAAAACGGCTTGCGCTCCTTCGGGGCGCGGGTTCGTCGCCCATGCCCCGCCTCAAGTCAACATCTGCCGGCGGCATCCCGGCGGAAGCCGGACGAGCGGCGCGAATATTGCTACGTCGTTGCGTCACATAAGCATAGGACGAGAATGAGACACTTACTCCATGCTCGTTGTGTCAAGTTGAACGACGAGGCGCGAAGCCTTATGCGGACATCGGCCTGAGCCTGGAGTGGACGAGATGAGCGCAAAATTCCCCATCGTCGTAATGTCGTTCAATCGGCCAGACTATCTCGAGAAGGTGCTCGAATCGATCCGCGACCAGCTTGGCGTCGATATCGGCCGGCGCGAGATCTACCTGTTTCAGGATGCGCCGGTCAGTGCGATCACGGGCAAGCGCTATGCCGAGGATGCCGATATCGAGCTTTCGGTCGAGACCTTCAAGCGCATCTTCCCGAAGGGGCATGTGATGTTGCCGGACGGCAATCTCGGTGTCTGCAAGAACTTCCTGCGGGCCGAGTCCTACGCCTTCGAGACGCTGAAGGCGGACTGCGCCTATTTCTTCGAGGACGACATGGTGCTGTCGCCGCACTATTTCGTCATGATGGACAAGATCGCCCGCTTCGCCCTGAAGAGCGGCAAGATTGGTTACTTCGGGGCTTACGGCACCTATAACCTGCCTCTCGCCGAGCAGGAGCCGAAGCAGGCCGAGATGCAGCGGCTCGGTCATCATTGGGCCTTCGGATTGACCCGCCAGCATTGGCTGGAGCTCAACGAGTGGCTCAAGCCGTATTATGATTTCGTCCTGGCTGGCGACTATGGCCAGCGGCCGACGCCAAAGATCATCAAGTACTACCGCGACCAGGGCATTCCCCTTGGCGTGTCCTCGCAGGACGACGTCAAGAAGGTCGGCACCTATGCGCTGGGACGCGTGAGCATCAACACGATCGCGGTGTTCGCACGCTATATCGGCGAGCGCGGTGTTCATATGAGCGGCGATCGCTTTGCGGAGAAGGGTTACTCGCGCACGGAGCTCTTCCCGAACCTGATCGAGAAGCTCGAATTTCCGGATGCGGCGAAGATCGACAGCTTCCTCAAGGCCGAGTATGCGGCCCGCTGGCGCGGGATCGCGCGCGGCTCGGACGCCATCCACAAGCAGTCGGTCGAGCGCGCCGGCAAGGCGATGACCGCCGTCCATGGCGGTGACATCTTTGCCGATTTCACGCCGCTGCCGGAGCGCGACGTTCAAGGCTGGAATGGCCAGCACCGCGCCATGACGCAGTTGATCGAGGAGATCCGGCCGAAGGTCGTCGTGGATGTCCGCGTCTGGAAAGGCCAGTCCTCCATTTTCCTCGCCAAGAAGCTGCGCGAGAACGGCGTCGACGGCTTCGTCGTCGCGATCGACACGTTCCTCGGCACGCCGG
>JAESFK010000822.1_pt1 | contig 12001 bp, 6 predicted proteins | sample 9269391 | NCBI WGS metagenome assembly JAESFK01 (sample SAMN14506231, study PRJNA617097) | algae metagenome | isolation source: Drouetiella hepatica UHER 2000/2452 and co-occurring heterotrophs from... | place: Slovakia: Slovak Paradise National Park, Hrabusice, Kosice Region | collected 2000-01-01
CTTGCCGTACTGTGCCTTTTCGGCCTGCGACAGAACCAGGGAGACGCCGCTGTCGGCCTTGAAGGTCTGATCGCGCCCGGCTCGCAATGTCAGCCAGCTCGTCGAGGGGTCGCTGACCCCATAGCGCACGAAGCCCAGCCCTTGGACAAGCGCGACGACGACCAAGATAATGGCCATGGCCCTTGCAACGCCCCTCCGCAGCCAGATCGCAGGCCAGGCGCGCGCTGCGACATAAGCCAGTAGGACCGCATAGGCGTGAGCGAATGCGACGAAGTGGATCCAGCTTGGTCGAGACAATGCAAAATAGGGCCACTGCACTGCTGCGACGAGGAGCAGCGCGAGCAGCACGAAGTCGGGCTGCTTGTGCCGGCTGCGCAAGGCGCTCCACGCCCAGATCGAGGCCAGCAGAGCCATCATGCCGGTCGTGGAATAGATCATGAAGGCAAAGAGGCGTTCGCGCCCATCGGCGCCAAACATGGCGCTGATCGGCAGAATGCGCATGAATGCCGCCTGCTGCTGATCGCTGGAGGTGACCATGTCGGTCACCCCACCGGCATTCACCAGATAGAACAGGATCGACCGCGGATAACTCGCGAAATCACTCAGAAGATCCCCGAGGTAACCGCGCGCCAGCGCCGTGATCAGGATCGGAACCAGTCCGGCCAAGAAAACGGCAAAAAACCAGAGAAAGTGACGGATGATCGCGACTCCGTCCGCCTTCCGGTCGGAGTGCTGGTTCCAGTTGCGGGCGACGATCAGAATGAAGGTGAGCGCCGCATAGAGATAGCCGAAATCGGGTCGGATCTGGAAGACGAGGCTCGTCGCGAGGGCCGTCAGTACGAGCGGCAGCGTCTCTCGATCTCTGGGCGAGCGCGCCAGCGCCACGAAGGGCACCAGGAAAAGTCCCAGCACGATCGAGCGAATGGCATAGGCCGAAAAAGGCGGCACGAGAATGAAGCATGCGGTGGCCGCAGCTGCCGCAATCGCGCTCCGGGTTGCGAGGTAGCTCGCCGAAAAGATCAGGGCCGCCGACAGCGCGACCACACCTTGCATAAAGCGCAGCAGCGTTCCGTAATCTATCGGGCGGCCAAGCGAGGCGATCTCACCGAGATTATACCAGAGCGGTCCATAGCCTAGAAAATCGGTCGGGTTCGCGCCTTGGCGCATCGCGTAGATCGTTTGCGCATAGAGGCCCATATCGCCCCAGTCGAAGCCGTGGCGATAAGTCAACTTCATGGCGACGGCAAGGATAATTGCCAGACAAATAAAGGTAATTGCGGCGGTAATTCTTTCATTTAATGGAATAAATGAGCGAGTAGAAATGTATCTATCCATGGTCAATATTTTGACTGATTTAGTTTTGTTGACCGCACGTCGGATCGTCATCTCGAATCCGAGACCTTGGGGCGGAATGCCCGATGGCGCGGCAAGATCGCATTTCAGAACGCGCCGAGCTACAGCAAAATGCCGGGATCACCTTACATTCGAATGGCTCTGCTGAGGGAATGTGCGATCTGCGTTTGGCGCCGTGATTGCCAGGGGGGCCGTTTCCTCATGCTGGGGACGGAAGGTCGATCGCCGCCTGGGATCAGGATTCTGTCAGAGCCCGGCAAGCGTTTGGCCTCGATGCCCTGGACTTTGCAATTCGATGGCACCGCACCGCACGCGCGAAAGAGCGGGCCGGATTGACAAACGCGCGCTTGGGTGGCGAGGCATTCGTGACATTCGGCTTGCTCTGTGGTCTGGCCAACCGCTAGCGGTTGGCGCCTGTTCGCGGCCGCGGTCGTAAAGCTCGAGGAATAACTATGTCGGCCTTCTGGCGATCCATGTCCTGGCCTCTCGTCCTGGACGTGGTGATGTTAGCCTCGCTTGCGCTCGTGGCCACGGGGCTTGCCACGACAGATGTGCTCTCGCCGGTCGGCTGGTCGGCGACGACGCTGAAGGCTCTCTACGTGGTAGGGGCTGTCGCGCTCGTTGTGGTCGCCGCCACGCAGCTCCTGCAGCGTCGGTTTCGGATCTCGGGCGGGATGGTTACCGCGCTCGCGGGCGTCTTTCTGGCGGGGGCGCTGTTTGGTCCGGCTGCGACGGCGATCGTCGCGATGCTCCTGGTGGCCTCGGCGATTGCCGGCACGGTTGTCACTGGCACGGCGTCCCCGGTCGATCCGGCTTGGCCGATGGCGCAGCGGCTGAGCATTGGCCTTGCCCTTGTCACCATTGCCGTCACGCTCCTGAGCCCTTTTCGTGTCAACTTCCCGCTGACGCATCTGGTTATGCTGGTCCTTTTCGCCGCACCGATCCTGCGCGCCGATATCCGTAGGCAGCTCGGGGCGGACTGGGTGGACATGGCGCGTCCAGCGGTGATCCCGCAGGATCGGACGCGCCAGGGTTGGATGCCGCAAGGCTGGATGCTGCTATGGCGTGTCGTGGCGGTCGCCCTTGCGCTGTTCTTTATGCTCCACGCCGCATTGCCCGAACGGTATCACGATGCCCTGGCGGTGCATCTCTATGTAGCATCCTATGTCGCGGCCCACGGCGAATGGTCCTATGATCCAGGCCTGTTCGTATTCGCGGTCATTCCGCTCGCCGCCGATTTCCTTTACGCTCACGTCTATCTGTTCGCCGGGGAGCCGGCGGTCAAGCTTCTGAACTATGTGACGTTTCTGGTCATCGTCGCGCTGATCCGCGGCACGGTCGCGCGGCGCTATGGGGCATCTGCGGGTCTGATTGCGGCGCTGCTGTTCGCATCGATGCCGCTGACCCTCGTCGAAAGCGCGTCGAGCTTCATCGAAAATCCGCTGACGATGTGGGTGACGGCTGCTGCGGTCATCATCCTTGACCAAGGCCGCAGTCTGACCCTGCGGGCAGTCGCGGCGATCATGATCGTTCTCGCGGCAGCCGCGCTCAGCAAGGTTCATGGCGCGATCGCCGCAGTCCTGCTCGGCCTGTTGGCGACGAGCCTCTATCTCGCGAGGCGTCGCCGCTGGATCGAATTGCTGGGCCTCGCCGGTTGCCTCGTCCTAGCCGCAGCGACGGCCTTGTCGATCTACATCCACGCCTATTGGATCACGGGCAATCCCGTCTTCCCCTTCTTCAACAATGTGTTCAAATCCCCCTTCTATCAGCCGATCCAGTTCATCGACACGCGCTGGATCAACCGGTTCAAGCTCGATCTTCTCTATCAGGCGACATTCCACTCCGATCATTTTCTCGAAGCCTATAACGGGGCGCTCGGGTTCAGTCTGATGGCGTTCCTCGGCGCGGGATTGGTGGCAGCCGTGATCTACAGGCAGATGCGCTGGCTGGCGCTCGTCTTCTTGGCTTTCATCTGTGCGATCGGCTTCAGCACGCAGTATCTGCGCTATTTCTACCCAGTCCTGCCGGTTGCGTTCCTGTTGATCGGGTTCGTCGCCTCGCTCTATTTGGCCCGCCCGCGCATGGCGCTCGTCTTCAATCTGGTCGTCGTCGTGGTCCTCGGTCTCAACGTCTACAAACTGAATGCCGGCGGCTGGATCATGGCGAGCTATGATTTCAGGGTCCTCTTCGATCCCCAGAAGGCCAAACGATACGAGCAGGCGTTCGTACCGGAAAAATCGCTCTTGCGGCTGGTCAACCAGCTTCAGGGCCGAAGCTCGCGGGTGTTGCTCAGCGGCGTGAGTTCGGCCGCCCCGCTCGAAGGCACGGCGCTCTATACCTCATGGTACAGCAAGGACTTTTCCGACTTCGGCGCTGCGGCCAAATCCGGTGCCGATGTCGAGGCCTATCTGCACCGCGTCAAGCCGACCTATATCGTTCATCGTTCGCCGCCGGAGCCGAGCTACGCTTTCCACGGTCTTCTGGATGCCGAAATCGGCCGCTTGGGACGCAAGATCGCCACGATGGGCTCGGTCACGCTTTACGAGGTCCGTCTCCCTTGACGGTCCGCGGGCTCAGGTTCATCAACGCGCCTCATTCAAGCGGAGCCTCTCCATGATGGGACTTGCCGAATAATGGGACTCGCCGATCTCCTGCGAGAACCCGCCTTGGCTGGCATCGATGTCGACGGTGTCGAGCGCATGCGGGCGCATCGCGCGATCATCGACCGCAAACCGATGATCCGCACGGTCTTCACGGAGATACACCGGCTCATGCTGGGACTGGAGGCGCAGTATCTGACGGCTCAGGGCGTGCGCCTCGAAATCGGCGCGGGCGTCTGGCCGATCCGCGAAAGCGATCCCGGCGTGCTGGCGACGGATGTCGTCCCGGCCCCCCATCTCGATCGCGTCGTGGATGCCCAGGCGATGGATTTCGCCGACGGCAGCGTCAAGAGCGTATTCGGGCAGCATTGCTTCCATCACCTGCCCGATCCCGAGGCGTTCTTTTCAGAATTGTCGCGCGTCTGTCCGCCGGGCGGCGGAACGGTTCTCGTCGAGCCTTATTGGAGCCCGGTCGCCAACCTGCTCTTCAAGCGACTCTTTTCCAGCGAGGACTACGACAAGTCGGCACAGGGCTGGACGACCAGCGGCAGCGGCGCGATGAGTGGCGCGAACCAGGCGCTGAGCTACATCGTCTTCGAGCGGGACAGGGATCGCTTCGAGGGCCTATTCCCGCAACTCGAGATCGTGCATCAGGCGCCTGTCGCAAACCATGTCCGCTATTTGCTTTCGGGCGGACTCAATTTCCGGCAGCTTGTTCCCGATGTCCTGACGGGGCCGCTCAGGGGTGTCGAAGCGCTGCTCGGTCCGCTGAACCGCATCCTGGCGCTGCATCACGTCATCGTCCTGCGCAAGCGCTAGGCGGTCGGATGAGAGCTGCCGCGCTTTACGTGATCGTCCAACTCCTCGCTTACGGGCTCGATGTCGGGACGTTCGTTTTACTCGTCGAGCGCTTTGCCGTGGCGCCGCTCTGGGCGAACATTTGTGCCAAGGCCGTTGCCGGATGCTTCGCCTTCTTCACGCATCGCCACGTCACCTTCGACGCCGCCGCTGGCGGGCGCTTGTCGGATCAGGCGCTGCGATATGTGCTGCTTCTGATCGCGAACAGCGTGGCGTCGTCGGCGATGCTGGCGCTGTTCATGCGCGTCGTCCCTTCGCCCGTGATGGCCAAGATTATTGCAGACGTCATCCTGATCGCGGTCAGTTTCGGCCTGTCAAAGTCGGTGGTCTTCCGCGGCGCCAAATCCGGGCAGGGGAACTGACCGCGTGGAATCGGTGAAGACGGTCGCCGTCACGGGCGCGAGCGGCTATGTCGGGGCGGCGGTCTGCCGCGCATTGACGAAGCGCGGCATCGCGGTCCGGGCACTTTCGCGACGCGATCCCGGCATCGCCGGTACGCGCTTCATGGCCTACGATCTCCGGCATGATCTCCAACCCGGCTTGCTCGCCGGTGTTGATGCCGTCATTCACGCTGCGGCCGAGACCTCGCGCGGCGCGGAGCCTGACATCGAGGTCGAAATCGCGGCACTTCATCGCCTCGCAGACGCAGCCTCGGCTGCATCGGCTCGTCTGATCTTCGTCTCGAGCCAGACGGCGAGGTCCGATGCTCCGACCGGCTATGGCCGCCTCAAGGCAAGCGCCGAACGGATTGTGCTGGACCGCCTCGGGGCTGTCGTCAGGCCCGGACAGGTCTATGGAGGGCCCGAAAAGGGGCTGTGGGGCACCCTGGCCTCTGTGGCGCGGCGCGCGCCGGCGATTCCTCGCTTCGTGCCCGAGCCGCGGGTCCAGCCCATTCATATCGACGATCTGGCGGACGCCCTGGTCGTACTGGCCTGCGAGGCTCGACCGAGGCCGCGCCTCTACGCCATAGCGGATTCGCGCTCCGTCGCGTTCTCGCGTTTCATCCAACTGGTGGCGATCTGCCGGTTCGGGCGCCGGCCGTTCCGTCTCCCCGTGCCGTTGGCGCCGATTCTCTGGGCTCTTCGCGGTGTCGAGAAACTGGGTGTCCGGCCGGCCTTCGCAAGGCGCCTTGCCTCGCTGAACGACCTGCCTGCGCTCGATAGTGCAGCGGACATGGCCGAGCTGCTCCCGCATCATAGGCGTTTCCCCGACGGCGCCTGCCGCGGTGCGGCCTGCGACAGGAGCCTGATCCGGGAAGGGGCCGTCCTGCTCCGTTATGCGACGGGCAGGAAGCCTGGCCGGTGGCTGCTGCGCAGCTATGCGCGTGCGGTCTCGTCCGTCGGCGAAGCCAGGCCGCTGGAGTTGTCCAGCCTGACCCGCCTGCTGCCCGGAGGGCTGACGTTGTTCGATCAGCCTGCCGCCCGTCGTCGCAACGGCGAACAGGATGCCCTGTCGCGCCGCATCGATCTCGCGCTGCTTCTGGCCGAGAGTTCCGCGCAGCATGTCGGCGGCTTTCTGATCTCGTCCCATATGCCGACACGGCTTGCCCAGATCGCGCAGCTTGCACTGGCGCTGCCGCTCGAGGCTGTGGGCCGGCTCGCCGACGCTGTGGCCGGGCGGTGGCTCGATCGTGTCAGGCCTCGGCCGATCGAAGGCTCAGACCATGCCGCATGATGTCGTGATCATCGGCACCGGCCCGGCGGGTGTCTCGGCGGCATGGCCCCTGGTCCAGGCCGGGCGGGATGTGCTGATGGTCGATGCGTCTGTCGGGACGGCTGGGGTGCCACCCAACGGCGAGTATTTCGACCTGCGCCGGCATGACAGCAGCCAGCGCGACTGGATGTTCGGCGCCGATCTCGCGGTCTGGATCGATCAGGCCGCGACCTCGCCGAAGCTGCGTGTGCCGACCCTGCGAGCGGTGTTCGATGGCTTTGCGGAGGCAAACCGGATCGAGACGGATAATTTCGCCGCGATCGGCTCGCTGGCGAGCGGAGGCCTGTCGAATGCCTGGGGTTGCGGCGTGGCGCGCTATGATCGTGACGAAATGGCGGACTTCCCGTTCGCGCATGCCGATCTCGACGAATCGTTCGCAACCGTCGGCCGGCGCGTCGGCCTCTCGGGGCGAGCCGACGATGACCTGAGCGGGTATTTCGGACTGGATGACTGGGCGGATCCGGCGCCGGCGCTGGACAACAACGCGCAGGGCCTGATGCGGCGCTACGATGCGCTACGTTCGGACAAGGCTCTGCACGGACTGCGTCTGGGGCGCGCACGCCTGGCCTTGTTGGCGTCGGATCGGGCGGATCGGCGCGCCTGCGATCTGTCGGGGCTCTGCCTTTGGGGCTGCGCGCGGGGTGCGCTCTATTCCGCGTCGCAGGAATTGCCCGTCCTCGCGCGAGCGGGTGCCCGTTTCCGCAAGGGCTTCGTCGCCGATCACATCGAGAAGATCGAGACGGGCTGGCGTGTTCATGGCTTCGAGCGGGGAACGGGTGCGTCCGCGACGATCGATGCGCGGCGCGTCGTGCTGGCTGCAGGAACCCTCGCCACCACGGCGATCGCCTGGCGGACACTTCGTCATTTCGAGACGCCGCAGCGCGTCCTGTCCAACCCCACCGCGGCATTTCTGCTCCTGCGAATGGGCTTGCCCGGCCGGGCGCCCGTTGCCGGCCCGGCCTTCGCGCAGCTATCCTTCGCCCATCGGTCCACGGCGGGTCACCTTGCGCACGGTGCCTTGTTCTCGCCGCGACACCTGCCGGCCTTCGAGTTCATCAAACATATCCCGACGTCGCGTTCGGCCGCACGTCTGATCTGGCGGCTGCTCAATACCGCCACTCTCGTCGGGAACGCCTTCCTGCCGGCCAGCCTGACGCGCCACAGCGCCGTCCTTGCTCGCGACGGCACGCTCCGCGTGACCGGGAAGGCCAGTGACGATCTCCCTGCGGCCATTGCCGGCATCGCCCGGGACTGGCGAAAGGCGGCGAGACGATTGGGATTTCTCGTGATGCCCGGGAGTTTCACCATGGGCCAGCTGGGCTCGGATATCCACTATGCCGGCACGCTGCCTATGCGGAAGGCCCCTCGGACTGGCGAAACGAACGCGCTTGGCGAATTGGCTGGACTGCCTGGGGTGTTCGTCGCCGATGCAGCGACGTTTCCGGAACTGTCTGCAAAGCCGCATACGTTGACGATGATGGCGATGGCGGACCGCCTCGGTCGCCATCTAGCGCGACTGTGAGCAGGCCGAGCGATAGGTCCCAAGACCTTGGCCATACATCTTGCCCCTACACGCAAAACATTTCTTTATCCGGCGCCACGTATGAGATCGATGCCCGCTTCTTTGACGTCGCATCTCTTGCCGGTATCCGAGACTTTCTCGATCAACCGTTCAAGACGTGTTCCAGCAGCATGGCGGTTCGGCGAGCTTTCGCCGTGATCGCTGATGTCCATGCTGATGCTATGATCATTGACGAAGGACTCGCAGTGGGCGACGCGCTTTTCGTCCCAAAATGCATGCTTGTCTTGCGGAGCTTCACAACACATGAAACGCTGCTATTCGTCAGTCACGACACTGCTGCGGTCTTCGCCTCGTGTGACCGTGCGATCTGGTCGGATAGCGGATTACTCGCAGAGGGTGGGCGTCCCAAGCTGGTGTCGGAAGCTTGTCTCACGAGGATGCACTATGCTGCGGTAGGCTCAGGCCTGACCCTGACGCGAACATCCTCCCAGCAAGGCGCGACAAACCCTCCCCCCAGCCGCAGTACCTGGGGCGGGCTGCCAGCGGTTCACGCGCAGCACCACTGGGTCAATGACGTCTTGATCTTTACACCCAGCAACGCAACCACAGCAGCCTCATCGGCTTGCCCGACATGAAGGTTGCGCTAGTGCATGCCTTTGGAGGCCAGATGGTTGCCGACTGCGTTCGCCAGCGAAAGTTCCTATGATGGCTAAGATGTTAAAGCGCGGAGCTGCAGCGATGCCGATGAATTTCAGCGGCGAAAGGCTGCAAGCGGCGATCTCTGGCGAGGGCGTGATGGAGCATCATCGCTATGTCCTAGCGCGCGATTTCTGCAACGGTCTTGATGTGCTTGTTGTCGCGGCCGGAGAAGGCTACGGCTCCGCGATCTTGGCACAAGTGGCGCGGTCTGTCGTCGGAGTTGAAATCGACGCAGCCGTCGTCGCTGCAGCCAGCACGGAGTTCGTTCGCCCCAATCTGCGTTATATTCAAGGCGACGCACGGGCGATTCCGTTGCCGGACGCCAGCATCGATGTCGCGGTGTCCTTCGACATTTTTGAACATTTCGGCGAGCACGAGCTTTTCCTTGCCGAACTGCACCGCGTCTTACGTCCGAATGGTCTGGTCATCATCAGCACCCCGGATCGCGACATCTACTCCGGCCCTGGTATCCCGCCAAACCCGTTCCACGTCAGGGAAGTGAACCGGTCCGAGTTCGAGAGCGCGCTGTCTGCCCATTTCGGGAATGTGCGGATCGCGCGCCAACGTTCGCTGATTGGATCCTTCATTGAGGGCGATCAGAAGAGCGTACTCACACGACACTTCGAAGCTCGAGGCGGCGATCAGATTGAAGCGGGCGAGACGATGGCGCGGGCGCCATATCTTATTGCCTTCGCGTCCCACGCCGTACTGCCATCGCTGCCTCGCAGCCTGTACGTCTATCGCAGCGACGTCGATACGGGCTCGCAGGCCCGTCAGGCGGCGCAAGCCCAGTTGCAGAACGTCCAGCAGTTGCGCGCAGCGACCATGGCGCCCGAAGCCGAGCTACATCGGACGACCAAAGAACTCGAAATGCAGCTCGCGGCGGCGATCGCGGCATTCGACGGCGCGCAGCAAGAACTTGAGCTCCTTCGAACATCGCTCAGTTGGCGTGCCTCGGCCCCCCTGCGATATGTCATGACTCACCATCCAGGCCTCGCTCGCCGCCTGCGGCAAGGCGCAAAGCTCGCCTATTGGACCATGACCGGCCAACTCGTCCGGCGCTTGCGAGCCTCGATCGCTTATCGTAACTCGCCGCCATCCGCCGACATGGCGGTCCCTGTCAGCGCGCTCGAAGGCTTGTCACCCGACGGGCTGCCGCGGTTCCTGGAAAATTATCTGTCCGAGCGCTGGAGCGGGCAGGACCTCGGTGCGATCAAGAGCGCCTACCGTTTCGTTGCCGAGCGGCCCGCGGGCCCCATCGGCGAAACGGAGTTGTCAGGTACCGAGCTTGCTGCATTGCTTGATCGCCTGCGCATATACGCCGAAGAGCCGGCCGGGGCACCTCGCCCCGAGGTATCGATCATTGTCCCAGTCCACAACGCCCTGGCCCACACCTTGGCTTGTCTATTGAGTCTGCTGGCACAGCCGACCAGACACAGCTTCGAGATTCTCGTCGCAGACGACGTTTCGACCGATGCTACCGCAGCCGCCATCTCTGCCATCGGTGGCAAGGTCCGCCTCGTGCGGCAACCGACGAATCTCGGATTCGTCCGAAACTGCAATGCCGCTGCCGCCGAGGCGCGCGGCGCCGTCCTCGTTTTCCTGAACAACGACACGATCGTCCTTCCGGGCTGGCTGGATGAACTGGTCCAGCCCCTGCAGGCGGACGAGCGCATCGGCCTGACCTGCTCGAAGCTGCTCAACGCGGACGGCACATTGCAGGAGGCCGGCGGAATATTCTGGCAGGATGGCTCGGCCTGGAATTACGGCCGGGGCGCCGATCCTCGTGCCTATCCGTTCAACTTCGTGCGCGATACCGACTTCGGCTCCGGAGCGGCCATCGCAGTTCCGGCTCGTCTCTGGAACGAAATCGGCGGCTTCGACGACAGGTTTGCCCCAGCCTATTGCGAGGACGCCGACCTCGCTTTCACGCTGCGGGCGCGCGGTTACCGCACGCTCTACATCCCGTTCGCAGAGGTCATTCATCACGAGGGCGTCAGCCACGGGCGAGACGAGCGCTCCGGCATCAAGGCCTACCAGGTTGCCAATCTCCAGAAGCTCAAGGAAAAATGGTCCTTAGCGCTCGCCAGCCATTTCCCCAGCGGCAGCCATCTCGCCCAAGCCGCCTCTCGCAGCGCATCCAAGACGCGCGTTCTGGTGATCGACCACTACGCCCCGCAGCCCGACCGGGACGCAGGGTCGCGTTCGATGGATTGCTATATCCGCCTGCTGCTGGAAAGCGGCTTCCATCTCACATTCTGGTCTGAAAACCGCGCCTTTGATCCCATTTACACCCCGCTCTACCAGCGGCTGGGGATCGAAATGGTCTATGCTCATCCAGGGCGTATCGAGTTCCGGGATTGGATCGCCCAGCGTGGCGGCGACTTTCAGTATTGCTTCGTCAGCAGGCCACACGTTGCCGAACCCATTCTCGCCGACCTCAGGCGTCACACGACAGCCAAGCTCCTGTTCAACGGTGTGGATGTTCACATCATGCGGTTGCGGGCGGAGCGGGACCTGCGCGCGTCCGCTGAACTCGACCAGGAAATCACCAAGGTCGACGCCATGGAACGGGCCGTCTGGCGCGCGGCCGACGCGATCTACTACCCGTCGCAGGACGAAGTCGACTTCGTTATCGCACAAGGCGTCAAGGCTCCGGTGCGTGCACTGCCGCTTTATCTATTCGAAGAGAGCGCCATTCATCCTCGCTCTTTCCGTAACGATAACGGCAATGGCGAAGGACATTTGCTGTTCGTCGGCGGCTTTGCTCATCGACCGAATGTCGACGGCGTACTCTGGTTCGTCAACCAGGTCTGGTCCTTGGTCAAGGACCGGCTTCCGAAGACCAAGCTGACGATTGCGGGGTCGAATCCATTGCCGGAGATCGTCAAGCTTGCCTCTGACGATATCAAGGTCGTGGGCTTCGTGAGCGACGAGGCCCTTGCGCAGCTCTATGACGAGGTTGACGCGGCGATCGCTCCCCTGCGCTTTGGCGCCGGCGTCAAAGGGAAAGTGCTCGAGGCGCTCCGCGTCGGAACTCCCATCGTCATCACCTCGGTTGCCGCGCAGGGCATCCCTGATATTCGCGACGCCTGCCCCGTGGCGGATACCGCCGACGCATTTGCCGAGGCAGTTGTCGCCTTGCTGGAATCGCAAAGCTTGCGTGTGAGCGCGTCCCGCAATGGCCAGGATCTCATCCGTCGTCATTTTTCGATCGATGCGGTGCGTGACGTTTTCTCTCGAGACATCCCCGAAA
>JAESFK010000823.1_pt1 | contig 11977 bp, 14 predicted proteins | sample 9269391 | NCBI WGS metagenome assembly JAESFK01 (sample SAMN14506231, study PRJNA617097) | algae metagenome | isolation source: Drouetiella hepatica UHER 2000/2452 and co-occurring heterotrophs from... | place: Slovakia: Slovak Paradise National Park, Hrabusice, Kosice Region | collected 2000-01-01
TCGATGCCGCGCTCCGCGAGGTTTCGCCGGACGGTGGCTTTGCGGCCGTCTTCGCCGGCCTCGACCGCATGCGCACGATCCCACGTTGGACCTTTAACGATCCCGTGGTGGAGGCGGACGCCGCGGTCTGGCGTGAGGGCAGGGCGTAACCGTGAGCGGAGTCCGGTTCGGAACCTCTGAATGCGGGCTCGATCGTTTCCAGCCGGCCTGTTGGACTGTTTCCGGTCTGTTTGGAACCTCCAGCCTGATTCGGCGCTTGCTTCAGCGGCATCGAGCAGTCTAGATCGCGCGCTTCCTCCCCAGCGTTCCGGAAGCGCTCCCTGCCATGGCCACCACGTCTTCGCCCGTCGCCATCATCATGGGCAGCCAATCCGACTGGGCGACGATGCGCCATGCCGCCGAGACGCTCGATGCGCTCGGCATCGGCCATGACGACCGCATCGTCTCCGCCCATCGCACACCGCAGCGCATGGTCGAATTCGCCACGGGCGCGAAAGCCGAGGGCTTCAAGGTGGTGATCGCGGGCGCCGGCGGTGCCGCCCATCTGCCGGGCATGACCGCATCCCTGACGCCGCTGCCGGTCTTCGGCGTGCCGGTCGAATCCAAGGCGCTCTCGGGGCAGGACAGCCTGCTCTCGATCGTGCAGATGCCGGCTGGCATTCCCGTCGGCACGCTCGCGATCGGCCGGGCCGGCGCCGTCAATGCGGCCCTGCTGGCGGCCGCCGTGCTGGCACTCTCCGACGAGGCCCTGGCGGCACGGCTCGATGCCTATCGCTCCCGCCAGAGCGCGGCCATCGCCGAGCGCCCCGTGAAGGACGAAGCGTGACCGCGCCGGCTTTCGAGGGCCTCGCGCCCGGCGCCGTGCTCGGCATCCTCGGTGGCGGCCAGCTCGCCCGGATGATTGCTCTCGCCGCGGCCGATCTCGGCATCGCCAGCCATATCTTCGCGCCCGAGCCGGAGAACCCGGCTTTCGACGTCGCGGCAGCCCATATCGTTGCCGCCTATGAAGACGAGGCGGCGCTCGCCCGCTTCGCGGACGGCGTCGATGTCGTGACCTATGAATTCGAGAACGTGCCGGCGGCGACGGCTGCCTTTCTCAGCCAGCGCAAGCCCCTGCACCCCGGCGCGCGCGCCCTGGCGGTGACGCAGGACCGCCTGAGCGAGAAGAAGTTCGTCGCCAATCTCGACTTGGCGGTGGCGCCCTTCCGCGCCGTTGATTCGCTGGCCGATCTCGAGATCGCCGTGACAGCGCTCGGCCGGCCGAGCGTGCTGAAGACGCGCCGCTTCGGCTATGACGGCAAGGGGCAGGTCAAGATCCTGCCGGGCACCGACCTTGCCGAGGCCTATGAGGCGATCGGGCGCTCGCCGGCGGTGCTGGAAGGCTTCGTCAGCTTCGCCCGCGAGGTCTCGGTGGTTGCAGCGCGCGCGGGCGATGGCAGCTTTGCCGCCTTCGATCTCTGCGAGAACGAGCATCGCGACCATATCCTCGCTTTCACCCGCATCCCCGCGCAGGTCTTGGCCTCGACGGAAGCCGCCGCGATCGAGGCTGCGCGCAAGATCGGGGCGGCGCTCGGCTATGTCGGCGTCTTCGCGGTCGAGATGTTCATCGTCGGCGAAGGGGCAGCTGAGCGCGTCGTCGTCAACGAGATCGCGCCGCGCGTGCATAATTCCGGGCACTGGACCAGCGAGGGGGCCCAGACCTCGCAGTTCCACCAGCATGTCCGCGCCGTCTGCGGCTTTCCGCTCGGTTCGGCGCAGCGGCGCGGCCGCGTCGAGATGGAGAACCTGATCGGCGATGCGGCGCTACGCTGGCGCGAGCTCCTGGCCGAGCCCGGCGCGCACGTGCATCTCTACGGCAAGCGCGCGGTGCGGGCCGGCCGCAAGATGGGCCATGTCACACGGGTTTTCCCCGAGGCGGTCTGAGCTTGTCGATGGCGCGCGGCCTGGCCTTCGTTTTCAGCGCGTTTCCGGGCGTTCCGGCGTGGACAGCCAGATTGAATTCTGTTATCCGCACGATCCTCCGGGCGATCTGCTTCGCAGCGTCGCCGACCCGACCTTTTAGACCAACCCGCTAAAGACGGACAATCACGTGCAGGTTCTCGTTCGCGACAACAACGTCGATCAGGCTCTCCGCGCTCTCAAGAAGAAGCTGCAGCGCGAGGGTGTTTTCCGGGAGATGAAGCTCCGCGGCCACTACGAGAAGCCCTCCGAGAAGAAGGCCCGCGAAAAGGCCGAGGCCGTGCGCCGCGCCCGCAAGCTGCAGCGCAAGAAGCTCCAGCGCGAAGGCCTGCTGCCGGCGCCGGTGAAGCCGAAGCGCCCCTGATTTCGATCGGCTCCGGCGGCCTTCTCGCCTGTTGAACGATCACAGAAGTCCCAACCGCGCCTGGAGCCTGCTCCGGGCGCTGTTGCTTTTCTGGCGTCGTTAACCAAACCTTTGGCACAAAGCAGGCGTTCTGTTCAGCGGGGCGCTGTCGGTTGGGGGAGCGCGATGACGCGGTGTCGGTCCGGTGTGGAGCGGCGCGGCAGATGAAGCACGGAACCAGACCGATGGGACAAAGCATGATGCGTGTGAGGCACGGGCGGAACCACCGCTGGACCGGCAAGAGCTGGGTGGCGGCGGCGGGCATGGCGCTTGCGCTCGCGGGCTGCGACACCGTTTCGACCATGACCGGGCAGTCGGTAGCCGAGCTCGACACGGCATCGGCGGCCGAAGCCAATGTGAATATCGGCTCGCTCTCGGAAGTGGTCAGCCGAAACCCCAACGACCCCGGCGCCTACAACACGCGCGGCGCTGCCTATGCCCGTGTCGGCCGGTATTCGGATGCGATCGCCGACTTCACCAAGGCGGTGCAGATCGACCCCAACCTCGCCTCGGCCTACACGAATCGCGGTCTCGCCTTGCGCCAGAGCGGCCGCAACGATGCGGCGCTGGCGGATTTCAACCGCGCCACCACGGCTTCGCCGAATTACGCCCCGGCCTATATCGCGCGTGCCAACCTGCTGCGTGGCCAGGGCAACAGCCAGCAGGCGTTGGCCGATCTCAACACCGCGATCCGGCTCAATCCGGAATCGGCCGAGGCCTTCCATGCACGCGGTCTGGTCTACCAGAAGGAAGGCCAGCACCAGTACGCGATCTCGGATTTCGACTCGGTGATAGACCGCAATCCCTACAACGCACCGCCTTACATCGCCCGTGGCCAGAGCCTGAACGCCGTCGGCAAATATGACGCGGCGCTCGAAGACTTCACCGCTGCGCTCAATGTCGACAACCGCAACGCCGATGCCTGGGCTGGCCGCGGTTTCGCCCAGGAGAAGCTCGGCCAGCGCTCCGAGGCATCCCAGAGCTATCAGCGCGCGCTCGGTCTCGACGGCAACAACGCCATCGCTCGCGCCGGCCAGGGGCGACTGGGCGGCGGCGGGCTGTTCCGCAGCTAAGGCTGAACGTCGTCATGCTCGGGCGCGCCCCGAGCATCTCCGGCACGAGATTCTCGGGCCTGCGCGGAGTTCATCCTTGGGTCGATCGAAGATCGGACCCGAGGGCTTCGCCCGGGAATGTCGAATCGCGCGTCACTCGCCCACCGTCCGGCTTTCCGCGCCCTTGAGCGCTCCGCTCGCCGCATCGGCGAGGAAGCGCCGGACCTCCGGCAGCGAGCCGTAGGCCGGCAGGTCCTCGTGGCGGCCCTGTGGGAAGCGCAGGAAGCGCTTGGGGGCGTTGGCAAGCCCGTAGAGCGTCTCGCCCTGGGTGAAGGGGATGACGCCGTCGCGCGCGCCATGCAGCACGAGCAGCGGCACGCGCACGCGGCCGATCACGGCCTGCGACTCGAACCGGTCCAGCATCAGGAGGCGGATCGGGACATAGGGGTAGATGCCCTGTGCCACCGACGCGGTCGAGAGATAGGGCGCCTCCAGAACGACGGCCGCCAGCGGTGCCTCCGCCGCGAGCTTCAGCACGACGCCGGTCCCGAGCGATTCGCCGTAGCCGACGAGCTGGGAGGCGCCGAAGCGCTCCGCTGCCGCGCCATAGAGGGCGCGCGCGTCCAGATGCAGCCCCTCCTCGGTCGGGCTGCCGGTCGAGCCGCCATAGCCGCGATAGCTGACCGCGAAGAGGCCGGTGCCGTCCTCGGTCAACGCCTTGAAGCGGCCGAGGCGGCCCGGCCGGCCGAGATTGCCGGCATTGCCATGGAAATAGAGCAGCACGGGCTTGCCCGAACGCGGCGGTACGACCCAGGCGACCAGCCGCTCGCCATCTGCCGTGGTCAGAGTGACCTCCTCCGCGCCGATCAGTCCTGCCTGGGTGATGTCGGCTCGGGCAGGGTCGCGCGGGAAGACCAGCTCGCGCTGCCGCAGATAGAGCATGGCGAGCACGGCGATATAGACGCAGGCAGCGGCGGTGAGGCCGAATCGCAGCACTTGCAGGATCATCGCCGCATGCCGTCCGAAACGAAAAGGGCCGGCATCAAGCCGGCCCTTTGCAGCGATGTGATGACGACGCGGAAAGGTGTTAGTGCGCCATCGCCTTGACGATGTCGTCGGTGACCTTCTTGGCGTCGCCGAACAGCATCATCGTGTTGGGCCGGAAGAACAGCTCGTTCTCGACGCCGGCATAGCCGGCGGCCATGCCGCGCTTGATGAAGAGCACGGTCTTGGCCTTCTCGACGTCGAGGATCGGCATGCCGTAGATCGGCGAGGCCTTGTCGGTCTTGGCGGCCGGGTTGGTGACGTCGTTGGCGCCGATGACGAAGGCCACATCCGCCTGGCCGAATTCCGAGTTGATGTCCTCGAGCTCGAAGACCTCGTCATAGGGCACGTTGGCCTCGGCCAGCAGCACGTTCATGTGGCCGGGCATGCGGCCCGCCACCGGGTGGATGGCGTATTTGACCTCGACGCCTTCCTTCTTGAGCAGGTCGGCCATCTCGCGCAGCGTGTGCTGGGCCTGCGCCACCGCCATGCCATAGCCCGGCACGATGATGACCTTGCCGGCGTTCTTCATGATGTAGGCGGCATCGTCCGCCGAGCCCTGCTTGACGGGGCGCGCCTCGACGGCGCCACCGGCGCCGGCTGCGGCATCGTCGCCGCCGAAGCCGCCGAGGATGACGGAGATGAAGCTCCGGTTCATCGCCTTGCACATGATGTAGGACAGGATCGCGCCGGACGAGCCGACGAGCGCGCCGGTGATGATCAGCGCCATGTTGCCGAGCGTGAAGCCGATGCCGGCCGCAGCCCACCCCGAGTAGGAGTTCAGCATCGAGACGACGACGGGCATGTCGGCGCCGCCGATCGGGATGATCAGCAGCACGCCGAGCGCGAAGGAGACCAGCACGATCAGCCAGAAGACGACATGGCTCTCGGTCTTCAGGAAGATCAGCATCAGCACGACCAGCGCGATGCCGAGGCCGATATTGATGCCGTGGCGCTGCGGCAGCATGATCGGCTTGCCGCTCATGCGTCCGTCGAGCTTGAGGAAGGCGATGATCGAGCCGGTGAAGGTGATCGCGCCGATCGCGACGCCGAGCCCCATCTCGAACAGGCTCGCGCCCTTGATCTGGCCGACATTGCCGATGCCGAAGGCGCTCGGCGCATAGAGCGCGGCCGCCGCCACCAGCACCGCCGCGAGGCCGACCAGCGAGTGGAAGAAGGCGACGAGCTGCGGCATCTGCGTCATCTGGACGCGCTTGGCCATATAGGCGCCGATGCCGCCGCCGATGCCGATGCCCGCCACGACCAGGAGCCAGCCCGAGAACCCGGACGGCGGGAAGAAGACGATGGTCGTGGCAATGGCGATGCCCATGCCGACCATGCCGTAGAAATTGCCCTGGCGCGAGGTCGTCGGATGCGACAGGCCCCGCAGGGCCATGATGAACAGGACGCCGGAGACGACGTAGAGAAGGGCGGAGAGATTGGCGGCCATCGGCGCTCAGCCCTTCTTCTTGTACATGGACAGCATCCGCTCGGTGACGAGGAAGCCGCCGAAGATGTTGACCGAGGCGAGGATCAGCGCCAGGAAGCCGAAGATCTTGGCCCAGACCGGGCCGTCGCCGAGCGCGGGCAGCGCTTCCACGCCAACCGCCAGCAGCGCGCCGACGACGATGACCGAGGAGATCGCGTTGGTGACCGACATCAGCGGGGTGTGCAGGGCCGGCGTCACCGACCAGACGACGTAGTAGCCGACGAAAACGGCGAGAACGAAGATGGCGAGGCGGAACACGGTCGGGTCGACGCCGACCGCGGCACCGGCGGCGTGGGCGGCCTGTTCGGCATAGCGCTCGGCGAGTTCGGCTGCCTGCCTGGCCAGCGCCGCGGCGCTGCGCGCCTGCTCGATGGCCTGTTCGGGTGTCGGATTAGCCATTGGTGACGCTCCCCTCGACGACAGGCTTCGGCTCAGGCGTGGGTTCAGGCTTGGCCGCGAAATTCGGATGGATCACGGCGCCGTCCTTCGTCAGGGCGGTCGCCTTGACGAGTTCATCGTCCCAATTGACCGCGAGCTTCTTCTCGGCCTTGTCGATCAGCGTCTCGACGAAGGCGAAGAGGTTCTTGGCGTAGAGCTGGGACGAGGTGGCCGCCAGGCGGCCGGGCACGTTGAGGTGGCCGACGATCTTGACGCCGTTGGCCGTCACCGCGATCTCGCCGGGCTTGGCGAGTTCGCAGTTGCCGCCGCGCTCGACCGCGAGGTCGACGATGACGGAGCCGGCCTTCATGCTCTCGACCATCGCCGCCGAGATCAGCTTCGGGGCCGGGCGGCCGGGGATCAGCGCCGTGGTGATGACGATGTCCTGCTTGGCGATGTGGCTGGCAGTCAGTTCCGCCTGCTTGGCCTGGTATTCCTTGGACATTTCCTTGGCGTAGCCGCCGGCCGTCTGCGCCTGCTTGAGCTCGTCGTCCTCGACGGCGAGGAACTTGGCGCCGAGCGATTCGACCTGTTCCTTGGTGGCGGGGCGCACATCGGTCGCGGTGACGATCGCGCCGAGGCGGCGCGCCGTCGCGATCGCCTGCAGGCCGGCGACGCCGACGCCCATGATGAAGATGCGCGCGGCCGGAACCGTGCCCGCCGCCGTCATCATCATCGGCAAAGCGCGGCCATATTCGGCGGCGCCGTCGATCACGGCGCGATAGCCGGCGAGATTGGCCTGCGAGGACAGCACGTCCATCACCTGCGCGCGGGTGATGCGCGGCATGAACTCCATGGCGAAGGCGGCGACATTGGCCTTGGCGAGCGCTGCCAGCGCGGACTCGTTGCCATAGGGGTCCATCGTCGCGATCACGAGCGCGCCTGCCGGCAGGCCGGCGATCTCGGTCTCGGCCGGGCGGCGCACCTTCAGGACGATGGCCGCGCCCTTGAGCGCATCCTTGGCGTTCTTGGCGATGCTCGCGCCTGCGGCTTCGTAATCGGCGTCGCTGATGCCGGATGCGAGACCGGCGCCTTTCTCGACGACGATTTCGGCCCCGAGGCCAATGAATTTGCGGACGGTCTCCGGGGTCGCAGCGACGCGGGTTTCCGCCCCCTGCGTTTCGGCTGGCACGGCAATGCGCATGGCGGCGGAACCTCTCGGGGGCTCTAGGGCAGGTTCAGTGTGCGGCGGGCAGGAGCAGCAGCGCCAGCAGCATGAGGACCAGAGGCACCGCCGTAGCCCGCCAGCCGATCGACTTCGCGGCAATGCCGATGCCGGTGCCGACGAGCGTCAGCAGCGTGCCGATGATCGCGATGCCCCAGGCATGCTTGGTGCCGCCGACGGCGAGCGCGGCCACGATGGCGAGGCAGGCAACCGTGCCGACTTCGGCGAAATGCACGAAGCCCTGATAGGTGCGCTCGTGCTCGCGGTAGTCCATCTGCGGAATATCGTCGGCGTGGTGTCCGTGGCTGGCCATGGTCTGATCCCAATAAAACGGTCGTCGCATGCCTGTAGCGCACCTGCGGGAGGTCGGCAACGGAGTGCCGGCAAAGCCCTTCCGCAAGGAAACGTCGAGGATGTGTCCGACGCGGCTCTACAGCGGCTTTGCAGCCATGTAAATCGATTTAGATAGAGAAAATTCTTCTATACAGGGCGGAGATCGGGCATTCTTCACGCGATGATGTCGGGCGTCAGCGCGTCCTCAATCTGCGAGATTCGATCCTTCAGGTAGAGCTTGCGCTTCTTCAGCCGCTGCACCTGGATCTGGTTGATCGACCCGACACGTTCGAGCGCGTCAATGGCGCTGTCGAGGTCGCGGTGCTCTTCGCGCAAGCGCGCCAGTTCCGTGGTGAAGGCCTCGATCTCGTCCGGGCTGAGCTCGAATCCCATGAAGCCATCTCATCATTGCCGCGATTGGGCGCGACTATGCTGAGACGCCGGGCGAGCCGCAAGTGCGGCATCGCGTTGGCGCAGGCGTGACGCGTCCTATTCGTGGCACGCCGGAAAGGAGCCGGTTGCGATCACAGAATCTCATGGTGCGGTGCGAGACAGGCCCGCAGACGTGAAGCCGGCTCTATGTCAGACTGACCCTGTCAACCGCTCATCAGGAGGATCCAGATGTCGCTGCAGACCCATCTCGTCGAACTCGAGCGCAAGCATCGTCAGCTTGAGGAAGCCATCGCCCAGGCCGTGGCCCGCCCCTCTTCCGACGGTCTCTCCGTGGTCGAGATGAAGCGGAAGAAGCTGCTGCTGAAGGAGGAGATCGAGCGCGTACGGCAGACCATGCCGGATCGAACGCTGCATTGAGGTGCGTTACCGGGCAGATGCGACCCGGTTGAGACATTGGACGATGCGAGATCTCCCGGCCCCTCAAAGGGCCGGTTTTTTTTAGGTGGATGCCCCCGCTACGCGGCCCGTCCTGCTGCGCGCTCCCTCCGGTTGTGCGTCCTTTTGGCCGGGGCGGAACTTCCGCTCCGCGCCCTTGTTGGTCGTGCACACGCAAGAGGAGACAGGATGCGATCCCTTATCGACAGGCACCCGGGAACGATTGAGCAAGCGGCCGATGCAAGGCCGGCATGGCGACCGGCGAGGACTTCCCGCCGCGACGCGCTGGCATTGCTGCTGTCCTCCTGCGCCATCGGCGTGTGCCCGGCTGCAGCGCAGACGTCGCCTCCAAACGCCTCGCCGCGAAGGGGCTTTAGCTACGAGGATGTCGTCCGCCAGGCACAGCAGCTCGGCAGCCGGCCTTTCGATGCCGGCGCGGCCACGATTCCGGCCGAGCTGTCGAAGCTGACCTATGACAGCTATCGCGAGATCCGCTTTCGCCGGGACAAGGCCTTCTGGCGAGAGGGCGGCTCGGATTTCCGGCTGCTGCCGTTCCATCTCGGATTCCTGCACGACAAGCCGGTCCAGGTCCACGTCATCAGCAACGACACCGCGATCCCGATTCCGTTCACCACGGGATTGTTCGAGTACGGCAAGGTGCCGGTGCCCAAGGGGCTCTCGCCGTCGCTCGGTTTTGCGGGCTTCGCCGTCACGACCAATCTCAACGATCCGAAGGTGCAGGACGAGGTCATTTCCTTCCTCGGCGCGAGCTATTTCCGGCTGATCGGGCGCGGCCATCGCTATGGGCTTTCGGCCCGCTCCCTGGCGCTCGATGTCGGCGGCGCACAACCCGAGGAATTCCCGTTCATGCGGGCTTTGTGGCTCGAGGAGCCCTCGCGCGACACGACCGAGCTGGTGATCTACGCGCTGCTCGATTCGCCCTCGGTCGCCGGCGCCTATCGCTACATCGTCAGGCCCGGCAAGGAGACGCATGTCGACGTCACCGCGACCATCATCCCCCGCGCCAGTATCGCTCGGTTGGGTATCGCGCCGTTGACCTCGATGTTCCAGGCCGGCGAGGGCGATCTCGCTCAGCGTACCGATTTCCGTCCCGAGATCCACGATTCGGACGGGCTGATGATACAGACCGGCCATGGCGAATGGATCTGGCGCCCGCTCCGCAACCCCAAGGCGCTGCGCATTTCGAGCTTTGGCGACAAGAACCCTCGCGGTTTCGGCCTGATGCAGCGCGACCGCGATTTCGGGAGCTATCAGGATCTCGAGGCCCTCTATCACTCACGGCCGGGATACTGGGTCGAACCGCAGGGCGAATGGGGCGAAGGGCGCATCGATCTGATCGAGATCCCGACCGTCAACGAAGCCTTCGACAACATCGTCGCCTGCTGGACGCCGAATGCGCCCCTGGCCGTGGGGCAACCGGCCGAGTTCCGCTACCGGATATCGACCCTGTCCACGACGGGCCATCTCCACCCCTATGCCCAGGCCCAGCACAGCTTCAACGGTTCGGATATCGAGGACGGCCATGCGGACGGCTTCGGCAAGAAGCGCTTCATCGTCGATTTCGTCGGCGGCGACCTCGCCTATTACCTCTCCGATCCGAGCCGGGTGGAGATTGCCGCGTCCACGACGGGCGGCACGATCGCAGCGACGATCCTCGACGCCAACCCCGCTGCGAAGGGGTTCCGCGCGATCATCGACGCCACGCTTCCCGACGGGCAGACGGCCGAGCTGCGGATTTACCTGCGATCCCGCGGGCGGCCGCTTTCGGAGACATGGACCAGCACCTGGTCGGTGCCGGGCGCTCCCGCAGCGGCTCAGCCGGAGCCGGCCAAGAACTGAGGCGGGCAGCGAGGTCCGCGCGCGGGAAACCTGCCCGGCTTCTCCGTCCGCGCGGAGGCGGAACCTTGAGGCTGCCGCGGCAGTTCTGCAGGCACGGGCGCTGACGCGGGAGGACACCATGAGCATTCTCGGAACGATCATCATCGGTTTCGTGGCGGGCATCATTGCCAAATTCATCACCCCCGGCTCGAATGAGCCGTCGGGCTTTATCCTGACGACGATCCTCGGAATCGTGGGTGCGTTCCTCGCGACCTATCTCGGCCAGTCGCTCGGCTGGTATGGCCCCGGCGAGGGAGCGGGCCTGATCGGGGCGGTAGTCGGGGCGGTCATCGTCCTCGTCGTCTGGGCGATGCTGTCGAAACGTCAAAGCGCCGTCTGATCCGATCCAACTCCATTCACTCAGGAGGCACGGCTGTGGACAATAATTCGAATACCGGATTCCCGTCGTTGACGGCTTTGCTCGGGCTGCTCGCCGTTGCGGGCTATCAGAACCGCGACAAGATCGGCGAATGGCTGCGCGGCGCGACCCCCCCGGAGGGCGGCGCAAACCCGGTGCCCGGCTCGGCCGGCTCGGCTCAGCCCGGGCAGGGCGAAGGCGGCGTCCTCGGTGGTCTCGGCGGCTTGCTCGGTGGCGGGCTGGGTGAGCTCGTCGACCGGTTCAAGCAATCAGGCCAGGGCCAGAAAGCCGATTCATGGGTCCGGCAGGGGCCCAACGAGGAGGTCACGCCGCCTGATCTCGAAAGGGCGCTGGGTCCCGAGATCATAGCGGCGATCACGCGCCAGACGGGTCTCTCGCGCGAGGAATTGCTGGCACGCCTGTCGAACGTGCTGCCGCAGGCGGTCGACAGTTCCACGCCCGACGGCACGTTCAGGCGCGCCTGAGGACAGGGGGCCGGGCCAGATCGGACGGCGCGCGGTCACAATCCCCGCGCCATCTCCCGCCGCGGGAATTTCTGGATCTTGCCCGTCGAGGTCTTTGGGGCCTCGGTGAGACAGCCTTCCTCGGGCATTGGAAGGCGGCGAGGTGCTGCCGGCACCGAGCGACGACCTCGGCTTCGGTGGCGCTCCGCTCCGGCTCGCGCCTCGCTCAGGGTTTGGGCGGAGTGAGGCCCTGCAGGTCGATCGTCCCGAAGGAGGGGATCGCATCGAACTGCTTCTGCAGTGCGGCGGGATCGACCACGACCGGCTTGTCGAGCCAGTAGGTCACCATCTGCGGGAAGACGATCATCAGCGCGACGAGGATGAGCTGCAGCACGATCCAGGGGATCGAGCCCAGATAGATGTCGCGACTCTTCACCGTCGGTGGCGCGATGCCACGCAGGTAGAACAGCGCGAAGCCGAAGGGCGGATGCATGAAGGAGGTCTGGATGTTGGCGCAGATCAGCAGGCCGAACCAGATCAGGTTG
>JAESFK010000824.1_pt1 | contig 11969 bp, 11 predicted proteins | sample 9269391 | NCBI WGS metagenome assembly JAESFK01 (sample SAMN14506231, study PRJNA617097) | algae metagenome | isolation source: Drouetiella hepatica UHER 2000/2452 and co-occurring heterotrophs from... | place: Slovakia: Slovak Paradise National Park, Hrabusice, Kosice Region | collected 2000-01-01
GCTGGTGAACCAGATTGTGGTGATGGGTGTGGTCACCAACATCTGCGTCCGCTCGACCGTGCATGACGGGTTCTTCCTCGGATACGAGATCGTCGTTCCGCACGATGCCTGCGCGGCGACCGGTCCGCGCGAGCAGGAGAGCTCGCTTTACGACATCGCGACGCATTTCGGCGTGGTCAGCGACGCCACGACCGTGGCGAAGGCCTTGCGCGAAGGCGTAGAGGTGGCAAATCTCGACATTGCCGCCTGAGCATCCACCGAAGGATTCGCATTGCCAGTGACAGATACGCCGCTTCACGCCACGCCGCGCCCGGTGGACCGCATGCCCGCCGCCCTGAGCAAGCCTTCGCATCCCGACGGCCAGCCGGTGCTCGATCGTGCACAGCAGGAGGCGGCATATCGCGAGAGCGGTTACGATCTCCAGAGCCACGCGGCACACCTCGTGCGGCGCGTGCATCAGCGTGCGACGCTGTGCTTCCAGCAGGTGATGGCCGGTGAGTCCCTTTCGCCCACCCAGTTCGCCGCGCTGGCGACCATTCTCAATGTCGGCGAGATCTCGCAGAACCATCTGGGCCGGCTCACCGCCATGGATCCCTCCACGATCAGTCTGGTCGTCCGCAAGCTGCTCAAGGAGAAGCTTGTCGACCGCAGCAGTTCCGACAGCGACCAGCGCCTCACCATCCTGCGCCTGACGGACAAGGGCGTACGCTACACGATCGAGCGCCTGTCGCGCAGCGTGGAGGTCGGCGAACGGCTGCTTTCACCGCTCAACAAGGCCGAGCAGGCCATTTTCCTCGATCTGCTGGGACGCATCGCTGACAGCGACGCCGACCAGGCTGACCGCACGCGCTGAACGCGCGAGACACTTACGGACAGGAAACAGCATGGCTCCCCAACCCACCGCCGACTCCCCGGCAGCCGGCCGGCTCGCCATCCGCAACATCGGACTGCTGCTGTCGGGCGACATCGCCCGGCCGATCCTCGACGCAGACGCGATACTGGTCGAGGACGGGGTCATCAGCGCGGTCGGCCGGGAATCCGACCTCGACCTCGGCGCTGCCGACCGCGAGATAGACGCGCAGGGCTGCGTGGTCACCCCCGGACTGATCGACAACCATGTCCACACGGTGGCCGGCGACTGGACACCGCGCCAGAACCAGATCGGCTGGATCGAATCGACGCTGCATGGCGGCGTGACCACGATGATCTCGGCGGGCGAGGCCCACTACCCCGGCCGGCCGCGCGACATCATCGGCATCAAGGCGCTGGCCATCACCGCGCAGCGCTCCTTCGCCACGTTTCGGCCGGGCGGAATGAAGATCATCGCCGGGGCCCTGATCCTGGAGCCGGGACTGACGGAGGCCGATTTCCGCGAACTGGCCGCAGCCGGCGTCACCGTGCTCGGTGAGGTCGGTCTCGGCGGGGTCAAGGACGGGCCGACCGGCCGCCAGATGATCGCCTGGGCACGGGCGAACGGCATGACCTCCATGACGCATACGGGCGGGCCGTCGATCCCCGGCTCCGGCCGCATCGGCGCGGACGTCGTGATCGAGGTGGACGCCGACGTGGTGGCCCACGTCAACGGCGGCCCGACGGCGCTGCCGTTCGACGAACTGAAGCGCATCACCGAGGAAAGCAGCCGGGCGCTGGAGATCGTGCACAACGGCAATCTGCGGGCCGGCCTCTACGTGCTCGAACTGGCGAAGCAGCGGGGCGAGCTCGGACGCATGCTGCTCGGCACGGACGGCCCCGCCGGATCCGGCGTCCAGCCGCTGGGCATCATCCGCATGATCACCATGCTGGCGTCGCTCGGCGACGTGCCGGTCGAGACCGTGTTCTGCTTCGCCACCGGCAACACGGCGAAGGTGCGCGGCCTGTCGGATCGCGGCATCATCGAACCCGGACGCGCCGCGGACCTCGTCTTCATGGACCGGGCCGCGGGCGGAGCCGGCGACAGCTTTCTGGAAAGCCTGGCTCTCGGCAACCTGCCCGGCATCGGCATGGTCATGGTCGACGGCGTGCCGCGCACGGCACGCAGCCGCAACACGCCGCCCGCCGACAAGGTCCCGACCATCGTCAAGGGTTGAATTCTGTAAGCCTACACTGACGGATAAAAGCCCGCGCCGGTGCGCGGGCTTGCAGCGCGAATGCGATCCGACGCCTGAGGGACGTCAGGTAAGACCGTCCTCGCCCTTGACCTGGTCCAGCCTCAGTCCGCCGACCCGCGGGTGCGGGCGTCCGCCGTCGGTGACCGCGATGGCCACCGCGATCTCGTCTTCGCGCGGCGCATCGGGGACGATCACTTCCATCCCGTCGAAATGACTGCGCACCTTCGCCGCATCCTTGTGGCCGAGCGGAATGTCGAACGGGATGCCGGGTGCACCCCGCTTCTTGGATGAGGGAATGAGGGCCGCGCCCTTGCCGAGCACGTCACGGAACGGCGCACCGAGCTTCGGGTGCAGGATCGCGGCGGCATGCTCCAGTTCGCCCTCCGCACCCACCGCCGCTGCCTTTCCGAAGGAATGGACCGCATCGCCGGCGATCCCCAGCGCAGCCACGGCCCGCGCCGGCAGCAGCGCACCGAGTTCCTCACCCACCTCGATGAGATCCGACAGGTCCTCGACATAGCGACCCGCATGCGGGTTGGCGATCACCGCGACGGCCGCGGCGCGGCGGATCGGCGGATCCACCGGCCTGCCGCCTTCGATCAGCGTCTCCTCGACGATGGTGACGATACGGCGGATCCTTGCGCTCATCTCAGTCCGTCCTCGCCCTTGATCGCCGAGGCCTCCAGTCCGCCGGAGCGGTTGTGCACGCGCGGTCCCGTGGTCATGGCGAGGATCACGACGATCTCGTTGGCCCGAGGTGCATCGTTGATGCCAAGCTCGACCGCATCGAAATGGCTGCGGACATAGGACGCGTTGATGTGGGTGATCGGAATGTCGATGCGCGTTCCAGGGCCACCCACCTTCTTGGTGGAGGGAACGATGGCCTTGGCGTCGCCAAGCACTTCGCGCATCGCGTAGCCACCGGGATTGTGCCAGAGCGCGCCGTGCTCGAGTTCGCCGGCGGCACCGACGATGGCGCCCTTTCCGTAGCCCTCGATGGCGCCGGTGTCGCCGCCCAGTGCCTTCACCAGCCTGTTAGCCATCTCCAGCCCGAGCGGCCGCAGATCCTCCGTGAAGGGCTGGATGTCCTCGACATAGCGACCCGAGAACGGGTTCTCGATCACCGCGAGCACCGCTCCGCGCCGCTGCGGCTTTTTCGGCGGCGGCCCGTTCTCGTGCAGGACTTCGTCCACGACGGTGACAAACTTGCGAACCTTGATATCGGCCATGGCGCTCACCTCTCCAACGACGCGATGCATGTCAAACTCATTTGAATACTAACAATATCGACGCCACCGGCCTGTCAAGACCCGGATGCACCGACCCAGGAACGGCCCGCGCCGCGCAGGCCTGCTTTGATGCCAGAGGCTCGAATTTTCCGATCTCTCCGATCGGCCGACCCATTGACAGGATCCGCGGTTCGATGGTGACATTGTATGACCATCAACGATCCGCACGCATGCGAAACAGCGGGGCCCGTCTTGTCGACCAGGGAAGGTGACCGGCAAATGCAACGCACTTGTACCGATCGGGCAAGTTCGTTGGACCACGGGTCGGTCTTGCCTGACCATCGACGTTCGGCTCCCCCGCGGATCGCGGCATGTGGCCGGATGAGCGCCGGTGCCGGCGCTGCGCGGAGGGCGGCCCGCAAGCAGAACGGGGCGCGCGTCAGGAACGATCCGCGCAAAAGTGGGTCTGCCAACGTCATATGAACCAGGGGAACGGAACCATGACCAGAATTTGTTCGACCAGCGGTCTCATCTCGCGTCGCCGCCTGCTCGCCGTCGGGGCCGGCGCCGCCGCGGCAGGGTTGGCGATGCCCTACGTCGCGCGCGCCGCCGACCCGATCAAGGTAGGCATCCTGCAGCCGTTCTCGGGCGGCCTCGAGGTGCTGGGCATGCAGGGCGCCCAGGGCACGGAACTCGCCCTCATGGAGGCGAACGAAGCGGGAGGGGTGCTGGGCGGACGCATGTTCGAGTTCCTCCGCGCCGACGACAAGACCGATCCGAAGACGGCGGTCGAGCGCGCCACCGAACTGATCCGCCGCGACCAGGTGACGGCGATCGTCGGTCCCGTGACCAGCGCCAACCGCGACGCCATGATGCCCACGATCCAGCGCAGCAAGTCGCTGCTGCTATACGCCACCGACTATGAGGGCGGCGTCTGTGTGCCGAACGTCGCCTGCTACAGCGCGCTTCCGCAGCAATGGATCGATCCGCTGGTCCCCTATGTGCTGGAGAACCTTGGCAAGAGCTTCTACATGATCGGCAGCGACTATGTCTGGCCGCAGAAGATGAACGCGGCCTTCAGGAGCGTGGCGGAGGCCGGCGGCGGCACGGTGGTCGGCGAGGAATACACGCCCTGGGGCGCCAAGGACTACGCGGCCACGCTGCGCAAGCTCGAGCAGGCCGGCACCGAGGTGGTGGTGCTGACCATCGTCGGCGCCGACGCCATCACCTTCGTCAAGCAGTTCGCCGCCGCGGGCCTCAACAAGAAGATCAGGATGGTCTTCCTCGGCTTTGGCGAGAACTACCTCACCGGCCTCTCGACTGAAGAATCCGAGGGCATCGTCACGGCATCGAACTTCATCGAGACGCTCGACAAGCCCGAGGCCAGGGAGCTGGTCGCCAGGGCGAGGGCGCGCTTCGGCGAGACCACGGTCGTGTCCAACACCGTGGACGCCCACTACACCTTGACGCGCCTCTTCGTCGAAGGCGTGAAACGCGCCAATTCGGACGATCCGACGGCCATCATGGCCATCATGGTCGGCCATCCGATCATGTCGGGCAATGGCGAGGTGGAACTGCGTCCGGAAGACAGGCACGCGCTGCTCAACGTGCTGATCGTCAAGTGCGAAGGCGGCACGCTCAAGGTCATCGAGGACCTCGGTCGCATCGCCGGGCCGAACCAGTGCGGCTGACCGTCTGAGGCCGCATGGTGGCGACCGCAATGCAGACCGAACAGACATCGGCGGGGCGGTCGACACCGGCGCTGGAACTCGTCGGCGTTTCGAAGCGCTTCGGCGGGCTCGTGGTCCTGGACGAACTCGATCTGGTCCTGGAACGCGGCGCGATGACCTGCATCCTGGGGCCGAACGGCTGCGGCAAGACCACCCTGTTCAACGTGATAACCGGGGCATTGGCACCGGATGGCGGGGACGTGCGCATCAACGGCATGTCTGTCGGCGGACTGCCCGCCTATCGCATCTCCCGAACGGGCGTCGTGCGCAAGTTTCAGGTGCCCGGCGTCTATCCCGATCTCACGGTCGCGGAGAACCTGGAGGTGCCGCTGGCGGCGGGGGGAGCCGGAAACGGCCCGCTGCGGCTGCTCATGTCCGGCTTCGGTCGGGATACGAACGCCGAGCGACGCGTCGAACTGCTGCAGCTGTGCGGCCTGGCCGCGAAATCCGACCGGCTGGTTTCCGACCTTGCCCATGGCGAGCGCCAGCGTCTGGAAATCGCCATGCTTCTCGCGCGCGATTCCGGCCTGCTGCTGCTCGACGAACCCACCGCCGGCATGTCGGCGGCGGAGACGCGGGCCGTGGCGGAGCTCGTCGTGCGCCTGCGCGACGAGCACGGCAAGTCGGTCCTGGTGATCGAGCACGACATGGGTTTCGTCCGCGAACTCGGCTGTCCGGTGGTGGTCATGGTGCGCGGCCGGGTCATCGCGAGCGGCAGCTACGAGGAGGTGAGCCAGGATGCGGCCGTGATCGCCTCGTATCTGGGGCGCGCCCGCTGATGCTCGAGGTCGAAGGTCTTGTCGCCGGCTACAAGTCGGGCGGACACGTACTGGACGGCGTGACGATGAGCCTCCGGCAGGGCGAGATCGTCGCCCTGCTCGGACGCAACGGCATGGGCAAGACGACGCTGATGCGGGTGCTGACAGGTCAGCTTCCCGCGCAGCAGGGCAAGATCGTCTTCGACGGGGAAGATCTCGCCGGGCGCGCGTCCTTCCGCTTTGCGAAGGCGGGCATCGGCTACGTGCCGCAGGGCCGCGAGATCTTCGCCGACTTCACCGTCGAGCAGAACCTGATGATGGGCGTGCTCGGCAAGGACGGCATCACAGGAAAGCTGCCGGCCGACGCCTTCGATGTGTTCCCGATCCTGGGTGAACGCCGCCAGCAGCGTGCCGGCACCCTTTCGGGCGGCCAGCAGCAGCAACTGGCGATCATGCGCGCCCTCGTCGGTCGGCCGAGGCTGCTTCTCCTCGACGAACCCTCCGAGGGCATCCAGCCGTCGATCGTCGACGAGATCGCCGCCACGCTCGGCCGCATCGCCCGCGAGACGGGACTGACCATGCTCGTGGTCGAACAGAACATCGACTTCGTGGAGGCGCTGGCTGGTCGCGCGCTGTTCATGGAGAACGGTTGCATCGCCGGCGCGATCGATGCCGTGGCGGACCTTACCGCCCGGCCGGATCTCGTGCACCGCTATCTTTCGATCTGAGGTTGCCCATGGCCGACATCGCCGCGCTGCTTCTCGACACGCTGAGCTTCACGCTGACACTGCTCCTGGTGACGCTGGGCCTCGTCGTCATTTTCGGCATGATGAACGTCATCAACATGGCGCATGGCGAGTTCTTCCTCATCGGCGCCTATGTCGTCGTCTTCGTCACCGGCGCCGGCGGGGCCTTCTGGCTGGGGCTGCTGCTTGCGCCCATCGTGCTCGCGATCCTCGGATTTGCCCTCGAATGGCTGGTGATCCGCCACATCTACCATCGCTTCATCGATACGATCCTCGCCACATGGGGCATCTCGCTGGCCCTGAAGCAATCGATCACCATTCTGTTCGGTCCCGCATCCCAGAGCATTGCCAGCCCGTGGCCGGGCACGCTCGACCTGTTTGGCATCGACTATCCGATCTACCGCCTGTTCATCATGGCCATCGGCCTGGCGCTCGCGACAGGCACATATCTGGTCTTCTTCCGCACGCCGCTCGGACTGATGGCGCGCGGTGTCATCGCCAACCGGGCCATGGCGGCATCGCTCGGCATCAACACGCGGCGCATGGATTGGGCGACCTTTGCCTTCGGCGCCGCCCTCGCCGGATTCGCCGGCGCGGTGATGTCGCCGATCATGAGCGTCGACCCGCAGATGGGCGTGGGCTTCCTGGTCCCGTCCTTGCTGGCGGTCCTCGTCGGCGGGGCAAATTCGCTGGTTGGCGCGGTGCTCGGTTCGGCGGTCATCGGCGGCACCACGACGGGCTTCTCCGCCTACATCTCGCAGGCCGACGCGCAGATCCTCGTCTTCCTCCTGGCCATGATCCTGATCCGCTTCTTCCCGAACGGCCTGACCGGACGGAAGCGCTGACATGTTCACGGGTCGCGGCATCCCGCTCACGGTCCTCGTCTGGGTCCTGCTCTTCTGCCTGCCGCTCGTGCTCGGCGACTGGAATGCGGCGCTGTTCGCGCAATACGTGACCTACGGCATTTTCGCCCTGAGCCTGGCGCTCATCTGGGGTGGTGCCGGAATCCTGTCGTTCGGCCAGGCCATCTTCTTCGGGATCGGCGCCTATTCGATGGCGCTGGTCACGCTCGGCAAGCTGCCGTTCCTCGGCGAGAGCGCATGGACCGGACTGGCGCTGGCGCTGGTGCTGCCGATGGTGGCGGCCGCCCTGCTCGGGTGGGTTCTGTTCGAAGGCAGGGCGCTGGCCGGCGCGCATCTGGGCATCGTCACCCTGTGCGGGGCGGTCGTCGCCGAAATCGCGGCGAGGCGCTGGGATTTCATCGGCGGTTTCAACGGTCTGTTCGGAATTCCGACCATGACGTCGTTCGACGGCGAAATGCTGTCGGGCTTCGCAACCAGCTATGTGGTGCTGGCGGCCGCCCTCATGGCCTATCTCATTGCGCTTGCCGTGATGCGCTCTCCGCTCGGAACGGTGCTGGCGGCGATACGCAACGACGAGAACCGCACCACACATTTCGGCTACGACGTCAGGCGCCACAAGATCTTCGTGTTTGCGCTCTCCGGCGCGCTGGCGGGCCTGGCCGGGGCGCTGTTCGCATTGCAGTTCGGCTTCGTCTCGCCGACGCTCGTCGGCTTCGGGCTCTCGACCGAAGTGCTGATCTGGGTCGCGGTCGGCGGTCGCGGCGTGCTGATGGCGGCATTCCTTGGTGCCCTGCTGGTCCGTTCGGGCGAAAGCGTCCTCTCGGGGTTGCTGGGCCAGTACTGGCTGCTGGTGCTCGGCATCGCCTTCGTTGCCACGGTCGTGTTCGCCCCGCAGGGCCTGTTTGCCAATCTGTTGCGACTGCCGGCGCCCGGCCGGCTGGCCCATCGTGCGAGGCCCGACTCCCACCGTCCGGACACCTCGGAGCGAAGCGCATCGCAGCCGATTGACAGCCCCTGAAACCCCTCATAGGTTTGTTTGACTACCAACAAATTTGGCCGGTCCGGCGAGGAGACGTCGGGCACGGCAGATCACAAAAGGGGTTCAGCCATGATCAGGAATTTCACGACAGGCCTCCTGGCGAGTGCCGCACTTCTCGCCTCTATTGCCGGCGCGTCCGCGCAGGACGACAAGGTCAGCGTCGCTGCGATATCGGGCTATTTCGCGCAGGGCTTCGGCGTGTCGATCGTCAACGGCCTGAACAAGGCGAAGGACGAGTTCGGCATCGACCTGAAGCTCGTCGACACGGGCAACCGCGCGCTCGACTATGAGGAGCAGTTCGCCAACCTGGCCAAGGACGGCCAGTACGACCTCATCTTCGTCATGGGCTGGGAACTGGTCGACGCGCTGACCAAGGCGAGCGCAGCCTACCCCGACCAGCGCTTCGTCTTCATCGACGGCGTGCTCGACAGCCCCAACATGATCTACGCCAACTTCGCCGAGGAGCAGGGCTCGTTCATCGCCGGCGCCATGGCCGCCATGATCGCGGACAAGGGGCCGGAATTCGACAAGATCGGCGACGGCAAGACCATCGGCTTCGTCGGCGGGCGCGACATCCCGGTCATCCGCAACTTCCTAGGAGGCTACGAGCAGGGCGCGAAGGCGGCGGCTCCCGACGTCAAGGTCAACTCGGTGTTCGCCGGCACGTTCGACGACCCGGCCAAGGGCAGCGAACTGGCCATGGCGCTCTACGGACAGGGCACCGACATCGTCTACAACGTCGCCGGTCCGACTGGCGAGGGTGTGATGCAGGCGAGCGCGGCAGCCGACAAATATTCGATCGGCGTCGACATCGACATGTGCGGCACCGCGCCGGGCAACGTGCTTGGCTCGATGCTCAAGCGCGGTGACATCGCCGTCTACACGCTGGTCAAGGACGAGGTCGAGGGCCGCACGGTCACGGCCGGCACCCATACCTTCGACCTTGCCTCGGGCGGCGTCGAATTCAAGGTGTGCGACGACATCGCGCCCAGCATCCCCGCCGACATCACGGCTAAGGTCGAGGAGCTGAAGAAGGGCGTCCTCGACGGTTCGATCTCGATCACGAAAGCCAAGTAGCCTCCCAAGGCGCATTCCGCGCCGGCGACCGTTGCGCCGGCGCGGATTGTTTCGAGGACACGACCCCTGGTTTCCTTCACAGCCACCACAGCGTCCGCGGACCATGCCGTCGAGCTCGTCGGCATCACGAAGCGGTTCGGCGCCTTTACCGCCAACGACCGGGTCGATCTCTTCGTCCGGCGCGGTGGAATTCACGCGATCATCGGCGAGAACGGCGCCGGCAAGACCACGTTGATGAACGTACTGTTCGGCCTGCTGCAGCCCGACGAGGGCGAGATCCGGCTGGACGGCAAAGCCGTCGTCATGGACGATCCGTCCGTCGCCATCCGCAGCGGTCTCGGCATGGTGCACCAGCATTTCAAGCTGGTGCCGTCGCTCACCGTCGCCGAGAACGTGTTCCTCGGCATGGAGATCCGCAGGAACGGCCTCATCGATCACAAGGCGCAGGAAGAGAAGACGCGCGAACTTTCCCGCCGTTTCGGCCTCGCCGTCGACCCGACCGAGCGGGTTGGCCTTCTGTCGGTGGGCATCGAGCAGCGCATCGAGATTCTCAAGGTTCTGGTGCGCGGCGCGCGCACCGTAATTCTCGACGAACCGACCGCCGTTCTGACCCCGCAGGAAAGCCGCGAACTCTTTGCAATCCTGCGCGGCTTCACCGAGGGCGGGATGACCGTGATCTTCATTACCCATCACCTGGAAGAGGTCATGGAGGTGTCCGACACCGTCACCGTGCTGCGACGCGGCAAGGCCGTGACGACACGGCCAGCAGCCGAGCTCGGAAAGGCCGAAATGGTCCGGCTGATGGTCGACCGCGACGTCAGCTTCGAGCGCCCCGACCGACCGGCGACCAGCGGCGGCACCGTGCTGAGCGTGAAGAACCTCTGGGCACGGGACGACCGCCGCCATCCCGCCGTGCGCAACGTCTCCTTCGACGTGCGAGCGGGCGAGATCGTGGGCATCGCGGGCGTCGCCGGCAACGGACAGACCGAACTGGCCGAGGTGCTTTCGGGTCTCCGGCCGCCCAGCCATGGGACCGCGATGCTGAACGGTCAGGATATCCTCGCACTGTCCCCGGCAGGCGTGCGCGCCGCGGGTCTCGCCCATGTCCCCGGCGACCGCATGGTGCGCGGCGTCGATGGCAACGCCACCATTTCCGAAAACCTCGCCATGGGAAGGCAGAATCGCGCGCCATGGCGGCGAGGTCCGCTGCTGGACTGGAAGGCCGCGGCAACCGAGGCGTCGAAGCTGATCGAGCGTTTCGACATCCGCGCCCGTGGGCCCGGCGACACCGTCCGGCGCCTGTCCGGCGGCAACATCCAGAAGGTCGTGCTGGCCCGGGAATTCACCAACGACGCGTCGTTCCTGCTGGTCGACCAGCCGACGCGCGGTGTCGATATCGGCGCGCAGGAGGCGATCCACGACGAGATCATGCGCCAGCGCGCGGCCGGCGTCGCGATCCTTCTCATCTCGGTGCAGCTCGACGAACTGCTCAAGCTCGCCGACCGCATCCTGGTGATGTTCAACGGCCGGATCATGGGCTCGGTCGACGGCGAGGCCGCCGACGAGAACCGCATCGGCCTGATGATGGCGGGCGTCGACCAGGACGAAGCGGAAGTGGCGGCATGAGCCAGCGGCTGCGCACGATCGTCGGCCAGCTGATCGCGGTGGTGTTCGCCCTCGCTTTGGGTGCGGTCGTCATCCTCCTCATCGACGAGAGCCCGATTCTGGTTTTCACCACGCTGTTGCGCGGCGCGTTTGGCGACATGACCCGCGTCGCCGCCACGCTGCTGCAGACGACGCCGATCCTGATTTCCGGCGTCGCCGCCTGCGTCGCCCTGCGTGGCGGCATGTTCAACGTCGGCGTGGAGGGTCAGCTCTTCATGGGAGGCTTCGCCGCGGCCCTCGTCGGCTTCTCCCTGCCGATGCCGCCGGGCCTCCACATGCTCGCAGCGCTTGCCGCCGGCATCTGCGCCGGCGCGGCCTGGGTGGCGATACCGGCCTATTTCCGCGTGCGGTTCAATGCCAACGAGGTGGTCTCGACCATCCTGTCGAACTACGTGGCGGTGCTGCTTACCTCCTACTTCACGATCTTCCTGTTCAAGCGACCGGGCGGCTGGTCGGAGACCCCGCCGATCCTGGCCTCGGCGCACCTTCCCGAACTGTTCGACTTCTCGCGGCTGAACTGGGGATTGATCATCGGCCTGGTGCTTGCGCTGGCCGCCGCCTGGTACTTCCGCAACACGCCGGGCGGCTACGCGATCACGATGACCGGCTCGGCGCCGAAATTCGCCCAGTATGGTGGCATCGACGTTCGCCGGCGCGGCTTCTGGGTGCTGATCGCATCGGGCGCCATCGGCGGTCTGGCCGGCGGCGTCGAGACGCTGGGCGTGCATCACCGCTTCATGGAGGGCTTTGCTCC
>JAESFK010000825.1_pt1 | contig 11962 bp, 9 predicted proteins | sample 9269391 | NCBI WGS metagenome assembly JAESFK01 (sample SAMN14506231, study PRJNA617097) | algae metagenome | isolation source: Drouetiella hepatica UHER 2000/2452 and co-occurring heterotrophs from... | place: Slovakia: Slovak Paradise National Park, Hrabusice, Kosice Region | collected 2000-01-01
TACCGTCCGGTAGGTAGTCAGATCGCGGAGCGGCGGTCAAGCGGGAGCGCGCCATGTCGGCAGTCGAGAAATTCGCAGGCGAGGGCGCTCGTCGCTCGCCTTATTTCACCGAGGAACACGAGGCCCTGCGCTATCAGGTCCGCCGCTTCGTCGAAACCGAGATCAAGCCGCATGCCCTGGCCTGGGAGGAGGACGGCTTCGTTCCGCGTGAGGTCCTGCGCAAGATGGGCTCGCTTGGTTTCCTCGGCATCCGCTATCCCAGCGAGTACGGCGGCTCCGAGATGGACACCATGGCGACCGTGGTGCTGGCAGAGGAACTCGGCCGCTCGACCTTCTCGGGCGTCGCGATCACGGCGCTCGTCCACACCGACATGGCATCCGTCCACATCGCCAATGCCGGCAGCCAGGCCCAGCGCGACAGGCTGATGCCCGCGATCATCGCCGGCGAGAAGATCGTCGCCGTTGCCGTGACCGAGCCCGATGCCGGCTCGGACGTGAAGGGCATCCGCACCACGGCGCGCCGCGAGGGCGACCATTATGTGCTGAACGGCGCCAAGATGTTCATCACCAATGGCGTTCATGCCGATCTCTACTGCGTCGCCGCCAAGACGGACTTGTCCGCCAAGCCGTCGCAATCGGTCTCGATCTTCCTGGTCGAGAAAGGCACGCCCGGCTTCAAGGTTTCGCGCGCGCTCGACAAGCATGGCTGGCGCTCCTCGGACACCGCCGAGCTGGTTTTCGAGGATTGCCGCATCCCGGCCGAGAACCTGCTCGGGCAGGAGGGGCGGGGCTTCTACGCGATCATGAGCAACTTCCAGAACGAGCGCACCGTGATCGGCGCCATGGCGATCGGCGAGGCGCAGGCCGCGATCGATCTCACGCTCGATTACGTCAAGACCCGCAAGGCCTTCGGCGCGCCGCTCTGGGACAAGCAGGTCATCCGCCAGAAGCTCGCAACGTTGGCGAGCAAGGTCGAGGCCGGCCGCCAGCTCGTCTACCACGCCGCCTGGCTTGACTCGCAGGGGTTTGAGGCGACGCGCGAGGTCTCGATGGTCAAGGCCTACTGCGGCGAGCTGGTCAACGAGGTCATGTATGCCTGCCTGCAGTTCCATGGCGGGATGGGCTACATGCGCGAGAGCACGATCGAGCGCATGACCCGCGACGCCCGCGTCCAGGCCATCGGCGGCGGCGCCACCGAGGTCATGCTGGAAGAGGTGGCGAAGCGGCTGTGAGCGCGGCGTTCGACAGAAGTCCGAGGGAGGCCGCCGAAGGTGGCTCGCGTCGGCTCATCCTCGACACGGCCGCCCGCCTGCTGCGTTCGGGCGGCTACCACCAGACGACCCTGCGCGAGATCGCCGAGGCGGTCGGTATTCGCAAAGCCAGCCTCTACTACCACTTCGCCTCGAAGGAGGAGATCGTCGAGGCCGTCGTCAACGATGGCGTGCGCTTCGTCCATGAGGCCGTCGTTGCTGCCTTGGCGGCGGCTGAGAACGCGCCACCCCATGCGCGGCTGGAGGCTGCGATCGGCGCCCATCTCACTGCGCTGCACGGCAATAGTGACTACACCAGCGCCAGCATCAAGGTCTTCACCTTCGGCGAAACCCCGGCGCCCGACAGTGTGCGCAGCGTCCGGCGTGCCTATGAGGATGTCTGGCGCGAGCTCATCGCCGAGTTGCAGACCACCGGCGCGTTGCCCAGCGAGCGCGCTCCCGACGTGCTGCGCTACCTGCTCCTGGGAGCCATGAACGGCTCGATCGACTGGTTCCGGCCCGAGCGTTTCGACACGAAGAGCCTTGCCCGGGAGTTCGTCGCGCTGATCGCCTCGCGCTGAGGCCCCGCTGGTCGCGGCCTGAGCGAGCGGCGACTTAACTCTGCTTTGAGAAGTGTCCGTCCACAACCGGGACATGACCGGCGATAGATTGAAATTTGGCGGAGAGTTTCGCGATTCCGCGAGCGAAAGCGCGTTCAGGATCGCGCGTCTGGACGAGACGCTGAGGCAATGTCGACTGCTCTTCCTGCTCTCGGCCGTGCTCAACACGCTGTTTCTGCTGAGCGATTGGCGCTTTGCCGGCACGCCGCATTTCTTCGTTGCGGCGCCGGCCCGGCTCTGCGTGGTGTTCTTCTCCCTGCTCTGCTTCGTGCTCGTTCGGCGTGCCGCGCGCTTCGCGCAGGCGCAGGCCGTGACGCTGCTCTGGGAAGTCACGACCGCGGTCGCGGTGGCCTTTCTCGTCAGCTCGCGCAGCGATCTCGCGCTCTTCGTCGTCCTGCTGTTGCCTTCGATCTTCTATCTCGTCGCTCCGACCTCGTTCCGGTTCACGCTGCTCATGGGGTGCGCGGCGAGCGTCCTGTTGCTGATCGGCTATCTCGGCCGGGGGCCCTATCCGCCGACATTGCTGGGCCTCGTGCTCGTCCTTGCCATGCTGAACTTCGCGCTCAGCCTGGTGGTGATCCACGCCAACCGCCTGCGTCGCTTGGAGTGGCTTGCGACACAGGCCGAGCGTTCGGCGAGGGAAGCCCTTGAAGACAGCCAGGCTCTGATCGAGCGCATCTTCATGGCGGTGCCGATCCCGCTGGTCGTCGCCGCCGTTCCCGACGGCAGCTTTCTGCGGGTGAACGACGCGGCGGTCCGCTATCTCGGGCAACCGGGGGCGGCAAACCTGAACAGCCGCTCCATGGTCGACTGCATCGGGCTCGATGAGCGCCGCGATGTGATGGCTGATCTCGACGATCCCGTCCGGATCGACGCGCTCGAAGTCTCCCTTCGCGATGGCCGCGGCCGCCGTCGCGATGCCGTCATCACCGCGGCCTCCTTGCCGATTGGGCAAATCCGGGCGGTCGTCGCCGGAATCGTGGATATCACCGAACGCAAGGCGAGTGAGGCGCGGACGCGCTGGCAGGCGACACATGACGCGCTGACCGGGCTGCCGAACCGGCTGCTCTTTCAGGAGAAGCTGGTCGAGGCCTTGCACAGCCGCGCCGACGGCATCGTCGCCTTGTTTCTCATCGATCTCGACGACTTCAAATCGATCAACGACACGCTCGGCCATGATGCAGGAGATGAACTGCTCGTCGCCGTGGGGGAGCGCCTGGCGCGGGGGCTCCAGCCGGGCGAGGTCGTCGCCCGGCTCGGTGGCGATGAGTTCGTGGTGATCGCCCGGCTGGCCGGTGGCGTCGAAGAGGCGGCCACGAAGGCCGACATGCTGCTTTGCGCCGTGCGCGAACCATTCCCAGGCGATCAGGCGGCCGGTCCGATGCGTGCGAGCATCGGTTTCGCGCTCGCGCCGCATCATCATGACGACGCCGGCGAGCTGCTGAAGGATGCCGATCTCGCGCTCTACCGGGCCAAGGCGCTCGGCCGGAACATGGCCCTGATCTACGATCCCGCCATCCGCGAGGCGATGCACGCTCGCGTCGAGATTTGCAACGCGATCTGCGAGGCCGTGGCGCAAGGGCGCATTCTGCCATTCTACCAACCGCAGATCGACCTGCGCAGCGGCGCGATCGAGGGCTTCGAGGTGCTCGCCCGCTGGGATCATCCCGAGCGTGGCATCGTGCCGGCCGCTGCCTTTCTTCTCGCACTCGAAGACCCCGAAACCGCGCGCCAGATCGGTGAGGCGGTGCTTCGGCGCGCCATGATCGATCTGCGAGGCTGGCTGGATGCCGGCGTGGCGGTTCCGCGCCTGTGGCTCAACCTGGCACCCGGCGTCTTCCGCGATCCGGCCTTTCCCGAAGCCCTGCTCGGAAAACTCGGCGCGGCCGGCCTTTCGCCAGCGCAATTTGGCGTCGAGGTCACCGAGAACGTGCTGCTGACGCGTCAGGGCGAGCAGACGGGGCCGGCGCTGCAGCATCTGCGTGGCGCCGGCATCCGCGTCGCGCTTGACGATTTCGGCACGGGCTATGCCTCGCTGACGCATCTGCGGCGTTTCCCGGTCGACGTCATCAAGATCGATCGCGGCTTCATCATGCGCGTCGGGGAGGGGGGCGAGGATGCTGCGATCGTGCGTGCGGTGGTTGCGCTCACGGCTGAACTCGGTCTGGACGTGATTGCCGAAGGCATCGAGACGCCGGAGCAGCAGGCGTTCCTGCTCGCCCATGGCTGCGGCTTTGCCCAGGGCTATCTCTATTCCCGCCCGGTGCCGGCCGATCAGGTTCCGGAACTCGTCGGCCGTTCCGGGTTGTTGCCCGTTGCTGGTGCAGGGCAGGGCGGCGTTGTACCGGTCTGACGCTCCGGTTCGGCCTTTGCTAGCTTGACCGACCGTCCGCTCTCGGGCGGTTGATTTGTCCGTCGCAGGAGACACTCTGAACCATGCGCGCTTTCTATCATCCCGATCAGTCGCTGCACGACCCCCAGCAGTATATGCGCTTCGGCCGTGTGGTCGCGCCGAAGGACCTGCCGGAGCGGACAGCGCGCCTGCTCGGCGCCCTGACGAAGCATGGCATCAAGCCGGAACTGTCTGCCACGCACGGCACCGCGCCCGTCCTCGCGATCCATGACGCTGGCCTCGTGGCGTTCCTCGAGACGGCCTGGGCGAAGTGGCAGGACCTGCCGGCCGAGCGCGGCCCCGAGGTCTGGCCCGCTACCTTCCCCTATTGGAGCGGCCGGCCGGACGAGGATGTCCGTCCGCCCTGCCGTCCCACAGGCTTTCTCGGCGAGCTCGGCTGGTATCTCGGGGACATGTCGGTGCCGATCGGCGAGCATTGCTGGCGTTCGACGCTGCTCTCGGCCGAGACGGCGGTGACCGCTGCAGATGCCATTATTGCCGGCGAAAAGGCGGTCTATTCGCTTTGTCGCCCGTCGGGCCACCATGCCCGCGCTGACCGCTCCTCGGGCTTCTGCTACCTCAACAACACCGCGATCGCGGCCCAGCGCCTGCGCTCGAAATTCGGGAAGGTCGCGATCCTCGACGTCGATGCCCACCACGGTGACGGCACGCAGCAGATCTTCTATCGCCGCAACGACGTGCTGACGATCTCGGTCCATGCCGATCCGACGAACTACTATCCTTTCTTCACCGGCTATGAAGACGAGCGCGGCAACGGCCCGGGCGAGGGCTTCAACCTCAACCTTCCGCTGGCCCATGGCGCCGGCGGCGCCGAGATGGCGGCGGCGGTCGACCGGGCTGGCCAGGCGATCCGGGATTTCGGGGCGGATGTCGTCATCGTCGCGCTGGGCTACGACGCCCACAAGGATGATCCGATCGGCGTGCTCAAGCTGGACGCCGCCGATTTCGGCACCATCGCCAGCAAGGTGAAAAGCTTCGGCCTGCCGACGCTTGTCGTTCAGGAAGGCGGCTATGCGATCGAGGCGATCGGGGATTGCCTCGATGCGTTCCTGGGTGGGTTCAAGAGCTGACCTTCCCGAACGAGGCGCGGGGAACCCCTCTCCTGCAAGGAGAGGGGCAGGGGTGAGGTGTCGGCCCCTGGACCAGTCGAGTGTCGCAAGATCGGCGATGCCGCGGTGAGGTCGTCGCCAAGGCGTCCAGCGGCCTACCCCTCACCCTACCCTCTCCCTATGGGAGAGGGTTCCCGCGCCTCCATGAAGCGCGTCTCGACTAAATCACCGCCTCGATCAGGAACGGCCCCTTCCGTCCGAGAGCTCCCTTGAACAGCTTGGTGAACTCCTCCGCCGTGGTGGCGCGGGCGGCTTCGACGCCCATGCCCTGCGCCATCGAGACCCAGTCGAGCGCCGGCTGGTCGAGATTGAGCATCAGCTTGGCGTTCTTGCCGAAATCGTTGACGCCGACGGCCCGCATCTCGCCATGCAGGATCGCATAGGTCCGGTTGGCGAAGATGACCGTGACGATGTCGAGGTTCTCGCGCGCCTGCGTCCACAGGCCCTGCACGGTGTACATGCCCGATCCGTCCGCCTGCATGCCGATAACCTTGCGGTCGGGGCAGGCGACCGCCGCACCGATCGCGAGCGGGATGCCTTCGCCGATCGCGCCGCCGGTGAGCTGAATGTAGTCGTGCTGCGGCGCGCTGTGGCAGTCGGCGTAGAACGTCCGACCCGACGAGACGGATTCGTCGCAGATGATGCTGTTTTCCGGCAGGAGCGTCGAGACGATGGCGCAGACCTTGTCGGCGTCGAGCGTCCCGGTCGGCAGCGCTGATGTCTCCTTGCGGGGCGCCGCGATATAGGCAGGGGCGCTCTTCGTCGCGCCCAATTCCTCGGCCAGCGCCGTGATGGTGCCGGGCAGGTCATCACCCGGAATGGCGAGCGTCGCGATCTCGCAGCCGTCATGGATCAGCCGGCCGGGCTTGCCCGGATAGGCGAAGAAGCCGACCGGGATCTGCGCGCCGATCAGGATGAGGTAGTCGATGTCCACGAGCTGCTTCACCGCCATGTCGACGGGGTAAAACACCTTCGGCAGGGCGACGCGGCCGGCGCCGCGCTCGATGCGCCCGTTCGACATCTGGCCGAAGACCTGGGCGCCGGTCGCGGCGCCGATACGCGCGGCCATCTCCATCGGCTTCTCGCGCAGGGCGAGCCCCGACATCATCAACGCGGCGCGCTTGCCATGCTTGCGCAGGCCGGCGGCGACCTCGGAGAGCTTCGACGCGGCGACCGTCTTGAGGGCGGGCACCGGTGTCGGCTTCGGCTCGACCGGCTCGACCGAGCCCCAGGCGCAATCCGCCGGCAGGATCACCGTGGTGACGCCGGGCAGCGAGAGCGAGGCGGCATAGGCCTCGCCGATGGCGGGGCCGACATCCTGCGGGCTCGTGATCCGTCGCACGAAATGCGACATCGGCCGGGCCAGGCTCTCGATGTCGCTGGTCAGCGGCGCGTCGTGCACGAGGTGATAGGTCGCGTGGTCGCCGACAACGTTGATCATCGGAGTCCAGGCACGCCTTGCATTGTGCATGTTGGCGAGCGCGTTCGCCATGCCGGGGCCACAGTGCAGCAGCGTCGCCGCCGGCTTGTCCGCCATGCGCGCATAGCCGTCGGCGGCACCCGTCACCACGCCCTCGAACAGCCCGAGCACGCAGCGCATCTGCGGCTTGCGGTCGAGCGCGGCGACGAAATGCATTTCCGAGGTGCCGGGATTGGCGAAGCACACATCCACGCTGTTGGCGAGCAGCGTGTCGCAGAGCAGGTCGGCACCGTTCATTCTGAGATTCCTAGGCGTGGGAAGGGCGGTTCGGTTGGAAGGGCGCTCAGGGGAAGGGATGTTCCTGCGCCTGTCAAACAAGAGAATGTCATTGCTGACCCGCGTTGCGGTGATCGACGGCTTGACGGTTTTGCATATGCATTTAACCTCGCATGGAACGAAGGTTGCATCTGGCTGCGCCACGCGAGGCGGTGGTAAGCCGGACAGCACACACAGGGGAAGGGTCCCGTCATGACAGCTTTGAAGCGTTTCGGAACGATGGCGGGAATAGGCCTTGCGGCGGTTCTCGCCGCAGGCGGCGCGCAGGCGCAGACCAAGGTCAACATCGGCATCTCAGGCTGGACCGGCTTCGCGCCGCTCGTGCTCGCCAAGGAGGCCGGGATCTTTGCGAAGAATGGTCTCGATGTGACGATCAAGAAGATCCCGCAGAAGGATCGTCACCTGGCGATCGCGTCGGGCGACATCCAGTGCGCGGCGACCACTGTCGAGACCTGGATCGTCTGGGACGGAGCGGGCGTGAAGACCAAGCAGATCTTCCAGCTCGACAAGAGCTATGGCGCCGACGGCATGGCGGTGCGCAGCGCCACCGGCGCGATCAAGGATTTGAAGGGCAAGACCGTCGCCGCCTCGGCGCCCGGAACCTCGCCCTATTTCGCGCTTGCCTGGTTCTTGAAGGAGAACGGCATGTCCGTGAAGGACGTGACCGTGGTCAACATGGAGCCCGGCCCGGCGGCGCAGGCCTTCATTGCCGGCCAGAACGACGCCGCCATGACCTACGAGCCCTATCTCTCGGCCGTGCGCGACAAGCCCGATGCCGGCAAGATCATCGCCACCACGCTCGACTATCCGATGGTGATGGATACCTTCGGCTGCACCCCCGCCTTCCTCGCCGCCAATGACACGGCGGCTGCTGCCTTCGCCAAGAGCTATTTCGAGGCCCTGGACTTGATCAAGGCCGACAAGGACAAGGCCTTCGGCATCATGGGCGCCGACGTGAAGCAGACCGGCGAGCAGTTCGGCAAGTCGGCCGGCTTCCTGCGCTGGTCGGATGCGGAGGGCAACAAGGCCTTCTTCTCGGGCGAGTGGCAGGCGTTCTCGGCCAAGGCCGCCGACCTGCTGCTCGAGATCGGCCTGATCAAGGTGAAGCCCGATCTCGCTTCGCTGGTCGAGACGAAATACGTCGCCGGCAAGTGAACGGGCACTGACCTGGCTGTCCTGCCCGACATCCTTGGTCCCGGCCTGCGCGTCGTCTTCTGCGGCACGCAGGCCGGGGCAGCATCGGCCAGGCGTGGCGCCTACTATGCAGGCCCCGGCAACAAGTTCTGGAAGACACTCCATACGATCGGCCTGACGCCGCACCAGCTCACGCCGGGTGAGTTTTCGGAACTGCTGCGCTTTGGCATCGGCCTGACGGATGTGGCGAAGGCCTCGTCGGGACCGGACAAGGCTCTTCTGCAAGCGCATTTCGACATCGAGGGTTTCGCAGAGAAGATGAGATCGCATGCTCCGGCCGTGATTGCCTTCAACGGCAAGCGCGCGGCACAGGCCGCGCTTGCCGTCAGTGCGGGCGACATGACTTCGCGCGAAATGGCTTACGGCCGGCAGCAGCGACGGTTTGGCGACGCGACAGTTTTTGTCCTGCCGTCGACCTCAGGCGCCGCCTCCGGCTTCTGGTCGCTCGCGCCCTGGCGGGATCTGGCTGCATTCCTGAAACCTGAGGCACCGCGCTCATGAGACCCCTCCAGCCGGTTTCGACCCCCGCTCGTGTGGGTTACGGCATCGCCTTCTTCGCGCTGTTCGTCGCGCTCTGGTCGGTCGCGACCTTCGGCGGCTATGTCCAGAAGCTGTTCCTGGCCGACCCGCTGACCATGGTCGGGGAGGGCTACAACCTGCTCGTCCGCTATGGCTTCGCCTTCGATATCGGCATGACAATCTGGCGCGTCGTCGGCGGCTTCGTGCTGGCGGTGATCGTCGCGCTGCCGCTCGGCATCATGATGGGCGCCTACAAGCCGATCGAGGCCTTCCTCGAACCCTTCGTCTCCTTCGCGCGCTATCTCCCGGCCTCTGCCTTCATCCCGCTCCTGATCCTCTGGGCCGGCATCGGCGAGGCGCAGAAGCTGCTGGTCATCTTCATCGGTTCGGTCTTCCAGCTCATCTTGATGATTGCGGTGGCGGTCGGCTCGATCCGGCGCGACCTCGTCGATGCCGCCTATACGCTGGGCGCGACCGATACCTCGGTGGTACGCCGCGTGCTCCTGCCCAATGCCGCCCCCGAGATCGCCGAGATTTTCCGGCTCGTGCTCGGCTGGGCCTGGACCTATGTCATCGTCGCCGAGCTGATCGGTTCGTCATCAGGCATCGGCCACATGATCACCGACAGCCAGGCGCTGCTGAACACCGGGCAGATCATCTTCGGCATCATCGTCATCGGCCTGATCGGGCTGGTCTCGGATTTCCTTTTCAAGGCGGTTAACCAGCGCCTCTTTCCGTGGGCGCAGAGATGAGCAAGCTCCTCGTCGAGAACGTCGGGAAGATCTTCCCGGCCCAGCGCGGCGGTCAGCCGACCCGCGCCCTGATGCCGACCTCGCTGAACGTCGGCGACAACGACTTCATCTCCATCCTCGGCCCCTCGGGCTGCGGCAAGTCCACCTTGCTGCGGATCATCGGCGGGTTGGAGACGGCGAGCGAAGGCCGCATCATGCTTGATGGCACGCCGGTGTCGGGCCCGGGCGCCGATCGCGGCTTCGTCTTCCAGAGCTACACGCTCTTCCCCTGGCTGACGGTGGCGCAGAACATCGCCTTCGGCCTGCGCGAGAAGGGCGTGCCCGAGCGCGAACGGCTCGATATCTCCAGAAAATGGGCGGATCGGGTCGGGCTGTCGAGCTTCGTCGACCATTTTCCGAAGCAGCTTTCCGGCGGCATGCAGCAACGCACCGCCATCGCCCGCGCGCTCGCCAATGATCCCAAGATCCTGTTGCTCGACGAGCCCTTCGGCGCGCTCGACAACCAGACCCGCGCGCTGATGCAAGAGATGCTGCTCGGCATCTGGGAGCGCGAGCGCAAGACCGTGCTTTTCGTCACCCACGACATCGAGGAGGCGATCTTCGTCGGCTCGCGGGTTGTTATGATGAGCGCGCGGCCCGGCCGCATCAAGGCCGATATCGCTGTCGATTTGGCCCATCCGCGCCCCTACACCATCAAGACGAGCCCGGAATTCGTCGCGTTGAAGGAGCGGCTGGTCGAGGAGATCCGCTCCGAGGTCATGGCAAGCCCCCACTGAGCGACCCAGCGGAAGGCCGAGGTGGCGGGTCGATTGACAGCCCGCCGCGATGATGCTTGGTTCTGCCTCAATTGGCCTGACCACATGGCCAAAAACGAGCTCCCGATCACGGGAGCCGGGGGATGGAAACCGGGAGCAAGCTGTGCCGCTCGAGGCTGTCGAGTCGCCACGTCTCTATCGTCAGATCGCCGACCAGCTCCGCCATCTCATTGATCGGCGGGAGTATCCGGCGGGCGGTCGGCTGCCGCCCGAGCGCGAGCTTGCGGAAAAGCTCGGCGTGTCGCGCCCATCCGTCCGCGAGGCGTTGATCGCGCTCGAGGTCGAGGGGCGCGTGCGTATTCGCATGGGCTCGGGTGTCTATGTCGTCGATCGGCCCCCGGACCAGCCGGCCTTGATCGCGGCGTTCGACGAGGCGCCGGAGGGGCCGTTCGAGGTGCTCAAGGCGCGCGAGTTGGTCGAGAGCGCGGTCTGCGCCGAGGCCGGTGCATCGGCGGGGCCCGCCGATGTGGCGGCGCTCGACGACATCCTGCGCCGGATGGAGCTGCCCGGCCTGAGCAGCGACGAACTCGTCGCGCTGGATCGATCCTTCCACGTCGCGATTGCCTCGATCCTCGGCAATGCTGTGCTGGCGCGCTTTGTCGGCCTGCTCTTCGACCAGCGCATCAACCCGTATTTCCGCCAGCTCGCGAGCTATTTCGAGAACGCGGAATCGTGGCGCGAGGCGGTGGCCGAGCACCGCGAGATTCGCGATGCGATCGCGGCCGGAACAGGCGAGGGCGCGCAGGCGGCGATGCGTCGTCATCTGCAGTGCTCGCAGGAGCGTTTCTCGCAGAGCTTCGGCGAAGGGCCGCCGAAATCGAGGCCCGGCGGGCGTGCAAACGGGCCTGAAAGAGGGCGGGCGAGCGTCGTGACCCGCCTGACCCGCAAGAACTGAGGCAGGAAGAGCTGACGCAATAAGAAGACTGCAAGAAGCAGACTTAAACCACAGCAACAAGACCGATCCCATGGGAGGGACCAGAGCGATGAAGACCTATCTGACGATGGCGGCCGTTGCCGCGAGCCTGATCGTCGCCGGCGCGCCGGCACAGGCCCAGACCAAGCTGAAATGGGCCCATGTCTACGAGACCTCCGAGCCCTTCCACACCGAGTCCGTCTGGGCGGCCGACGAGTTCAAGAAGCGGACCAATGGCCGCTACGAGATCACGGTCTATCCGGCCTCGCAGCTCGGCAAGGAAACTGACATCAACCAGGGACTGACGCTCGGCACCGTCGACGTCATCATCTCGGGTTCGAGCTTCGCGGCGCGCGCTTATCCCCCGATCGGCGTGACCTATTATCCTTTCACCTTCCGCGGCCCGGACCATCTGCTCGCCTATACCAAGAGCGACGTCTTCACCGACATGGCCAAGGGCTACCAGGAGAAGAGCGGCCACCAGATCGTTTCGGTGACCTATTACGGCACGCGCCACACCACCTCGAACAAGCCGATCAAGAGCTGCGCCGACATGAAGGGCCTCAAGATCCGCGTGCCCGACGTGCCGGCCTATCTCGCCATGCCGCGCGCCTGCGGCGC
>JAESFK010000826.1_pt1 | contig 11949 bp, 11 predicted proteins | sample 9269391 | NCBI WGS metagenome assembly JAESFK01 (sample SAMN14506231, study PRJNA617097) | algae metagenome | isolation source: Drouetiella hepatica UHER 2000/2452 and co-occurring heterotrophs from... | place: Slovakia: Slovak Paradise National Park, Hrabusice, Kosice Region | collected 2000-01-01
TGAAGTTGTTTCTTCAGCTCTGCTTCACTTTCGCTAATCTCAATGTTAAAGGGACGACTCATGGCATATTTCAGGGCTTAACTTTATGACTCGTATTATATGTTTCCTCACATTAAATTGGTATAAGAGAGGTCAGTAATGCCAACTGCAACAGATTTCAAAGATTATTATGCTGTCCTGGGAGTCAGCAAAACAGCAACTCCTGAAGAAATCAAGCGAGCTTACCGCAAACTTGCCCGCAAGCACCATCCTGATCTCAATCCTGGAGATCAGGACGCAGAGGCAAAGTTCAAAGATTTGAACGAAGCGAATGAAGTACTCTTTGATCCGGAGAAGCGGCAGAAGTACGATCGCTTTGGTCAGCACTGGAATCAGCCTAGTCACCCTGAAGCACCAACCCCCAGTGGCGCTCAAGCTGCGACAGACGACTTCAATCAGTACGGCGATTTTGATGCATTCGTCAACGATTTGCTGGGTCGATCGCGGCGTAGAACCCGCGCGCCGGGAGGCTTTGATGGCACCGGATTTCGCTCTCAGGCTCCGGCACCGGACACCGAAGCGGCGATCGCTCTCACCTTTTCTGAAGCGTTTCACGGTGTCCAGAAGCGGCTGCAACTCGATGATGAAACCATCAACGTTCGTATTCCGATAGGCGCGAAACCCGGCAGTCGCATTCGGATCAAGGGTAAAGGTCGTCCGAGTCCATTCACTCAACAGCGTGGTGATTTGTATCTCACCGTTGAGGTGTTGCCGCATTCCTTCTGGCGATTCGAGGGCAATGATCTCGTTTGCGACGTGCCCATTCGCCCCGATGAGGCGGTTTTGGGAGCACAAATCAAAGTGCCGACCCCAGATGGCAGCGTGACGATGAAAGTTCCCAAAGGGGCGCGATCGGGTCAATCACTGAGACTGCGCGGCAAAGGCTGGGCATTGCCAAAAGGAGGACGAGGCGACTTATTTGCCAAACTTCAGATGGTTACGCCGCAAGACTTGAGTGCGATCGAGCAAGAATGCTACGAAAAAATCCAGGCAAATACGAGCTTTAACCCGCGTGCCCCGTTAGAGGAGATTATATTATGAGCTTCAGCCTTTCAAAAATCGTGGTTTCACCCACAGGCGAACAACTCTACACCTTTGAATACGCTGCATTAGTGACTGAGACTTCGATTACGGTTGTAATGTCTTATGTTGAGTTAGGCGTGATCGAAGCGATCGGCGACCTGCTGCATTCCCGTGAGATTGCCCGAATTGCCCAGATTCAGCGGTTGCGCCAAGATTTGGGGCTAAACTTAGTCGGAGCCGCAATGGTGCTAGATATGGCTCAGGAGATAGCCCAGCTCCGGGCACAGCTCAAGGTTTATCAGTCTCATCGACCCAACGCGGGATGAGGTATTCAGACCCGCCGGAAAGCCCGACGTTAGATTCTCATTCTGAGCGGCTATGCCAACAAGAGCGCAGTGAAGTGCTGCAACAGTGGGAAGATTGGCTGGAAACACCGATGTTGGTGCTGGGCTTTGCCTGGTTAGGACTGTTTATCGTTGAGCTAGTTTGGGGACTCAATCCTCTTCTAGCAGCGATCGGCACCCTCATTTGGATCGTCTTTATCATAGATTTTGGTATCAAACTTCTTCTTGCTCCTTGCAGAGTTTTCTATCTCCAACATCATTGGTTGACCGCTTTTTCACTGTTTGTTCCCGCACTACGAACCCTTCGGATTCTGCAAGTCATACGACCTTTGCGATCCATTCATGCGGTTCGAGGATTGCAGTTGCTACAGGTGATGACACGAACCAACAAAGGAATGCGAGTCCTGGCTGCCAGTATGGGACGGCGAGGGTTTGGTTATGTGGTGGGAGCAACTGCGATCGTTACCCTCCTGGGATCGGCTGGGATGTACGCATTTGAACATGAACTTTCTGTTGGCGCGGCTGGCATCCCTGACTATGGCACTGCGCTGTGGTGGACGGCAATGGTGATGACCACAGTGGGGTCTGATTACTTTCCAAAGACGGCGGAAGGACGGGTGCTATGTTTTTTGCTAGCGCTATATGCCGTTGCAATCTGTGGGTATGTGACAGCAACGCTAGCAACATTCTTTGTGGGTCAGGATGCCGGGAGTGATGACGCAGAGCTAGCGGGGGCGAAATCCATTCAAGCCCTACAGGCAGAAATTACCGCGCTGCGAACTGAGATTCAAGCCTTAGCCCAACGAGATGTAGATCCATAACCCGTACATTTTGATTATGTTTTGTATCGTACTTAATCAATTCATTCAGGAAATCAAACCCTCGTCTGTCACAGTAATAATAAAGACTACAGCAATAGTTAAATAAATCTAGTCAAAAAGGAAATACCGATGGAAACCAAAGTAGGGCTGTGGATTGACCATAGAAAAGCTGTTGTTGTGACAATTACAGAGAAGGGGGAAGAGACAAGAGAGATAACTTCGGACGTGGAAAAACAGCTCCGGCGTTCTGGTGATTCACCGCTTGAAGGTTCCTATGAATCACGCCAAGTTCCCGCAGACAATAGCCGCCAAAGAACTCTGACAGGACATCTTAATACTTACTATGATACTGTTATTGACTATCTTCGTGACGCAGAGTCCATTCTCATATTGGGACCAGGTGAGGCAAAAGATGAACTGAAAGAACGTCTTGAAGCCAATAGCCTTGGGGGTCGCGTTGTGGGTACTGAAACAGTCGATAAGATGACGGATCGGCAGATCGCAGCAAAAATTCGACAGCACTTTGCTGAGTCGCATTAGGCAGCAAAAAAATTCATTGCAAATCCATTGGCTAATTCCAAAAATCAAACCGATGAATTCTCCACTCTCCCCATTTTGGAGCTTGCCCACAGATCAGGTGCTACAGCAGGCGCACTCGACGATCGCCGGATTAAGCCGTCAAGATGCAAGACAACGTCTGAGTCAATACGGCGCAAATAGCCTCAAACAAAAACACAAATCGAGCGACTGGATACTGCTGCTCAATCAGTTCAAGAGTCCGATTATCTTGATTCTGATTTTTGCGGCAGTGTTGTCTATCTTTCTTCAAGATGCGGCATCTGCCATTATCATTTTGGCGATCGTCTTTATCAGTGGGCTATTGGGATTTTGGCAAGAGCGAGGAGCCTCGAATGCGGTTGAGAAACTACTGGCACTCGTGCAAGTTAAAGCCACGGTTTTGAGGAATGGTCAAGCTCAAGACATTCCTAACGAGGAGGTCGTTCCAGGCGACATTGTGGTGCTGAGTGCAGGGAAAAATATTCCCGGTGACTGTCTCGTTTTAGAGTCGAAAGATCTATCAGTGGATGAGGCAGCGTTAACCGGAGAAACCTATCCGGTTGATAAGCTTAGCAGCGTACTGCCTGCCGAAACTGGACTTAGCCAGCGCACCAATTCTCTCTATCTAGGCACGAATGTTATCAGCGGTACGGCAAAAGCAATCGTCATTCATACCGGAAAAGAAACTGAATTCGGCAAAGTATCAGAACGCCTGAAGCTCAGACCGCCCGAAACAGAATTTGAACGGGGACTGAGCCAGTTTGGCTACTTCCTGATGGAAGTGACGCTAATTTTAGTGGTTCTTATCTTTGTCGTCAACGTTTACCTCGATCGCCCCGTGCTGGAATCCTTTCTGTTTTCTCTAGCGCTGGCGGTTGGCTTGACTCCCCAGCTATTGCCCGCGATCGTCAGCGTTAACCTGGCGAGAGGGGCAAAGAAAATGGCGACCAAGCAGGTGATTGTCAAGCGCTTATCGGCGATCGAGAACTTTGGCAGCATGAATGTGTTCTGTACCGATAAGACCGGAACGCTGACGGAAGGACAAGTAAAAATTCACTCTGCGGTTGATGTAGAGGGAAAAGAAAGTAACCGGGTTCTGCTCTATGCTTACCTGAATGCTGCCTCTGAGTCGGGTTATGTGAACCCGATCGATACTGCAATTCGCGCCTATAAAACATTCGATGTTTCGGGCTATCAAAAGCTAGATGAAGTGCCCTATGACTTTAACCGTAAGCGTCTCAGTATCCTGTTTAAGAGTGATGGTAGGCATCTGATTGTTACCAAAGGCGCACTCAAAAATGTTCTAGAAGTTTGCTCAACGGTTGAAATGGCTGAGGGTAAAACGATTGATATTGTAGACCAGCGACAAAACCTTCACCAGCAAGCTGAAGATTTAGGCAGTAAGGGTTTGAGAATCTTAGGTATGGCTTATCGCAACCTCATCAGCATAGATCCTCAGAGTAAGCATCGAGATTCCTTCAGCAAAGAGGATGAAGCGAACATGACCTTTCTGGGCTATCTGGCGCTCTTCGATCCACCCAAAGCGGGCATTGGTGACACCCTCAAAGAATTGGAATTGCTGGGAATCACCCCAAAGATGATCACCGGAGACAGCAAGGCGGTGGCGATGAGTATCATTCAGCAGGTCGGACTGCCTAGCCCCAAAGCGTTGACAGGCTCTGAACTAGGCAAGCTCAGTGATGAAGCCTTAATGCATCAAGTTCAACAGACCAATGTCTTTGCTGAGGTGGAGCCAAACCAAAAAGAGCGGATTATCATCGCTCTCAAAAAAGCGGGAAATGTCGTGGGATACCTGGGAGACGGCATTAATGATGCCTCTGCGCTTCATGCTGCCGATGTTGGCATCTCAGTTGAGAGTGCCGTTGATGTCGCCAAGGAAGCCGCTGATATTGTATTGATGCAAAAGGATTTGAACGTCCTCGTCGAAGGCGTAAAGGAAGGACGGATTACCTTTGCTAACACCTTAAAGTATGTCTTCATGGCAACAAGCGCTAACTTCGGCAATATGTTCAGCATGGCAGGAATTTCTCTGTTTCTGTCCTTTTTGCCGCTTCTGCCCAGTCAGATTTTACTAACGAACCTCCTCACCGATTTCCCAGAATTGACAATTGCCACCGATCGCGTAGATCGAGAACAGGTCAGCCAACCCCGCCGCTGGAATATTCGCTTTATCCGCAAGTTTATGTTGGTGTTTGGGTTGCTCAGCTCGGTGTTTGATTACCTCACTTTCGGGGTCTTGCTGCTTCTGCTACAGGCTGACCCGGCACAATTCAGAACTGGATGGTTCATGGAATCCGTGATTTCTGCATCCATGATTGTGCTATCCATTCGCACACATAAGTCCATTCTTCATAGCAAACCCAGTCTTTCTCTGCTCTTATCTACGATGGCGATCGTCATTATCACACTTATCTTGCCCTATACGCCGCTTGCAGGTCTGCTGGGATTTCAAGCCTTACCCATTGAGTTCCTTTTGGTGCTAGCAGCCATTGTCGGACTCTACATCCTCTGTGCCGAAAACGTGAAACGAGTGTTCTATCAATATGTCCAATCTTGACGATGCTCACTTTAATGACGAGAAAAACATGATGAATGTGAAAACTCATACAATTCAAACATCTACTTATATATCATTTCAAACATCCTTATGTCATGCTGCTTGAAACCAGAAAAATGATAGCTTAGCTATTACATAAATGACGCATGTGACAGCTAAGACTCTCTTACAAAACTCTCCTCAGTACATCGACTCAGCCATTTGAACCACCCTCAAAAATCAAACATCAATATCATGGTAGCTACTCCTCCAAAACCAACTCTTGATACCTCAATTAGTGCATTTGGCACAGCCCGGTCTACCGTCGAGGGTGCGCCCCTCAGTGCCGAGGAATTGCGGAAAACACATGCCTATTGGCGCGCCTGTAACTACCTGGCGATCGGCATGATTTACCTACGAGACAATCCACTGCTGCGATCGCCTCTAACGATCGAACAAATTAAGCATCGTATATTAGGACATTGGGGCACCAGCCCTGGCTTAAGCTTTGTCTACACGCATCTGAATCGGCTGATCAAACAGCAAGATCTCAATATGATCTTCCTGGCAGGGCCGGGGCATGGGGCACCGGGGGTTCTGGGACCTTGCTACTTAGAAGGAACCTATTCCGAGGTCTATCCCGACAAGAGCGAGGATGAGGAAGGGCTGCAAAGATTCTTCAAGCAATTCTCTTTTCCTGGCGGTATTGGTAGTCACTGTACCCCTGAAACTCCTGGTTCTATCAATGAAGGAGGGGAACTAGGCTACAGCCTCTCCCACGCCTACGGAGCCGCTTACGACAATCCAGACCTAATCGCTGCCGTGATGGTCGGGGATGGTGAATCTGAAACTGGGCCCCTGGCAACGGCATGGCACTCCAACAAATTTCTCAACCCCATCCGCGATGGCGCAGTGCTGCCCATTCTGCACCTGAACGGCTACAAGATTAACAACCCGACACTGCTTGCTCGCGTGAGTCATCAGGAGCTAGAAGACTTGTTTAGAGGCTATGGCTACACACCTTACTTTGTAGAAGGCTCTGATCCTGAAACGATGCATCAGGCGATCGCTGCAACTTTAGATCACTGCGTTGGAGAAATTAAGCAGATTCAGGCATCCGCTCGCAGTACAGGTGTGGCAAAACGTGCCCGCTGGCCGATGATTGTTCTGCGTAGCCCCAAAGGCTGGACCTGCCCCAAAGAAATAGACGGGCATAAAGTGGAGGGATTCTGGCGTGCTCATCAGGTGCCGATGGCAGACGTAGCGACCAATGAGGGTCATTTTCAGATTCTGGAACAGTGGATGCGGAGCTACAAACCTGAAGAACTTTTTGATGCTAGCGGGAAGCTGATTCCTGAACTGAAAGATCTGGTACCCAAGGGCGAGCGCCGCATGAGCGCTAATCCTATTGCGAACGGAGGGATGGTGCGTAAAGCGCTGCGGATGCCGGACTTTCGCGATTACGGGGTTGAAGTCATCCATCCTGGTGCTATCGAGGTTGAAAACACTAAGCCCTTAGGCGTTTTTCTGCGGGACATTATGCAGAGGAACATGGACAACTTCCGCGTGTTTGGGCCTGACGAAAATACCTCGAATAAGCTCACCGCGATCTACGAAGTCAGTAAAAAGCTATGGATGGCAGAGTACTTCCCTGAGGATCAGGACGGTGGCGAATTAGCGATCGATGGTCGGGTAATGGAAATGCTGAGTGAACACACGCTGGAAGGCTGGCTAGAAGGGTATGTGCTGACTGGACGGCACGGCTTTTTCTCCACCTACGAATCCTTCGTTCACATCATTGACTCAATGATTAACCAGCATTGCAAATGGCTGGAGATTTGTCAGCATATCCCTTGGCGGGCTGCTATTTCTTCGGTTAACTTGCTGATCACCTCTACAGTATGGCGGCAGGATCACAATGGGTTTACCCACCAAGATCCTGGCTTTCTCGATGTGGTACTCAATAAGAGTCCAGACGTAACCCGGATCTATCTCCCCCCTGATGTAAACAGTCTGCTATCGGTTGCAGACCACTGTTTACAGAGCGTGGATTATGTCAATGTGATTGTGTGCGATAAGCAGCTCCACCTGCAATATATGGACATGGATACTGCGATCAAGCACTGCACAAAGGGGCTGGGCATCTGGGATTGGGCAAGCACCGATCGCGGCAGCGAACCAGATGTGGTTGTAGCCTGTGCTGGCGATACTCCAACTCTGGAAGCTCTAGCAGCAACGGTCATGCTGCGGGAGAATTTTTCCGATCTCAAACTCCGATTCATCAACGTCGTTGACTTGTTCAAGCTACAGCCGGATACAGAGCATCCGCACGGTTTGTCCGATCGCGACTTCGACAGCCTCTTTACCCTTGATAAGCCGATCATTTTCAACTTCCATGGCTACCCTTGGCTCGTCCACAGGCTCACCTATCGACGCAACAACCACCACAATCTGCACGTTCGCGGCTATAAGGAAAAGGGCAACATCAACACGCCGCTAGAGCTTGCCATTAACAACCAGATCGATCGGTTCAGCATTGCGATCGATGTGATCGATCGCGTTCCCAAGCTCCAGGTTGCAGGTGCCCATGCTAAGGAAGAGTTTAGGAATCAGCAGATCGAATGCCTTAACTACGCCCATGAGAATGGTATTGATATGCCAGAAATCCTTAACTGGAGATGGACGGCTTCTCCTTCAGAAGATCCTTCTCATGAAGATGCTCCACACTGAGTAGATTTTATCGGGTAAACAGTGCCCACTTGATATATTGGTGAACTAGAGGTTGTAACGATTCAAAGATGGTGCATCATTTGGCAGCGAATTCTCGTGGCATTAAGTTGCAAGGCGATCGCATCAAACCCTCCAGCCTACTCGTTTCTGTTCCGTCACATCACGCTCATTAGAAACTCATACCAATTTAAATAGTGTTTAAGGCAGATAAGGTATCCGGGATGAAGGGATAACCCGTGATGGAAGCAACTATTTCCGGTGTTAGTTCAGACAGAAGTTGATCGACTTTGGTTTGCAATTGAGGCACATCTTTTGGAACAGGCATCTACCTCAACAAAGTAGGTCAGACGAGCGAATTGGTTGCTGTCTTAGCTGGAGTCAATACTACTGCTGTTAACTTAAGCTCTCCATCTTTTGTATTCGTCTAGTTTATTCATAGTTTAGCTACTATGCAGGATGTAGGTACCCAGATAAGTGATTTTTGTGGACTTAGAAATTGCTTAGTCCACAAAAAATCATTTTCTCATGGACTACTGCATTTGGAAGCATTTGATGAATTGCAAAGATATAAATGAGTAGCAAACAGGGCGCAATTAGCAAATGAGTGGCGCGTTCTCTCATGCTTGAAAACTATTACTGCCTGGGGTTTCTAGCTCTCTACAGTAAGTTGAGCATCCATTCGCGTATGCTCTGATCTTAAAGTGCAGGAGGCTTGTCCGGAGCAGCATAGAGGGTTTGCGCCATCTATTTGCTAATTATGCCAAACTGTTTGCTTACTCATAGTAAGGGTGGGGTGAGGGGATAGAGATATTCTTGTCTTCTTTTGAGAGCAGAGCTATGCAAATTCAGGGTAACTTCAAAGCCCTATCAACATTGAATTACCGGGCTTTTTGAGTCTTTAATCGTACTCTAAATAACGGTTGCTCTATGAAGTGCAAAGCGCTGCTCATGATGTGTGGCGGCTGTCAATGATTGAACTGCAACAGGAGCCGTCTTTATCAGATGCGGCTTCGATAGAATGGGGCAGTTGTGAACAGGCAGAATTTATGTCAAGTCCCAGACTTGATTGGGTGTTGGGTTTGTTGTGGGGGCTAGTGAGTATGAGCGCCATCTTTGTCGGTGGGGTTGTTGCGCTCTACGTTAGCTTCTTTACGGCTGGTCAACTGGGCTTCGCCATTGAGGGTACTAATGAGGGAGCGATAGGAGTGGCTATCTTCCTAGCTTCAGTAGATCGCAAATTGCCTAAGAAAGGGGTAGGGTCAGGCTAAAAGCATTGAGATAGAGCCATGACGACCTACCCCTCTCCATTATCTCCCTCCCCTGCCTTGACCGATGAGGTGACTCTAGAAGTTGCGCTCGATTGTCTGCTGGAGCATCTGCCGATTGAAATGGAAGGGGGTTACACTCCCGAAGACTTGTTTGAGATCCTGCTGCGGGCAGCCAGTCGGGGGGACAGCATTGAACACACGGTGCGGCAACTGGAGGGGGTGCCCAGCGGCAATGGGGTTCGCTATCACCTGGATAAGCTGAGCGATATGGCATTGGTGGAGCAACAGCTCAATCAAGCATTGCAAAGTCGAATTCCCCCCAAGATTGCCAAAGGGCGGCACCGCATTGCCTTGATTTGCCCTTGATTCCCTATTACGGTAATCAAGCGTGCAGCGGAAGCTCCCTATATCTATCGTTCTCAAGCCAAAGCTGGGACAACCCGGTTTTTCGCCTACGCGACAGTCTATACTCATCTGTCGCAATAAGCGAGTCACCCTGGGCATTCATGCAGTGTCCCATCGAGAAACCTTAGTAGCGACCGTAACTTATCTCTTGGCGATGCTGCATCCCCTGCGGGTGAGGGTCAAACGCCTCTATCTCGACCGAGGCTTTTACAGTGTGCCCGTCATCCGTTGGCTCAAAGCCCTCAATATCCCCTTCCTCATGCCTGCGGTGGTTCGGGGCAAAAAAGCGGGGACTCGGCAACTGCTCAAAGGACGCAAAAGCTATGAGACTCGTTACACGATAAACAGTGCCCAATACGGTTGTGTCACCTGCCAAATGCGGGTGGTTTGCACCTATCACAAAGGCTCCAAGGGCAAGCATAGCATCCAATATAGCCTCTACGTTGTTCATCGAGTCCCTGTGGCATTGCATCAACTCCATCACCACTACAAAGACCGCTTTGGCATCGAAACCAGCTATAGGATGAAGAACCATTGCCGCATCCGCACGACCACTAAAAATCCCGTGACTCGATTGTTGTTTGTGGCTCTGGCGTTTATCTTAGTTAACCTTTGGGTGTATCTACTTTGGTACTTTATTAACCGTACTCAGCGCGGGGGGCGAGTCGTTTATCCAAAGTTGTTTAGCCTCAAAACCATGCTGGAGTTTCTTTGCCAAGCGGTTGAACGGCATTTTCCGGTTATCACTGCCATCTACTTGCCAGATCCACAATGAATTTGCGATCTACTGAGATTTGATGTCTCTCTTGCTCACAGCAGCGGTGGGGGCGGCACAGGCCTGGCTGCTCAGACAATACTTGCCAATCGCCCAGTGGTTAGGTGTGACGGTAGCAGGTGGGGGCATTGGCGCTGCTCTTGCTATCGGCGTTGGCTCATTAGGTGTCAATAGCCTAAACATTGTATCAGTATCCGTTTGGGCAGGAACAGCCATTACCCAGTGGTTTTTACTCCGGCGATTGTCCTCTCGGTCAATCGCTTGGCTGATTGCCGGCGTGGTGCAAGTCCCGATCGCTTCAAATCAACCGAACTCCATGCTTTTCCAGCCACCCATTGTCATATTGGTTTATGGCATTGTGACTGCTATCTTGATGGTCTGGATCTTGCAGAGTGCACGGATGCGATTGATAAAAAAGTAGTTCTCTTGCCTCATTTGAAGTTGTACAGCGATAAGTAATCCGTTCTTGGACAGTAATCGGGACGGCAAGACTTCATCGACTCGTAGCTGTCGCAGGTCGATCGGAGTTTTAGAGATTGAAGTGACTGCCAATTGAGTGAACGGCAAAGACTGAATGGGGACGACGATCGCTTCGGGAAGGGGTTGGCGAGGCATACATTCAATTCTTAGAGCAGTATCCAACGCTGACGAGAGCAATAGAAGAGAGCGATCGCCCTTTGAGTATTTGTGCTCATTTCTTTACTTCAGATCCCAAATAAACATCCTACTCAGAATGAAATGAGCTACGCTCTCAGGATGATTGAGGTGATTTAACGACATGCCACGCACACAACACAGATCCTCTCTAAGAGGGACTGGAAAAGGACTCAAGTAAGACAGAAGAAAAGTATATGAAACTGTCGAGCCACATGCTTTATGACCAAATTAATGCATTAAGCGGGAGAGCACTATCAGAGAAAGTTGTTGTAGAGCAATGCCTAGCGCACCTTTCCACGCCAGCGCAAGCTGTTTTGGTTGAGCTGGTAGATATACTCATCTGGTCGAGCGATAATAGCTTCGGCTAGAGCGATCGCTGATTCTAGCTGAGCTTCTGTAAGCTGCTTATAAGCGGCTTCTTTGCCACGTTGCAAGACAGTGTACCAGCACTGCCCAAACAGGTTGTCTAAAACAATACGTTGAAAGCAGTGGTTATTGCGGACAGGAAATTGTCGTTGATGAGCCAGTTGAGGCAAGATGTGGTTAGTTAGCTCTAGATAGCGATCGCGGCGTTGAGCAAGCTGATTCATTCACATTTTTTTGTAATTATGACAATTCTTGTTTTTCATGCAGACGCATTCTATCCCAGGGTTATTTCATTCTAAATAAGTCTCTGAGCATGTTAAGACCAAAGCCTGCAAGACGTTGAGCTTGAGCCATGTTTTGAAAACCCTTACTGCGATACAAGTTGAGTGCAAAGTTACGTGCGATT
>JAESFK010000828.1_pt1 | contig 11917 bp, 11 predicted proteins | sample 9269391 | NCBI WGS metagenome assembly JAESFK01 (sample SAMN14506231, study PRJNA617097) | algae metagenome | isolation source: Drouetiella hepatica UHER 2000/2452 and co-occurring heterotrophs from... | place: Slovakia: Slovak Paradise National Park, Hrabusice, Kosice Region | collected 2000-01-01
CGGCGTCTTCAACGACGACTTCATCGAGAGCTATATCGAGCTCAAGATGCAGGATGTGGCGCGCTTCGAGATGACGCCGCACCCGGTCGAGTTCGCGATGTACTACTCCTACTGAGGATTTTGGCCGCACCGCTTGCCCGGCCGCGAGCTTCCTCCCGACCGCGATCTTACGCGGTCCACCTCAACAGCCGGGGCGGCGACGCCCCGGTTTTTTGTACGCCGATGCGCCGGATTGAGCGACGCCGCAGCCCGGCCGCCGGTCAGTTTGCCGCCACGCGGCGGCCTCCGGCGTCCAGCAACGAATGATAGGCCGCCACCGTGCGCCCGACATGGCGCCCGGTCGTCAGGGGGTCGGTCCAGTAGCGGCGATAGGCGGCCTGCCCCATTGCCCGGACGGTATCGTCGTTGCGCAGGCGCCGCAGCGCTGCGGCCAGCCCGAACGCATCGCCGCCATCAACCAGGATCCCGTCCTCGCCATCGACGATCCAGCTCGCGGGCCCAGTGGTGCGCGCCAGCACCACGGGCACGCCGAGCGAGCGGGCTTCGGCGATGACAAGCGGGCCGGGCTCATACCAGAGCGATGGCAGCACGAGGCATCGCGCTTGCGCGATCTCGTCGAACACCGCCTCGGCCTGCACCCAGCCGCGCATCTCCGCCGCGGGGTTGATCCGCAGAATCTCGTCATGGAGCGGCCCTTCGCCGACGAAGCGGACCGGCATGCCGGCGTCGCCGGCGGCCTTTGCCAACACGTCGCCGGCCTTCTCCTGGGTGAAACGGCCGAGGAAGAGGGCATGCCGGTTGGCCGCGGCATCCGCAGGCATCCGCCGCTCGGCCTCCATCATGTTCTCGATCACGACATGGCGCGCCGCATCCGGCAGAAAGGGTTCCGCGAAGCGCCGCGCGAAATCACTGACATGGATGAAGAGCGGGGCATCCAGCCCGCGGATCGCGTCGTCCGAACGCCATTGCCGGGCGACGCGGACCAGCTTGTGGACATAGGAGGCGCGGTCGCAGTTCGAGGTGATGCAACCGGCCGACATCGGTCGCTGCCGGCATGGCGCGCCGGCCTTGAAGTCGAAATAGCCACCGACGGGGCAGAACGAGAAATAGTCGTGCATGGTGATCGCGACGGGCAGGCCGCTCGCGCCCGCCGCCGCTATCGCCGCCGGACTGAACGCCTTGGTCCATTGGTGCAGATGCACCAGCGTGTCAGCCCTGGGCTGGCGGGCGAGCAACGCGGTGAGAAAACCGTGGGCGGCCACGTTCCAGATGCCCTGTCGCGCCGCAGCGAGCTTGCCGCCGACCTTCCAGATTTCCTCGCCGGGGAACATTTCGACCGTGATGCGCGGATGGCTCAGACGGTCTGAGACGGGGCCGAGCGCGCAGGCGAAGACGACATCGACCCCCGCCTCGGCCAGGCCGCGCGCGCTTTCGATCGCGACCTTGGCGGCCCCGCCGTTCACGGCACCGAAATCGCTGATGAAGATGCTGCGCATCGCAAAAGGTCCTTCCGGACCCTGCGTAGCGGATAAAGGTTGATAGTCTGCGATACGATCTTCAGCCGCGGCTCAACGCAGGCTCAGCACCGCGAGGCCGACGATCGCCGCGAAGGCGATGGCGCACCAGGAGAGCGACCCACGGAACGCGGCAGGCCTGAAGCGCGGCAGGGGCGCATGCTCCTCATGCCCGAAGGCCTCGCCGGCAAGGCGCGCAGCCCGTTCCAGGCCGGCCACTCGTCCCCTCGGTATCAACGCACCAGACGCCACGATACCCTCCCCACTTTTAGCGATCATAGCAGGTGGCGGCGCGCCGCCCAGCCCTTCCATCGTCGAAGCCATTCTCCGGTCGACAGGGTTAATGCACTCTGAACGGACCGGGTTCCATCACCACGAATTGGCGCATTCGCGTGACCCTATGACGACAGCAGGCGTTCCCTCGGCGCGCCCTTGGCTGTAGGAAGTGCCGCAGCGCGGGAAAGCCGCATCTGGGCTAGAGTTTACAGTCGCGAATCAGGGGCCTGCGGACACGATGGCGGAGAATGGCGATCTTTTTGGCGGGGAACCGGAGCGGCCGGCAGCGCCCCTGCCCCGCGCAGCCGCGCCAAAGCCGGCGCCGTCGCGCTCGGATGCGCCCGCCAGCGGTTTTTCGTCCGGGCCTGAGGCTGTGAGTGGACGGCAGCCCCAACCGGCCGCGCCGACGCCGCCACGCAACGGGACCCTGTCGGAAACCGGCTACGACGCCTCGGCGATCGAGGTGCTCGAAGGGCTGGAGCCGGTGCGGCGCCGGCCCGGCATGTATATCGGCGGCACCGACGAGCGCGCCTTGCACCACCTCTTCGCCGAGGTGATCGACAACGCCATGGACGAGGCGGTGGCCGGCCATGCCAGCTTCATCGATGTCGAGGTGCTGGAGGACGGCTCGATCGCCGTCACCGACAACGGCCGCGGTATCCCGGTCGATCCGCATCCGAAATTCCCGGGCAAGTCGGCGCTCGAAGTCATCATGACGACGCTGCATGCCGGCGGAAAGTTCGACTCCAAGGCCTATGAGACCTCGGGCGGCCTGCACGGCGTCGGCGTCTCCGTCGTGAACGCGCTGTCGGACCGGCTCGAAGTCGAGGTCGCCCGCGGCAAGACGCTCTATCGCCAGGTCTTCTCGCGCGGCTTGCCGCAGGGCCCGCTGGAGACGGTCGGGCCGGTGGCCAACCGGCGCGGCACCCGCGTGCGCTTCCATCCCGATGCGCAGATCTTCGGCGAGGGCGCGCATTTCGTCCCCGCGCGCCTGTTCCGGATGGCGCGCTCGAAGGCCTATCTCTTTGGCGGCGTCGAGATCCGCTGGCGCTGCGCCCCTTCGTTGCTGAAGCCGGAGGGTGACGTCGCGCCCGAGGCCGTGTTCCGGTTCCCGGGGGGCTTGCGCGACTATCTGGGTCGCGAGATCGAGGGCAAGGACCTCGTCGCCGAGCCGATTTTCTCCGGCAAGATCACCCGCGACGGCAGCCACGGCTCGCTGGAATGGGCGATCGCCTGGCTTGCGACGGGCGAGGACGGCTTCTCCTCATCCTATTGCAACACGATTCCGACGCCCGAGGGCGGCACGCATGAGCAAGGCCTGCGCATCGCCCTGCTGCGCGGGCTGCGCGATCATGCCGAGCGCATCGGCCAGTCCAAGCGCATGGCGCAGGTGACCTCCGACGACGTGATGGCGACCTGCGCCGCGATGCTCTCGGTCTTCATCCGCGAGCCGGAATTCCAGGGCCAGACCAAGGACAAGCTGGCGACGCTGGAGGCCTCCCGCATCGTCGAAAACGCGGTGCGCGACGCCTTCGACCATTGGCTCGCGGCCGCGCCGCAGCAGGCGCTGCGCCTGCTCGACTGGTCGGTCGACCGGGCCGAGGAGCGCCTGCGCCGCCGCCTCGAAAAGGAGGTCTCGCGCAAGACCGCGACGCGCAAGCTGAGGCTGCCGGGCAAACTGGCGGATTGCAGCTCGGCCGGCGCTGCAGGCTCGGAACTCTTCATCGTCGAGGGCGATTCCGCCGGCGGCTCGGCCAAGCAGGCGCGCAACCGCACCACGCAGGCCATTCTCCCCTTGCGCGGCAAGATCCTCAACGTCGCCAACGCGACCCGCGAAAAGCTCAATGCCAACCAGCAGCTCGCCGACCTGATCCTGGCGCTGGGCTGCGGCATCGGCAGCCAGTTCCGCGAGGACGATTTGCGCTACGAGAAGGTCATCGTGATGACCGACGCCGACGTCGACGGCGCGCATATCGCCTCGCTGCTGGTGACCTTCTTCTGGCGCCAGATGCCGCGGCTGATCGAGAAGGGGCATCTCTATCTCGCCGTGCCGCCGCTCTACCGGCTCCAGCACGGCGGCAAATCGGTCTATGCCCGCAACGACGCCCATAAGGACGAGCTCATCGCCTCGATCTTCAAGGGCAAGAAGCCGGAGATCAGCCGGTTCAAGGGCCTGGGCGAAATGATGCCGGCCCAGCTCAAGGAAACGACGATGGACCCGAGCAAGCGCATCCTGCTCAAGGTCATGGTCGATCATGAGTCGCGCGACGAGGCGTCCGACACGGTCGAGCGGCTGATGGGCAACAAGCCGGAAGCGCGCTTCCTGTTCATCCAGGAGCGCGCCGCCTTCGCCGGCGAGCTGATCGACCTGTGAGCGGCGACCCCGTCATCCTTGCGGGGTTGGCCGACAATCATGCCGGGCTGCCATGCGGCAACGGCGTCGGCATGGTCGGCACATGTCGAACGAACCGCACCACCGCCCTGCCCGCTTTCCTCACATCGGCCTGCATGACCGCAACGCTTCCCCCGGCAACCCTTTCCAGTCCTGGCCGCTGATCGCATGGGGCAGCCTGCTCCCGCTGCATCTCGACGCGACGACGCCCTGGCATCGCCGGGCTGGGACGACATCGGCATCTTCCACGCCATCGCCGAAAGCGGGTCGCTGGCCCTGGCAGCGGTCCGGCTCGGCCTGAGCGAGGCGACGACCGCACGCCGGCTCAAGGGCTTCGAGCGCGAACTCGGCCTGCTGTTGTTCCAGCGCGGCGCCAACCGCCTGAGCCTGACCGCAGCCGGGACCGAGCTGGCGCGGGAAGCCGGCATGGTCGCGGCCGCCGCGGCGCGCTTCACCAGTTGCGCCCGGGCGGCGCGGCCGCTTTCGGATGCTCCCGTACGAGTGACCGCGACGACCTCGATCAGCCTGTTCCTGACCAAGCACGCAACGACGATCTCGGCCGCGGCGGGCGGGATCGAACTCGTCATCATCAGCACGCGCGACCGGCTCGACCTGGCGCGCGGCGATGCCGACATCGCGGTGCGGATGCAAAAAGTGCCCGAGGAGGCCGGCTATTTCGGCCAGAAGGTCGGGCGGCTGGTGCAGGCGCTCTATGTCCGCCGCGACGTCGATCCCCTGACCGCGCCGATCATCTCCGTCAGCCGCGAAACCTCGTCGCGGATCGACGAGCACATCCTGGCCTTTGCGGCCGGCCGGTCGATCGCCGCCCGCGTCGGCGATTCGGCCGCGCGTTACGAAAGCGTGCGCTCGGCGGGCGCCGTGTCGATGGTGCCCTGCTTCATGGGCGATGCCGACGACGCCTTGCTGCGCCTGCAGCCGCCGCCGGACCGGACGGCCGACGAGATCTTCCTGGTGACGCACGAGGTTTCGCGCCAGAGGCCGGCTGTGATCGCTGTGCTTGCCGCATTGCGCAAGGTGTTCCGAGAGAACCGGGACCGGCTCGAGGGTCTGGCTGTCTGAGCGCGGCGCGAGACAACGCTTCGCTAACCATCTTTTTACAGCTGATGTCGCAGAGTGATGCCGCAGGGGCGCTGTGCCGCCCTTCTCAAACGGGAGGGCCCGATGCGGCTCATCGATCTGTTCTGGAAGAACGAGCGCGGCACGATGGTCGCCGACATCGCCAAGGCGGGCGCCGCGATTGCGTTCCTTTCGGTGATCGCCGCCAATTTCGTCTCGACCCAGACGGCCCATTTCGACAGGGAACGCCTGGCGGAAGTGGCGGCGGCCGCGGCCAAAGGCAAGCCAGATCCGATGGTCACCGGCTCGCTCCGCAAAGCCGCGAACGAGACGAAGCTCGACCCTTGCGTCGTTCCGCGCTGAAGGTCAGTCCAGCCAGGCCAGCAGTTCGCGCGTGACCGCCTCGGGCTGCTCCAACGTCGAAAGATGGCCGCAGCCGGGAAGCGTGACGAGCCGCGCATTCGAACCGATCCCGCCGGCGATCTCCTGCGCCTCCACCGGGGGCGTGATCTGATCCTCTTCTCCCACCAGAACCAGCGTCGGAATGCCGATCGCAGCCAGCCCGGGGCGTGAATCGGGCCGTCCCATGATGGCGCGCTGCTGGCGGACGAAGCCCTCGGCGCCGATCGTGTCGGCCATCGCGCGCACCATCAGTCGCAAGGGTTCGTCGGACAGTCGCGACGGTGCAACGAGCTTCTGCCAGATCAGTGTCGTGACATTGTCGAAGGCGCCCTTCTGCGCCAGCGCGATCATCTGCTCGCGCGGCGCATTCGTCTCCGGCGTCGCGGGTTTCGCGCTGGTATCGAGCAGGGCCAGCCGGGTCACACGCTGCGGCGCCTGGCGCATCACTTCTAACGCCGCATAGCCGCCCATCGACAGTCCGCAGAGCGCAAAATGCTCCGGCGCGACCGCGAGCAGCCGCCGCACGATGGCTTCAAGGCTCTCGTCTCGATCATGCCCGGCGACCAGGATCGGCCGTCCCGGCGCCAGGGCTGGCCATTGCGGCGCATAAAGGTTGGCGTCGCAGCTCAAACCCGGAATCAGGACAAGTGGTTCAATCATCTCGCTGACAGGCTCCTCGATACGCTAGATTATTGACTTTGCCGTGCTTTTTCTGCATTGCACACGAGTCCGAAGGCGCGCTGGAAAGAGAAGTCGCGCCACCGTCGCGGTTGAGTAGGTCATCCCGCCACGTGTCACCGACCCTGAAGAAGCGCAACCATCGATGTCATTTGCCGAACTCGGCCTGAGTGAAAAGGTTCTGACAGCCGTCACGACCGCAGGCTACAACACCCCGACCCCTATCCAGGCACAGGCCATTCCGCATGTGCTCGCCCGCCGCGACGTGCTGGGCATCGCCCAGACCGGAACGGGCAAGACCGCCGCCTTCACGCTGCCGATGCTGACGATCCTGGAGACCGGCCGCGCCCGCGCCCGGATGCCGCGTACCCTGATCCTCGAGCCGACGCGCGAACTCGCCGCCCAGGTGGAGGAGAACTTCACCCGCTACGGCGTCAACCAGAAGCTCTCGGTCGCGCTGCTGATCGGCGGCGTCTCCTTCGGCGACCAGGATGCCAAGATCACGCGCGGCGTCGATGTCCTGATCGCGACGCCCGGCCGCCTGCTCGACCATGTCGAGCGCGGCAAGCTGCTGCTCACCGGCGTCGAACTGCTCGTCATCGACGAGGCCGACCGCATGCTCGACATGGGCTTCATTCCCGACATCGAGCGGGTCTGCAAGCTCGTGCCCTTCACCCGGCAGACCTTGTTCTTCACCGCGACGATGCCGCCCGAGATCACGCGGATCAGCGAGCAGTTCCTGCACAATCCGGTGCGCGTCGAGGTTTCGCGGCCGGCGACCGCCGCCACCACCATCACGCAGCGATTGATCGCCTCCAACGGCCAGGATTTCGAGAAGCGCGAGACGTTGCGCCGCCTGATCAAGGAGGCCAAGGACCTGCAGAACGCGATCGTCTTCTGCAACCGCAAACGCGATGTAGCAACGCTGCACAAATCCCTGCAGAAGCACGGCTTTCCGGCCGTCTCGCTGCATGGCGACATGGACCAGTATGCGCGCATGGCGGCGCTGGAATCCTTCCGCACCGGCGAGAACCCGATCCTGGTCGCCAGCGACGTCGCGGCCCGCGGCCTCGACATCCCGGCCGTCAGCCATGTCTTCAACTACGACGTGCCGACCCATGCCGAGGACTATGTCCACCGCATCGGCCGCACCGGCCGCGCCGGCCGCGAGGGGGCGTCCTTCACCATCGTGACGCGCCATGACGAGAAGCTCGTCGCCGCGATCGAGAAGCTGATGGGCCAGGCCATCTCCTGGGAAGAAGGCCGTGGCCTCGATGCCCTGCCCCCCGGCGCGCCCCGCGAAGAACGCTCCGGCGGCCGTGGCGGACGCGGCGACGAGCGCCGCTCCGGACGTGGCGGCGAGCGCGGTCGCGGCCGTCCCGAGCGCGGCCCGCGCGCCGAGCCCGAGACCGCTCCGCGCCCGATCCGGGTCGAACGCCCGGCCACCGAGGAGGATGCCGCGCCGCGCCGCCGGCGCGCCGCATCGGACGGGCCGACCCGGACCAAGATCCGGGGCGAGGTCGCGGCCGCGGATAGCGCCGCACCGGCGGCTCCGGCCGGCAAGCCGGAGCGCGTTGCCGAGCCACGCTCGCCGCGCCCCGAACGCGCGGCCGAGCCTCGCCGCCGCGACGATGACGACGGCCCGAAGGTCAAGGGCCTCGGCGACCACGTCCCGGCCTTCCTGCTTCGTCCCGTTCGCGTCGGATAAGTTGCGGCCATCAACCGCATTTTAACCAGCCTTGCCTAGGGTCAACTCGTGGGCGCGATGAATGTCGCGGCCACGGACGGGCGCATGCCGCCGTTGTTACGGACAGGATGTCCCGCTTCGATTTTCAATCGGAGCTCTCATGGCCTGCCGCCATGAGCCGGCTCACGTTCGGGCCATCGATCGCATGAGCGAATTTCAGGCGCCTTCCTCCCCGTCCGACGACCTCGCCGAGCGAGTCGTCGCCGCCATGCGCCATCACAACTCTCCCAGCTACCCCCGTGCCTTCGAGGTCTGGTACGCCCATCTGAGCGGCGAGATGCCGGCGATCAGCATGGCGATGAACGCGATCATCACCGCCAGCGACGGCCCGGTGGGCGCCGCAGACATCGACAGTCTCTATGACCGCTTCATCAGCACCGAGCGCCTGGCGCGCCATGCCGAGCGCACCAGCCTGCAGGTTCTCGGCGAGATCGACGGGCTGATGACGCTGGTCGACCAGGCGCTGGATTCGAGCGAGCGCTACCATGGCCGCCTCTGCGCCATGTCCGAAGACGTGCCCCCGCCGGCCGACCGCGCCAAGCTTCGCGAGTGGGTCGAGGCGCTGGTGATGTCGACGCGCGAGGAGGTGACGCGCAAGACCAAGCTCGAGGCGCAGTTGCGCGACAGCTCCAATGAAATCCGCAATCTCCGCGAGGCGCTCGAATCGACGCGCGCCGAGGCCCTGACCGACCCGCTGACCGGCCTGGCCAATCGCCGTCATTTCGAGGAGATGCTGCAGAAATCGATCGACCAGGCGACCTTGCGGCGCGAGCCCTTCGCGCTGGTCATGGCCGATATCGACTTCTTCAAGCAGTTCAACGACGCCCATGGCCACCTGACGGGCGATCAGGTGCTGCGCCTCGTCGCACGCACCATGAAGGACAAGTTCAAGGACAAGGCGATCATCACGCGCTTCGGCGGCGAGGAGTTCGCGATCATCCTGCCGGATGCCGACGTCATCGCTGGCAAGTTTGGCGCCGAAACCGTGCGCCAGGCGCTGCTGACGCGCGAACTGGTCAAGCGCTCGACCAACGAGAACCTCGGCCGCATCACGATCTCGCTCGGCGTCGCGAGCTATGCGCGCGGCGACACGGCGGCGTCCCTGACCGATCGCGCCGACCAGGCACTGATGGCGGCCAAGCGCAGTGGCCGCAACCGCACCGTCACCGAGGATGTCATCGAGGCGACGAGCCGCGTCGCCTGACGCCGACGGCCGCCATGGCGGCGGCAGCACGTCTCAGTGCGCTGCGAGCGCGGCTCAGTGGGCGGCGAGCGCGGCTTGGGCCTGCGGCTTGATCTCGACCGATTCGCCGCAACCGCAGGCCGAGACCTGATTGGGGTTGTTGAACACGAAGGTCGAGGAGAAGCGGTCGGTCTTGAAGTCGAGCTCCGTGCCGAGCAGGAACAGCACGGCCTTCGCATCGACGATCACCGTGGCATCCTTTTCGGTGACGACCTCATCGCCCCTGGCCGTCTCGCGCGCGATCTCGAAGGTGTATTCCATCCCGGCGCAGCCGCCCTTCTTGACGCCGACGCGCAGGCCAAGGGCCGGTTCGGCGCCTGCCGATTGCGCCATGATCTCGCGGATGCGCGCAGCCGCCGCGTCCGTGAGCGAGACGACCTTCAGGCCAGGTATCGAAAACATCTCTCGTCCCTCCTCGATCGGGTTCAAGGCCCGATGAAGCAAGATTGCAGATCACTACATAAGGATTGCTGAGCAAAACGTCGAGATAGGCCGGCGCAGGGCATTCTCCCCGTCCCGCATGTTGCATGCCCTGCCCGCTCATGCACTGTGGCTGCTCGCAAACCGGCACCACCATCTGGCGACATTGATCTCATGGCCTATCGCACGCACCGCCCCGAATCGCTCCGCGCGCTCGTCCGGCACATGATCACGAAGGCGGGCTGGACGCCGGACGAGGCGAGCGAGACCGCCGAGCATCTCGTGCTGGCCAATCTCAGCGGCCATGACAGCCATGGCGTCGGCATGCTGCCGCTCTATTTCCAGTCGCTGGCGGACGGAAACCTGTCGCCGCGCTCGAAGCCGAAGGCCAGGCTCGATGCCGCGCCCTTCCTGATCGTCGATGCCGGCGTTTCGCTCGGCCAGCCGGCCGCCCGCAACGCCGTCGAACAGGCCGCCGCCATGGCGAAGACGGGCGGCGTCGCGATCCTCAACCTGCTGGACGCCCATCATATCGGCCGCATCGGCCATTACGCCGAGGCTGCGGCGGAGCATGGGCTGATCTCGCTGTTCTGGGTCAATGTCGCAGGCCGCGCACCGATCGTCGCGCCCTATGCGGCCAAGGAGGCGCGTTTCGGCACCAATCCGCACGCCATCGGCATTCCGCTGCCGGGCGGAGACCCGATCATCCTCGATTTCGCCACCAGCCGGATGGCCCATGGCAAGGCGCGCGTCGCACTCAACAAGGGCGAGCCGGTGCCGCCGGGCTACATCATCGACGGCGAGGGCCGGCCGACGACCGAACCCAGGCATGTCTTCCAGCATGGTCTCGTCGGCGACGAAGCCCTCGGCGCTCTGCTGCCCTTCGGCGACCACAAGGGCGCGGGCCTCTCGCTGATCGCGGAGCTGCTCTCGGCCGGGCTGATGGGGGCCGCCCGGATCGACGAAAAGCCGCAGAAAAGCTGGATCATCAACTCGCTCTTCGGCGTCCTGATCGACCCGGCGAGGCTCGAGCCCGATGCCGAGCTCCGCAAGGCCCGCACCGACAGCTACCTCGCCTTCGTCCGCGCCGCCCGGCCGCAGGACGAGGCCAATCCGGTGCTCGCACCCGGCGACAAGGAGCGCACTGTGCGGCTCGAACGGGCTGCGACCGGCATTCCGCTCGACAACGAGACCTGGTCGCAGATCAAGGCCGCGGCAGCCGTTCATGGCATCGATGCCGAAAGCTACTGATTCACGAGAGCGGTCGAAGCGCCCATGACGCTCGAAGGCTACAATGCGTTCTGCGCCGACCTGCCCGCCACGCACACGGTGGTGCAGTGGGGCGGCGCCCATGTCTGGAAGGTCGGCAACAAGGTCTTCGCGATCGCCCGCACTGATGACGGCGTGGCGCTCTCCGTCACCTTCAAATGCTCCTGGGCGAGCTTCGACATCCTGAAGGAGCAGCCGGGCCTGCGCCCAGCGCCTTATCTCGCCTCGCGCGGCATGAGCTGGATCCAGCGCCTGACGGACGAGACCATGCCGAATGAGGCCCTGCAGGACTATCTGCGCGAGAGCCACCGGCTGGTCGCGCAGAAGCTGCCGAAGCGGGTACGCGTCGAACTGGGCTTGAACGGCTAGAGCAGCGCCTCGCCGCGGAAGACCGGCACGCAGGAACCGCCGACCGTAGCGCGGATGCCGTCCGCACCGCGTTGCGCCGTAAGCTGCAGCAGGCTCGGGCGGCCCATCTCGACGCCCTGCGTCAGCGTGAAGGTAGCGCTGTCGCCGCCATCGAGCGAAAGCAGCAGGGCTGCAACGGTCGCGCTGGCGCTGCCGGTGGCGGGGTCCTCCCACGTGCCGCTGATCGGCGCGAACATCCGCGCTCGAACATTGGCGCCGTCGCGGGCATAGATGAACAGCGCGAACCGCCCCTCGAGGCCGGACGTGGCATCGCGAACGGCACGGAAATGGCTCAGCTCCGGCGTTGCGCGGGAGAGCGCCTCGGAACGGACTTCCGCCAGCACGAAATGGACGCCGACAGATGCGCGGACCGGCTGGTGGTTCGCCTCGACGATGTCGGAGGGCGCGAGCCCGGCGCAGGCCGCGACGGCCTCGGCCGGCAATTCGATGCCCGTCGAGAGCGGCTGCGGCGCGGCGATGGTTGCGCCCGT
>JAESFK010000829.1_pt1 | contig 11914 bp, 9 predicted proteins | sample 9269391 | NCBI WGS metagenome assembly JAESFK01 (sample SAMN14506231, study PRJNA617097) | algae metagenome | isolation source: Drouetiella hepatica UHER 2000/2452 and co-occurring heterotrophs from... | place: Slovakia: Slovak Paradise National Park, Hrabusice, Kosice Region | collected 2000-01-01
CTGACACGGCCGACGACCTCGCGGCCGTCGTTCATCACCGAGGCGACGCCGCCGCCCTTGAGCCCTTCGAGATAGTCGAGCGCCGGCGCATGGCTCTCGGCCGCAAAGAGCAGCGTGAACAACTCGCCGGTCACCTCGCGCTGGTCGTAGCCGAACAGCGCTTCGGCGGTCTTGTTCAGCGAGAGTATGCGGCCGCGCTCGTCGACCGTCACCACGCCGTCCGTCGCGGTGTCGAGCATCGCCACGAGCTCGTTGATGCGCGCATCGCGGGCACCGGCGTCGAGCCGCAAGGCTTCGACGCGCGCTGCACTCTCGCGCTCCTCGGCGTCGAACTCCGCCGCAAGCTCGGCCTCTTCAGCCTCCTCCTGCGTCAGGAACTTGACCTCGCCGCCGCCATTGGGGTGGCGGAAGGCCATCAGAGTCGCCTGCTCGCCCTGCCAGGCGACGCTGGAGAGCACCGCATCGACACTGACGAGATGGCCGAGCCGGTCGAGCAGGATCATGCTGCCGCCGTCGGCGCGGGTCGCTTCCTTGATCATCCGGCTGACGCCGCCGCCGGCCGTCAGGTCGTCGAGATCGGCATAATCCAGCAGGTCGAGCAGCGTCCGGTTGGCGTAGAGCGCCTCCTCGCCGCGATTGACCAGCACCGCGATCGGCAGCTTGTCGAGCACATCGGCATGGGAATTGGGCAGACGCGGCCGCGACCCGGTCGCGGCCGTCTCGGCAGGGGCGGTCTCGGCATGGGCGGTCGCCTCGGCCTGCGTCGCGTCGACGGGCAGGGGGGCCTCGGCGGCGGCGCCGGCCTCGCCCTCCTTCAGCCGCAGCGGTGCCACGGGCGGAAGCCGCGGCGCCAGGGCTTCGTCGTCGCCGGCGATCCGCGCGCCCAGCGCCTTGGCGATCTCGCGGAAGGCATTGCGCTCCGCCGAACTCAGATTCGGCTTCGACGGCTCCAGCACCGGGCGCACCGAAGCCAGATGGCCGTTGCGCAACGGCACGATATTGGCCTTGTCGGGCGCCCGCCGCGCCGGTGCGGGGGCGTCCGGTACTTCAGTGGCCGCCTCGCCGGTATCGGTGGCCTGCGGCTCGTCCTCGTCGACGACAGCGGCGCTCTCAGGCTTGTCGGCAAGAGGCGGCTCGTCCGCTTGGGACTCTGTCTGCGTCTCGGGCTCGGCTTCATCCTGCGCGGGTGCGACGACAGCGGCGTCGAGCGCCTCGACCATCGCTGCGTCGGAGATCGGCTCGACGGCAGTCTCCGGCGCGTCTTCGAGATCGGCTGCGGAATCGACGGGCAGAACGAAGGGCTCGCGTGCGCCGGGGCGCACCACGCCGAAGCCCCGGTAGCCGGTGACCTGTCGTGCCGCATCCAGCACGGGCACGCCGGACAGCTCGACGCGGGCGCCTTCGCCCGGCGTTGCCGTCCGCCACAGCACCTCGTGGCCGCTCCAGGTCGCGCTGCCGGCCAGGCGTGCGATCAGGTCGCCGCTGCGGTCGATCAGCTCGGCCCCGATCAACTCGGCCCAGTTGCGGCCGGGCAGCGCGGCTGCGGCCTGCGCCCCAACCAGTTCGGCCATGTTGGGAGACAGGCTGGCGATTCGCCCATCGGCATCGCTCTGCCAGAGAAAGCGGATCGTCGTCTGCGCCGCGGCGACGGGGGCCTCGCTCGGCGCTCCTGTCACGGACGCTTGCGCGGGCGGCGTGGCTTCCTGCCGGATGGGTTCGGGCGCGGCGGGCACGACGATGCCGAGCCGCCGCAGTTCGGCGGCCTGGACCGCGATCGCCAGCACGGGCTCAGCCTCGCTGTCGCTGACGAGCTTGCAGCCGCAGGTCACGAGTGTCGCGGCAAATCCCGAGACCAGCCGCAGCCGCTCCAGCCGGACACCCTGGCGGGAGGCCAGGCCGCCTGCGAGCAGGGCAAAACGCTGGCGTGTTGCTGGGGGGAGGGGGCTGGCACCGGCGTGGCCGCCGAGCAGGGCATGTCCGGCGGCGTTGGCAAAGCCCGGCCGCTCCGCCTGACGGTCCCAGAGCAGCAGCGCGCCGCCAGCCGCGAAGGAAGCGAGGTTCGCATCCTCTGCCGCCGCCGCGCCCAGCCGCGCCCAGTCCTGTCCGGCTTCGCTCATGCCTGCCTGCTCTAGGTTCGTGCCATCATGGTCCACGCCAATATGGCTAACAAAGATTTAATAGCGGCCAAATGCTTGCAAGGCCATGCGGCGTTCCCGCCTGTCCCCGCCTGCCTCGAAACAGCGTTAACGCGCGGCGCGGTTCACGCTATGATTGTCATCGCAACGCAGCAATGATATTGCATCGCACAATAATGCGGCGCGATGCGGGTTCGGGCGACCGACCAGAAGCAGACGCCCAGCATAGCCGACCCAAACCAGGAGGACGACCCGATGGCAACCAAGACCCCCTACGAAGTCCCCACCGAAATGCGCGAATTCGCCGAGCGCAGCGTCGAGCAGGCCCGCAAGGCCTTCGACGGCTTCATCGGCGCGGCCACGAAGGCCGTCGACAGCGCTCACGGCTCGGCCGAGAGCGCCCGCGTCAACACCCATGACGTCGCCCGCAAGGCGATCTCCTATGCCGAGACCAATGTCGCCGCGGCCTTCGACCTCGCCCAGAAGCTGGTGCAGTCGAAGGACCTGACCGAGGTCATGGCGCACCAGACCGAATTCATGAAGGCGCAGATGGCCGCGCTCCAGACGCAGATCAAGGAGATCGGCGCGGCGGCGCAAGAGGTTGCGGCCAAGGCGGCCGAGACTGTGACGAAGGCGGCCAAGCCCAAGTAATTTTGCAAGGCCAGGTTCTTGCAAGCTCAGGTGGTCCTGCAAGCCCAGCCGATCCTGGCGGAAGCAATACTGACGGAACGGATCGCTCCGAGAGCGGTCCGTTCCAAGTGACTGTACCGATTTGAGTGACTGCGCCGATCTGATCATCCGGACAGCGCCGGCGCGCCCCATGACGAGCGGAAGACCGGACAGCCCGTTCGGTCCGGCCGCCTCAGCGCCGAAGGAGAACCGAGATGGTCAAGCCTGCTCCGACCCGGACCAAGTCCAAGGCCCCGATCAGCCTGTCGCCGGTCAAGGCGATCTCCGGCGCCGTGCCGGCCGAGCCCGTCAAGCCGGCCGCCAGCGCGTCGCCGCCGCAGCCGCCCGTCGCGGCTGCGCCCGCACCGGCTCCCGCGCCCAAGCCGCCTGAAGCCAAACCGCTCGAAGTCAAACCTCTCGAGTCCAAAGCGCCTGAAACCAAGGTGCCTGAAGCCAAGGTGCCTGAAGCCAAGGTGCCTGAAGCCAAGGTGCCTGAAGTTAAGGTGCCTGAAGTCACGACGCTTGAGGCCAAGGCACCCGAGGCCAAGCCACCCGAGGCCAAGGCACCTGAAGCCAAGCCACCTGAAGCCAATCTGCCCGAGGCGAAACCGGTTGTGATCGCGGCGACCAAGCCCGTTGCGCCTGCGTCTCCTGCCACCAAGCCGGCCGAGGCCAAGTCGACTGTCGAGCCTCCCGTTGCGAAGCAGGCGGCTCGATCGATCATGCCCAAGGCCGAGATGCGCGTCGCGTCGGCGAAGGTCCGCATCGAGAAGCCGGCGCTCGCCAGCTCGCCCGCTGCCAAACCTGTTTCTGCGCCCAAGCCCCTTGCCGCGGCCAAGCCTGCGCCGGCACCGGCCGTCCAGTCGGCGCCGGTCGCCAAGCCTGTGCCGGTCGCCAAGCCCGCCATTGTGCCGGCGCCAGCCGCTGTCGTCGCGCCGGTTTCAAGCGACGCCGTTGCCAAAGCCGTAGTCGCCCCCGTCAAGACGGTCGCGCAGGTCGTGGAGGCTGCCGTCAAGGCGGCTGTGCCGGTCCAGGCCAAGGCCGCCCCGGCCGCTTCGCTGACCACGATGCCGCTGCCGCGTCCGCCCGAATTCGCCTCGCTCACCTCGACGACCGTGATGACGCAGGCGCTGGTGATGGCCAAGGCCTTCGGCGCCCTGCAGGCCAAGATGCTGGACCATGCCTGCGCCGAGCTGAAGGCGACGCTGGGAGACGCCGAGACGCTGGCGCGCACCGACAGCGCTGCCGACGCTGTTGTGGTGCAGGCGAAGGCCGTGCGCCGTTCCTACGAGTCCTATGCCGAGCATCTGAAGGAGCTGGCGCGGATCGCCAGCAAGGCGATGGGCAAGGACTGAATGCGAGATTAGGATAGGGGTGGAGAGAGCCGATCGCGGACCTTGCAGGAATATTCCGGTAAAACAGAATCTTCCGGTAAAACCCGCAATTCCCCGGTTGCAATCGCGAGGCGTCGGTTCTAGGTTCCGCGCCGCCGCCGATCTCGCGAAAGCGACGATCGCCAAGCGCCGGGTGCGGGCAGCCATAGCTCAGTTGGTTAGAGCGCTAGATTGTGGATCTAGAGGTCCCCCGTTCAAGCCGGGGTGGCTGTACCACCCGTCCCACCGGCCACGCGGATCGTCCGGCCTGCGCCACCGCGTTGCGCTTGCGACCCTTGAAGCCGTTGCCGGCCTTCGCCATATCTTGGTCAAGCGGAAGGGCTTCGCCTTTCGCCTGCGGGGCGCTGCGCTGGCGGGCCTCGGTTTATCGGGAGCGCCCTCCGGGGGCTTCGGCAAGGTCAGGCAAGGTCCTGAAATGACGCGTACGCCCAGTCTGTCGCACCCGTTCCTGCTTGGGTTCGACGATATCGAAAGAGCGCTCGACCGGGTCGCCAAGGGCGCCAGCGAGGGCTACCCACCCTACAATATCGAGCGCATGCCGCGTTGCGATGACGAGCCGGACCGGCTCCGCATCACGCTCGCGGTGGCGGGATTCTCGCGCGAACAGCTCGAGATCACGCTTGAGGAGAACCAGTTGACCATTCGTGGCCGGCAAAGCGACGACAAGAGCAGGCAGTTCCTGCATCGTGGAATCGCGGCGCGCCAGTTCCAGCGCAGCTTCCTCCTGGCGGAGGGCATGCAGGTTCTGGGGGCCGATCTTTCGAACGGTCTGCTGGCGATTGATCTGGTCCGACCGGAACCGGAGAGGCTCATCCGGCGTATCGATATCGTGAGCCGTGACTAAAACGACGGTTGAAGGGTGCAAGCGCGGTTTTTGCATCCGTTCATAATTGCAGTCGTATCTTGATAACCGCACTCGCACTGCTCTGAAGGAGGGCGCGATGAACGAAGACAGGACGATGATCCAGACGACCCCCTTGACCCCGGCCGAATTCGCGGCGCTGGGCACGGGCGAGGTCGCCTATCTCAAGCCGATGACCTCGGACGAGCTGCTGCGGATTTTCCCGCAGGCTCCGGAAATCCAGTCCGGCCTGCAGCTCTTCGCGCTGCTTTCGGCCGACGGCGCACCGATCCTGGTGACCGATTCGCGCGAGGCGGCCACCGCCAACGCGTGGGAGCACGATCTTCGGATGGTCAGCGTCCACTGACGCCCATTCACGGCGCGGTCGCGAGCCCCGCGACCGCCGCCTGCAGGCGGCGGATGTCGTCTGCGCCAGAAAGACGGTGATCGCCGTCCTTGACGAGCGTCAGCACGACCGGGTCGCCGCTCAGATGCTCGACCAGCCGCAGCGCATGACGCCAGGGCACATCGGGGTCCTGCATGCCCTGGAGGATATGGACGGGGCAGCCCGTCCTGATCTCGCCCCCGAACAACAGGTGCCGGCGGCCATCCTCGATCAGCGCCCGCGTGATCGGCGTCGGCTCCGGCGAGTATTCTGAAGCGCGCATCCAGACGCCCTCGCGCAGGATGGTCTCTCGGATCGCCTCGGGCATCCGCGCCCACATCAGCTCTTCCGAGAAATCGACGGCCGGCGCGATCAGCACCAGCCCCGCCGGCGAAAGCGCACTGCCGAGCAGGCGCCTTGCCGCCAACAGGGCGACCCAGCCGCCCATCGATGAGCCGACCAGGATCGGCGGCTGCGAGCAGCGGGAGCCGATCACGGCCAGCGCATCCTCCAGCCAGTGCGAGATGGTCCAGCGTCCGAAGTCGTTTCCGCTCTCGCCATGGCCGGCATAGTCGAAGCGGATGAACGTCCGCCCGGCCTCACCAGCCCATCGCGCCAGCGCTTCGGCCTTGGTCGCGCGCATGTCGGAGCAGAAGCCTCCGAGCCAGACCACCGGCGCGCCCGAGCCTGCCTGCGTCAGATAGGCGATGCGGCGGCGTTCCTCGCCGTTCCCGACCTCCAGCCATTGCGGTGCCTCTCGCTCCAACTCAAATCTCCTGTGACGAATCGGCTTAGCGGGCGAATATAGGCTGCAAGTTTCGGCCGCACGCGGGCATACTCGCGCAAATCAAATGCGGGTATACTTCGCGCAAACCGGGTGCGCGCCAAAGGCGTGCAAACCGAAAGCCACGCGAGAGTTCTCGCGCAAAACGAAAGCTTCGTTCCGAAACGGTGAGTATGTCCTTCCAGCCAGGCGCGCATCTCTCGCTGCCCTCCACCGAATCCCATCCGCTCGTCGGGCGGACGATCCTGCAGATCATCCCGGATCTGGAAGCGGGCGGCGCCGAACGCACGGCGGTCGATATCGCCAAGGGGCTGACGGATGTCGGCGCCCGTGCCCTGGTCGCGACCGAGGGCGGCAGGCTCGTGGCCGAGCTTCAGGCCAAGGGCGGCGTCTGGCTGCCTTTTCCGGCCGCCTCCAAGAACCCGCTCGCCATGGCGCTGAACGTGCGCAAGCTCGTGCTGCTCTGCCGGCATGAGGGCGTCGAGCTCATCCATGCCCGCTCGCGCGCGCCGGCCTGGGTCGCGCTCGCGGCGGCGCGCATGCTCAAGCTGCCTTTCGTCACCACCTATCACGGCTCCTATGTCAGCCGTTCAACGGTGAAGACGCTTTACAATTCGGTGATGGCGCGCGGCGACGTCGTGATCGCCAACTCCGCCTATACCGCCGAGCTGATCCTGGCGAAGCACGGCTTCGCGCGCGACCGCATCCGCGTCGTCAATCGCGGCACGAATTTCTCGGCCTTCGCCCCGCAGGCGGTGACGCCGGAGCGCATCCAGGCCCTGCGCCGCGCCTGGGGCGTCGAGCCGCATCAGCGCATCGTGCTGCTGCCGGGCCGCCTGACCAACTGGAAGGGCCAGCGCGTGCTGATCGAGGCCGCCCGCATCCTGCGCGATGGCGGCGACACCGACACAGCCTTCATCCTCGCCGGCGATCCGCAGGGCCGCGAAGGCTATGTCAAGGAACTCGACCAGCTCGTCGCCAAGGCCGGGCTGGAAGGACGCGTCAAACGGGTCGGCCACTGCGCCGACATGCCCGCGGCATTGCTTGCAGCGTCCGTCGTCGCCGTGCCCTCGACCGAGCCGGAGGCCTTCGGCCGGGTCGCGGTCGAGGCGCAGGCGATGGGCACGCCCGTCGTCGTGTCGGATCTCGGCGCCGTGCCCGAGACCGTGCTCGCCCCACCGCAAACCAGCCCGTCTGAGCGCACCGGCTGGCGGGTCCCGCCGGGCGATGCCCCCGCGCTCGCAGCCGCGCTGGAAGGGGCGCTGTCTTTGCGTCCATCGGCCCGCGACAACCTGGCTTTGCGGGCTCGCCAGCATGTCGAGCGCCATTTTTCGCTGGAGACGATGGTCAGCGAGACGCTCGACGTCTATTGCGCGCTGCTCGGGCGGTAACCATCTGATCAAATCGGTTGGGCGATCGCAGGTCGATGTCCTCAGCCTTCATCCTGCGGGGATGCTTCCTGCAGAAGCGCTTCTCGGGATGAGGGCTCAGGGTGCATTGCGATAGCCGCGATCAAATCCGCCTCGTCCATTGACAACGCGCATCTTTGTGCAATGTGTCTGCTCACGGGCGCGAGATGCGCCATTTACAGGAGAATACCCCATTCGTCGTCCATTCCGTGCTGCCCCGACCCCGACCAAAGACGGCCCGCGCTCCAACCGCGACATCCGCGGCGTCCGCGACGTCCAGCTTATTGACGATACCGGTGCCAACCGTGGCGTGGTCTCGTTCTTCGAGGCATTAAAGATTGCTGAGGATGCCGGTCTCGATCTGGTCGAGATCGCCCCCAATTCAGTGCCTCCGGTCTGCAAGATTCTCGACTACGGCCGCTTCCGCTTCCTGGAGCAGAAGAAGGCTGCCGAGGCGCGCAAGAAGCAGCGCACCATCGAGATCAAGGAGATCAAGCTGCGTCCGGGCATCGACAAGCATGACTACGACGTCAAGATGAAGGCCATGCTCGGCTTCTTCGAGGAGGGCGACAAGGTAAAGGTGACCCTGCGCTTCCGCGGCCGCGAGATGGCGCACCAGGATCTCGGCGTGAAGGTGCTCGAGCGCGTCAAGGCCGATCTGGCCGAGACAGCCAAGGTCGAGAGCGACTGGCAGCTCGAGGGCCGCCAGATGGTCATGGTTCTGGCTCCGAAATAGGCATCCGCCGATCGCATCAAGCGGTTCGCATCAGGCCCGGCCCCAGTGCCGGGCCTTGTCATGTCCGGCGTCGCGATGCTCCAGGCGGGAGCTTGTTGCTGACGCCCGATTCCATCGACGCCATCCCGGGCGCAGCGCAGCGAAGACCCGGGATCCAGGCCTGAACCGTTCCGGCATGGATCCCGGATCGGCGCGGCTTCGCCGCTTGTCCGGGATGATGGTCGTGTATCTTCGCCGGGACCGAGGACTTCAGCTGACCGAGCGAACGATCTCGCGATAGGCGGCCTCGGGGAAGGCCTTGAGGGTTTTCGTGCGGATGTTCCCGAGCATGGCGAGCTGCAGGCAGAAGCGAGCGAGCACCGCGTCGTCGGGGGCCTCGCAGACGATGACCATGTCGTACTCGCCCATCGTCATGAAGAACGACTTGAACTCGCCTCCCATGTTCCCGAGCAGCTTCTTGGCTGCGTCGAGGCGGCTGGGCGAATCCTTGACGTTGCGCGCGCCCTGGTCGGTCCAATTCGCCAGCATGATATAGGTCGTCATAGCGCTTCTCCCGACCCGGAGTTTCCGTCGGAAGCACCATGCGGCGGCGGGCTTGTCGCCGCGCGGCTCCGAAACGGGACGTCTGACCGTCCGCCGGGCTTGCCACCCTAGCACGACAGGCGCGGGGCAACGCGGTCGAACGCGCCATTCTGCTGCAAATTTGAGCAACTTCCGCTGCGTGAGTTGATGCGAATCGGCGGGCTTGGTGATCTCTTTCCGCGCGGGGGGCAGTTTCGTCATGCCCAGATTCTTCGGTCCTTTGCGGCACCCGTGGCGGCAAGGGGCGGCCTGACGAGAGGGCTACCGGGCTTGCCGACACTGCATAAGGGAATCGAGATCGACCCGGCGCTCGCCGGCCTGATCCGGCACATGCGGGCGATCGATGACTATCGCCAGGTTTTCGATCGTCTCCAGGCATCCTGGGACACGCTGACCCTGCTCGGGCAGCTTTCCGGCAATGCCACCGAGATGTCGGGCACGCGTTCGGCCTTCGAGGATTTGACCGCGAGCCTGCTCGGCCATCTCGCCAAGGAGACGCGCGACAAGGTCATGACCGATCTGCGCATCAAGGCGCAGAACGCCATCGACGTGCTCGTCCGCAACCTGTTCGAGCGCACGGCCGACATCGGCTTCCTCGCCGCCGACACCGACATCCGCGAGATGCTGGAAGCCCAGTCCTCGCCCGATGCGCGCGCTGCCATCGAGGCCCGCTTTCGCGATTACGTCGCGAAGTACTCGGTCTATTCCGACATCGTGCTGGTCGATTGCGAGGGCGCGATCCGCGCCAGGCTCGCGCCGCATGAGGCGACGACGGCGCGGCACGCGATCATCGACGAGGCGCTGGGCTCCGGCGGCGCCTATGTCGAGCATTACGGCGTGCTGGATTTCGTCTCCGACGAGCAGGCTCTGGTCTATGCTTGGCGAGTGGAGGATGCCGCCAAGCGCCCGCTCGGCGTGCTCGTGCTGGTCTTCCGCCTGGCCGACGAGATGGCCGGCATCTTCCGCAAACTCCTGCCGGAGCATGACTGGACCGTGCTGGGCTGCGTTTCGCCTGAAGGAGACGTCATCGCCGGCTCCTGCCCGATCCAGTTGCCGGCCGGGCTGAAGCTGTCGCCGGCGGCGCTGCAGGGGCGCGATCCGATCGTCAGGCTCGGCGGGCGGCAATATCTCGCCATGGCCTGCAAGACCTCCGGCTACCAGGGCTATATGGGCCCGGGCTGGATCGGGCTCGGCCTGATCCCGCTGGAGGCCGCCTTCGACCAGGACGATGGCGAGCTCGGCAAATCCATCGGCGAGGATCTGCTCGCCGCCGTGACCAGCCAGGCCGGCCTGTTCTCGGCGGAGCTGCGCAGCGTCTCTCGCCAGGCCGCGATGATCCAGGGCGATCTCAACCGCTCGGTCTGGAACGGCTCGATCCGGCAGGCGGGCTCGACCGCAGCCAACGCCGCCTTCTCGAAGATCCTGCTCTGGGAAATCTCGAGTGCCGGCCGCAAGACGCAGGCAGTCTGCGACGCCTCGATCGGCGACCTGCATCGCACGGTTGTCGCCGCGATCATGGAGAAGTGCCGCTCGCGCGCCGCCTTCGCGATCGATGTGATGGACCGCAATCTCTACGAGCGCGCCAATGACTGCCGCTGGTGGGCGCTGAATGCGAGCTTCGCGCGCGTGCTGGCCGCGCCCTCGCCGGAGGGCAACCGGCTCTGCGGCGAGATCCTCGCCACGATCAACGCGCTCTACACGGTCTACAGCAATCTCATCCTGTTCGATGCGCAGGGCGTCGTGGCCGCCGTCTCGCAACCCTTGCAGGCCCATCTCGTCGGCAGCAGGCTCGATGCCGAATGGGTGGCGCGGACGCTCGCGCTCCGCTCCGGCCAGCACTACGCGGTCTCTGCGTTCGAGCCGAGCCCGCTCTATGGCGATGCCGCGACGCTGGTCTATACGGCGGCGGTGCAGGCTCCGTCCGGCGGCAAGGCGCTCGGCGGCATCGCCATCGTCTTCGATTCGACCCCGCAATTCTCGGCGATCCTGACCGATTCCCTGCCGACCGACGAGGATGGCGCAGCCTTGGCCGGCGCCTTCACGATCCTTGTCGGCAGCGATGGCCGGGTGATCTCCTCGAGCGATCCGCGCTTCGCGACCGGCTCCGAGAGCCCCTTGCCGGTCGATCCCGCCAACCTTGATAGCGATGGCGATCTCGCCTGCATCCGCAGTTTCGAAGGCAAGCACATGGCCGTCGGCGCCGCGCTCTCGAAGGGCTATCGCGAGTACAAGACCAGCGACGGGCACCGCGCCGATGTCGTGGCGCTCTGCGCCGTGCCGCTGGGCGAGGTCGCGACCGGCGCGCTCGCCAGGCCCGCGGCCGGCGGGGCAGGGCGGGGCACGCTCGCCGCGCACAAGCCGGCCGACGGCGTCGAGGCATTCGAGGTCGCAACCTTCCATATCGGCCGGCACTGGCTCGGCGTGAAGGCTCGCGACGTCATCGAGGCGGTCGATCTTGCTGGCCTGAAGCCATCGGCGCGCAAGGCCGGCGACGGGCTGCTCGCTGGTTACAAGCTGCATCAGGGCCAGCCGGTGCCGGTGCTGCGCCTCGCACGGCTGCTCGGCATTCCCGATGCGTCCTCGGAGGAGCAGCAGATCGTCATCGTGCGCGCGGCCGGCCGGACGCTGGGCCTGATCGTCGATGCGCTCGGCCTGATCCCCGAGATCGCGGCATCCGAACTGCAGCCGCTAAGGGATCTCACGGCCAAGGCCGACGTGCCGGCGCTCGGGGTCGTGGCGGCGCGCGATGTCCGGGGCGAGCCGGCCGGCATGCTGATGGTCCTCGACGTCGACCGTCTCGGCGCGCGCCTTCAGGGCGAAAGCAGCGACAACTTCATCCGCGCGGCGGAGTAGGGGCGCGGGCTTGCGCCTCCTCCCGACTCAGCGGACCGGGCACCAGTCCCAGAAGCCGGTCGTCCGCGCCGGCGTGGTGTAGAACCAGCAATAGCCCGAACGCGGCGGCTGCCCTGCCCAAGAAAC
>JAESFK010000831.1_pt1 | contig 11895 bp, 9 predicted proteins | sample 9269391 | NCBI WGS metagenome assembly JAESFK01 (sample SAMN14506231, study PRJNA617097) | algae metagenome | isolation source: Drouetiella hepatica UHER 2000/2452 and co-occurring heterotrophs from... | place: Slovakia: Slovak Paradise National Park, Hrabusice, Kosice Region | collected 2000-01-01
CGATCATCAGCGCGAAATAGTCCCAGGGTCCGAACTTGATCGCGACCTCGACCAGCCAGGGCGCGAGGAACGCCAGCCCGAAGGTGGCAATCAGCCCGGCGACGAAGGAGCCGATCGCGGCCGTCGCCAGCGCCGGGCCGCCGCGCCCGGCCTTGGCCATCTTCGAGCCCTCGAGCGCGGTCGCGAGCGAGGCACTTTCACCGGGCGCGTTCAGCAGGATAGCGGTCGTCGAGCCGCCATACATGCCGCCATAGTAGATGCCCGCGAACATGATCAGCGAGCCGGCCGGGTCGAGTTTGAACGTCACCGGCAGCAGCAGCGCGACCGTCAGCGCCGGGCCGATGCCGGGCAGCACGCCGACGGCGGTGCCGAGGAAGACGCCGATCAGGCAGAACATCAGCTTGGACGGCTCGAGCGCGACGCTGAAGCCGTTGAGAAGCGCGAGGAGGGTTTCCATGGCCGGCGCTCCTCAGAGGAACAAGCGTTCGAGAGGCCCGGCCGGCAGCAGCAGGGTCAGGAGCTTGGCGAAGACGACGAAGATCACGAGGCCGAGCACGAAGCCGATCGCAGCATCCACGGCCAGCGCGCGCCGGCCGAAGCCCCGCGCGGTGCAGGCGAAGAGGATGGTGATCGCAATGACGAAGCCGGCGCCGGTTGCGATGCAGGCGATCAGGCCGACGAGGCCGCCGACGATCCAGAGCAGGGCGCCGCGATCGGCACTCTCCGGTTTCGGCAGCCCGTCGCGGAAGGCGACGAATAGGTGTGCCAGACCCAGCAGAACAAGCCCGATGCAGGCGACATAGGGCATGGCGGTCGGCCCGAGGCCGTAATTCGAGGTGATCGTCTGTCGCGAGGCGTCGTAGTAGACGATGCCCGCCAGTGCGAGCAGCAATGCGCCGACGATGAGGGCGGGCCTGTCGGTCCCGCGTGCCAGTTTTTCGTTCGTCATGACGTTCCCGTCGTCTGGCTGTGCATGCGGGGAGGATGGTGCCGTGAGGCGCGAAGGGGGCCGATCTCCCGGCCCCCTTCGTCTGCCTGTAGCGATGCTAAGGTCTTACTTTACGAGGCCGACATCCGTCATGACCTTGGCCACCCGGGCCTGCTCGGCCTTCAGGAAGGTCTCGAACTCGGCGCCGCCAAGATAGGCGTCATCCCAGCCGCGAGCCTTCAGGATCTCGGCCCATTCCTTCGATTTCACGAGCTTGGCAGTCGCGTCCGACAGCGTCTTGCTCTGTTCGGCGCTGAGGCCCGGAGGGGCGACGACCGAACGCCAGTTCATCAGCTCGAGGTTGACGCCACCCTCCTTGAGCGTCGGTGCGTCCGGCGCATTGGCGAGGCGCGTCGAGGACGAAACGCCGACGACGCGCAGCTTGCCCGCCTTGATCTGGCCTTCGAACTCGCCATAGCCGGAAATGCCGGCCGTGACGCGTCCGCCGAGCATCGCGGCAAGTGCCTCGCCGCCGCCCGAGAACGGGATGTAGTTGATCTTCTTCGCGTCGCCGCCGGCAGCCTCCGCGAACAGCGCGGCGAGGATGTGGTCGGCGCCGCCGGCCGAGCCGCCAGCCCAGGTCACCTTGGCCGGATCGGCCTTGACACGCTCGGCCAGGTCCTTGGCGGTCTTGATCGGCGAATCCGTCGGCACGACGATGACCAGGGCCTCGGCCGTCAGGCGTGCGATCGGCGTCGTCTGGGAGAGGTTCACCGGCGACTTGTTCAGCAGGATCGCGCCGACCATGACGAAGCCGTTGACCATGAGCTGGGAGCCGTCGCCCTTGGCGTTGATCAATTGCGCCAGGCCGATCGTGCCGCCGGCGCCGGTGACGTTCGTCACCTGCACGCTCTTGGCGATGCCTGCCGCCATCAGCGCCTGCTGCATCGAGCGCGCCGTGCCGTCCCAGCCACCGCCGGGCGCGGCGGGCGCCATGATCTTGAGCTCGAGCTGGGCAAAGGCCGCTGTCGAGAGCCCGGCAACCGCGACCGCCACGATGGCGCCGCGCTTCAGGATGGATGTGAGCATGTGAATTTCCTCCGCACGCGGCTTCCCCGCGCATTCTTTGACCGCAGTCTTGCCACTGATCGCTGGGCGCGTCATCGTCAATTGCGCATGATTGCATAATCATGAGTCAAGAGATTTCGAGCGCCGCGAGGGAATCCGTCAGCCCCTTCGGCTTGGGTTCGCCTGTCGCCCGCGCTGCTGCGACAAGCTACTGGCCGCGTTCGATATGATCGCGTAAGCGCTGGACGATGAGCGCCACAATCCCATCCGGGACCGAAGCCGCGACGGCCGGTGACGCGTCGCGATTGCCACGGCGGCTCGTTGCGCTGGGCACGGCCTTGCTTGTCCTGATACCCTTGGCGATGTGGCTTGCCAACCGTTCTGCCCCGCTCGTCCTCGGTCTGGCCGCCGGCTGCTTTGCTGCTGCCGCCCTCGTTGCCGAGGGGCTGCACCCTTTCCTGTCGCGCCTGCGTGCGTGGCTGCGCGGCCCTGTCGGGCTTTCCCTGTGCGCTTTCGTTGCCTGGTCGCTCGCGACCCTGGCCTGGAGCCATCGGCCGCTCCCCGGGCTCAGTGCATGGGCCGAACTGGTGTTGCCACTGGCATTCGGCCTGGCGATCGCGGCCAGCGGTCGTTTCCGGCCCGACATCGACACCGACCGAGCGCTCGCGCTGGCGCTCATCGCCGCGGCGGTCTTCATGATGGCCGAGCTTGCGAGCGACCTCTTGCTGCGGGTCAGGCTCGGCATCGGCAAGCAGCAAGGCTTCATCTTCAATCGCCCGGCGCTGACCTGCCTCGTCCTCTCGGCAGCTGTGCTGCCGGGGCTGTTGCGCCCTGCCGCGATGCGGCGCGACCGTCTGCTCGCCGGCCTCGTCCTGCTTGCCATCGCCGCATTGGCCGTCAATTCAGACAGCGGGGCCACCGGTTTCGGGCTCGCCATCATGGCCGTCATCTGGCTCGCTGCCCGGGTTCTGCCGCGCCTGACATTGTCTGCCGTCGCACTGGGCTTCGCTGCAACGATGCTGCTGTCGCCGGTCACGGGCCGGCTCGTCGATGCGAGCGTGCCGCCGGCGCTGCATGAACGGCTGGCGGGTTCGCATACGCGCGAGCGCGTCGACATCTGGCTCAGCTTCGGCGAGGCCATCCTGGCGCGGCCGCTCCTGGGCTCCGGCTTCGGGACCTCGTCGACGCTGGATCGTCATCCCGTCGCGCTCGAGGTCTCGCCACCCCACCGCCCGATGCTCGCGGTCGGGCATCCGCACAGCGCCCCGACGCAGGCCTGGGTCGAGACCGGTGCAGTCGGCGCGGCGCTGCTGGTCTTCGCAGGCCTCGCCTTCCTGTATCGGCTACGGGATGTGCCGGCACGTGACCTGGCGCCGCGGCTGGCTTTGGCAGCGTCCGCATTCGCCATCGCCTCCGTCGCGCATGGCGCCTGGCAGGGCTGGTGGATTGCGGCGCTCGCCACTGCGGCCGTATGGCTGTGGGCAGGCGCGGCCGGACAAGGGCGCGATGGATGAGAGGTTATCATGGCTGAATTCGACGTCGATCTCTTCGTCATCGGGGCGGGCTCCGGCGGAACGCGCGCCGCGCGCATCGCATCCGGCCATGGCGCCCGCGTCATGATCGCGGAGGAGGACCGCATCGGCGGGACCTGCGTCATCCGCGGCTGCGTGCCCAAGAAGCTCTTCGTCTATGCCAGCCGCTTCGCCGAGGATGTCGAGGACGCCGCCGGCTTCGGCTGGACGATTCCGAAACCGAGCCTCGACTGGCCGACGCTGCGCGATGCGGTCGCCAAAGAGGTCACGCGTCTCTCGGGGCTCTACCGCAAGGGGTTGGAGGGCGCCGGCGTCACGATCCGCGAGGAGCGCGCGACCGTGATCGACGCCCACACAGTTCGCCTCACCAAGAGCGGCCAGACGGTCCGCGCCCGGCATATCCTGGTGGCGACCGGCGGCTGGCCGGCCTTCGACCCGCCGGTCCCGGGTGGCGAGCTCGGCATCTCCTCGAACGAGATCTTCGACCTGCCGAGCCTGCCGAAGCGGATGCTGGTCGTCGGCGGCGGCTACATCGCGCTTGAATTCGCCAGCCTGTTCGTGCGCCTCGGGGTCGAGGTCACGGTGCTGCATCGCGGCGACAACGTCTTGCGCGGCTTCGACGAGGACATCCGCACCCGCCTGCGCGACGCGCTCGAACATGCCGGCATTCACTTCCGCCTCGGCTGCACGGTCGAGCGCATCGAGCTACTGCCCGATGGCACGCGCCGGGCCCACTGCGCCAAGGGCGCGCCGATCGACGCCGACGTCGTGCTCGTCGCGACCGGCCGGCGGCCCAATACGGTGGGGCTCGGCCTGGCGGAGGCCGGTGTTCAGCTTGGTTCTCTGGGCGAAGTCCTGGTCGATGCCAGTTCGGCCAGCAATGTCCCTTCGATCCATGCGGTCGGGGACGTCACCGACCGGGTCAACCTGACCCCCGTCGCGATCCGCGAGGGTCACGCCTTCGCCGACTCCGTTTTCGGGGGCAAGCCCTGGCAGATGGATCACGGCCTGATCGCTTCGGCGGTTTTCACCACGCCGGAGATCGGAACGGTCGGGCTGTCGGAGACGCAGGCCGGCGCGGCTGGCCACGAACTGCGCATCTTCGAATCCGCTTTCCGCCCGATGAAGGCAACGATCTCGGGCCGGGCGGAGCGCATCTACATGAAGCTCGTCGTCGACGCGAAGACGGACAAGGTTCTGGGCGTCCACATCCTCGGCCACGATGCCGGCGAGATCATCCAGGCCGTGGCCATCGCCGTGACGATGGGCGCGACCAAGGCCGATTTCGACCGCACGATCGCGCTGCACCCGAGCGCGGCCGAAGAACTCGTGACGATGCGGACGGCGCGCCGCAGCTGAGCTATTTGGCGCAGACGAAGATGCGGTCGAGCCCCTGCGGTTTGAGCGCATGCTTCTCGGTCAGGCGGTGGTAATCGCCTTCCTCCGGCGAGAACCGGATCTCGTCGACGCGGAAGCCGGCGGCCGCGAGCTTGTCGGGGAAGTCGCGGCCATACAGCCGCACATGGTCCCAGCCGCAGATGCGTTCGATCTCGGCGGCGTCCATGCCCGGCGGCGGCTCCCAGGTCTCGGCCCGGTCCTGGTCGAGCGGCACGGAGAAGAACGCCGTCCCGCCCGACTTCAGCACGCGGAAGCACTCGCCCATGCCCTTGGCGTCGTCGGGCACATGCTCGAGGATGTGGTGGCAGATCAGATAGTCGAAATGCCCGTCGGCGAACTGGATGTCGGTGATGTCGACGACCGCATTGGCGACCTTGCTGATCTTCACGTCGCCGGCGACATAGGCAGGATTGTCCTTCCAGAGCCGGAAGAAGGGCCGCTCGGGCGAGAAATGCAGCACGGCCTTGCCGGTGACGTCGATGCCGTGGCGGTCCAGATGGAACCCCATGATCCGGTCGCGCTCCTTGGAGGAGCAATTGGGGCAGCGCGCCTCGGGCCGGGGGCCGACATCGAGAAACCGCCCGGTGAAGCCGCAGATCGTGCAGTTGCGGGCCGGTCGCGTCTCGAGGAACTGGCCGGGCTTGCGGACGGCGCCGCGCAGATATTCCTGGATGAAGACGCTGAAATTCATGGGGTGTCGTTCCGGGAGCGGCCTTGCGTGCTCGACGACCGGCTAGGGGCGGTGGCCGCCGCTGTCAATGCCGGCGCGCTCCGGACCGCTTCGGTCAGCAAGAAGCGCCGCTCCGCACGCTTGCGGTGCCCGCCGGCCGCGAGCCGCGGAATGGCCTCTGCGCCACTTGAATCGATGTCGCAGCTCGTTGAATCCGCATCGCAACAGCTTGAACCGGCGTCGCAACGGCTTGATTCTTTCCTTCAGCCGAAAGTGCCATCGCCGTGCCGACGGGCGCGACCAAGCTGATTTCGACCGCACGATCGCGCCTTATCTGAGCGCGGCCGAGGAACTCGTGACGATGCGAACGACGCGCTGAAGCCGAGGCGTCGCGAGAGCCCGTTCAGTCGGCTTTGCCGAGATAGGCGGTCGCGTCGATCTCGACGATGCAGTTCGGCGAACCCAGTCCATTGACGATGCAGGAGACCCGGTGCGGGGCGGTTTCGCCGAAATTCGCGAAGAAGACCTCGTTCATCGGCTCCCAATAGGCCCGGTCCGTGACGTAGACCGTGCACTTCACCACATCCGCCAGGGTGGCGCCGGCTTCGTCGAGCAATGCCTTGATGTTGTCGATGCATTGCTGCGTCTGGCGCCGCGGATCGCCCAGCGCGTATTGGCCCTGCAAGTCGGCGCCGACGCAGCAGACGAACATGAAGTCGCCGGCGATCGTCGCCTGGGCGAAGGGCAGCCGGCTCTTGTAGACGCGGTCGGATGAAACGCTGCGTTTCGGCATGGTGGGCCTTTGTTTTCCTGCGGGAATATCCGGTTCGGTTGAATCGATCTCTGAGCAAGTTGAATCAATGTCTCAGACAGCGACGCCAAGGGCCCGTTGCGATTCAGGAATTGGCTGCACGGCTGCGCCGGTATGATGCCGTCCCGCTCGTAATGGTGGTCTTCGCGACGCCATGGGTGTATAGGCCCGCCTTCGCGCTTCAAAGAGGTTAACCGGCGCGATTTCAAGTCAGGAGCAGGACCCATGTCGGAGCGGTGGACGCCCGAGAGCTGGAGGGCAAAGCCTGTCCAGCAGATCCCGGATTATCCGGACCAGTCAGCCCTGAGGGCGGTCGAGCAGCAGCTCGCCGGCTTTCCGCCGCTCGTTTTTGCGGGTGAGGCGCGCAAGCTGAAGAAGGCACTCGCGAACGTCGCAAGCGGCGAGGCCTTCCTGCTCCAGGGTGGAGACTGTGCCGAAAGCTTTGGCGAGCACTCCGCCGACAACATCCGCGATTTCTTCCGGCTCTTCCTGCAGATGGCGGTGGTGCTGACCTTTGCCGGTGGCTCGCCGGTGGTGAAGGTCGGGCGCATCGCCGGCCAGTTCGCCAAGCCGCGCTCGGCTCCCACCGAGTCGATCGGCGGCGTCGAGCTGCCGAGCTACAAGGGCGACATCGTCAACGACAACGCCTTCACCGCCGAAGCGCGCATTCCCGATCCGCGCCGCCAGCTCGAGGCCTACAGGCAATCGGCGGCGACGCTGAACCTGATCCGCGCCTTCGCGACCGGCGGCTACGCCAATCTCGACAACGCGCATCGCTGGATGCTGGGCTTCGTCAAGGATGCGCCGGCGTCGTCTCGCTACAACGAGGTCGCCGAGCGCATCACCGAAGCGCTCGACTTCATGCGCGCCATTGGCATTGATCCCGAGACGCATCCCGAGATGCGCACGACGGATTTCTACACCAGCCACGAGGCGCTGCTGCTCGGCTACGAGCAGGCGATGACGCGCGTCGATTCCACCACCGGCGACTGGTACGACACGTCGGGCCACATGGTCTGGATCGGCGATCGCACGCGCCAGCTCGACCACGCCCATGTCGAGTTCTTCCGCGGCATTCGTAATCCGATCGGCCTGAAATGCGGCCCGTCGATGACCGCCGATGGGCTGATGAAGCTGATCGAGGTGCTCGATCCGCAGAACCAGGCCGGTCGCCTGACGCTGATTGCCCGCTTCGGCGCCGACAAGGTCTTCGACAACCTGCCGGCGCTGGTGCGCGCCACCAAGCGGGAAGGCCGCAACGTCGTCTGGTCCTGCGACCCGATGCACGGCAACACGGTCAAGGCGGCGAGCGGCTACAAGACCCGGCCCTTCGACCTGATCATGACCGAGGTGAAGAACTTCTTTGCCGTCCACCAGGCCGAGGGCACTCATGCCGGCGGCCTGCATCTGGAAATGACCGGCAAGAACGTCACCGAATGCACCGGCGGCGCGCGCGGCATGACGGATGCGGATCTGAACGACCGCTACCACACGGTCTGCGATCCGCGCCTCAATGCCGAGCAGGCGCTGGAGCTCGCCTTCCTCGTCGCCGAACTGGTCAAGCGCGAGCGCTCGGGTCGGGCGCGCCCGGAGGTCGAGGCTGCCGAGTAGGCCGCTCCGGCAGCCTTCTTTGCAAGAAACAGGAAAGCCGGGGCGGTGGCCCCGGCTTTTTCATGTCCGCCGATGGCTGCTGTCAGAACTTCAGGCCGGCGGCGACGCGTCCGGTGTTGATCGTTGTCGTCGTGCCCTCGACATCGGCGAAGCGGATGATCTGGTATTCCGCACGCAGGAACAGGTTGTCGGTCAGCGCCATGTCGACGCCGAGGCCGGCCGTCAGGCCGAAGCCATAGACGTTCTGCTTGGTATCGCCGACCCGCAGCGGATAGCCGGAGGCGACGACGTTGTTGTCGATCGTGCCGGTAACCGGGTTGGTCCGGCTGAAACGCCAGGTCGCATCGATGGTCGATGTCGTGTTGAACCGTCCGACCGCGGCACCGATCGTGCCGTAGGGCATGATCCGGCCGTAGGCCCAGCCCATCCGGATGCGCGCAGTGGCGTAGTCCAGCAGCTCCGCACCCTGCCGTGTTGTGAGCGAGAAGTCGTTGACGGTGCCGTCCGAGGTCGTGAAACGCCGGCCGATAAAGTCGCGGACCAGATACTCGTGGTTCGCGCGAGTATAGTCCGCTTCGATGCCGAGGATCGCGTCGCCAAACGCCCAGTTGTAGCCGGCGAAGCCGAAGAAGGTCGCACCGCTGTCGCGCTTTGACGGCAGATTGCCGACCAGGTTGCCCATATTGGCTTCGGCGCCGAGGAGCGTGTTGCGGTAGGCGAAATTCGCCAGGTCCTGCAGGCCGTTGCCCGGTTCGAACTTCGTCGACGAGACGCCGACGCCACCGCCGTAATAGAAGCCGGACCACTTGGCGTTGCCGTCGAAGAATTCCGGCGCCGGCGGTGCGTCTTCGATCTGGGATCCTCGCAGGACAGGGTAATCGGCAGCCTTGGCGACAGTTCCCGTGCCAAGCGCGCAGGCGACGAGGGCGCAGGCGACGAGGGTGTCTCTGCCCATCGCGTTGATCTGGCGGTTACGCATGATCGCTTCTCCGAACGGCGGCCGGCAGTCGTGCAAGGGCGGCTCCTCCGGTCATTCATGCGTGATTAACCCTAACGTCAGGTTAAACACCGGCCGCGATCTGCATGTCCGCCCGGCTGGGGCTCCGTTGCCCGCGCCGCACCGCCGCGCTACAGCCCCGCAATGACCGCGACTTCATTCCGCCTCGCTCTTGCGCAATCGAATCCGACCGTCGGCGACGTCGCCGGCAATGCGGCCCGCATCCGGGAGGTACGGCGGCAGGCAGGGGAGGCCGGTGCCGATCTCGTCATGTTCCCCGAGCTGTTCCTCTGCGGCTATCCGCCCGAGGATCTCGTCCTGAAGCCTGCCTTCCAGGATACTTGCCGGCGGGCCTGTGAGGATCTGGCACGCGAGACCGCCGATGGCGGCCCGGCCGTGCTGCTCGGATTGCCCTGGGTAGAGGGCGGCAAGCTCTACAACGCCTATGCGCTGCTCGATGGCGGCGTGATCCAGGCGGTGCGCTTCAAGGTGGCACTGCCTGACTATGGTGTTTTCGACGAGGCCCGCGTCTTCGCGCCGGGGCCGCTGCCGGGCCCGGTGCCGTTCCGCGGCCTCGTCCGGCTCGGGCTGCCGATCTGCGAAGACATCTGGAGCGAGGACGTGGCGGAGTGCCTCGCCGAGACCGGGGCCGAGATCCTGCTCTCTCCGAACGGCTCGCCCTTCCGGCGGGGTGTCGGTGACGAGCGCATGAATGTCGCGGTGGCGCGCGTCGTCGAAACCGGCCTGCCGCTGGTCTATCTCAACCAGGTCGGCGGGCAGGACGAACTCGCCTTCGATGGCGCTTCCTTCGTGCTCGACGCGGATCGCAACCTGACGCATCAGCTTCCGGCCTTCCGGGAAGCTCTCGTCATGACGGATTGGGTGCGCGACGCTGGGCGCTGGCGTTGCGCGCCGGGGCAGCCGGCCGCGATCGAGATCGGTGATGAGGCCGACTATGCCGCCTGCGTGTTGGGCCTGCGCGATTATGTCGGCAAGACGGGCTTTCCCGGCGTCGTGATCGGTCTTTCCGGCGGCATAGACTCTGCGCTCTGCGCCGCGATGGCGGTCGATGCGCTGGGAGCCGATCGCGTCACCTGCGTGATGATGCCCTCGCGCTTCACGACTGCACAGAGCCTGGTCGATGCCGAAGTCTGCGCGCGTGCGCTCGGCGCGCACTACAAGACCGTGCCGATCGCGGAGACTGTCGCCGCCTTCGATGCCGCACTGGCGGGTCTGTTCTCAAGCCACGCGCCCGACGTCACCGAGGAGAACCTGCAGAGCCGGACGCGCGGCACGCTGCTGATGGCGCTCTCCAACAAGTTCGGCTGGATGCTGGTCACGACCGGCAACAAGTCGGAGATGTCCTGCGGCTACGCCACGCTCTATGGCGACATGAATGGCGGCTTCAATCCGATCAAGGATCTCTACAAGACCGACGTGTTCCGTCTCGCCGCGCTGCGCAACCGCTGGAAGCCGGTGGGCGCTCTGGGCCCGGACGGCATCGTCATCCCTGAAGCCATCCTTGCCCGGCCGCCCAGTGCCGAATTGCGCGCGGACCAGACCGACCAGGATTCACTGCCGCCCTACGACGTGCTTGACCCCATCCTGATCGCCCTGATCGAGCGCGAGCAGCGCGTCGCCGACATCGTCGCCCAGGGCTACGATCGCGAGACCGTCCTGGCGGTCGAGCGCCTGCTCCACCGCGCCGAGTACAAGCGCCGCCAGGCCGCGCCGGGCGTGAAGATTACCAGTCGCAACCTCAGTCGCGACCGGCGCTATCCGATCGTCAACGGCTTCGCCGATGCGGGCGACGTCGCCCATAGTCCCGACCCTGCATTGGTGAAGGGCGTCGGTCGCGGTGGCGGCGAGAGCTTCGACTTCTGAAGCGTGGCGCGAGACGATTGTCGCTGTCGGCCAAAAGCGCCATAAGCGCCGCCATGACCTCATCGCCTCTCCTGCGCTTCGCTCCGTCCCCCACGGGCTACCTGCATATCGGCAACGCCCGCTCGGCGCTGTTCAACGGGCTCTATGCCCGCCGCCATGGCGGTCGCTTCATGCTGCGCTATGACGATACCGATCTCGCGCGCTCGAAGCCGGAATTCGCACAGGCCATTGCCGAGGATCTCGCCTGGCTCGGCATCGTGCCCGATCTGGTGATCAGCCAGTCGCAGCGGCTATCGCTTTACGACGCGGCGGCCGAGGATCTGCGCGTCGCAGGCCGACTCTACCCTTGCTACGAGACTGCGGACGAACTCGACCGCCGCCGCAAGCGCCAGCTCGCGCGCGGTCTGCCGCCGATCTATGACCGCGCCGCGCTGAAGCTGACAGCCGAGGACAGGGCGAAGCTCGAAGCCGAGGGGCGCAAGCCGCATTGGCGTTTCCTGCTGGAGCCGCGCGTCGTCGCTTGGCACGACCTGATCCGCGGCGACGCCCATGTCGATTGCGCCTCGCTGTCGGACCAGGTGCTGATCCGCGAGGATGGCAGCTATCTCTACCATCTGCCCTCGGTCGTCGACGACGCCGCGACGGGTGTGACCCACATCATCCGGGGCGAGGACCACGTCACCAACACGGCGGTCCATATCCAGATCTTCGAGGCGCTGGGTGCCGCCCTGCCGGCCTTCGGCCACCACAACCTTTTGACCACCGCGAGCGGCGAGGGGCTGTCGAAGCGCCTCGGCCATCTCTCGCTGCGCGGATTGCGCGAGGCCGGCGTCGAGCCGCTGGCGGTCGCGGCGCTCGCCATCCTGACCGGCTCGTCGGATGCTGTGCGCCCCGTCGCCAGCCTCGACGAACTGGCCGGCCTCGTCGATCTTGCCCATGTCTCGCGGGCCCCGGCGAAGTTCGACGAGCACGATCTCGAGACGCTGAGCGCGCGCA